>MDSV01078957.1_pt1 | contig 200112 bp, 211 predicted proteins | sample 810851 | NCBI WGS metagenome assembly MDSV01 (sample SAMN05326640, study PRJNA326480) | marine metagenome | isolation source: seawater | place: Atlantic Ocean: North East | collected 2012
ATTAGCTACAGTTTCCCGCAGTTATTCCGAACCTTCAGGTAGATTCCCACATGTTACTCACCCGTGCGCCACTAGATCCGAGGATCTCGTTCGACTTGCATGTATGAGGCATGCCGCCAGCGTTCGTTCTGAGCCATAATCAAACTCTTAAGTTGAATTACCTACTCATTTTAAACTTACTTACTTATGTAAACTTATTTATAAATTGACGTAGGTTAGACGCCAAAATACGAAAGTTTCTTTTTATTAAAAAAGCAAACTTTGGCTCGTATTTTAACGTTAATAAACCCACCGTCTATTCATTTCATATTAACAAATAATAAAGAGCAAGAATCTCCAATGCACAATACAGGCAATAGAAATTCAAATTTTTAGTAGGAGTATATCTATACTTTTAGTGCCTTTTGTCAAACATCAAATGATAAAAAAACTAAAATATTTATTGGAAAAATGTGGGTATTTGGTTGCGGGGGTAGGATTTGAACCTACGACCTTCAGGTTATGAGCCTGACGAGCTACCAAGCTGCTCTACCCCGCGATCAGAAGGGGAAGATATGTTAAATTAACCTTAAATTCAATAATTTAAATGATGGTAGCGAAGGAGGGATTTGAACCCCCGACCTTGGCATTATGATTGCCCTGCTCTAACCAACTGAGCTACTTCGCCATATTATTAATGATAATTTTTATAATAGTTTCACTAGAACTCAAATCTTTTTATTGAGCTCTTTTTTTAAATATTTAAAAGCATTGGTTATATCAATTTTAGAATATGAATTTAAAACTACTTCAACACCTTTAAATTTACCATCAAATATAGGGTAACTCCCTACTTTTACATTCTTAAATCTCATCTCAGTTTCTTTTAAAGATGAAGCTATAATACTTTCATAAAGTTTTGTTGTTATGCTTTTTGAATAAATTTTATTTTTAGTTTTAACTGTTTTTAAAAACTCTTTCATCATGGCTTTAACAATTAATGGAATACCTGCAAATACAAAAATATTCTCAATTTGAAAACCCGGAGCGCCACTTATTTTATTTATTATTATTTTTGAACCTTTGGGCATATAAGCCATTTTTTTTCTAGCATCTGTTAAATCGGATTTTTTTTTGTAGTATTTTTTTAATTCTAATAAAGCTTTATGATTTAGTAAATATTCTTTCTTTAAAGCAAGAGAGATGGACTCTGCCGTAATATCGTCATGTGTAGCCCCTATTCCTCCAGTTGTGATTATGTAATTAAATTTATTTTTTAAACTCTTAATAGTTTTAACTATAGTTTTTTTAATATCAGGTATAACTCTTACTTCTTCTAAGCTGATACCATGAGAGAAAAATTCTTTAGCTATATAATTTATATTTTTATCTTGTGTTCTTCCTGATAATATTTCATTACCAATAACAATTAATACAGCATTTTTAAATGAATTTTTATTGGACATAACAAATGATTTATCAAGATATAATATTAAAGGGAAAATTAATCAAACGATATAAAAGGTTTTTTACCGATGTAAACGTTAATGGTAAAATTTTAACAACTTATTGTCCTAATACAGGATCTCTTAAAGGTTTATTAAAGGAAGGTAATGGGGTTCTAATTGCAAAAGTTAATAACCCTAAAGCAAAGTTAGCTTATAGATTAGAAGCTATAAAAATTAATAAAACTTATGTGGGAATAAATACATCACTACCAAATCAAATTATTGCTGAAGCTATTGCTAATGGAGATATTTTTAAAAATTTTAAAGGCAAATTAACTAGGGAGGTTAAGTATGGTGTTAATTCAAGAGTTGATATTCTTTTAGAAGAAGGTAATAAAAAAATTTTTATAGAAATAAAATCTGTGACCATGTCTAGATTATACGGTATCGCAGAGTTTCCTGATGCTATCACGACTAGAGGGTCTAAACATATGATGGAACTATCAAAAACAGTTAATAAAAATACGGAATGTTATCTTATTTATTTAATTCAAAGATCTGATATTTCTTCATTTTCTATAGCCAAAGATATAGATAAGGAATATTATGAAAATTCTATTTTAGCAAAAAAAAGTGGCGTAAAGTTTATTGCTTTTTCATGTAAAGTTAATGAGAAAGGAATTAAAATAAATAAAGAAATTATAATTAATGAAAATTAAAAACTATAAAAGTCATCAAATTGAATCTTGTAGAGAAGCTTCAGGGATTACAGCAACAATTTTAGATGAAGTTTTGGATTTAGTTGAAGAGGGAATTACGACAGAAGAAATAGATAATTATTGTCATTCAAAAATTTTAAAGTATGGAGCAACTCCTGCTCCGCTTTTTTATAAGGGTTTTCCAAAAGCAACCTGTACTTCCGTAAACCATACAATTTGCCATGGTATACCAAATAAAAATAAAAAATTAAAAAGTGGGGATATAGTTAATGTCGATATTACTTCAATTGTAAATGGTTGGCACGGCGATTCTTCTCGTATGTATAAAATTGGAAAATTATCAGTGAAATCAAAAAATTTATTGGAAGCTACGCATCGCTGCTTAATGGATTCCATTGAGGTTATAAAACCAGGAGGCAAAACTTCTGAAATTGGAAAAAAAATTGAAGAAATAGCAAATTCTTATAATTTTAGTGTTGTTCGTGATTTTTGTGGCCATGGGGTTGGTAAAAAATTTCATGAAAACCCAAGTATTCTTCATTATTATGATAAGCATTATGACTCTATTAAATTTGTTTCTGGTATGATATTTACTATTGAACCAATGATAAATGTTGGAAGATATCAATCCAGAGTTTTAGATGATGGTTGGACAGCAGTAACAGAAGATAAAACGCCTAGCGCACAATACGAACATACAATATACATAAATGAAGATAAAATTGAGATTCTAACTGAATCTCCAAAAGGAGTTTTTTATAATTGATACCTCGATACTCAAGAAAAATTTTAAAAGATATTTGGGAAGATAATAATAAATTTCAAATCTGGCTTGATCTAGAAATTTTAGCTTGTGAAGCTATGGAAAAATATGGATATATTCCCAAGGGAACAACTTCTAAAATTAAGAAAAAGGCAAAATTTAATGTTAAAGAAATTGAAAAGATAGAAAAAATAACAAAACACGATGTTATTGCATTTCTGACCAATGTAGCTAAATATGTAGGCGATGAGTCGAGATTTATTCATAAGGGATTAACTTCAAGTGATATTTTAGATTCCTCATTTTCTATTCAACTAAGTCAGTCTTCTAATATTATTTTGCTAGGACTTAAAAACCTCAATCAATCGCTTTTAAAAATTTCAAAAAAATATCGCCACACACTTTGTATTGGAAGAAGTCATGGTATTCACGCAGAAACTACAACTTTTGGATTAAAAATGCTCGGATATTATGAGGAAAATAAAAGAAATATTCAAAGACTTCAATCATCTATCAAGCAAATTGAAACAGTTCAAATGTCAGGACCCGTAGGAACTTACTCAAATATTGACCCAAAAATTGAAAAATATGTTGCTCAAAAACTTAAATTTAAAATAGAAAATGTTTCAACACAGATTATACCAAGAGATAGACATGCGGACTTATTTTGTTCTTTCTCAATTATTGCTAGTTCACTTGATAGACTAGCTACTGAAATTAGACATTTACAAAGAACAGAGGTGTTAGAAGTAGAGGAAGGCTTTAGTAAAGGACAAAAAGGCAGTTCAGCCATGCCTCATAAAAAAAATCCAATCTTATCAGAAAATATATCTGGCTTAACTAGAGTGGTTCGATCTCTTGTAATCCCTGCTCTAGAAAATATAACTTCTTGGCATGAAAGAGATATTAGTCATTCAAGCGTTGAGAGAATCAATGCACCAAATGCTACAATTACATTAGACTTTGCTGTTCAAAGAATGATTAATATTATAGACAACTTAGTGATACACAAAGTTAATATGCTTAATAATTTAAATCAATTAAAGGGGCTTCCTTATTCACAAAATATATTGATATTTTTGGTCGATAATAAAGTTTCAAGAGAAGATGCTTATAAAATAGTTCAAAAATGCGCCTTAGAAACTTGGCATGGAAATAAAAGCTTTAAAGAAAATTTATTACAAGATAGCCAATTAAAAAAACTAAATCTATCTTCTAAAATTGATAAGGTTTTTTCAAATAAAAATTTAACCAAAAATATAGATTTGATATTTAAAAGAAGTTTGAACTAAATGAAAAAAAATTAAAAAAACTATATGAGGGAAAAGCAAAAATTATATATGAAAAAAATTCTAAAGAAGTCCAAGCGTATTATAAAAACGATGCAACGGCTTTTAATAATTTAAAAAAAGGATCTATAAAAGACAAAGGTAAAATTAATAACACTATTTGCTGTCATCTTTATGAAATTTTAAATAACTGCGATATTCCAACTCATTTTATTAAAAAAATTGATAAGAATACCCAACTTTTAGAAAAAGTTGAAATAGTTCCAATTGAGGTTTTGGTTAGAAATTATTTTGCTGGTTCTCTTTCAAAAAAATTTGGTATCAAAGAAGGAGAAAAACTTCCAGATACATTAATTGAATATTGCCTAAAGTCTGATGAACTAGGTGACCCTCATATTAGTAGTGATCATATTTTAACAATGGAATTATGCTCTGAAGAAACCCTAGAACTAATTGATGAATATTCATTAAGAATTAATGACATTCTTCGATCGGTATTTTATGTTGCTGGTTTGAACTTAGTTGATTTCAAACTTGAATTTGGCTTTAGTAAGAAAGATAAATCTCTTGTATTAGCTGATGAAATCTCCCCTGATACATGCAGACTTTGGGATATCAAATCAAATGAAAAACTTGATAAAGATAGATTTAGAAGAGATCTGGGAAAAGTTGAAGAGGCATACTTGGAAGTTATGACTAGACTTGGTCTTAAACTATGAGAGCAAAAATACTTATTAGATTAAAAAAGCAAATATTAGAACCACAAGGAAAAAATATAGAGGAATCTCTTAATAACTTAGGATTTGATAAATGTTCTAATATTCGTCAAGGAAAGCTAATTGAATTAGACTTACCTGAAAACTTAGAAGATAGAGACTCCTACATTAAAGACATTTGTAATAAGCTTCTAGTCAATAGCATCATAGAAGAATACGAAGTTCTTTAATGTCACTAAGTTCTGCTGTTATTACATTTCCAGGATCAAATTGTGATAGAGACGCTCAAACCTATTTAGAGATACTTACTAACCAAGATACACATAAAATTTGGCATAAAGATGTCTTACTTCCAAAAGTAGATTTACTAATCATTCCAGGTGGGTTTAGTTTTGGTGATTATTTGCGCTCAGGTGCTATGGCTGCAAAGAGCCCTATCATTGATGATGTTTTAAAACATGCAGAACGTGGAGGATATATCATTGGTATCTGTAATGGTTTTCAAATTTTAACTGAAATTGGTCTTTTAGACGGGGCTTTAAATAGAAATGTAAAATTAAAATTTTTAGCAAAAAACTGTTTTATTAAAAAAAATCATGAAAATAATTTCAATAAAAAAATTTCACAAGATCAATGTCTTTCTATACCAGTCGCTCATAACGAAGGAAGTTACTATAACTCAGAAGAAGGATTAAAATTACTACAAGATAATGAACAAATATCTTTTTTATATTGCGACGAAGAAGGTAATACAACTGATAGTTCTAATCTCAATGGTTCTTTAAATCACATAGCAGGAATTACTAATAAGAAAAAAAATGTTCTTGGTTTAATGCCTCATCCTGAAAGAGCTTTTCAAGATTTCCATACATCGCAAGATGGACAATTAATATTAGAGTCTCTCTTAGGATGAATACTGAATTAATCTTAAAACACGGACTAACATTGGATGAATATGAAGTAATTAATAATTATCTAAAAAGAGAATTAACCATGGAAGAGCTAGGAATATTCTCAGCTATGTGGAATGAACACTGTTGCTACAAAACTTCAAAAAAATGGTTAAAAAAATTGCCAACTTCAAACGATATTGTCATTCAAGGCCCAGGAGAGAATGCTGGTATTATTGATGTCCAAGATGATGACGCTATCGCTTTTAAGATTGAGAGTCATAATCATCCAAGTTATATCGAACCTTTTAACGGTTCTGCAACAGGGGTTGGCGGTATACTAAGAGATATTTTTACTATGGGCGCAAGACCCATAGCAACACTTGACTCAATCCGTTTTGGAGATTTGTCAAACTTTAAAACAAAATATTTAGTTAACGGTGTTGTGAAGGGAATTGGTCACTACGGTAACTGCATAGGTATTCCAAACATTGGTGGTGAATGTGAGTTTGATCATTCTTATAATTATAACAATCTTGTTAATGCAATGGCAATCGGCCATGTAAAAAAAGACTCTATTTTTTATTCTGAACCTAAAACTATTGGTGGTTTAATTGTTTATATTGGCTCTAAAACTGGTAAAGACGGAATTCACGGTGCAAGCATGGCTTCAGATGTTTTCTCAGAAGATGATGAGGATAGCAAAAGACCTTCCGTTCAAGTTGGAGATCCTTTTATGGAAAAACTTCTTATGGAGGGGTGCTTGGAACTTATGAATGCGAAACTTATAGAGTCAATGCAAGATATGGGTGCTGCAGGCATAACTTCTTCTAGTGTAGAAATGGCCTCAAAGGGAAATTTAGGAGTAGAAATCAATTTAGACAAAATACCTTTAAGAGAACCTCTTACTCCATACGAAATTTTACTTTCAGAGAGTCAAGAAAGAATGTTAGCAGTTATACTTGAGGAAAATAATGAAAAAGTAAAAAATATTTTAAAGAAGTGGGAAATCGATTATGAGGTAATCGGCAAAGTCACAGATACAAAAAAAGTCATTTTTAAATCAAAAGATAAAATTGTCGTCAATCTTCCAGTAGATATTATTGTTGATTTAGCCCCAGAATACGACAGACCTTTTAACCTTCCCTTAAAACGCAAAGTTCAAAACTATGATTTTAGTGAATTAAATTTAAAAATATGCTTAGATAATATTTTAAAAAATATTAATTATTCTCATAAGAGTTGGGTTTATGATCAATATGACTCCACGGTTATGGGTGATACAATTTTTGAACCAGGTGGTTCAAGTGGTGTTGTAAAAATTCATAATTCAAAAAAAGCTATAGGAGCAACAACTGATTGTAGTCCTTTATATATTAGAATAAACCCAGAAAAAGGAATGGCTCATACAGTACTTGAGTCTTATAGAAATTTAATTTCTTCTAATATCAAACCTATGGCAATCACTAATAACTTAAATTTTGCAAGCCCTCTCGATCAAAATATTATGGGAGAACTTGTTTTGTCTATTAGTGGATTAAAGAAAACTGCGGAATATTTTAACACCCCTATAGTTTCAGGTAATGTCTCATTATACAATCAAACTAATGAAGAGCCAATTAAACCAACACCAGTAATAGGATGTGTTGGTCTTAATGAAAATTACAAAACACTCGTCCCCAGCTGTTTTAAAAGTGAAAATGATAAAATATTTATGATTGGCCAAATGCTTGAAAAAAAAAATAGCCCTTATTTTCTTCAGGACCATTTAAATATAAAGCAAATCAATCAATTTAATGACTTGGTAAATGAAGATTTTGAATTAGAAAAAATACATCAAAAATTTATTTTTAATATGTTTAAAAAAGAATTAATTCAATCAGCTAATGATATATCTAGGGGTGGTGTTATTTATAGTCTGATCAAAATGATAAAGTCAAAATTAGGATTTTCCATTAAAACTCAAAATGAATTGGATTTATTCGTAGAATGCTTAGCTGGTTATATTTTGGTTGTAAATCAGCAAAACTGTCAAAATTTCACTAAAGAAGCTAATATAGCTAACATCAAATTAATAGAACTAGGTATAGTTAAAAAAGAAATTATTGAAATTAATCAATCTAAACTTAATTTTAATAGTATATATAATAGTTACATGAATAATTTTGCTGATAAAATTAATAATTAATTATGACTATAGAACAATCACAACTAGAGAATCTACTAAAGAGAAAATTTCCTGATGCTAAAATCAAAGTTGAAGACTTAGCTGGAGATAATAATCATTATTCAGTTTTCATCGAGTCTCAAGTTTTTAATGACTTAAACAGAGTACAACAGCATCAGCTAGTTTATAAATCTCTTGATGGTTTAATGGACAAAGAATTACATGCTATGCAACTTCAAACGAAAGGAAAATAATATGAGCTTAGAAATAGGACTAAAAACTAAAATAGAAGATTTAATTAATTCTAAAGACGTGTTTTTATTTATGAAAGGTAATCCGGATTTCCCTATGTGTGGTTTTTCTTCAACTGCTAGCGCTATACTGAAAAAATGTGGTGTTGAATTTGGTCACTGTAATGTTTTAGATAATGAGGATGTTCGTGAAGGTATTAAGTTATATTCGAATTGGCCTACTATCCCACAACTATACATAAAAAAAGAATTTATTGGTGGATGTGATATTATGAAAGAAATGGCAGAATCAGGAGAATTACTAGAATTACTTACTACAAGAGGTATTGCCACAAAAATAACTTAATAATTAATAAAATTGATAATATTTAAGTTTTTTAAATGAGAAGAAGAAGTTTTTTAAAAAAATTTTTAATTAGCTTTCTAGGTTTATTAGCTTTATCAAATAAAACTTTTTCATCACAAATTATTAAAATGACAAACTTTAAAAATGGTATTTTTGTAAATAACTATATCGAACCTGGATTAAGTTCATTTAAAGATTTTTGGAAATGGAGAAAAGAAAGCAAAGATTCCAAACCAAATCCCGTTACGTTCCCTTTAGTAAAAAATAATCCTGATTTTCTTAAAAGAAATAAAAAAGAAAGAACTCTTACTTGGATAGGTCATGCTTCTTTTCTATTTCAAATTAATGGACTCAGTATATTGACGGATCCTCACTTAACAAAAAGGGCATCTCCTTTAAGTTTTGCAGGGCCGTTAAGAACTACACCTCCAGGATTAAGTTTTGAAGATTTGCCAACAATAGATGTAATTTTAATTACTCATAATCACTATGATCACTTAGATAAAAAAACAATTAAGAAAATTATTGGTTCTCAAAAAAAACAGCCTCTTATACTAGTCCCACTAAAACTTAGTAAACTCATACAAAAATGGGGAGCAACAAAAGTTAAAGAATTGAATTGGTGGGAAACAACAAGTTTTAATGATTTAAACTTTCATTCTGTTCCAGTTCAACATTGGAGTAAAAGAACTTTAAGAGACACTAATAAAACTTTATGGTGTGGTTGGGTAATTGAGGAAAAAAACTACCGTTTTTTCTTTTGTGGCGACACTGGATATTCAAAAGACTTTAAGGATATTCAAAAAAGATTTAAATTTATGGATACTTCTTTAATTCCAATTGGGGCATATGCTCCAAGATGGTTTATGAAAAATCATCACTGTAATGTAAATGAAGCCATTCAAATACATAAAGATATTAAATCAAAGAAATCAATAGGTATGCACTGGGGAACATTTATATTAACTGACGAACCAATGAAGGAACCCAAAGAACTTTTACAAAAAATGATAAAAGAAATGAAAATGCCTGATTCAGAATTTTCTGTAATGAATCACGGTGAAACTAGAAAAATATAAATATCTTTAATTATAAAATTAATTTATTACCTTGAATAGAATTCAATAACTAAGTTTGGTTCCATTTGAACAGGGTAAGGAACATCTGACAACTGAGGTCCTCTAATAAATTTACCAGAGCATTTAGCTAGTTCTAGTTGAAGATATTCTGGAACGTCTCTTTCATTTGAACTTAATGTTTGAATAATCATAGGGATATTTTGACTTTCACCTTTTAAGGAAACTTCATCGCCATCTTTAACTTGATAAGACTTTTTATCTAAAATTTTACCATTAACAAGAATATGACCATGATTTACAAGTTGTCTTGCAGCAAATACTGTTGGAGCAAATTTCAATCTAAATACAACAGCATCTAATCTTCTTTCTAATAGTTCGATTAATATTTGACTTGTATCTCCTCTTAATCTTTCAGCTTCTACAAAGACTTTTTTAAACTGTTTTTCTGTTATGTCGCCATAGTATTTCTTGAGTTGTTGTTTTGCTTTTAACTGTATTCCAAAATCTGATAGCTTTCTTTTTCTAGCTTGTCCATGTTGACCAGGACCATAAGGTCTTCTATTAAATGGACTTTTAGGTCTGCCCCATAAATTTAATCCTAATCTTCTATCAATTTTATGCTTAGATGCTACTCTTTTGGTCATGAATTGGTGTTTTATATAGAATACATCATTGAAGTCAATTCTAATTTGCTAGAAATTTCGTAATTCCATATATGCTTTTTAGATTACTTTTGTCTAAATTAGCTGTTTTTAGATAATTTCTTATATTTATCTCAAGTTTAATCCTTTTTGATTTCACTGTCGTAAAATTTTTATTATCTAGTTGCTGAAATAAAAAACTAATAAAAGCTTCGATTTCATTAGATTTTAACTCATTTTTATTAATATTTTTATTAGTTTTAATGCTTTTAACTCGTGAAAGAGAATACGCAGTAATTGCTATGGAGTGGGACAAATTCAATGATTGAGAATTTGAAGTTGGGATCGTGGTTATAAAATTAGCATGAGATATTTCTTCATTATTTAGTCCATTATTTTCTTGGCCAAAAAGTATACTTAGTTTTTTAAATTGCAAATTTTGAATCTCATTAATTTTAATTTCTGGCAAATTGAAATCTCTTTTTCTAACAGTAGTAGCGATAACAATGTCTGAATTTTTAATAGCTTCAGGAATTGAGTTAAATACTTTAGTTTTTTTTACAATAGATGAAAAATGTTTAGCCGCATTCAAACCTTCTTTATTTGGCCAAGAGTGTCTTGGACTTATAATTGAAAAGTTTTTAAAACCAAAACAACCAATGGCTCTTATAGACATACCTATATTAGCTCCTAGTTGAGGTTTATTTATAATAAATTCTATTTTACTCAATTAGATTTAATTAATTTGTATATCAAACCTTCTCGAAGTGCGTTATAGGAAGCATCAATTATATTTGTAGAAACACCTACTGTAGTCCAAATCTGACTATCTTCATCCTTTGTTTCTATAATTACTCTAACTATTGCATCTGTTCCCTTTTCAGAAGATAAAATTCTAACTTTAAAGTCAGTTAGCTCTAATTTTTGTAAAGAGGGATAAAAGTTAACTAGAGTTTTTCTTAAAGCTTTATCTAAAGCATTCACAGGACCATTTCCGATTTCTACATTCATAAATTCTTGGTCTTTGACTTTAATTCTTACCGTAGCTTCGGACTCGGTTACTAACTCTCCTCTTGCGTTCCAACGTCTATCATCGATTACTTTAAATCTTATAAGTTCAAAAAAGTCCGGAATACCAAATAAAGTTTTTCTAGCAAGTATTTCAAAACTTGCTAAAGCTTCATCAAATGAATGACCTTGATATTCTTTATTTTTTACTTCTTGAAGAAGATGGTCTAACTTATTTTTGTGTTCTTCTGGGGAAATACCCACTGTGTTAAGCATTGATATAATATTTGATTTTCCAGACTGATCTGAAACAACAATTTTCCTTTTATTTCCAACGATTTTTGGATCAATATGCTCGTAGGTTTTTGGATCTTTATTAATAGCTGATACATGAAGGCCTCCTTTATGAGCAAAAGCATTTTCCCCTACATAAGCTTGATGGGAGTTTGGCTGACGATTAAGTAAGTCATTTAACAAAAGAGATGTTTTTTTTAGTAAAACAAGATTATCTTCTTTTATATTACAATCATATTTTGTTTTGAGAATTATATTAGGAATAACTGAAACCAAGTTAGCATTACCACATCTCTCGCCTAATCCATTAATGGTACCTTGGACTTGCCTTGCGCCTGCTTCTACAGCAGCTAATGAATTAGCAACAGCGTTTTCAGTATCATTATGAGCATGAATGCCAAGATTTTTTGAAGGTATATGCTTTGCTACTTCCTTAACTATATCGTATACCTCATTAGGTAAAGTTCCACCATTTGTATCACATAAAACTATCCATCGAGCTCCTGCCTTGAGAGCTACTTGCAAACATTGAAGGGCATATTCTGGATCAATTTTGTAACCATCAAAAAAGTGCTCTGCATCATACATAGCTTCAATTTTTTTAGATACTAAATGCGCTATACTATCAGATATCATTTTAAGATTATCCTCTTTGGAAATTTCTAATGCTTTTTCAACTTGATAAGAAGAAGATTTTCCAACGATACAAATATTTTTTAAATTAGTATTAATTAAAGTATTTAGACCAGGGTCATTTTGAACACTAGTAGAGGGTCTTCTTGTCATGCCAAAAGCTACAAGCTTAGACTTACTAAAATTTTGTGGCATATTAAAAAATGCGTCATCAGTTGGATTAGAGCCAGGCCAACCTCCTTCAATATAATCGATACCTATTTCGTTTAGGGCATGAGAGAATTTAATTTTATTTTCAACTGTAAAATCAACTCCTGTAGTTTGTTGACCATCACGAAGAGTTGTATCGAAAAAAAATATTTTATTATCTAAATCTGTTTCCATTTTGTTCCACCTGGCGTGTCCTCTAGTACTATCCCTTGATTTTGCAGTTCATCTCTTATCTGATCTGCCCGATCAAAGTTTCTAGACTCTTTAGCCAAAGAACGCTCAGATATCATATTTTCGATGTAGTTAACATCTATTTTTAATTCTTTTTTTGTATCTTTTGGGTCAATTCCTAATAATTTCAATCCGTTAATAAAATGAGCCCTTAATTCATTGTTTTCTGGATCTTTTTTAATGAGATTAAATATTGTCTGTAGTCGCATCAATGCCGCCGGAGTATTGAGATCATCCATGAGATAATCTATAAATTGTTGGTCGTAGCCATTTATAGTCTGGATATTCCAATTTTTTGAGTCACTCCATTTATCTAAAATTAATTGTGAAGAACGTAATAAAGCATCTGAAAACTCAAGGGGCTGCCTATAATGAGCATTAAGTAGAGAATATTTTATAACGTCACCTGTATAATTTTTTAATAAATCATTAACTGTAGCGATATTACCTAATGATTTTGACATTTTTTCTCCAGAAAAATTAACAAAGCCGTTATGCATCCATATTTGAGCTGTTTGCTCGCCATGCCAACAGGTAGATTGTGCAATTTCATTTTCATGATGTGGAAAAATAAGATCAATTCCTCCACCATGAATGTCAAAATTGGAACCAAGTAGTTCATGAGACATAGCGGAGCATTCAATATGCCATCCAGGTCTCCCTTTGCCCCAAGGACTATCCCAAAATGGCTCATTGTTTTTTGAAGGTTTCCAAAGAACAAAATCCTCAGGATTTTTTTTATATCCCGCTACTTCAACTCTTGCTCCAGCTATAATATCTTTTAACGATAACCGGGACAACTTTCCATAATCTTTAAATTTATTAGTTTCAAATAAAACATGATTTTCAGATTCATAAGCAAATCCTGTTTTGACTAAATCTTTAATCATTAAAATCATCTTATCAATGTAATCAGTTGCTGATGGCTCTTTAGTTGGGGGCAGTATATTTAAGTCTAATAAATCTTTTTGAAAAGTTTTTTTATAAACACTAACAAGCTCTTCAGTTGATTGTGAAAGTTCCTTGCTTTTATTTATAATTTTATCATCAATATCTGTAATATTTCTTACGTATGTTACTTTATTTTCATTATAAATATCTTTTAATAACCTAAATAAAACATCAAATATAACAATTGGTCTGAAATTACCAACGTGGGGATTGTTGTATAACGTAGGGCCACAAACATACATTCTTACGTCATCTTCTCTTATAGGTTTAAATAGTTCTTTTTCTTTTGAAATAGTATTGAAAAGTTTAAGAGGCATTAGCTTTATTTATTAAGTTCTTTATTCCAAAGAAATTAAATAAATCTTTTACAGAAGGTCCATTTTGATTGCCTGTTAGTAATAATCGGGTATTCACAAATATCTCTTTTTTATTAAATTTGTCTGATTTCTCTTTTATCATAACAGTATAGTCTTCAAACGAAATATTTTTATCAAGATTAGTAAAGGTTTCTTTTAATAATAAAACAAAGTCTTTATTAGGTTTTATTTCATTTTTTTGACCTCGAATAATTTGAATAAAAATAGAAATATCAGCTAAATTTTCAATATTATTTTTAATTAACTCCCATTCTGGTTCTAAAATTTTTAAATTTGATAAATGATCAAAATGTAGGTTTAAATCACTTAAAGTCATTGATCTAAGTGATAACTTTTGAAAATAATCAATTTTATTAATATCAAGCTTTGGTAAATTTTGAGATATTTTATTTAGTTCAAAATTATTAAAGATGCCTTTTTTTATCTCTTCAAAATTAATTTCATAATTTAACCCAATTGAATGTAAGTAAGCCAAAAGACTATATTTAATGTAATGGTTCTCTCTAAATTTTTTTATAGATATTGATTCAAAATTCCTTTTACTTAGTTTTGTTCCATCTTCATTGAGCATAAGTGGATTATGACCAAATCTAGGATGCTTGGCATTTAAAGCTTGAAAAATTTCAATATGGATAGCTGTATTTGTTAAATGGTCCTCTCCTCTAACTATATCTGTAATACCCATTTCAATATCATCTACGACACTTGGAAAATGATATAAAAAACTACCATCAGCTCTTTTTAAAACTGGATCAGATTGAGAGGATAAATCTACCTCCACTTTTCCTTTAATAAGATCATTCCAATGAATTTTGTTTCTAGAGAGTTTAAATCTCCAATATGGCTGTTGACCTTTGTTATATAATTCTTCAGTTTGAGATTTTGATAAATTTAAAGCTGAACGATCATAAATAGGAGGTTGTCCAGATTTTGATTGTAATTTTTTTTTGATTTCTAGTTCTTCATTCGATTCAAAGCATGGATAAACAAGCTTATCTTCCAAAAGTTTTTCAAATCCCTTGTTATAGTTCTCCATTCTTTCACTTTGGTTATAATTTTCTTGGTAATCCATACCAAGCCAAGCTAAATCAGATTTGATAGCTTCTATATAAATTTGTTCACTTCTATCTTGGTCTGTATCATCAAGTCTAAGAATAAAATTACCCTTTTGATTTTTAGCTAATAGCCAATTTAAAAAACACGACCTGATATTACCTAAATGCAAATATCCTGTTGGACTTGGAGCGAAACGGGTTTTGATCATTTAATTTTTTTTAATAAATACTCTCTGCTTACTTTAACTCTTTTTTGTGAGCCATACTTAATAATATCAGCTGTAGCGTATGTTTCAGACCATTTTTCAGGGAGAAAACTGCCAGAACCAATTATATCTATTGGGGTATTAGCCAAAGACATAGCTTTACATTTATTGTTTGTGAATCCGCTTGAAGCAATAATTTTTACCTTATCAAACCCTTCCTCGTTTAACTTACTTCTTAAAAACCAAATAGAAGCAGCTGAAACTCCAGGTCCAACAAGATATTTTAATTCTTCTTCAGACCTATACTCACTAATAGATTCAGGGGCAAATTTTTCTAAAACATTATAAGATTTTGCTAAATCCAATCCTTCTACATACCTACCACTTGGGGTATCAAGTCTTACCATGATTTTTCCTTTCTTTACAAGACTAGGGTATTCATTACAGACAAGGATTGAATCTGTTATCTCTTTACCAAAATAATCTGGCAAAATTACAATATCTTCTTTAGGAAAAGTTGCATGAAACATTCTGACAGATTCAAGAGTTGATCCTGCATATCCAATTAGAGCATGAGGCATAGTACCAATTCCTTTATTTAAATTAAAAAATTTTGCGGAAGAAGAAACAGAGGTGCCTAAGAATCCTTTTGCCTTTTTCTTTTTTGCTGCTTTTGAGCCAACTGAAGCTGCGTAGGACATCATATCTGACATATCAATGCCTGCACAATGTCTAGCTTCCATAGCAATAAAGAATGTTTTAGGAAGATCAAAGCACATTTGATAAGCATTTGCCGCAGCAATACAAGAAGGGCCGATTTTTTGAAGAAAAATAGTTTCTAAATCTACTAAATGTTTCATGGATCCAGATATAAAAATAATTGGTTCGCCAGCTCCAAACCAATCTCCTTCTTTATAGGGAGACTTTACTGAGATTTTAATTTTTCTTTTTGCAGCGACAAATTTAATCCAGTCAACTGCCATTTTAATCGCTAATATTCCTGGCCTTCTTAGAAAAACAGCATATGTAACATTAGTATCGCCAAACTTATTGAGAATTTTTTTAGTTTTTAGAAAATAATTATCTGTATTCGAATTTATTTTTTCATAATCATCTTTATTAGCCATCTACCTTGATAGATTGCCATTAGAAAATAAATCCGCAAGCAAAAAACAAAGTTCTAATGATTGATTAACGTTTAATCTAGGGTCGCAAAAAGTATGATATCTATCTCCTAGATTTTCGTCTTTAATATCCTCAGGTCCTCCGACACATTCAGTGACATTTAATCCTGTTAGCTCTAAATGAACTCCTCCTGCTATTGTTCCCTGAGACTTATGAATTTCAAAAAAGTTTTTAATTTCAGATAAAACGTTACTTGTATTTCTAGTTTTGTAACCGCTATTGCTAGATACTGTATTTCCATGCATAGGATCACAAATCCAAGTTAAATTTTTGCCTAAAGAGTTAGTTTCTTTAAGTAAATTAGGGAATGCCTCTTTAATTTTTTCAGCACCCATTCTAACTATTAAAGTAAGTCTACCTTCTTCGTTTTCAGGGTTTAAAATATCTATATTTTTTTTAAGTTCATCAATGTTTGTAGAAGGGCCTACTTTTAATCCAAGTGGATTTTTAATTCCACTTAAATAATGTATGTGAGCTCCATCTGGATCTCGAGTCCTATCTCCTACCCATAAAAAATGAGAACTAACATTATACCAATCTCCAGTTGTACTATCTATTCTTGTAAAAGCTTCTTCATAAGGAAGTAGTAATGCCTCATGACTTGTGTAGAAATCTGTCTCTCTCAATTCTCTTGTATTAGTTTCATTGATCCCACAGGCATTCATAAATTTAATTGATTCCTGTATTTTCTTTGAAATTTCAGAATATTTTTTCATCGATTCAAAATTTTCTGCGAAATCTAAATTCCATTTACTTAATTGTGTAAGGCTTGCGAAGCCACCTTGTGCGAATGCGCGAAGTAAGTTAAGAGTTGAAGCAGAGTGGTTATAGGCAGTAATCATCCTACTAGGATCAGGATCTCTTGATTCCTTTGAAAATTCATAGGAATTAATAATATCTCCTCTATAGCTAGGGAGTTTTTCTCCATTTTTTTCTTCTATATCTGAACTTCGTGGTTTAGCAAATTGGCCAGCTATCCTTCCAAGCTTTACAACAGGTGAATTAGTTGCATATGTTAAAACAACTGACATTTGTAATAAAAGCTTAAAAGTATCCCTTATAGTATTTGGATTAAATTCCTGAAAACTTTCAGCACAATCCCCACCCTGTAAGTAAAATGCATTACCTTGCTGGACTTCGGCTATTTTTTTTTTCAAAGATCTTGTTTCACCAGCAAAAATTAGAGGCGGATACTTTGATAATTCTTCGGTTACTTTATTGAGTTTTTCTTTATCATTATAAGTTGGCATTTGTTTACCAACATAAGATTTCCAACTATTTACTTTCCAGTTCATGAGGTCGAGATTATAGATTTTTAAATTAAAGATTAAAAGATTATTTAAGGTTTTTTAAATAACTTTAAGGGGTTAGATATCTTAATTTTGGGTAAATTAGGTAACTTTGGCTGAAATTGACTAACTTCAAAATCATCTATGAGAGACTGCTTAACTTCAAAGTAAATTTCGGGTTCTTTTTTAATTGATAAAAAAGGATCAATAAGATCATTTGAAAATATCTCTAATATTAAACCGGTATTTGAAACTAGATAAGTAAATTTTTCTAAGTTTAAAAAGTCATAAACATGTGCTCTCAAGGAGTAGTTATCTTTATCTATTACAACTTTATTAATATCATTATGATTATTGATACTAATAGACGAGGTTAAAATATTTTTTTCTGCAGTGAAAATATCTTCAAAACTAAATGTTTTATTATTTTTATTTAAACTAAAATTTATGATCTTTGAACCTTTTCCTAATGTTAGATTATTTTGCAAACCTTCGTCAGAATAAATAAAGTTATCTGAAGTAATAAAATAATTTAATCCTAATAATTGTTTACAAAAAATATAACTACCTGTATCTCTTTGTAAAAATCTTAACAAATATGGAACAATAAAGCTTGGCATAAAATTAAATCCAAGGATAAATATAGTTGTCATAAAATTAACTTTATTACTAGAAGGAACAAATAAATCTTTCGAAGAAAGATTATGAATTATTATATCAGCTAATTTACAACTTATTTCTAAAAATGATTCCTCACTAATTTGAATATTTTTAATTTTATTTTTTGATTGTTTTAACTCAATTTTAGTTGGAATTTGAATTTTTTTATATTCAAATTGATTGATATTATTGCTGTCAAAGATTTTTTTATATTTTTTTAACTTACCTACACTTTTTGAAATAATAACAATTTGGTTATCAGTTGGAAAAATAACAGTCGTAGATTTATCAAGATCTTGTGTGAAGAAAATAGATCCTAAATATTTATGATTTATTTCATTTAATTGAATTGAGTAAAAAATATTTTTTTTAATACTGTTAATGGAAACTGTTTCATTGCTTTCAAATTTTTTTATTTGAGATAAATCTTCACTAGAAAAAAATTTCAAATTAGATAGTAAAATTGGCTCTCTAAATAAAAGTTTATTCGACTTCAAAATTCCATAAGAATTTATGTCAATAAAATTTTCTTGTGTTTTCTGTTCATTTAATATGATGAAATTATTTTGAAATTCTACTTTCTTACTAAAAGAAGAGTTAAATCCTAGTGCGGAAACTAAGTCATTAAGATATTGGTTATTAGTCTCAATATTCATAAAAATAATAGTATTATTTAAAATTCATCAAATACATAAAAATTTCATAACTAAACTGTCTATTATCGTCGCTGATTATTGTTTAAAACTTCATGATTCATAAGTAACAACAAAAACTACTCAACAGTAACAGATTTAGCTAAGTTTCTTGGTTGATCTATATCTGTTCCTTCATTCAAAGCATAGTAATAGGAAATTAGTTGAAGTGGCATGGTATATATAAAAGGAGCGTCAATGTATGTTTCCTTGGGAAGTATTACTTCAAATAAATTTTTTTTGGAACCTGATGTCTTGCTACTAAAAACAATTACTTTTCCACCTCTGGCTAGTATTTCCTCACAATTAGAATTAGATTTTTCAAATAATTCATTATTGGGATTTAGACAGATTGAGACTACCTCCTTATCAATTAGAGCTATCGGTCCATGTTTCATTTCACCACCAGCAAATCCTTCGCTGTGCATATATGAAATTTCTTTAAGCTTTAATGAACCTTCTAAAGCTATAGGAAATACATTATTTCTAGCAATAAAGTAACAAGCTTTAGCTGAAGACAACAAATTTACAATTTTGTCCAAATAATTATCCATTTTTAAAATTTTATTAAGCTTAGATGGAATATTCCTTAAATCTTTTTTGAGCTTTAAGTATTCTTTACTATTTAGATTTTTATTTATAACCCCAACCTCTAAACAAAGATTTGCTAAAGCAAGAAGTTGGCACGTAAAAGCTTTAGTAGATGCTACACCTATTTCCTTCATAGCAAATGTAGGTAATGTTATGTTGGCCTCTCTAACCATAGTGCTTTCTAATGAGTTGGTAATTACGATTGAATTAAATCCTTTGCTTTTAACATATTTTAAAGCCATTAAAGTGTCCATCGTTTCACCAGATTGAGATATGAATATGTAAATAGCTTTACTATTCTTATTATTAATATTTTTATATCTTAGTTCTGAAGCGTACTCACAACTAACATTAATTGATGTAAATTTTTCAAAGTAATATTTTGCAGTTAAGCATGCATGATAAGCAGTACCACAACCAACAAATACAAAAGAATTACTTTCTTGAAGTAAATCCTTAAGTTTATCCCTAAAATCTACAAAATAATCCTTATCATAATATTTTTGGGTATTTTTTAAAACGATTGGCTGCTCATGTATTTCCTTAATCATAAAATGCTTAAAATCACCCTTGCTGAACTTATTAGTAGATTGTTGATATGGTAAGAATTTAACCTTGTTATTATTTAAAAAAGATACTTCTGATTTTGAAACCCTTAAAACATCTCCATCATGTAAATGATATATTTCATAAATATATTCATCTAATGCGGAAGGATCAGATGAAAAATAAACACTATTCATTTTTTTTCCAATAGATAAAGGGCTTCCTGCCTTTAAAGCATAAGTTTCTTCTGTATCAGAGAAATAAATCAAAAATGCATAATTACCCCTAAGAATTGATTTGAGCTTTTTAATAAGTTTGTATTTATCATTAATTTTTTTGGATAGTTCCTTTAAGACTAAAAAAACTGTTTCTACATCTGACTCAATGTTCTTTTTATAATGCGCTAAGTATTTTTTTTGTAAATCTTTATAATTTTCAATTATACCATTGCATACCAATGATATTTTTTGGTCAGAAAAAGGATGAGCATTATTTTTAGAAACTACACCATGAGTAGCCCATCTAGTATGTCCTATAACAGAATGGAAATTATCATAAGTACTAGTAAGTGATTTTGATAGCTTCGAAATTTTTCCAACTTCTGTAATAGTTTTTATCTTTTTGTTTGATAAAAATGAAACTCCCGCGGAATCATATCCTCTATATTCTAGTTTACTTAAGATGTTTAAAGACTTAACCTTTAATTCATTTGAATTTATTATGCCAACTATTCCACACATTTATTTTTTTATAAACTTTTGTTTTATTCTTGTTAATGAAAGAGTGTTTGCTGGTACATCTTTTGTGATAACTGAGCCAGCTCCAATATAAGCTTTATTTAGTATCTTAACTGGGGCTACTATTGATGAATTTGAACCTATAAAACAATTATCACCAATTATGCATCTATTTTTTTTCTTTCCATCATAATTACAAGTTATGGTGCCTGCTCCGATATTACTATTTTTTCCAACATTAGAATCCCCTATATAAGATAAGTGACCAGCCTTGACGCCCGACTTTAAATGAGATTTTTTAATTTCAACAAAATTTCCAATTTTGACATTATTATCAATTAATGTTCCCGGTCTTATTCTCGCAAAAGGACCTATGCTGCATTCTTTTCCAATTTCGCAATCTTCGAGGTATGTGAAAGCTTTTATTAAAGTGCCTTTATTGATGAATACATTATTTTTTATTACAACATTAGATTCGATATAGACATCTTTGTCTATTTTCGAATTCATGCTGATAAAAGTTGTAGCAGGGTTTTCAAATCTAACACCTTTTTTTGTTAATTGAATCTTAATATTACTTTGGATTTCTTGTTCTAAGCTTTGTAATTCTTCAATAGTATTAACTCCTAAAACTTTTTCATATTTATTTACAGTAAAAGAAACTTTTAACTTTTTATCTAATCCAATTTCAACCAAATCTGTTAAATAATATTCTTTTTTATTAATGTTTTTCTTAATATTTTTACTCAACAAAATAGCTTTTTTGGAGAGTAAAAAAAATCCTGTATTTATTAAAGAAATATTTTTCTCTTCTACTGAACAATCTTTTTCCTCAATAATTTTAATTAAATTATTTTTACTCACTACTAACCTACCATATCCTTTTGGACTAGATAGTTGTTGACCTAAAACATTTATATCTAATTTTTTCCTTATTGTTTGGTTTATAAAATCATCAATAATCTTTTTATTTATTACAGGAGTGTCTCCCAGACATATTAAATAATAATCAGACTTTAAAGGTCCCTTATTAATATACTGCTGAATTGCTCCCCCGGTACCATTAACTGGGTTTTGAATAAATGTGTTTTGAAAGCCATTTTTAGCAAAATATTTTTCAAGTTTTTTATTGGTTATAATATTGAAATCATTTATTTTTTTATTTTGTCTAATAAGATCCACGTTAAAATCAATTAATGGCCTTCCACATAAATTTTGAAAAACCTTTGGGGTAGAAGATTTAAACCTTGTACTATTTCCAGCTGAAAGAATAATGGCGCTAATTTTCATAAAATGTATAAATAACCTAGGTAAATTATTATTAGATACTAAAAATATATCTAATTATGTAAAGACTTAATGATATCAATAATAAAAGAAAAGAATAGCAAGGTTTTGTACAAAGCTATTGCTCAAAAAATCAATAATAATGAACTAGTAGTCCTACCAACAGAAACCGTATACGGATTAGCTGGGAATAGCTTATCAATTAAATCAATCAGATCTATTTATAAGATAAAAAATAGACCTATTAAAAAAAAATTAATTGTTCATTGCTCTTCAATAGAAATGGTAGGTAATTATTTTAAATTAGATAATCATAATTTAAAAATTGCTAAAAAATTTTGGCCTGGACCGTTAACATTAATTCTAAAAAGAAAAAATAAAATAATACCTGATCTATTATGTCAAAGAGGATATTGTGCTGTTAGGATACCTAGTAATAATTTTATAATTAAGCTAATCAAAGAAATAAATAAACCATTAGTTATGCCAAGTGCTAATAAATTTAAGCAATTAAGTCCTGTAAATGCAAAAATGGCAAGCGAGAATTTTAAATCAAGTAGTTTAACAATCATTGATGGTGGTAGATGCAAAATAGGAATTGAATCTACAATTTTAAAAATATCTAATAATAATATTGAAGTGATTAGATATGGATTGATTGATGTATTTGATATTTTAAAAATTTCATCAGATCTTAAACTTAGAAAAACTAATAATCAATTTTTTCCAGGAACTAGTAAAAAACACTACTCACCTTCTAAACCAATTTTTATTAATGTGATTAAACCTAAATTAGGAAGTGGTTATATAAATTTTGGAAAGATAAGAAGAAAAGAATTTAAAAATTTAAGTACTAAAGAAAATTTAAAAGAAGCGGCAAGTAAACTTTATTACTATATTTATTTAGCAGATAATCATTATAAATTTAAATCAATTTCAATTGCTCCAATTCCTTCTGTGGGAATTGGGAAAGCTATAAATGATAGATTAAAAAGAGCTAGTGCAAAATAAATGAAATTTAGAAAAAATTTATTCAAAAAAATAAATATAATTATAGAAAATGGCTCTACAACTTTATGCCCAAAAAATACAAAAGAAGTGTCTATTGTTCTTAAAATATGCCATATCAACAATATTGAAGTAATACCTATTGGAGGCAACACAAATAGAGTATTAGGTACTTATCAAAAAGATAAAAAAAAATCTGTGTTTTTATCTTTGAGGAATTTAAATAAAATTATAAAGCTAGATACTGAGAATTTGGTCATGGAAGTTGAAGCTGGGGCTACTTTAGCTAAAGTTCAAAAAAAGGCCTTAAATAAAAACCTACTGTTTCCAGTACATGTTGCTTCCCATAAAGAATGTAATATTGGTGGAAATATTTCAACAAATGTCGGAGGTCTTCAAGTTCTGAGATATGGAAATATAGAAAATAATATAAATGGACTAGAGTATGTACTACCAGATGGAACTATTATCAATCAACTTAGTTTTCTCAAAAAAGATAATTTTGGACCAAAGATATGGAGAGTTTTATGTGGATCAGAAGGCACATATGGGGTAATTACAAAAGCTAGTTTAAAACTAATACCTAAGAAACTAAATAATCATACATTTTTAATAGAAATTCAAAGTTTAAATAAGATATTTAAATTATTTAAACAATTAAGAGAGAAATTTTTTGATGAGTTGACTTCTTTTGAAGTTATATTTCCAAAACCTATTAATCTAATAACAAACGTAAATGAAAAAAATTTTAATATCATAATAGAATTTCAGACAAACAATAACCATAGTTATAAAATTAATTTTAAAAATTTTAAAATATTAAAATTTGAAAAAAATTCAATAAATTCTAAAATATGGCCAATTAGAAAATTAATTATTACTCAACAGGATTCATTGTTATTTAAATATAAATACGATATTTCACTTCCTATAAACAATTGGTCATTATTTTTAAAAAAAATGGAATTGTTTCATAAAAATAATAAAGATTATGATCCTTATTATTTTGGACACTTGGGGGATGGTAATTTGCACTGCAATTACAAGATCAATGATCCAAATAAACAAAAAATTAAGAACCTTGAAGAGCAAATATATAAAATTGTCTTAAACCTTAAAGGCAGTCTTGCTGCTGAACATGGACTTGGTTATAGAAAAAACTATTTAGTAAAAAAGTATAAAACAAAGGAAATTTATACTTTGTTAAATAATTTTAAGGAATTCTTTGATAAAAAGAAGTTACTCAATAGAGATAAGTTAATAAAGTCTTAGAATATCTCTAATTTTGTAATAGCTCATAGCCAAAACTAATAAAGGGGTATCAAAAATACCTGCCCCTGGAAATTTTGAATGATTTAATTTAGAAAATAAATCCAAATGCGAGCTCTGACCTTTAATTGATTGAGCAAAAGTCTTACCAACCAAAGTTGTTAAAGCCACACCATGACCGGAATAACCTTGAGCAAACAAAACATTATTATCTAATTGTCCAATATGGGGAAGACGATTTTGAGTGATAGCAACATGCCCGCTCCAGCTACAAATAGATTTACACTTTTCCATACCTGGCATTATTTTCTTAATAATTTTTTTTAAGGACTTTTCAACATCAATTGGATCTACATTTGAATAACTAACCCTACCACCAAATATTACATTATTTTTAGAATTCAACCTAAAATAGTTTAGAACAAAAAACATATCTGAAATAGTTATCGGTTTTTCAAAAAATTCTTTTAAAACACTTTGGGGCTGTGATTCAATTGCAGTAACATAAGTTTTAACAGGCATAATCATGGGTCTTAGTTTTTTACTTAAATTTCCTATATAAGCATTACAACTTAAAACTAAATATCTAGATTTAATTTCTATATTTTTTGATGTTTGAATAAATACTTTTTGATTTGATTTAAAAGAGCTAACCTCCACACCTTCGTACATAGAAACATTTTTATTCTTAAGAGCTTCAGCAGCTAATCCAAGACAATAGTTAAGAGGATGAATTTGAGCACAAAAACTATCATATATAGCAGATTGATAATAAGGGCTTCTAAATTTTTTATTAAGTTCTGATTTATTTAAAAATATAGAATTTTTATAATTATATTTTTTTTCAAGTATTTTTTGCTGCTTATAAAGAGATTTTTCATGTCGATTATTTGCGGCTGTAAGTAAAAAACCCTCAATTAAGTCACAGTCTATATTATGTTTTTTAATATTATTTTTAACTTCATTAACCGCATCAACTGAAAAATTCCAAAGAATCTTTTCTTCCTCTACTGAAATATTTTTTTGACCAGAGAAATCATCAGAAGAATATCCATGAAGTAATTGTCCTCCATTTCTACCAGAAGCTCCCCATCCTATTTTATTTTTTTCTAAAACCACTATTTTTAATGAAGGGTCTAATAAACTTAAATAATAAGCGGTTGAAATTCCTGTTAACCCGCCTCCAACTATACAAACATCGCATTGAATAGATTCATTTAATTTGTTAGAATCTAATTTATATGTGCGGGTTCTCGAATAATAATTATCTGAATAACTCATATAATACATAAATTATCAAATTTTTCTTAAATTAGGAATAAATATGAAAAAATATATTGATTGGTTAAAAAAAAATAAAATAACAGAAGTAGAGTGTATGATCCCAGATAACTCTGGAATCCCAAGAGGTAAAATTCTTCCAACTGAAAAATTTTTAAATACAATAAGTAATAATGGACTTAGACTTCCTTTAGGCTTATTTAAAATGTCAATTTCTAGAAGCGTTTCATATTCTATAGATGATAATATTTTGAACCCAACTGATGGGGATTTTATTTTAAAACCTGATTTTTCTACACTAAGAATAGTTCCTTGGTATAATGAACCTACAGCCCAAGTTATATGTGATGCTATTGATAGCAAAGGTAAAGAAATAAGTGTTTGTTCAAGAGGAATTCTAAAAAAAATTCTTAAACTGTATAAATCTAAAGGTCTAAAACCAATAGTTGCTCCTGAAATAGAATTTTACTTAGTTAAAAAAAATAATGACCCTGATTCTCCTTTAGAATCTCCTGCTGGTCTTTCTGGTAGAGTTGAAAAAGGGAATCAATCGTATGGAATTGATGCTGTAAATGACTTTGATCATATAATAGAAGATGTTTATGAATTTTGTGAAAAACAATTTTTAGAAGTAGAGACAATTAATCATGAAGAAGGTCCTGCTCAAATGGAAATTAACTTTAAACATGGGAATCCCCTAGACCTTGCAGATCAAGTTTTTTTATTTAAAAGAACTCTTAGGCAAGCGGCTTTGAAGCATAATCTTTTCGCTACTTTTATGGCAAAACCAATGGAAAATGCCCCGGGTAACTCGATGCATATACATCAATCAATTTTAAATAAAAAAGATAAATCATTATTTGCAAATGATAATTTAAAACCATCTAAATATTTTTATTACTACTTGGGTGGTCTGCAAAAATATACTAAATCTTTTATGCCTCTATTTGCTCCTAATATTAATTCTTTTAAAAGGTTGATGGGTTATTTCGAAGAAGGCACTCCTTTTAATCTTAACTGGGGTTTTGAAAATAGAACGTGTGGTTTTAGAATACCTTCTTACTCAAATCCAAAACAAGTAAGAGTTGAAAATAGACTTTGTGGATCAGATGTTAATCCATATTTAGCACTTTCTGCTACTCTTTTAGCAGGTTTGCTAGGAATAGAAAATAAACTTGAACCAACTACTGAAACTAAAAAAAATGCTTATAATGTTCACTTATCCCTACCAGAAAATCTAAATAGTTCATTGGATTTATTTTCTAGATCAAATGAAATAAAAGAAATATTTGGTGAAACTTTTGTAGATCTTTTCTGTGAAATTAAAGCACTTGAAGTAAATGAATATAATAAAATTATTACTGCTTGGGAAAGAGAATACTTACTTATTAACGTCTGATTTATTTCTAATTTTTATGTAATAACCAACAGCAATAGTTACAACAAATAACATTATTATTGCTGATAGGGCGTTTACCTCGGGGCTAAGGCCTAGTCTAACTTTTGAAAAAACTACAATTGGCAATGTATTGGCACCTGGGCCTGTAGTAAAACTAGCCACAACTAAATCGTCTAAAGATAGGGTAAAAGCTAATAGCCAACCTGATATAATTGCAGGCATTATGACAGGTGTGGTAATTTTCCAAATTACTGAATTTGGTTTAGCGCCTAAGTCTTGAGCTGCCTCTTCAATATTTTTATCAAAACTACTAAGTCTTGCTTGGATTATTACAGCAACAAAGGCAACTGAAAAAGTGATATGAGCAATTAAAACAGTTAGCTGTCCCTTTGAAGAAGGTAATCCAAATAAATTATTTGTGGTCACGAAAAAAAGTAGAAGTGAAAGACCTAAAATAATTTCAGGCATTACAAGAGGTGCAGTACTAAGAAATATAAAAAAAGATCGAAATGGAATTTTAGCAATCCTAGCTAAGGAAAATCCTGCCATAACTCCCAAAATTGTTGCAAAAGTTGCTGACAAAGCTGCTATTTCAATACTAGTATAAAAAGCTTCTAAAATTTGTTCATTTTTAAATAATTCTCCGTACCAACGGAAAGAAAAACCCTTCCAAACCATAACTCTTTTACTATCATTAAAAGAGTAACCTATAAGAGCTAGAATTGGAAAATACAAAAAAATAAAACCAAAAATTAAAACTAAGTATTTAAAAAAAACTTTATTCATTTTTTAAACCGTACTTTTGATAAGCTAATTGAAAAACCATAATTGGTATTGCTAAAAATAAAATTCCTGACATAGCAAGAGCACTAGCTATAGGCCAATCTCTATTAACAAAAAATTCATCAAAAATCATTTTACCAAAATATAATTTATCACTCCCTCCAAGCAGTTCTGGTATGACGAACTCTCCTACCACAGGAATAAAAACCAACATAGAGCCAGCAATAATACCTGGTATTGATAAAGGTAATATAATTTTAAAAAATGTTTTAATTGGCCTTACCCCTAAATCATGAGAGGCCTCGATTAGTCTTAAATCAAATTTAACTAAGAATCCATAAAGAGGTAAAATCATGAAAGGCAGATAAGTATAAACTACACCAAGTATCACACTATAATGATTATACATCATCGATAGAGGTTCATCGATAAGATTTAAGTTTATAAGTATATTATTAATTAATCCATTACCTTGCAAAAGAACCTTCCAAGCATAAACCCTCAAAAGAAATGAAGTCCAGAAAGGAATAACTAATAAAACTAAAAATAAATTTCTAATTTTTGGTTTAGATTTAGCAACGTAAAAAGCTATTGGATAACCAATAATTAAGCATATTAAAGTTGATGTAAAAGCGAGAGATATAGAGTTTAGGTAAGACTGAAAATAATATGAGTCAGAAAATATAAAAGCATAATTGGAAAAAGTTATATTAAGATCAAAAGAACCTGTTGCCTCGTTCAAAGAAAATAATTTTTTGTATGGAGGCATGCCCCATTCTGAGACAGATAAAGAAATTTTTAATATTATCGCTAAAGGTATAAAGAAAAATAACACAAGCCAAAAATATGGAGAAAATACATACCAAAACTTAAAATTTTTAAAACCATCTATCATTTCAACTATAGTAAATAAATTGCTCCATGATCCCAGGAGCATTCAACTTCATCATCCCATTTAATGTTTAACTTTTCTGAAATAGAATTGTTTGCATGAAATACATAAAAATTACAATTATTGCTTTGAATTAAATACTTTGTATAGCTTCCTAAATAAGCTACTTCTTTAACTATACCAAAACATTTGTTTATCTCTTGAGTATTTTCTTTGATTTCATTTTTTTTAATCTTTATTTTTTCAGGTCTAATTAAGCATTGACTTTTATCCAAAATATTTTTTGTTTGAATTTGAATATTTAAATCTGGTGAAAAATAACTCTCATTATTATTAGGGTTTTTTTCTAATTTAAATATATTTGCAGTGCCAATGAATTTTGCAATATATTCATTATTTGGTTTTTCATAAATCTCCACAGGATTGCCAATTTGTAAAACATTTCCATCTTGCATAATTGCCATTCTGTCTGACAAGGACATTGCCTCTTCTTGATCATGTGTAACAATTATGAAAGTTATACCAAGCCTATATTGCAAATTAACAAGTTCAAATTGTGTTTGTATTCTTAATTTTTTATCTAAAGCAGCTAGAGGCTCATCTAAAAGTAAAAGTTTAGGTTTCTTAACTAAGCACCTAGCCAAAGCTACTCTTTGTTGTTGACCTCCAGAGAGTTCATCTATTTTTCTATTCTCTAATCCATCGAGTTCGAGAAGTTTTAATATCTCGTCTGTCCTTTGATTTATAGTATTTGTGTCTAAACGGTCTTCTTTTAAACCAAAGGATATATTCTTAAAAACATTTAAATGGGGAAAAAGAGCGTAGCTTTGAAACATGATATTCAACGGTCTGTTATATGGTGGTAAATCTGTGATATCTTCACCATCAAGATAAATCCTACCTGAATCAGGTTTTTCAAAACCAGCTATAATTCTTAATAAAGTTGATTTTCCACAACCGGATGATCCAAGAAGACTAAATAATTCAGATTTTTTTATTTCTAAGGAAACATTTTTAAGAGCTTGAATATCATTAAAAGACTTTGAAACATTTTGAATTTTAAGGAAACCTTCTTTCATTGTAAAAGAGATTAAAGCACTTCACAAATTAATGTGAAGTGCTTTAACATAAATGTTTTTAGTTAGCTGCTTTAAAGCTATTAAATATTCTTGAAGATACTCTTGATTTTTGAGGGCTATCAGCTACGTCTGCAAATAACATTTTTAAAGTTTCTTCAGTTGGGTAAATAGCAGGGTCTTCTAAGATTTCAGCTTCTATTAAACCTTCAGTAGTATTCGCTACGAGGTTTGGATTAGAGTACCAAACATAGTTTGTAATCTCCGCTACAACTTCTGGCCTTAAAATATAGTCAATAAACTTATGAGCGTTATCAACATTTTTAGCATCAGCTGGTATTCCCATCATATCAAACCAAATAACAGTTCCTTCATTAGGGATTGAATACCAAACAGAAACATCATCAGCGGCCTCATCAGCAGCTAGGAAAACATCTCCTGACCAACCAACAGCAAGGCAGATTTCTCCATTTGCCAGATCATCAATATACTGAGATGAGTCAAAGTATTTGATATAAGGTCTGATTTGTTTTAATAATTCTAACGCCTCATCATTAGCTTTTGAATTTTCTGTGTTTGGATCATGCCCTAAATAATTTAATGCAATTTCAACAACTTCACTAGGAGCATCTAACATAGCAACTCCGCAGTCAGCATATTTAGCGATTTCTTCAGGGTTAAAAATTATATCCCAACTCTCGACGTCACCATCACGCTCTTCAACTGCATCCTCATTGTAGCCAATGCCAGTTGTACCATACATATAATTAACTGAATATAATCCTCCTGGATCATGAGCTTCTGTTTTTGCTAAAACTGCTGGATCTAAATTAGATAAGTTAGATAATTTTGACTTATCAAGTTTTTGGAATACGCCAGCTTTAATTTGGTTCTCTAAAAAAGAACCTGAAGGCACAACTATGTCATAGCCACTATTTCCAGCTAATAGTTTAGCTTCTAATACTTCATTAGAATCAAAAACGTCATAGGTTACATCTATGCCTGTTTCTTCTTCAAAATTAGCAATTGTATCTTCTGCTATATAGTCAGACCAGTTATAGATAAAAAGCTCATCTTTAGCATTGAGTGCCAAAGGAATGGTCATTCCTATAAGTAAAACAAAAAATTTTTTCATATTACTTCCCCTCTAATAAATTTTGATTAATAGTAATCTACTTTTTTTTAAAAATCACAAATTTTTTTGTATAAATCTGGTCTTCTATCTCTAAAATTTCCCCAAGACTCTCTATATTTTCTAATTTCATCAATATCAAATTCATTTATACACATACCCTCTTCTTTATCGCCCATTCTTTGCAATATTTTACCTGTATGATCAATAATTAATGAATTTCCATAGAAATCTATACTAATATCCTTTTCTACTTCTATTCCTACTCTATTTGAAGCAATAATAGGAATTTGATTAGCTGCTGCATGGCCAACCATAACATTGGCCCAGTGATCTCTTGAATTTAGATTAGGATCTTGCGGCTCTGATCCTATAGCTGTTGGATAGAAAATTAATTCAGCGCCCTGCATTGTTAAAATCCTAGCACACTCAGGAAACCATTGATCCCAACAAATACCACAACCAATAGTACCTACGCTTGTCTTAAAAATTTTAAAACCAGTATCGCCCTTTGCAAAATAAAACTTTTCATTATAGCCAGGACCTTCAGGTATGTGAGATTTTCTGTAGACCTCACTAAAACTCCCATCACTATCAATTACTACAAGTGAGTTAAAGTACTTATCATTATTTTTTTCAAAAAAACTTAAGGGAAGTATGATTTTTTTTGATTTACATAAATTAGAAAAAGTTTGAAAAAAAGGATTTGTTGGAAACTCAATTGCTAAATTAAAAAATTCTTTATTCATAGTAGAACAAAAATATTGTGTCTGAAATAATTCTTGGAATAGCAAAATATCAACTTTTTGAACAGAGGCCTGCTCAATAAGAGCAATTGCTTTATTAATATTTTCTTGAGAATTATTTTTAATACAAGAAAATTGGGAGTTGGCTACTTTTATCATCTAAATTTTTGGTACATTCATTGTAACACAATGAATATTTCCACCTCCATAATTTATTGCTTTTGTACTTATCATAATAATAGTTTTTTTAGGAAACAAGGAATTAAATATATCAAATACCTCTTCATCCTGGGGAACAGAAAATTTGGGCAAAATGATTTTATTATTTGTAAAATAAAAATTTATATAAGATGCTACTAATTTCTTTTGATGAAATAATACGTGTTCAGGAATTGGAATTTCAATAAGATTAATATCGTGCTTAAAACTATTATTCATGACCTCTATATTTTTTTTTAAGATGTTATAATTGGGGCTGGTTGTGTCTTTTGAAGAAGCTATTAAATAAGTTTTATTTCCTATTGGACAAATTAAGTTATCTATATGGCCGTCAGTGTCATCTGCAACTAAACCTTCTGGGAACCAGATAATATTTTTAACGCCCAATAACTCTATAAGTTTATTTTCAAATTCTTTTTTAGATAATTTATTTTTTCTATTTTTATTTAAAAGTGCACTTTCAGTTGTAAAAAGATTACCTTCTTCATCATAAGTTATAGCCCCACCCTCTAAAACTATATCTGAATTAATGCTTTTAATATTAAGTTTTTGAGAAATTAAATTTCCTAACCGATTGTCATTTTTATAATTTGGATATTTCCCATAACCGTTAAATTCAAAACATATGGACTCTAATTTTTTATTATTTTCTAAAAAAATTGGAGCTATATCTCTCATCCATGAATCATCAAGATTGGCAATAACTAATTCTATATTTTTATTATCTATAATTTTCCGAGCTTCTGTAATATCTGATTTATTACAAAATAATAAAACTTTTTCATCTAAGCTTATTTCATTTACTACTTTGGCTAATTCCAACTTAGCGTCATATAATACTTCTCCATATAATTCTTTATTACATGGCCAAGCCACACAACAGTATTTATGAGGTAACCATTCTGGTATTAATTTCATTGTATAAATAAAGTTATTAAAGATCTGTTTAAAAAGCTAATAAATTAATTATGCTAATATTGATATGATTAAAATTTGTATATTAGCTGAAAAAAATAAAAAAAATTTTGGAGTTCCAATAATTCCGAAAGATATAAAAAAAATATGTAATAAAAATAATGATATTCAATTCTATTTTGAACCTTCAAAAAATAGAATAATTGACGATAGAGAATTTTTAAAAGCTGGTTGTAAAAAATATAAAAAGGAAAAAATAGACTTATACATTTCTATAAATTCAACACATAAATCTTTGATACATAAAGGTATGGTTTTTCTATGCTTTACAGATATATTTAAAAAAAAACCAAGGGATTTAGGTTTTTTAAAAAAAATACTAAATTATAAATCATCAATTATCGATTTAAATTTATTAAAAGATAAAAATAAAAAAAATATTTTTAAAAACATAATTAACGAGAAAGATAATTTACTTTTATCAAAATTTATTAGTAAAAAACTTTCTTCAAACCTTAATAAAATTATTAAAAATATAAATAAAGATAGTATTGAAGAAGTTTTTATTATCAAAAAAGGATATTTAAATTATAGATATATTAATTTAGTTAAATACTTAATTTAATTTTTGGTCTTAGGCTTATAAAAACCATCTACAAGTATCATATGAGGCAATGTCAGAGCAGCTAATCCTATAAAAATTACTTTTAAAATAGATTCTGAGTTACCAAGATTTGGCAAAAGATATAAATAGCCAATTAAACCGAAAACCCAGGTTAAAATTGTAAATATTATTGTGGTATAAATAATTATTTTATAATTTTTATCATTGCTAATATTTTTTATTATATCCAAAACATGCCTAGGGGTATGTATTAAACAAAAATAAATACTAAATGTTACTAAGGGATGTAAGTAAAAAGCTAGTAATAAAATAATTGGAATTTCTATAAATTTTTTAAAATATTTTTTTTCTTTAATGCAAATTAAAAAATAAAAACAAACAAAAATTACAATTATGTAAAAACTATTTGATATATAGCTACTAACTAAGTAGACATTGGATCCAGATAGATATTCAAAGATTATAAAAGATGTTTCTTTTTGAAAAAAAATTGTAGCACAAATTACACTACCACCATGTGATACGATAACAATAAATTTTACAATACCATTTCTAACATTATTTGAATCGCAACTTCCAAAATGATAAATACTAATTAATAAAAATAATATTAAACTTACAACAGGAAAAAAAAACCATAGATAAATAACTCCTATTGAAGAAATTATGTAAAAAACTAAAAATTTGAAAAAATTATATAAGCTATTAAATCCTAAATATGAAGCTATAGCTCCATCCAGAGAACCATGAGGCAGTCCTATCAACACAACAGCTGCCAATGCAATATAGGTAATTGGGTTTAAAACTATTAATTCCATTATTTTCCTATTAAATAGTTAAAAAATACCTTTAAAAAGGGTTTTTTAGGCATTTTTAGCATTACTTTAAGTCTTAAATACATATTTGCCTTACCTGACATAAATATCGCAAATTCATCGCCATTTAATCCTTTTGCTAAATTTATAAAAATATTAACAGCTAATTTTGGATAAGTTTCTAGTACTTTTAAAAAAATTAAATCCATCCATTTATCTATTCGTTCTTGTGAATCAAAGTATAAAAATTTTTCTTTTTGAAAATTGATATCTTTTAAACTAAGTAGTTGTTTTTGAATAAAACTAAAAGCGTAACCACTTGATGGCTTGATAGCACCAGATTGAATTCCTATATTTATAAAATTATTTTTCGGTCTGTTAAAAACCGTCATAGGTATAATACCTTTTTCTTCTGAAATAACCCTCCACTCATCAATATTAAAATTATTTTTTAAGTAATCATTAATAGTATTTTTATACCAAACATCATCTTCAATATTAAAGCTAAACATAGTTGATTCAACTAATGCTTTTTTATTTGTAAATGGAAGTAAGTAAATAAAATGAATTCCCTTACTTTGATCTACTCTAAAATCCATTAAAATTAATTTATCTTGATTAAAAACTTCTTTATTAGTTTCAATAAGATGACCTAAAAAATGTTGTTTTAATATTTTTTTTTCAATTTTAATTGTTCTAGAATTAATAATCTCTTCTGCTTTGAATATTTCTTTATTATCTAAAGTTAATTCAAATCCATCTTTTGTTTTGGCAATATTTTCAACATAATTTTCTTTTATTTTTATTTTTTCTTTTTCCTTTAAACATTCATCCTTCCATATATTTAACTCTAAAGCCGTATAAGGATGTTTTTTTGAAGTGTGCTCTATTTCATTGCTATCATCAATAATTGACCAAGTATTCCAATATTTATTTAATTTTTTATCTACTTCTTCAGTCCATGGCATTTTCCAATAACCAAAAAAATGATTTTTTTGAGTATGTATGTTTTTATCTATAACTAGAATTTTTTTATTAGAAATTTTATTTAGTATATGTATGCAACTTAAGCCAGCTGCTCCTGCCCCCACGACTGCATATTTAAAAATATTCTTCATTTAATTTTTCTTTAATAGGATTATGTAATTTATTGTCATGCTTGGGCTTTTTTAAAAATCTTTTAAACAAATGAGGGATTATTTTGAAGCTAATTATAAATTTTTCAAATGTTGAAATAACTGTTCTTTCTCCAAGCCAATTAATGTCATTTTTCCTTAATTTTTTTCCAATTTGTCTATAAACAATAGCTGCAATTCCAATAGCTATATGAGATTTAAATGGTAAATAAACAAGACCTTTCATGCCACTTTCATAATAAAATTCTGCTAAATTCAGTATTCTTAAAATACTTTGTTTGATATTAGGAGAATATTTTATTTCATCATACCTATCATAAATATCTTCCGCCCAATTTTCATTTGTTATTTCAAATAAATCTTCATCTAATTGACGATTAAATAAGTCATTTAAATATTCAGCTGGAATATAAAGTCGATTATCTCTAAGATCTTCAAGCACATCTCTAGAGATATTAGTCAATTGCATAGCAATACCCATATCAATAGCAAACTTATTTGCATATGAGTTGCTTGGTTTAAGAATACTACTCATCATTAACCCAACAGTACCAGCAACTTGATATGAATAAATTATAAGTTCTTGCTCATTATTTATCTGAACTTTTTCAAGTTTATTATCAAAAATAAAACCATCAATTAAATCCTTAAATATATTTACTTTAATATTATGTTTTTTTAAAAAATTAGGAATTTCAGGAATTTTATTTAAATCATTTTTTAATTTTATAAACCACTCTTTTACATCTCTAAGTTCATTATCATAGAGCAAAGAAAAATAACCTTCATCTTTTTCTGTTTCTTTTAAATCAAAATTATCTAATTCTAATGCCTTACCGTCAGCAAGATCATCTAAAATTCTACATAAAGAATAAAGTCTAACGGCCTCATTAGAAGCATCTTTTGATAAGAAAAAATCTGCCCAAGCAAATGTTTTACCATGAGCAGAAATCATTTCTCTAGCTTTTAAAATAGATCGACTCTGAATATCGTTCATTAGTTAATTTTAAAATCCTTTTTAATTAATTTTTCAACAACTTTAGCAGAAGAAAGGACTCCAGGAATTCCTGCTCCTGGATGGGAACCAGCTGCAGCAAAATATAAATTTTTTAATTTTGGATCCTTGTTATGGTATCTAAACCATGCTGACTGACTAAATATAGGGGCAATAGAAAAACCTGCTCCGTGCATAGATCTGTAATCTTTCTTAAAATCATTCGGATCCATCCAAAAAACCTCTTCAATTACCTTTTCTAAATTTGGCAAAATAGTTTTTGATAATTCTGAAATTATCCTATCTTTTAGTCTTTCTCCCTCTCTATCCCAGTTAATACTACCCTGTAAGTTTGGAACAGGACACAATACATAAAAACTATCACATCCCTCAGGAGCAAAAGAAGAATCTGTGGCGGTTGGACGATGTAAATAAAGTGAAAAATCATCAGAAAGAGTTTTCTTTTCAAATATATCTTTAAGTAAATCTTTAAACCTCTCGCTTAACCATATTGTATGATGAGCTACCGCTGGATATTGTTTTTTTGTTCCAAAAAATAATACAAACAGTCCCATTGAATACTGAATCATTGGCTCTGGTTTGAATGTTCTTTGAGGAAGTTTTGTTTTTATCATTTCTTTATAAACAGTAGGGGGATCTGCATTACAAATAATTGCATCAAATAAAATTTCCTTATCATTATTTAAAACTAGTGAATGGACTTTATCTTTTAAGGTAACAATTTCAGTTACATCAGTATTTTTCATAATATGAATTCCATTTTTTAAAGCTAATGACTCTAATTCATCTATAATTTTACCTGTGCCGCCCATACAAAAATAAACGCCCCATTTTCTTTCCAAATAATGAATTAAAGCATAAATTGAAGTAGTTGTATGAGGATCTCCTCCGACTAATAATGGATGAATAGAAAAAGCTTTTCTAATAAATGGATTTTTTAAATATTTATTTACCAATGAACTAACTGACATATAACTTTGAAGAGATATTAAAGAGGGAATTTGCTTAATCATTTCCCAAAAAGAATGGAAAGATTTATCTGAAAGCTTAAGAAAACCAACATTAAAAATTTTTTTGGAGTGGTTTATTAACTTTCTATAACCATCTGCATCCTTTTTAGAAAAACGCTCTATCTCAAGAATTGTATCTTCTATGGAGGGTTTGTAGTCAAACTGTTGCCCGTTATGAAAGTAAAATCTGTACCAAGGATCGAGAGATTGAAAATTAAGATAGTCTTCTAATTTTTCATCAAACAATTCAAACAATTCATTAAAAAGAAAAGGTGCTGTTATTACTGTTGGTCCAGCATCGTGTTTGTAACCATTTCTATTAAAAACTCTAGCTCTCCCCCCTAGATCTTGAAGTCTTTCGATAAGTGTTACCTCAAAACCAAGACTCTTCATTCTAAGTGCAGAAGCTATTCCACCAAACCCACTTCCAATAACTGCTATTTTTTTATTCAATATTTTAAGAATATATGATTTTGGACAAAAAAAAACCAGGCAAGAATAACTTGCCTGGTTTGAATTATTAACTAAAAAGCTATTATGCTTTTTTTGTTGAAGCAGTTGCTGCAGCCCAAATTACTGCAACGAAAGCAATCTTATTAACAACGTCAGCAATGTTATAGATAACATTTAATGAAGTTGCATCTGCACTGCCAGTTAAATATCCTAGGAAATAACCAAGAGGATAAATAGCCCAACCTACAGTCACAATCCATCTCATTGTGTTGAAGGCTGTTTGAACAGCAGCAGGAGCTTTATCGGCAGCTGTTTTACCAGCTTCACCAGCAAAGATCTCATATAAGATATATGCCCAACCAGCAAGACCTACAATAAATCCTGCCCAAGCATTAATCATTCCAGCTTCACCCATATATCCAGCAACTAACATTACTAGAGTACCAATTAATAGTCTCCAGAATATACCTGCGGATACAGCAGCAACAGCTGATAAGATTATGTAAAATTCGATCATTTGAAGTGGAACTGTGATTAACCAGTCTACATATCTGTAAACAGTTGGTGTATCACCAGTTGTTACCCAAACTTCTCTCATATAGAAATAGTGAACAGCTGCAACTAAACATACTAGTCCACCTATTGCTAATGATGTCTTCCACTTGCCAGAAACATTATTAGTTTCTAGAAAGAAAAAGGCTGTAGCGGCTACCATACACATTGAGATAACCCAAAATGAAATTCCCACAAAATCCGTTGGTTGTAGATTAGCTGAAGCTGAAGCTACACCTGGCAAAATAGCCATTACAGAAGTAGGAAGAATCATTTTTTTAAAAATTTTAAACATGAGTACTCCTTATTTCTTAAAATAATTAGAATCCATTTCTAGAATATGATTCTAATTTGTTTAACTGCGACCGATTGTGCTTAAAATCTTCATTATATCAAGCATAAAAATTACTTTTTATTGTTGCAAAAATAGATAAATTATTATGAATATGGACATTTCAAATAGTACAGTTTTGATAAGCGGACTAGGATTTTTCATATTTTTAGCCATTTTTTGGTATTTATTAAAAAAAAAACGCCGAATCTAAACTAAGTTCTAGACTCAAAAGATTTTCACAATTTACCTTATTCCTGTTGATAATTTTATTAGTTATTTTGATATTTAAAAATCATTCATCAGAATTCATTGAAATGAATACTTAAATTACTAAGTAAATTCCAGTAATTATCAGTAAAAAAGCAAATAAATACTCAATAAATAACTTTATTTTAGTATTATTAATAAATTCCTTTATGGAAGCACCAAAAAGAGCCCAAAGACTAATACAAGGAAGGTTTATGAGGGAAGCAAAAATAGATAAAAAAAGAAAAGCAATAATATAATTTTCCTGACTTGGATAAAATCCAGTTGTGACCGTAAGAGCAATTGTCCATGCTTTAGGATTAACCCATTGGAACATTGAAGCTTCAATAAATTTCAAAGGTCTTCCTGATTTGGCTTCATGATTTTTAATTGAACCAATCATTTTCCAAGCTAGATAAAAGAGATAAAGTAAACAAATCCATTTCAAATAATCTTGAATAAAAGGGTATTCATTAAATATTGCTCCCAATCCGAAACATATAATTGAAATTTGAATTGCATGACCTATGGAAATTCCAAATATATGAGGCAAAGTTTTTTTAAAACCAAATTTAATGCCAGAAATTGTGAGCATAGTATTATTTGGTCCGGGTGTTATGAACATCACAAAATAGTATGATCCTAAAGCTAATATTAGAGGTAAATCAATCATTAGAAATTTTTCTTTAGTCTTTAATTTTAAAAATAGAGTTTTCAAAAATTATGTGTAAAGGGATTCCTGTTGATAATTCCACTTTATTAATTTCATTAACTTTATAAATTTCCATGATAATCAACAGAGCTCTCAAAGAATTTCCATGAGCTGCAATTAATATATTGTTAACTGATTTGTCTTCAATTTGGACTTTTATCTTATCATGAAAATATTTTGATACTCTGCTAACTACATCCTCAAGACTTTCACCGCCTGGCGGTCTATCACTATAACCTCTTCTCCATTTGTGGACTTGTTCATCTCCATATTTATTTGCTGTTTCCTTTTTATTAAGTCCGGTAAGTTCTCCATAATCTCTTTCGTTAAGGGCTGAGTCTGAGATAATCTTATGACTACTATTTAAATCATCTAATTGACCAATTTTATCTAAGATAATATTAGCTGTTTTTTGAGCCCTGTTTAATACACTTGTAAAAACAATGTCAAAAGAAAGGTTTAATTGAATAAACAAATCTGCTGCTTTTTTGGCCTCCAATATGCCCTCTTCAGAAAGTTCAACATTTTTAAATCCTGTAAATAAATTCAATTTATTCCATTCACTTTGTCCATGCCTAATTAATAAAATATTTTTCATAAAATCTGATATATATTAAATATAAGTTATGGTCAAATTTCGTATTGAAACAGATAGTTTAGGAGAAATTAAAGTGCCTTCAGATAAGCTATGGGGCGCCCAAACACAAAGGTCTATTCAAAATTTTAAAATAGGTGTTGGTAAATTTCATTTCCAAAAAACATTTATTAGAGCTTTGGCTTACCAAAAAAAAGCAGCAGCAATAACTAACGGTCAATTAAAACTATTAAATAAAAAACAAGTAAATGCGATAATGAAAGTTTGTAATGATATTTTATCTGGAAAAATGGATGATCACTTTCCTTTAGTTGTTTGGCAAACTGGCTCAGGAACTCAAATAAATATGAATTTTAATGAAGTTATCGCAAACAAAGCGAATCAAATATTAGGATATAAACTTCCTTCCAATAATCCTTTACATCCAAATGACCACATTAATAAATCTCAGTCTTCTAATGACACCATACCCACTGCTATGCATATTGCGGCAGTTATTGCTTTACAAGAAGATCTTTTATTGGAATTAAATTTTTTTAAAAATTCATTAAAAAAAAAGATTAAAGAATTTAAAGGTATAATAAAAATTGGAAGAACTCATACTCAAGATGCTACACCATTAAAACTATCTGATGAATTTAGCTCATATTTATCTCAGCTAAATTATGCAGAAAAAATTATTAATCGATGTTTTGATAAGTTATACGAAGTTGCTCAAGGAGGGACAGCAGTAGGTACGGGAATTAATGCTCCTAAAAATTTTTCAAATAAGTTTGCAATCAATCTTAAAAAACTAACTAAAAAACCATTCAAACCATCTTCAAATAAATTTGAATCTTTAGCTTCTCATGATGTATTTATTGAAGTAATGGCAGCTTTAGAAATACTATCTTCTACTCTTTTTAAATTAGCTAACGATATAAGAGTTTTATCATCGGGGCCTAGAAGTGGTATTTCAGAATTGATATTACCTGCAAATGAACCTGGCTCATCAATTATGCCTGGAAAAATTAACCCTACCCAATGTGAAGCTCTTTCGATGGTTTGTGCAAATATAATAGGATTGAAAACTTCAGTTACATTTGCCTGTACTCAAGGTCATTTTCAACTAAATGTTTATAAGCCTCTTATTATACATAACACATTGGATGCTATTAGCTTACTAAGTGAAGCTATGAAATCTTTTAGATTAAACTGTCTAAACGGAATTAAGGTAAATAAAAACAAAATTAGAGAATTACTTAATAATTCTCTTATGCTAGTTACTCCTTTGACTAAGGTAATTGGGTATGATCTTGCCTCTAAGGTTGCTTTAAATGCATATAATAAAAATATTTCATTAAAAAAATCATGTTTAGAAATTACAAAAATATCTTCTAAAGATTTTGATAAACTTATAGATCCAAAAAAAATGGTTTAATTAGCTAATACTATTTTGTAATTATTTTTATCTTTAAACAACTCTTTTAATAAGTTGTATGTTATATAATGTCCTGTTTTAAATCCATTATACTTACCAATAATTGGCAATCCTGATAAAGAAAGATCACCCACAACATCTAATACTTTATGCCTCATAAGCTCATTTTCATATCTCAGCCCCTCAGGATTTAAAGGTTTAAAGTCTTTAATTACAATAGCATTATCCAAAGACCCGCCCTTAATTAAATTTTGAGATTTTAGATACTCTATTTCATTGAAAAAACCAAAAGTTCTTGCTTTAGAAATTTTAGCAGGATAATTACCGTTAAGGTTCTCTATGTTAATATTTTGATCTTCATATTTACCTTCAAAACTGGACTGTAGAGATATATTTAAACCATGTTCACTAGAATTATTAGGAACTAGTTCAGCATAACCATAATCACAATCAAACCTTATTTTATTTGTAATTTCTAAAAATTTTTGTGTTGCTTTTTGTTTTTTTACACCAGTTTTTAAAATTTCCTCAACGAAAATTTTTGAGCTGCCATCCATAATAGGAACTTCTTCATTGTCAATTATAACTAAACAGTTTGATATATGCATGCCTGCAAAAGCACTAAGCAAGTGTTCTACTGTTTTTATATTTAAATTTTGGTCACCTAAGTTTGTTGAAAATTTAGTAGAAATTACATTCTTCCAACTTGCTTTTATTCTTTTTTTTAAATCTTTTCTGTAGAATACAATGCCTGAATTTTCATCAGAAGGTTGTAGCTCAATATTGGCTTCTAACCCTGTATGCAGCCCGATTCCTTTCAAAAATATAGATTTTGAAATTGTGCTTTGATTCATTAACTAAATTATTATGAAATTTGCTAATAATATAAGTTTATAATTGTAAATATTTGTATTTTTAAGCAGATATAAAAATTACTATATATTCCCTTTTCTCAAATAAGAAGGAACCTCTAAATCTTCAGAATTTTCATCAATTTTTGAAACTTCTGATAAGTCTAAAACTTCTGGTTCTTGAGAGGTTTTTTCTTCATCAATAGCTTCACTAAAAAGAAATAAATTTGGGTCAGTTTTTTGTTTTGCTTTTTTCGTTTTAATTAATTTCTTTTCTTTGTCTTCATTTTTTTTTTCAATTGACATTAAGCTAGATAATTTACTAAAAAACCCTGTTTTCTTTTTTTCTTGAAGACTCTCAAAATTAACATTTTCAGCGCTTTGATCTAGAGAAGAAGGGTTTTCATGACTTTGTTGAGTAAGTTCAAATCCTTCTTGATCAATACTTTCATCAACTATAGTTTTATTTAAATCAGTATTTTCAAAATCACTGGTTTCCTCATTATTTGGACTCAATTCTTCTTTTTGTGATGTTAAATTCACGTTATTAAGATTATCCAATTGATTATTAGGATAAATAAGTATTTTTTCTGACTCTTCAATTCCAGTAGCAAATATACTTATTTTTAGTTTAGATTTTAAACTTTCATCTATTAAAGATCCAAATATTATATTAGCTTCAGAGTTAACGCTTTCCCTTATAATATTAGCAGCATGATCAACTTCCATTAAAGTCATGTCACTACCGCCAGATATATTAACAATTACTCCTTTAGCTGTATTCATATCTACATTTTCAATTAGTGGGTTTGTTAAAGCTAAATTAGAAGCTTCAACTGCCTTATTTTCACCCTCAGCAACAGCAGTGCCCATCATAGCAAATCCCATTTCCTTGATAATAGTTCTTACATCAGCAAAATCTAAATTAATTAAACCTGGCTGAGTGATTAAATCTGTTAAACCTTTCACCCCTTCAAACAAAACGTTGTCCGCTTTTTTAAAAGCATCAGCAAAAGATGTTTGTTCATTGGAAACTTTAAATAAGTTTTGATTGGGAATTACAAGCAAAGTATCAACACTTTGTTTTAATTCATCCAATCCTTCCTTCGCCAAATTCATTCTTTTAGTTCCTTCAAAGTTAAAAGGAGTAGATACTATTGCGACTGTTACAATTCCTAAATTTTTTGCTAAATTTGCTATAACGGGCAAAGCTCCTGTTCCTGTACCTCCACCAAGTCCAGCTGTTAAAAATAACATATTTGAATTTCTTAATTCTTCATTTAATTGTTCAAAGCTTTCTTCTGCTGCTTCTTTGCCCATTGCTGGATCAGCTCCAGCTCCTAATCCTTTAGTTTTATTTAAACCTAATTGAATTCTATTAAAACATAATGAGTTTTCTAAAGCTTGTGCGTCTGTATTAGCAACAATGAAATCAACATTATTTAAATTTGATTGAATCATATTGTTTACAGCGTTACATCCAGCTCCGCCCACTCCCATAACTGTGATAGAAGGTTTTAAATTTTTTTGATCTATTATTGGCTCTATATCTAGTGTCATTTTACCCCGCAAATTCTACCTATAGTAGGTCCACGAATCTTTTGTACCATATTTTGTTAGAAAAAGAATCATTTTTTTTAAATAAATTAAATTTATCTATATAACCATTCTCAATAAGACTATTTAGGCAAAATGGCAACATAATTGAGGGATTATTCCAAAAAGTAGGTATTCCTTTAACTTGTTTTGGCTCTACCAATTCGAGCTCTATGCCAAACTTACTTTTCACATATGGTATTAAGTTTAATTGCATCGACCCCCCACCTGTAACTAAGTAAGAATAAAAAAATTTAGATTTAGGTATAGAGGATAGAACAAGTTTAAATATTTCATCTACTCTAGCAGTAACAATAGATTGTATAAATTCATAACTTTTAGTTTGTTTTTGATTTTTACCTAATTCTTCCCAAACTGGTATTTCTACAGAACTGTGATCGTTAAGTATTAAATCTATGTTTTTAGTTTTTATTTTTTCAGCAAAATCTTTACTAATATTTAAAGTCATTAAATCATTTGTTATATTCATGCTACCTATTGGTAAAGTTTTTAATAATGAAATTTTTTCATCTTTAATTGTTAAAATTTTAGTGGTGCTACTTCCTATATCTATAAATACAATATTTTTTTTATGTAAGTTTAATGACTTTAAATATAAATAATAAATTATACTTGAATCATAAATAAAAATTAAGTTTAAACCTATTTTACTAAAAATGTTTTTGAATAATTTTATTTCCTCATCACTAATAATTGTGGCTATTGCATTTAAAGATAAGCTCCCACAATTGATACCAATTGGGCTATCTGTAATAATTTTGTTATCAATAACGTAATGAGATTTAAAGCAATGTGTTAGCTTAGTTTTATATTTAATTATCATAGATTTATTAAGTTGACGTAAATGATTATCTTCAATTTGAGCACCATTTAATTCGATGACTTCAGAAATCAGATGATTTTTATTTTTAGAAGTAGGTGTAATTAATATTATGTTTTTAACTTTTGAAGAAGATTGTTTTTGAGCTTTATTTATAGAGTTTTTAATTGAATCTACAAAAGTATCAAAATTATTTATCTTGTTGCCATCAAAACCATTAGACATAGATTTATCAAAGCCGACGATTTTTGAATATTTTTCTTCTTGATCTATTACAAATGTTTTTATGGAATTTGATCCTATATCTATAATAGCAGTATTTTTAATCATCATTTCATTCTTATTGAATCATAATGAAAATTTCTTAAATCTAAATAACTTGAAAAATTATTGTCATTAATAAGAAATTTAAAGTTTTTTTTCAAAAAATTTATTAACTTAAAATCTAATAACTTAGGCAACATCACTTTTCTTCCATCATCTAAATAAAGATCATATCTTCTATCATCAATAAATTCTAAAGTATTAAAATTTATTATTGAGCGTATCTCTTTCAAAGTATTAATTGTTTCCTTTTCTATATAAATAGGGTTTTTAGTTTTATAAACTAAATTGATGGAATTAATTAGCTTTGTGCTAAATATATCAACATTATCTAAATTACCATTTTCAAATATTACTTTATTGTAACTATAATTTATTGCGAAAGGATTATAAATTTTTACTTCAACTATATATTTATTGTCTTTTATTATAATTTTATAATCAGAATAAAAATTATAATTCATTAAGTATTTTTTAATTAATTTTGGTTCATTAGGAACATTAATTAGAAAATCCTCTGAAAGTTTTTCATTTTTAAAAATGGTTTCGTAGTTATTTTGCGAATTAATATTGATGTACAAAAAGTATAAAACATAAATAAATATAAATATAAAAATTAAATAAGATAATTTTAGTAAACTAAGCTTCATATGCGGTATTTACAATTTTTTTAACTAAACTACCATAAGAAATATTCCTTGATTTAGCTTGTTCAGGAGCTAAAGAGATATCAGTTAATCCAGGGTGAGTATTAATTTCAAGAAAGAAAAATTCATTTTTACTATTATTTTTTCTCATAATGAAATCAATTCTAGCAATTGATTTACAGCCAAGAATTTTAAAAATTGTTTTGGATATATTCATCAAGTATCTGTAATCTTTAGAATTTAAATTAGCTGGAATTATATGTTTACTAAATCCCTTGGTATATTTAGATTTATAATTATATATTTTAGAATTAAATATAATTTCAGTCACACCCAAGGATTCTATTTTTTCTTCATCTTCAATTACTGTAACTGTAAGTTCTTTATTAATATTTATTTTTTCCTCAATAATATAATTTTTTAATAATTTTTTATTTATTTTATTAAATGAAGTAATATCTTTAATGACTTTAACACCTATGGAAGACCCACCGTAATTTGGCTTAATAATTAAAGGAAATTGTAAATGATTATTAGATGAATATGTTTTAGGTGTACATATCTTAATAAATTTAGATAAATATTTTTTGCATAATTTTTTATCCATACATAATATGGATGATATTTGATTAGAGTGTGTAATTCTTATTTTATGTTTATTTGCAAAACAACTTAGACCTCCGTCTTCTCCAAATTCTCCATGGAGTGCATTAAATATTAAATATGGCTTAAGCTTAATAATTTTATGTAAATTATTTTTTTTTAAATCAAAAAAAAATACATTAAATTTTTGTTTTCTTAAAGATTTAAAAACATTTTTACCTGACTTTAAAGATACTCTTCTCTCACTTGACCAACCTCCAGATACAACTAAAATCTTTTTATTTTTTATATGACTAGTCACCATAAATTTGTAATTCTTTTTCTAATTGAATTTTATGTTTAAAAAATACCTTTTGTTCGATTAATTTTAAAAAATTTTCAACTTTATCTGGCTGAATATAAGCATCATTTTCAAAAAAATTACTATGTTTCTTAGATAATTTTATTGCACCGTTATAAAAAGATTTATCAACCGAGGTACTAATTAATTCCCAAGCACTTATTTTTGAAGGGTTTTTAAAGATACTTCCACAACAATTTACTTTTTGCGGTTGATTTTGCTTTCTTAAAATATCTAGCTCATTAATTTTTTTCTTAATATTCTCTTTACTAGAAAACTTTGTTTTTAAAATACACCCTAAAATAATAAAGTCTTTGTCTTGAAATCCTTTTCTGTATTGAAAATTAATATCTTTACAATCTATTTCAGAAATTTCAAAAGATTTTGTATTCAAAACTCTTACTTTTTTTATTTTATTACTGATTTCATATCCAAAACAACCAGCATTCATAAAAATATTTCCACCTATAGTACCAGGTATTGTATATAAAAATTCGTATCCGGTAATTGAATTTTCATAACAAAATATAGAAAAATTTTTATCTTGGACCGAAGATCCAACAATAATATCATCATTTTGAAGGATAATTTTAGAATAATTGCCAGAAAGTTTAATTATCATTCCTTTAAAGCCATTGGTTCTTATTAAAGTATTAGAAAAATTTCCAATTACTAAAAAAGGTATGTTTTGTTGTCTTAAATATGAAATTAATTTAACTAAATCAATATCATTTTTTACGCTACTAAAAAATTTAGCTATACCTCCTGATTTGAGCCATGAAACTTTTGAAGTATCATAATTAGATGTAATTTTTAAATTATTTATATTTTCTTGTTTCATAATAGTTTATTAATTCTTTCGATATAGTTCCTGCTCCAGCACATACTAATACGCTATTTTTTTTAGATTTTATTTGCCTGTCAAAGAAATCAAATAATTCTTGATAATCACTCATATAAATTGTTTTTTTTATTTTTGAAATATTTAAATCATTAACCAAATCTTTTGAATTTTTCCATCCTTTTTTAAAAAATTCCCCCGCAGCGTATGTTTCTAACACTACAAGATTATCAACTTTTGCCAATACTTCTAAGTATTTATTATATAATAAATTTAAACGACTATATCGATGAGGTTCAATTATTAAGTATTTATTCGTTTGAGGAAACAATTTTAATGTTTCAAATAGTTTTTCTAATTCTGAAGGATGATGTGCATAATCATCAATAAATGATGTATTTTTAATTTTACCTAATAAATTCATCCTTCTATTAATGCCTTTAAAAGAAAGAAGGTCTTTTTGTTTTATATTAATCCCCAATTCATTTAGTACACTAATTACAGCTGCTACATTATATGCGTTATGAGCACCTATTAAATTAGAACTGATATTAAGATATTTCTTATTATTAATTGAATTCATATCCAATTTTAAAAACTTATGAGAAAGTTTTAGATTATATATATTGTTAATATTGTTTTTTTTAAATCCAAATTTAATAACATTTTTTAATTTAATATTTTTTAGAAAATTATCATCGCCATTTAAAAAAATTTTAGTATTTTTTTTATTTAATATTTCAAGATAAGATTTAACTTTATTTTGAAGGTTTTTTAAAGTTTTATAAAAATCTAAATGCTCTGAATCTAAATTTAAATAAATTAAATAGTTCGGTCTAAGTTTAAATACCGTCCCATCGCTTTCATCAGCTTCAACAACCACAAACTCACTATCAGTCAAGTGAATATTTTGCCCATAATTTTTCATTATTCCGCCTGAAATTATTATTGGATTTAATCCTTTTTTATCAAGTATATGACCCAATAATGAAGTTGTTGTTGTTTTTCCATGAGATCCAGAAACACAAATAACAAATTTATTTTTGCAAATTATTTGAAGTAATTTTGATCTTCCATAGTGAGGGATTTTTAATTTTTTTGCTCTTAAAACTTCTGGATTATTTTTTATGGCTGAAGAAAAGAAAATAATATCCTTGCCATTAATATTACTATATTTATGGCCAATAACTACTTTAATACCGTATTTTTTTAAAACTTTTGTATTGTAATTTTCACTTATGTCACTACCAGAAACCTTTACTCCTTTGTTTTTCAAATAAACGGCCAAGGCACTCATTCCTATTCCATTTATTCCTACAATGTGAACTGATTTATTTATAAGATTTTTTATATCCATTAATTTTTTATAAAAGATAGTAGCTTATTTATTGAGTATGGATTAATAAATTTATTAAAATATAAATTATTATTAATTGATAATATATCGCTACTATCTTTTAATAAACATTTGTTGTTTTTAAAAAAATTCTTATTGTATTTTTGATGTTGGTCTCTTGAATGTAAATGGGGAACAAAAATAACCTTGTTTGTTAAATATAATATTTCAAATAAAGAACCAGATCCAGATCTAGAAAATATTAAATCGTATGATTTAAAATCTAAATTATTGTCAAAATTAAAAAAATTAATATTTTTAACTCTTTTTTTGTATTTTTCTTTTATTAAACTTGAATTGTATTTAGGAATCTGAACAAAAAACTCATAATTATCAATTTCCTTATCGGGAATTTCGTCTATAAATTTTAATAGAAAATCATTTAGTTCAACAGAACCTCCACTTCCGCCAATTAATAATATCTTATATTTTGATGATTTTTGTTCTTTCAAGGAAATCTTTTTCGGCAATATATTAAAGTAATTACCAATATATATTTCTTTTTTCTTTAATTTATTTTTTGGAAAGGAAATAAAAGAATTATCGCAAAAAAAATAATTAATCTTATTTGCACTACCATAAATAATATTTTGTTCATGAATAAATATCTCATTTTTTATTAGAAATAACCTAGATAGCCAAAAGAAAATTATAGGTGTAATAGAAATAAAACCACCAAAACCAACTATTTTTATATTACTATTTAATTTCATAAATGAAAATGAAAAGATTAGTTGTGATAATATAAGTTTAAATTTATTTTTCTCATTGAAAACTTTAATTTTACATTTTGAATTGTTAATTAAGTTCTTATAGACTAGCCCTTCTTGATTAGTGAATAAAATTATATTTTTATTATAATTTTTAAATTTATTAATTAGACTTATTGAAGGAAGAATATGACCTCCAGAAGAACCTGCTATAAATATATAATCAATTTTCATTTACAATTATAGTTTTTAATTTTTTTGAATTTTTCAAATTATATATTTCAAAATATATTTTATTATTTTTTTTTGATTTAACTTGAATTTGATTATCATTAATTAACGTAAACTCACTGTGACTTATGGGGTTTTTAAAATTTATTTCATCCACCTTATTAATTTGTAATTTGGAAAAAATTACATATATAATTACTATTATACCGATTACTATTAATAGGCCTTGAAATATGATAAGACTCAATAGTAAATTATTCTTATTCATTTAATACCCCATGAAAACATACATTTATCAAAATTATAAAATAGAAATTTTATATGAGGATAATGATTTAGCAATATTAAATAAACCCTATGGCTTACTTACTCATAAAAAGAACGAAGCTGATGCTGAGCCAAACCTATGCGATTCTCTAAGATCTTATTTTACAATTGACGATAATGAGCTTTTTAAAGAGGGAATAGTTCATAGATTGGATAAAAATACTAGTGGAATTATAATTATTGCAAAAAATTTAAAAATAAAATTAGAATTAAAAAAATTATTCAAAGCTAGATCAATAAATAAATATTATTTAACTTATGTTTTAGGTAATTTTTTTAATAAAGATAAAAACATAATTGGAAAAATTACTAGACAAGAAAAGCAAAGAACAAAATTTAAAGTTTCTGATAATATTGGCAAAGACTCTATGACTAAAATTAAACACTTAGAGACTTTCTATGGGAGCATAAGCTTACTTGAATGTAAAATTATAACTGGAAGGACACATCAAATTAGAGTACATCTTTCTGAAATAGGGTATCCAATAATTGGTGATAAAGATTATCATAAAAATTTAGAACAAAAGTTTGCCTTAAAAAACCTACCTGTTTCCATAAAAGAGTTTGTTAATAACTTTCCTAGACAAGCCCTTCATTCATATAAAATTAGCTTTATTCATCCTTTTTTAAATAAAATAATTGATATTACATGTAAATTACCTATTGATTTAATATTATTAGAAAAGAAACTTAGAAATGAAGAATAAAAATAATAGTCTACTACCAGTCATTACCTCTGAAAATGATGTTTATCCCTATTTAAAAAAAATAAGTCAATTTCCTTTACTTAGTGGTCAAGAAGAAAAAGATCTAGCTTACAAGTGGGTAAAGGATGGAGATGTTGAAGCTGCTCAAAAATTAGTCACAAGTCACTTAAGATTAGTTGCAAAAATTGCTATGGGATATAAGGGATATGGATTACCTCTCTTTGATTTAATTTCTGAAGGAAATTTAGGTTTAATGCAAGCTGTAAAAAAATATGACCCTGACAAGGGTTTTAGATTAGCAACTTATGCTATTTGGTGGATAAGGGCCTCTATACAAGAATATGTTTTACATTCATGGTCACTAGTCAAAATTGGAACTACTGCTGCTCAAAAGAAACTGTTTTTCAATCTTAGAAGACTAAGAAATCAATTAAAAAAATATGAAGAAGGTTATTTAAATAACGAGCAAATTAAATCAATTTCTCAAGACCTAGGGGTAAGCGAAGAAGAAGTTAAACAAATGGAAGGAAGAGTGTTTACCCAAGATTTTTCTCTAAATACTCCCCTAAATGATGAAAATCAAAGTGAATGGATTGATCAAATCGAAGATAAAAACATTAATATTGAACAAAAAACAGAAAAAAGAGATGAGTTAAAAAAACAAAAAAAACTTTTTGACATTGCCGTTAAAAATCTAGGTCCTAGAGAGTTAGAGATTTTAGAAGCTAGAAGATTAAAAGAAAAACCTGAAACTCTAGAAGTTTTAAGTCAAAAATTTTCAATAAGCAGAGAAAGAGTAAGGCAAATTGAAAATAAAGCGATTAAAAAACTTCAAGAGGAAATAAAACTAATATCAGATAGTAAATTAATTGAAGGAAATTAAAATGTTATTTTACAATTGTTTCTTTTCTATCTGGGCCAAATGAAATTAAGTTAATAGGTATTTCAAGATAATCTTCAATAAAATTAATAAATTTCTTTAATTGTAAAGGCATATCTTCCATAGATTTTAAAAAACTTAAATCACCCCATTTTTCAAATATTACAAAATCTTCCTCATTAAGTTTAAGTTTATCTAAAATTGAACTATCACTAAAATTGATTTCATTAAATAATTTGCCTTCGTAACTTTTACATATTTTTATTTGATCTAGCTCATTAAGTACATCAACTTTTGTTATACAAAGTTCTTTAACATTATTAATTTTACAACTATATTTTAAAGAAACTAAATCTAACCAACCACATCTTCTTTTTCTTTTTGTAACAGTTCCATACTCAAATCCTTTCTCAGCCATATAATTACCTATAGAGTTATTTAATTCTGTTGGAAATGGGCCATTACCAACTCTAGTTGCATATGCTTTAAAAATTCCAAGTGTTTCAAATGAACTATTAATTGAAGAACCAATAGGGATGTATGTGGATATGGTATTTGAAGAAGTTACAAAAGGATAAGATCCATGATCTAGATCAAGAAGCGCACCCTGAGCTCCTTCAAATAAGATATTTTTATTATTAAAGTTTTCATTTATAAAATTATTATCAACTATTAAACCACTGATATCTTCATATATTTTAGATAAAAAAGATTTATTGGCTTGAATATTTACTGGCTCTTCTCCAAACTTTAATAAGATTGGATCATAAAATTCTTTAATATTATGCAGTTTATCTTCAATATTTTTTTCATTACCTAAATCGTGAAGTTTAATACTTTTTCTTCCTATTTTATCTTGATAAGCAGGTCCTATGCCCTTAGCAGTAGTACCTATTTTTGATTCACCAATTAATATTGATTCATTAATTTTATCTAATTTTTTATGATAATCTAATATTAAAGAGATATTCGAAGATAAATAAATTACTGGATTAGGTATTTTTCTTTTGAATGAGTTTAGCTCATTAATAAAATGTTCAGGATCAAGGATTACACCTTGTCCTAAAAAACAAGACTTGCCTCTAATTGCACCAGATGGAATAAGGTTAAGTTTATAAGTAACATCATCAACAATTACCGTATGGCCTGCGTTGTTGCCTCCTTGATATCTAACTACAAGATCAAATTGTTTAGATAAGAAATCAACAATTTTGCCTTTTCCTTCATCTCCCCATTGGAGCCCAATAATTGACTTATTCATTAAATAAGCTCTACCCAATAATCTATATTACAAGAAAAGCCAAAACCATTTATGGATAGGTTATTTTTTTTATAAGAATAAGCACCACCTTGAACCAGTATTTTTTTAGATTTACTTGAATAAACATAAAAAAATATATCTTTATGATAGTTTTTTGAGAAAAAATTTTTCTCTAAATTAACCTCATACAATATTGATTTACTTAATTTTTTAAAATTTTTTACGTAATTGGTAATTTTAGAATTAGTTTTTTTTTCAGTTAAGATAAACTCATTTGTTTTTTTTATACTAGGGTCGGTAAAAACAAATATGAATTCTTTCTTCACAATAAGATTTAAATATTGAATCAATATTTTCATTGATGATAGAAATGAATTCATATTATTTTCATTAATAATTTCAATTCCATGCTCTCTAAATTGCTTAACTTGAGAGCTGAAAATATCAGTTTTAAATACATCTCCCATATAATAAAAATTTTTATTTTTATGTAAATTTTGATTAATAATTGAGTTTAATACCTGGCCCGTAATATCACTTCTAAGGTTGATTTTATGTTCTAAATTTTTATTTGTTGATACTGAAGTAAAAATTCTTTCAAAAGATTTATTTTTTTTTATTAATTTAATGAAAGTATTATCTAATAGTTCATATTTCTTTGCAGTATTACCAAACTTTGTATCGAATGAATTAACAAGCATTTGAAATTGTTTTAATTATCTTAACTTTAATATTTTGTATATTTGATGTTTTTATACTTCTTTTATCGTATTGCAAGTTAACTCTTAATAGTGACTCTGTACCAGAAGGTCTAATATTATAAAATATTTTTTTATTATTAATGATTTTTGTTAAATTTAAATACAATTTTTCTTGGTTTTGTAAAAATTTTTCTTTATCAATTTTTTGATTAATCTCCAAAACTTCGTATAAAATTATTTCTTTTCTCAAATCAGAAAGTTTCTTTTTTTTTAAAGACATAATAGACATAATCTTAATAGCTGTTGTTAATCCATCACCTATAAGATTACTATTTTTAAATATAAAATGCCCTGAAGGTTCACCGCCAAAAAGATATCCTTTTTTAATAATTGCTTCTAAAATATTTTTATCCCCAACCTTTACTCTTAATAGTTTTATACCAATTTTTTTTAATGATTCTTCAAAACCGTAATTAGCAATTTCATTAGTAACTATAGTTGATCCTTTTAATAATATTTTCTTTTCAAGATAATATTTACTCAATATAAATAAAATTTCTTCTCCGCTTAAAGGTTTTCCATTTTCATCAATCAACACTACTCTATCAGCATCTCCATCTAAGCATATCGCTATATCACTATTTCTTTTGAGTAATTCTTTGATAGCTTTTTTTGGAAATAAAGAACCACATTCCGCATTTATGTTAATGCCATTGGGACTCGAGTTAATTGTTTTTAAATCAACACCGAGTTCATATAAAATTTGTGGCGCAACCTTATAAGCGGCACCATTAGCTGTATCTAACACTACTTTTAGATAATTAAAATTAATATTTTTTTCTATATCTTGTTTTAAAGCTTCTGAATATCTTCCTATAGCATCTTTTAATCTAATAGCTTTACCAAGTTGGTTCGGTTTTATTTTATGATTTTCAAAATCATAATTAAAAAACAAATCCTCAATTTTTTTTTCTTCATCTATAGAAATTTTAAGTCCATTAGAGTTAAAAAATTTTAATCCATTATCTTGATATGGATTATGAGAAGCTGTTATCATTATAGAAAAATCAGCTCTTAAAGATTTACTTAAAAGACTCAGTGCAGGCGTAGGAAGTGGTCCTACAAGAACTACATCCATACCAACTGATATAAGGCCCGAAGTAATAGCTGGTTCAAAAATATATCCTGAGAGTCTTGTATCTTTGTTTACAACTACTCTTTTGATGTTGCTTTTTTTACCTAAAACAATTGCAGCAGCTTTTGATAATTTTAAAACACTTTCTGCTGTTAATGGGTGTTTATTAACTTTACCTCGAATTCCATCAGTACCAAACAATCTCATATAGAATATTAATATAGAAAACTAAAATTAATTTGGAAGAGGAAAGTCTTGATCTTTTGTAAATGAAGGTAAAGGACTTTTCTTCTTTTTAATCTCGTCTTCCTTGTTAGAATTACTATTTGTGCTACCAGAAATGTCGTCATCTCTATTTGGTTTTATTCCTTTTAAGAGATTTTTAATTTCTTCTCCTGATAAAGTTTCATACTCTAATAATCCATTTGCAATAGTATGAAGATCTTTAATATTGTCATTTAATATCTTTCTACATTTTTCTTCAGAAGTTTTAATAATTAGTTTAGTTTCTTCATCTATTATCTTTGCAGTTTCGTCAGAAACATTTTTAGATTGAGCTACAGAATGACCTAAAAATACTTCTTCTTGGTTACTAGAATATCTAATTCTTCCAAGCTTTTCACTATAACCCCATTCAGTTACCATTTTCCTTGAAAGGTCAGTTATCATCTGAATATCGCTTGATGCTCCAGTTGTAATTTTTTCTGATCCAAATATTAGCTCTTCGGCCATTCTACCAGCAAGACCTATAACCAAGTGTGCTTCTATTTGATCTTTTCTCATACTCAGTTGATCTCTTTCTGGTAAGCGAACAACCATCCCTAGTGCCCTTCCACGCGGTATTATTGTTGCTTTATGGATTGGATCTGAAGCAGAACAATGAAGAGTTGCTAAAGCATGCCCGCCCTCATGATATGCAGTGAGTTTTTTTTCATCTTCAGTCATAATTAGTGAACGTCTTTCTGAACCCATCATTATTTTTTCTTTAGCTTCCTCTAAATCACTCATTGTAACAAGTTTTTTATTTTTCCTTGCTGCTATTAGAGCTGATTCATTAACTAAATTTGCTAAATCTGCTCCTGAGAAACCAGGGGTTCCTCTTGCAATAACTATAGATTTTATTGATTTATCCATTTTTAGTTTTTTCATATGAACTCTTAAAATTTTGTCTCTTCCAATTATATCAGGTGTAGGAACAGTTACTTGCCTGTCAAATCTTCCGGGTCTAAGTAATGCTGGGTCTAAAACATCCGGTCTATTTGTAGCTGCAATAATTATTACACCCTCATTAGTTTCAAATCCGTCCATTTCAACTAACAACTGATTGAGTGTTTGTTCTCTTTCATCATTACCTCCACCCAAACCAGCTCCTCTGTGTCTTCCCACAGCATCAATCTCATCAATAAAAATTATGCAAGGAGCACTCTTTTTACCTTGCTCAAACATATCTCTGACTCTACTAGCTCCTACGCCAACAAACATTTCAACAAAGTCAGACCCTGAGATTGAGAAAAAAGGCACACCTGCTTCACCTGCTATCGCTCTGGCCAAAAGAGTCTTACCTGTTCCTGGAGGTCCTACTAGTAAGGCGCCTTTAGGAATTTTACCTCCAAGTCTTTGAAATTTATGAGGATCTTTAAGAAATTCAACAATTTCTTCTAATTCTTGTTTAGCTTCATCTATTCCGGCAACATCACTAAAAGTAACTTTTTGTTTATTTTCATTTAAAAGTTTAGCTTTTGATCTACCAAAACCTAAAGCACCTCCACCTTTACCAGATTGCATTTGTTTCATAAAAAACACCCATACTCCAATTAAAAGCAACATAGGAAACCAAGATATAAATATACTTAATAAAGGATGCATACCACTATCTTCAGCACTTGCCTCAATAGCTACATTGGAATTAGATAATTTTTCAATTAAATTAGGATCTCTTGGGGCATAACTAGTAAAGTTAATACCATCAATTGTCTCTCCATAAATATTATTACCTTTAATTTCAACAGACTTAATTTGCCCTCTATTAGTTTTTTCTAAAAAAGTTGAGTACGAATAATCTATTGCTTTGTTTTCAAGTTGGTTGTTTTTAAAAACATTAAATAATCCAAGTAAAATTAAACTAATAATAACCCAAACAAATATATTCTTTGAAAAATTTTTCATACCTTTTAATATAGTTATAGTTTTATTTCTTTAAAGTAGATTATAAGGAATAAATTTCATATAAAAATCCGAAATTCTTATAAACCCTCCTTTTATTGATATTTTTCTATTAAAATTATTTTTTTTAACCGAATATGCCACAATATTTTTAATATTTTCTGGTCTTATTTTATGAGAAACGTTGATTTTAGATAATATTTTCAATATTAGATAATTTTTAAGAACTAGAGGGAGTGAAGTAAAGATTTTCTTATCAATTATTAAGGATTTTTTATTGTATGATATTAAATTCATCAAATACTCATCTAAAGTTTGAACTTTAGTAATGTTTTTTTGATAATTCAGTAAAACTTTTTTGTTAATATTTTTTTTTAAATAATTTCTAATTTTATTTCTAGTATATATGTTCATATTATTTGTTTGATCTTCATACCAAATTAATCGATTTTTTTTTGCAAATTCTAGTATTTCTAACTTAGGTATATTCAGAAGCGGTCTATGTAAAAAAAAATTTTTAAATCTAAGCGAAAATACATTGGTTAACCCACTAATGCCAGAAGATTGGATTTTTCTTAATAAAAATGTTTCTAAAAAATCATTATAATGATGGCCAAAAAAAATATTACTAATATTATTTTTTTTTGCATATGCGTAGATAGAATTTAATCTTATTTCGCGAGATTTATTTTGAAAATTATTTTTTTGAATTTTATTTTTAATTTTAAAAACCTTATAAGGATAATGCTTGTTTAAATTATACAATCTAACAATATTTAAAATTTCTATTTTACTTTCTTTTCTGACGCCATGATCGAATATTAATACATGAATTTTATTTTTGGGAAAAAAGAAGTTAATTAAAAAAAATAATGCTGTACTATCAAGACCTCCAGATAATGAAATAATAATATTGTCAGTTTTTTTTATTTGATTTTTTTTGCAATAATCTTTTATTATTGATTTGTAAATTTTATTTTTTTTAATCAATAATTAATCCGCAATTTTGATCTTTTTGCAGAAATTTTGAGTCTTCTATAATTCCTACTTCTTCGGAATAATCATTAGAAAAAATTATATCTTCCATAACTAAGCAGGCATTCTCATTATCACCTATTTGAATCAAAGATTTAGCTAACCAAAAATAATTTTCAGCTTTAAACTTAGGTATATTTGGATAATCTCTATGCCTAATACCAAAGTATTTTATTGATTCAACATAATCACTGTTAATAAAGTTTGTTCTTCCCAGCCAATAATAAGCTTCAGCTATTGTATCTTCATCTTCTGAGATCTCTGAAATAATTTTAGTTAAACTATTAATAGCTTGGTCATTATCAAGAGTAGCCATGAAATTTTTTGCTTTTATTAGTTCAGTTTTTATATCTATTTCTTCTTCTTGTTGAGTAAGTTCTTTATTGGAAGTAATAATTTCTTCTGAATCTTCAGTTTTTAAAATTTGCTTTTCTTCTGGTTCTTGTATTTTATTAGAATCAATTTCGTTTAAACTAATTTTACCTAATTGTTTTTCTTGAGTATTTTCAGAAACGATTGTTGATTTATTTTCCTCTAAAACTATATCACTACTTTGTACATTGGAGAGTGTAACTTTATTTTGATTAATAAACAAAGAGTATATATCTGACATTTTAATTTCTAATTCCTCTAATCTTGAATTAATTATTTTCAGAGAACTTTCTATATCTGAGACCTTATCCGAAGAAGTCACTTGAGTTTTATTTGTGGTTTGACTAGTTGAAGACGGATCTAAATTCTTATAAACAAACTGTTGCAAGTCACTTAAGTCATTGCTGAGTCTTTGAATATCATTATTTAATCTAGAATCTAAGTCTTCACTGTAAGAAAAAGAAGGGATAATTAAAAAAATTATAGATAATAAAATACTCATAACTCTTAGAAGTCCCGCTTATATTTTATATAAATAAAAAAGGTATAAGCGAGACTTTAATTTTAAAATTATATTAATTAATTAACTGTAGTAACAGCTCTTCTGTTTTGACTCCAAGCTGATTCAGTTGATCCAACAACATCAGGTCTTTCTTTGCCATAACTTAAAGTGTTCATTCTACCAGCATCAATTCCAGCATCCATTAGGTAATTAGAGACTATATTTGCTCTCTTAGCACCAAGTGCAATGTTATACTCTCTAGTTCCTCTTTCATCAGCGTGGCCTTCAATTGTAATAGCTACATCTGAGTATTGCTTAAGCCAAGCAGCTTGAGCATCTAGAGTTGATTGAGCATCAACTGTAAGTTCAAAGCTATCAAATTCGAAGAAAACTCTATCTCCAACATTAACTATCAAATCTTCTTGGGAACCAGCTTCTATACTGCCTCCAGCATTCTGTTTAGTAGTGCCTGCACAAGAAGTTAAAATCAAGCCAGAAACCATTATAATAAAAAGTTTTTTTAACATGTTATTCTCCGCGTATTAAAACTATAGTTTGTTAAGATTAACCATCAATTGAACTTTAAATCAAGACTTTTATTGTTTTTTTATCTTATTAATTTTTCTAAATTTAAACAAAGTATCATAGAAGAGGTGACCATGCTGGATCTGAGCCATCTCTTGGTGTGGGAATAATTCTTTCATTATAGCCAGTAATATCAATAAAATGAATAGATGTTTGGCCTCCTGTACCATCCTCCTTGGATCTCTTTTGTCTATGGAATATTAGATATCTCCCATTAGGCGACCAAGCTGGGGATTCAAGTGAAAAATCTTTAACAACGACTCTTTCATTCATGCCGTTAGTATCCATAATACCTATATGAAATGAACCCTGAGTTAATTTTGCGAATGCAATTTGATCGCCTCTTGGTGACCATACTGGATTTCCATAAACGCCTTTTCCTCTGCTAATTCTTTTAATATTTTTACCATCTAAATTCATTGTATAAAGTTGAGGGTATCCTCCCCTATCAGAATTAAAAACAATTTTATTTCCATCTGGAGAGAAAGATGGAGAAGTATCTATTCCTGGATCATTAGTTAACCTATTGATAACCCTTGTATTCAAATCCATTATATAAATTTCAGTATTTGCGGTTTTTGGATCAGTAAATGACATAACAATTTTTTTACTGTCAGGTGAAAATCTTGGAGCAAATGTCATACCAGGAAAATCGCCAACAATCTCTCTTACTCCTGTTTTTAAATTGTAAATGTACACTCTGGGTAAATTATTTTCATACTCCATGTAGGTTATTGTTTGATTATTTGGAGCAAATCTTGGAGTTAAAACTAAATTTTTTCCATTAGTTAAAAATTTATGACTTTCGGAGTGCCCATCTTGATCCATTATAGCTAATCTTTTAACTCTTTGATCTAAAGGTCCTACTTCAGAGATGTAAACAATTCTAGTATCAAAGTATCCCCCTTCTCCAGTAATGCGTTCATAGACTAAGTCACTTATTTTATGGCCTAATCTCCTTAAAAGATCTTTGTTTGGTATAGACATTTTTACTGCTTTAATTTCTTGAGCAGCAAAAACGTCATATAATCTTATGCGAACAGAAAAACCTTGTTCAGTTTCACTAACATCTCCACTTAAAAGAAATTGTGCTTTGATAATCTTCCAATCTTCAAATCTAGGAACTTTATTAACTAAGTTATCAGACTGTATATATAGCTCTTCATCAACAGTATAAAAAAGTCCAGAATTGGTTAAGTTATTAGATATTATTTTTCTTAAAACATTTCCTGCTTCATTGGCATTGTTATTATTTCCAAAAAAATTCGTTATAGCAATTGGGGTTGGTTCTACTTTACCTTGAGAAATAGTTACATCTAAAGCAGAATAAGCTCTAGGAACTATGAAAAATATAATTAGGAATATAAATTGAATTTTTTTCATATTTTCTTATAGCATATATTTTTGATTTTTTTTGTAAAAATTCTTTATGAATTATCAAACATCCAACTAAAATCAAACGTAAAATTAATTTCTTTCCATTCCTTATATTTGTCTTCTGGAAGCATTAAAGTGCTGCAATCCGGATGATTAAAAGCTCTTAAAGCGGCCTCTCCAGCTGTTCTAAAATAAGGATCTGTATTCATTTTTGAGGTATTCTTAATTTTTGCTTCTTTAACAGTTCTATCTTCATTAACAATAATTTGAACTTGAACTTTAATATCTTCTAATTCTTTGGCTCCAGCAGGTACTGTATAACATGAATAAAGCTGCTGTTTTAACAACTCTAATTCAGAAATTGTCATTTTTTTACCAACTTGTTCAGTGAATACATCCTCTTGTTTTTCTTTTGTCTCTTCTTGGATTTCTTTAAAATCTTTACTCTCATTTTCTATATCTTTAAGGACTTTACTAATATTAAATGATTTTTTTTTAGGTTTCTTTTTTACAACTATTTCTACTTCAGGTTCTTCTATAATTTCTCTTGGCTCTGGCTTTTCTTTTAATTTTATTTCAAAATCGTTTATAGGTTTAGTAGGTTTTTCTTCTACTACTTCTTCTGGTATGATTTTTTGATCAATAACAAAATCAGTTTCAACTTCCATAGAATCATTTGCTATAATTATTTCCTCAGGAGGTTCTATTAAAGGGGGGTCTTCAATAATTTCCTCGATTTCTTCAATAACTTCATCAATTATAGGTACTTCTTCAACAGTTTCTTCAAGTGCCTCATTTATCTCTTCTTCTTGAACCCTATCAGGAACTATTTCATTAATCTCTTGATCAAACTCTGGAGCAACAGTTGTTTCTTCTACTATAAACATTTCAACTGGAAGTATTAACGGAATATCAGTTATTTTATCTTTATTAAAAGTTAAGCTAATCATTGGCAATAAAAAAAGAATATGAACCACAATAGAAAGAAAAGTAAAAGCATTGTCTTTTTTGTAATATAAAAAATCTTCTATATGAATTCTTATGTTTGTAATCGGATTAGCTATATATTGAGTGAACAAAATTATTTTATAGGTTTTTTTGTTACTAGAGCTATTTTTAAAAAACCAGAAGTGTTTAAAGCACCAAGCACTTTCATAACCTCGCCATAATTTATATCATTATCAGCTCTCAAAAAAATTCTTATATCATTATTGTTGCCAGCGAGTGCTCTAACTTTTGGAATTAATTCATCAAATACAATAATTTGATCAGCTATGAAAAGCTCATTATCTTGATTTAAGCTTATTTCTAAAGGTTCTCTTTGGGCATCTAAAGCTTGAGATTCAACTTTTGGTAAGTTAATCGGAACACCCACTGTTAAAAGAGGAGCTGTAACCATGAATACAATTAAGAGCACGAGCATAACATCTACCATTGGCGTGACATTGATTGCCGATACTGGACGATGCTTTTTTCTCATTAATTTATCTGTCTTGAAATTATATTAACCAGATCTTTACCAAAGTTTTCTACTTCGGATAGATAATTATCAATTCTAGCTGTAATTAAGTTATAAAAAGCTGTAGATGGTATTGCCACGAATAAACCAAGGGCAGTTACAAATAATGCTTCTGCGATTCCTGGAGCGACTACAGCAAGGTTCGTATTTTGCGCAATAGCAATTGCCTGAAAGCTGTGCATGATCCCCCAAACGGTTCCAAATAATCCAATAAATGGTGCAACTGAACCTGATGAAGCTAAGAAGGATAGTCCTTTGTTTAGTTTTGAATCTTCATTGCTAACACTCAATTCTAATACAGTTTCAAGTCTTTGAATAAAGGAGCTATCAGTTTTAGTTTTTGAATTTAATGATTTTTCATATTCATCCATAATATTTTTAAAAGTAGTAGAAAAACTTTCTTCTTCAAAATCATCAATTTGTTGATGTAGTTCGTCTAAAGTCACTCCCGACCAAAAATGATTTTCAAATTTTTTTGAAATACGCCTCATCTTACTAAGAGTAAAGATTTTTTGAACAATCACTTTCCATGATTGAATAGAAAATATTACTAGTAAAATAATTACAAATTTAACAATCCAATCAGATTTAAAAAACATTGAGAACATAGAAAAATCTACAGACCCCTCCATTGAAGCTAAATTAGTAATCTCATTCTCCATTTTAACTAGTCTCCTTTTTATAAGATATTTTTTTTGCAACAGTTTCTAAATCTTCAGAATGAACCATCACCCAAAAACCTGGTCTATTTTTTTCACATAAAGCAATTACAGGAATTTTATTTTCTTTATCTGCATATAATTTAGTTTCATCCCAAAGTTTTACAGCAGAATGTTTAGCTCTTAGTTTACATTCAACAAATAAACTGTCATGAATCACATCTGCATGTGTAACTTTTGAATTTATGCCGCTCAAAGCATTTCTAATTCCACCAAAAAATTTGGCCACTAACCTTTCTCTATTTTTCCATGCTTTATCAGGCATCTGATTCTTCTATCAATGTACTATCAAACTCTAGATTAGAGAAACAATTTTGGACATCATCATTATCCTCAAGCTCTTCATTTAATCTAAGAAGTTTTTCAAGATCTTCTTTTGAAGTGATTTCTACACTAAGATTAGACTTCCATATAAATTTAGCGGATTCTACATCAAGACCAGCGTCTTGTGAGAGTTTTTCAAAATTAGCTAAATCTTCATATTTACAATAAATATAAGTTTCACTAGTTTCATTAGTATAATCCTCAACGCCCCTTTCAATAAATTCCTCTAAAATATTGTCTGGAATAGTTGATTTAATAATAATTTCACCAACTTTATCAAAATTATAGCTGACACTTCCAGTTTCACCTAAATTACCTCCATTTTTTGAAAAAATAGATCTTATTTCAGAAGCTGTCCTGTTTTTATTGTCTGTTAGAGCTTCTACAATAAATGCCGTTCCATTAGGTCCATAACCTTCATATCTTACTTCAATATAATCTGTAGCTTCTGAGCTATTTCTATTAATGGCTCTCTCAACATTTTCTTTAGGCATATTGACACTTCTTGCATTATTAATTGCAAGTCTAAGTCTTGGATTTGACTCTGTATCAGGCCCTCCAATTTTTGCTGCAATTTGAATTTCTCTTCCAATTTTAGCAAATTGCTTAGCTCTTTTTTTATCCTGAGCTCCTTTTCTAAATTGAATATTTTTAAATTTTGAATGACCTGCCATTTAAATTAATTATTTATAATTCCTCCAATTTGAAAAGACTTTATAGAAACTTTTTCATCAAAATTTTTTGTTATTACTATTCCCGAAATAGTAGCTTCTCCATCTGCTGGCTCTAATCTATTTGACTTAATTCCCGTTCTCATTCTTCTTATAGCATTATCTTTTTTCATTCCAATAATTGAATCATAATCTCCTGTCATTCCGATATCTGTTTGGAAAGCAGTTCCCTTTGGAAGTATCCTAGAATCTGATGTTGGTATATGAGTATGTGTTCCATAAATTCCTGTAAATTTTCCGTCATAATGTTGTCCAATTCCATTTTTTTCAGAAGTCGCTTCTCCATGAACCTCTAAAAATGAATAATTTGCTTTATTAGCGTCTAAAAGAGATAAAATTTCATTATCTAAAGTATAAAAAGGGTCATTTAGAGGAATATCTATAAATAGTTTTGTATGAACTTGGCAAATTAAAATATTAAATCCATTTTTATGTTGAAAAATTTTAAAACCATTTCCTGGAGAATTTTTTAAAAAATTAATTGGTCTTATAATATTGTTATTAGGGTTTGTATTAATATAATCAATGATCTCGGGTTTGTCCCATGAGTGATTTCCGAGCGTCACTGCGTCCACTCCTAAACTAGTAAGTTCCTCATAGATTTTTGGTGTAATACCAAATCCAGCAGCAGAATTTTCTGCATTCACAACAGTAAAATCTATTTTGTATTTTTCTTTTATTTTAGGCAAATGTTTATGTAATGCATTTCTTCCAGCTCTACCAACTAAGTCACCTATAAATAAGAAATTCATGTTATAATTTTTTTATTTTCCGTACAGATATAATCTACTTTTTGATCAAACTCTTCTTTAAAATTTATATCACATATTTGCATATCAAAAGCTGCTAGAATAGTGAAAAAATTTTTATTTTTTTCTCTTAGCTTTTTTATAGTTCTATCATAGAACCCCCCTCCATAGCCAACTCTATAACCATCTTCACTAAATGCCGTACATGAAGCAACAATTAAATCTGGTTTCACACTAGGAGAATGAATGGGCTCAGGAATATCTTTATAACCTTTGACAACATTATTATCTTGATAAGAAAATATTCTAAAATCTAATGGTGATATTTTATTTTCAACTACAGGAAGACCAACTTTAATTTTTTTTTCTTCTAAAAGCGGACATAACCCCAAAACTTCTACTTCTTTTTTGAATGGATAGAATAAACCCACACATTGAATGCCAGATAAATTATTAATTAATCCAAAAATTTTTTCATTAATTATTTTTGATTTAATTAAGATTTCATTTTTTGATAAATTTTGTCTCTTACTAAGAAAATTTTTACGAATTTGTTTTTTATTCACTTGATAATTCAGAATTTAATTTTAAAAGAATTGAATCAACTATTTGTTTTAAATCCCTTTTTTCTTCCTCTAGTTTTTGAATTTGATTTTCATAAAATAATTTTGTGTTGAGTGTTTCTTTCAAAATTTTTTCTTCATTAAATTTATTTTCCATTGATTTTAGAAAAGCTATAAACGTTGATGTCAAAAAAGGCACACTTTCTCTTTTTTCTAAATCAATAAGAGAGCTAATCTCGGTAGCAATTTGCTTAACAACTTCTTGATTATCTTCTGAGCATTGAATTTTTAAAGGTCTTCCTGCAATATTTAATTCAAGACTAGGCATCATTCTCTATATTAACAAGCACTTCTTCTATTTTATCTGTAGCTTGATCAATTAATTGATTTTTTTCCTTTATTTGTTTTTGATTAATTAAAATCTCTTCATTAAGCTCGGTTTCTTTTTTTTCAAGATATTCTATTTTTAAATTAGTGTTAGATAGCTTATTTTCTAATTCTTTTGATAATTCTTTATAATGTTTGAGTTTATCGACTAATTGGTCTATTTTGTTTGTGATTTGTTGTTGAATATCTTCCATAAGCTAATTTATAAATATAAAGTGAAGTTATTCCATTGAAAAATTATCGTGAATTAGCAAATTGCATTAGATTTCTATCTATAGACGCAGTTGAAAAAGCAAAATCAGGCCATCCAGGTATGCCTATGGGTATGGCAGATATAGCTACAGTTCTATTTAGGGATTTTATTAAATTTAATCCTAAAGACCCAGAATGGCAATTTAGAGATAGATTCGTTTTATCTAATGGCCACGGGTCTATGCTTCTTTACTCAATTTTATATCTAACTGGATATAAAAAAATTAATTTAAACCAGATTAAAAACTTTCGACAATTTGGATTTAAAACAGCTGGTCATCCTGAATTTGAGCCTGAAGCAGGAATAGAAATTACAACCGGACCTCTTGGGCAAGGAATTGCAAATGCAGTTGGTATGGCGATTTCTCTAAAGAACATGTCTTCAAAACTTAAATTAAAATTTTGTCCAAAAGTTTATGTATTTTGTGGGGACGGCTGTCTTCAAGAAGGAATTAGTCAAGAAGCTATAAGTTTTGCTGGTCATCTAAATTTAAACAATCTGATACTCATTTATGATAATAATCAAATAAGTATTGATGGTTCTACTGATTTATCTTTTTCAGATAATACCAATAAAAGATTTGAATCCGTTAATTGGGAAGTGATTAGTGGGCAAGGTCATAATTACACAAGTATAAAAAGTTCTTTTAATAAAGCTATTAAATCTAAGAAACCTTGCTTAATTAATTTTAAAACAATTATTGGCTATGGATCTCCTAGTAAAGCAGCTTCAGCTTCATCACATGGTTCGCCTTTAGGAACAGAGGAGATAGTTAAAACTAGAAAAAAACTTAATTGGAACCATAGCAACTTTGAAATTCCACCAAAATTATTAAAAATTTGGAGGTCTAGTCACAACAAAAATATTTCCTTTTATAAATCTTCAAAAAAACAAGAATTAAAAATAAAAGTATTTAAATCGAAAAATAATATTAAAAAACTTTTTCCAAAAATTAAACAAGAAGCTAAAAATTTTACCTCTGATCAAGCGACAAGGAAATCTTCACAAATGATTATTAATTATTTAAGTGAATCTGAATTAGTAATTGGTGGGTCAGCGGATTTAACCGGCTCTAATTTAACTAAAGGAAATTCTATGAAAATATTAGACAAAAATAACATGGAAGGTCAGTATATTCATTTTGGTGTGAGAGAACATGGAATGGCTGGAATCATGAATGGCATCTCAGCTATAAATTTTAGTAGAGTTTTCTCAGGAACATTTTTAAGTTTTGCAGACTACATGAAACCGAGTATTAGATTAGCTGCCCTTATGAAATTAAACCCGATTATGGTCTTTACTCATGACTCAATTGGTCTTGGAGAAGATGGACCAACACATCAGCCTATAGAACAAATTAATATGCTAAGGTCAATTCCTAATAGCAATGTATTCAGACCTGCAGATCTTTTAGAAACAGCATTATGTTGGGAGGCAGCAATTAGCATTAATGATGGACCTTCATTCCTATGCCTTTCAAGGCAAAATCTACCACAAATTTCTAACAAAAAAATCCCAATCAATAACTTTAAAGGGGCTTATATAATTGAACAAAATGCTATTAAAAACAATATCACTATAGTGGCTACAGGATCTGAAGTGTCATTGGCCATAGAAGTTTCACAAAAACTTAAAGAAAAAGGAATATCTTCAAAAGTTGTTTCAATGCCTTCAACTTCAATTTTTGAAAAACAAAGTAATGCCTTTAAGAATAATTTACTTAAATCCTCTAATAAAGAAATTTTTGTTATTGAAGCTGGTTCAACAATGTATTGGAATAAACTTACAAACCCAGAAAATATATTTGGTATTGATGAGTTTGGATTAAGTGCTCCAGCTTCACAGGTCTATAATTATTTCGGGCTTAATGCAAAAAAAATATCAACTAAAATTTTAAAAAAGGTAGAATAAACAAATGACAAAAAAAAATGTAGCCATAAACGGATTCGGAAGAATAGGAAGACTTGTATTTAGAGCTTTTATAGAAAGACGCTCAGAATTTAGTGATGAGTATAATATTACTCACATAAACGATCTTGCTGACATTGACTCAAATATTCACTTATTAAAATATGATAGTGTCCATGGAGCTCTTCCTTTTGAAATTAAAAAAATTAATGATAATGAGTTTAGTGTAGATGGTCATCACATAACTGTATCTGCAGAAAGAAATCCGGAAAATTTAAAATGGTCAGAAAAAAAAATTGACGTAGTTTTAGAGTGTACTGGCATTTTTGCTACTAAAGAAAAATCTATGTCACATATTAATTGTGGAGCTTCAAAAGTTATTGTTTCTGCGCCATGTACAAATGCAGATATCACCTTAGTTCAAGGTGTAAATAGTAATCTTTTAAATCCAGACCATATAGTCATCTCTAATGCTTCTTGTACTACAAACTGTTTAGCGCCTTTGGCATACGTTATAGACAAGGAATTTGGAATTGAATCTGGATATATGACTACTATTCACTCTTATACAGGAGATCAAAGCACTGTTGATACTTTTCATAAAGATCTAAGAAGAGCTAGAACTGCAGCTCAAAATATTATTCCAACTTCCACGGGAGCAGCAAAAGCTGTTGGCCTAGTGTTACCAAATCTTTTAGGAAAACTAGATGGTACTGCTATCAGAGTACCGACAGCAAATGTCTCCTTAGTAGATTTTAAATTTAATACTTCAAAAGAAATAACTGTTGAGACTTTAAATGCTAGTTTTAAGAAATATGAATCTTCAGATTTAAAAAATATACTAGGTTTGGATTTAGAGCCGAAGGTTTCTTCAGATTATAATCATGATTCAAGAAGTTCTATATTAGATCTTACACAAACAACTGTAATTTCATCAAAATTTGGAAGAGTTATGAGTTGGTATGATAATGAGTGGGGTTTTTCAAATAGAATGCTTGAGACTACAAATCAAGTGTGTAAATTGTAATTATGAAAACTACAACTACAGTAAAAAAAATATTAGCAGCTTATGATAGTGAAAACTTCGGAGTTAAAACAAATTTATCTAGAATATTAATGCATGGTAAATTAGCAGGAACAGGAAGACTTGTTATCCTTCCTGTAGATCAAGGATTCGAACATGGTCCTGATAGAAGTTTTGCAGTTAATCATGAAGCATATGATCCAAATTATCATTATCAACTAGCTATTGATGCTGGTTTGAGTGCTTATGCAGCACCACTTGGAATGCTTCAAGCAGGAGTTGGAAGTTTTTTTGGGCAAATTCCAACAATTTTAAAAATTAATAGTTCTAATACACTTGCTCAATCAATTGATCAAGCAGTTACAGGTAGTGTAGATGATGCAGTTAAAATGGGTTGTAGTGCCATTGGTTTTACAATTTATCCTGGCTCTGAACAAAACTTTGAACTTATAGAGGAGTATAAAGAATTATCCAAGGAAGCTAAAGATAAAGGTCTAGCTGTTGTTCTTTGGGCTTATGCAAGAGGTCCAAAAATTTCAAAACAAGGTGAAACAGCTATAAATATTATCTCATACTCCGCACATATGTCTGCACTTTTAGGAGCTAATATAATAAAAGTTAAGCTTCCTTCAGATTTCATTGAGGAAGATCCAACAAAAGCCGCTTATGAAAAAAACTTAATTAAAATTTCAAGTTTAAAAGATCGTGTAGCTCATATTAAAAAAGTTGCCTTTGAAGGTAAAAGGATTGTTGTGTTTTCTGGGGGAGATACTAAGGATGATGCATCATTAATGAATGAAATTCGAGCCATCCATCACGGTGGTGGGAATGGATCAATTATCGGACGAAATTGTTTTCAAAGAAAGAAGGAGGATTCAATCAAACTATTGAGCCAAATTTTAGAAATATATAAATCTAAATGAAGATTGGTGCTAACGAATTAAAAGTTGGGAATATTATTCAACATAATAATGCTTTATGGAAAGTTGCTAAGCTCGCTCATACTCAACCTGGAAAAGGTGGGGCTTATATTCAAGCTGAATTAAAAAATATCTCTAATCAATCTAAATTAAATGAAAGGTTTAGAAGTTCTGAATCTATTGAGAGAGTAAGGTCTGAACAAATAGAGCATCAATTTTTATTTAGAAGTGGTGATGACTTTACTTTTATGAATAGTGTAAATTATGAACAAACGATTTTAAATAAATCCATAATAGAAGACGATACTGCAAATATTTTAGAAGACGGAATGAATGTTATTATAGAGTTTTTTGATGAAAAACCTATGAATGTAAATCTTCCTGAACAAATTATATTAAAAATTATTGAAACTGAAGCCGTAGTTAAAGGTCAAACTGCTTCTTCTTCTTATAAACCAGCTTTGCTTGAAAAAAATATTAAAACAACTGTTCCTCCTCATATAGAGGTGGGAGATAAGATTAAATTAAATTCCAAAGATTTTACTTATATAGAAAAATCTAAATAACTCTTATATGGCACTTATACCTCCAATCATAAATGTTATGGAAAAAGCATGTAAAAATGCAGCAAAATCATTAGTTAGAGATTTTGGTGAATTAGAAAACTTACAAATATCTAAAAAAGATATTAATGATTTTGTTTCCTCTGCAGACATAAAAGCTTCAAAGTCTATTGCTTATAGTCTTGAGAATGATAAACCGGATTATTTACAAATTGATGAAGAAAATTTTAAATCTTCAGATAAAGAAAAATTAAATCAAGACAAGCCAATATTTATTATAGATCCATTAGATGGTACTTTGAATTTCATGCATGGTATCCCTTTCTTTGCAATTTCAATTGGACTCGCTATCAAAAAAGAAATTATTGCCGGAACAATTTATAATCCAATTTTAAATGAATTTTTTTGGGCTCATAAAGGTTCTGGATCTTGGTTAAATAATAAAAGAATTAGGGTTTCAAAGAGAAGAAAGCTTGAAGATTGTATCATTTCAACTGGCTTTCAAATCAAACATCAAAGTACTCTACCTTCTTATTTTAAAGAATTTATTTCAATTGGCTCTAAAACTGGAATTAGAAGATTAGGGTCTGCTGCTTTGGAATTATCTTATGTAGCAGATGGCAAAATAGATGGTTTTTGGGAACATAACTTAAATATGTGGGATATCGCTGCAGGTATAATATTAGTCAAAGAAGCTGGGGGAATTGTCACCAATGAAAAAGGAAATAGTTTTGACTTATTAAGTGATTTGTCCTTGATAGCTAGCAATCACGCTATTTATGATGAATTTATCAAAAATTTGTAACTATTTACTTGATTTTTTCTTCGTAGATATCTATTTTCCTTAACACTATGAAAGAAAAAATACATCCTGATTATCACGAAATTACAGTTGAAAGAACAGATGGTTCTACTTATAAAACAAAATCAACTTGGGGAAAATCTGGAGACAAAATGAAACTTGAAATAGATCCGCTTTCTCACCCTGCTTGGAATAAAGGTAGTGGTAAGTTGTTAGACTCTGGTGGACGTGTAGCTCGTTTTGAAAAAAAATATAAATCTTTTAAGATCTAAATTTTTAATATGGAAAATAAACCTCTCATGCCTCTTGCTACAGCTGTATGGCTTGTAGATAATACATCACTAAGCTTTTCTCAAATTTCAAAATTTTGCCAGCTTCATGAACTAGAAGTACAAAGTATTGCCGATGGAGAAGAAGCTTACAATATGAAAGGGTTAAACCCTATTGCCAGTGGTCAGTTAACTAAGGATGAAATTAAAAGATGTGAGGAAGATCATAGTACAGATTTAAATCTTCAAAATAACAAAAGTCAGAATGTACACATAAGATCAAAAACTAAAAAATATTTACCTCTATCTGTAAGATCAGAGAGACCTAAAGCAATTGCTTGGCTTATAAGAGAATATGGAAAGATTTTAACTGATATTCAAATAGCAAAACTTACAAGCTCAACAAAACCAACTGTAGCAAATATTCGAGCAGGAAATCAAGCTCAACAAATAACAGAATTTAAAAATCCGACTGATTTAGGACTCTGTTCTTATGAGGAGTTAGAAAAAATAGTCAATAAAGGTCAAAGAAAAGCTGAGCGAGAGCAAAAAGCTAAAGCAAAAGAAATGGCTAAAATTCCTTCTTTGTAAAAAATAAATAAACTTCTCCGAGCCTTATACCAAACTTCTTCATAATTGCTTTATTGAAAACATTCTTTTCATCTTGCATAATTAACCAATCATCAAATTTTACGTTCAAAATACCATCTTTGTATTTAAGTTTTAGAGTATAATGCCAATTAATAGCGTTTCCTGATCTTTCTCCTTTTGCTATTCCCTTAATATCTTCCGAAGTACCTTGATAAGTATTATTAGATGTTTTAGTTATAATCCATTTTCTAAACTCCTCTTCACCATCATCATATAAAAAAGTTTCATTCAATATAAAATTTTCTCCATCTTGAATGCCTTCCATATCAACAGTAAATTGTCTGCGAACTTTACCAAATCTATCTATAAATAGACCTACAGCAGATGTTTTGCCTAAAAAGTATTCTTCAATTTTAAGTTCAGGTTTATTGTTTGAAAAATTTTTTAAATTCATTTGACCGCACCCAATTAATATAAAAAAAAATGAAAGTATAGCTGTATTCTTTATATATATATTTTCTACGATTTTTTTAAACATTAGATTTCATTTTTTTTAAAATCAATTTGGCATACATCAATTGTTTTTGCCTTAAAACCACCATAACAATATGATAAATAAAAATTCCACATTCTGTTAAATTCCTCATTAAATCCAAGATTTTTTAAAATCTGCCATTTATTATTGAAATTATCACTCCAAATTTTTAGAGTCTTGGAATAACTATCAGCCATTTTTCTTTTTATATTAAATTCAAAATCAGATTTCTTTGCAATTTTACTCAATTCTTCAACAGAAGGTAACATTCCTCCAGGAAAAATATATTTCTGAATAAAATCAATTTTTTTTACATAAGATTTAAAATACATATTATCAATTACAATTGTTTGCATTGAAAAAATACCTTTTGGTAAAAGTAAGTCTCGTATTTTAAAAAAATAATCATGCCAAAATTCTCTTCCAACGGCTTCAAACATTTCAATCGAATAAACTCTATTATACTTGCCACGATGCTCTCGATAGTCCTTATAAATTATATTTAATCTATTGCTATATCCGAGTAATTTAGATTTTTCCTTAACATACTCAAATTGCTTTTTAGATATAGTCAGGGTGTCAACTTTAATATCTGAAAACTTACCCAAAAGATAAAAAGCAAAACTACCCCACCCTGAGCCAATTTCTAAAATTTTATCTCCTGGCAAAGGGACATTATTACTTATTAGGCTCTCAAACTTTTTAATTTGTGCTTCCGTAAGACTTTCATTACCATTCTGAAAAAAACCAGAGGAATAAGTAAGTGTATCATCTAGCCAATTTGTGTAAAATTGATTACCAAGGTCATAGTGAGAGTGAATATTTTTTTTACTTTGATTAATTGAATTTTTTGTTTTAGTTAAATAGATTTTTGATATCAAGGAAAATAATGGAGATCCTTTCATTTCATTATCAAATGCAGATCCATTTAAAGCACCAAACTCTAAAAAATCGCCTAAATTATTAACATCAAATTTTTTTTTTATATAAGAGTCACCAAGTCCAACTGATCCTTTTAAATATAAATCCCATAACATTGAAGATTTATAAACTATCATTGAGATATTAGGACCAGGTTTGTTTCCTTGAAAAAAATAATCTTTATTAATGAATTTTAATTTAAAAGAACCATACTCAATCTTCGAACATAGATCGTAAATTCTTTTGTTCATTAATGTTTTAAGCATGATTATTATTCTACGTTAACTTCATTCTTTGGATTTTTCATATGTTGGTAAAACTTAGATTTTTTAAAAAAAAGTTTAACAGCTTGATAGTGTATCAGTAAAATAACCTTAAATGATCCATAAAAATTATTAAGAAAAAACCTAATTAAACCCTCTTTTGTTAGGGGCTTTAAACCTATTTCCAAAGATGCAAAAAAAATACTTTTTTCAGAATTATCATATTGCTGAATTTTGCATAATAAGTGATTTTTTAATTTGGCTTCAAATGAAATTTCATAACGACAATCCATTTCTATAAAAGGGGAAACGTACATATTTTTTTTAAATGATTTATTACTAAAATTTCCCATATCAAGATAATGAATCTGATCTCCAAATGTATTTTTTACTTCGTAAATAATAGCAACCAAACTTCCTTCCTTATCAAGATAGATATAAAAACTAATCGGATTAAAAGCATAGCCCAAAATTCTAGGGATACTCATAAATACAATATCACTATACTTAATTGAAAATTTATTAGCCATATCTTCTACAAAACACAGTAAAGACTTATTTTTATCTCTGTAGCCATGGTCTAAATTAGAAATAGAAAAAATATTAAATTTATTATAGGAAAAAATTTTACTTAATTGAGATTTGTTTTTTAAATTTAAGAACAAATATGGAGCTTTGTATGAAAAATAATTTTTCGTATCCTTATTTCTAGAATGAATGATTTTCGCAACACCTGAACTATTTTCAGAGATTAATTCCATAATATTCTTGATGTAATTGGATTCACAAAATTATGATTAAATTTAATATTTAGTTTTTTGCATACTTTTAATGCTGATTGAATTCCATCTTCATGAAAGCCATATCCCAAGTAACTTCCTGTATAATAAGAGTTTTTATGACCTTGGATTTCTCCTATACTTTTCTGAGATAATACGCTTTCATTATTAAATATAGGATGATCATATTCTGTTTCATAAAAAATATTATTTTGAAAATTTTGATTTAAGGATACAAAAATATTTTTTTTTGTTTCAAGTGTTTGTAATAAATTCATCCAATAGGTTAATGAACAATCACCTTGATCATTAAAAAAATTCCAACTAGACCAAGTTTTTTTTAACTTGGGCATTGTAGTTATATTTTCATGCAATTGAGCAATATTTGTTTGAAATTTAAATTTATTAAATATTTTTTTTTTCTTTTTCAGACCAATAATTATTTACCTTCAAAAACCTATTTGGGGGCGCCGCATATACAACTTTATCAAAAATATTCTGTGTTCCATCATAAGAAATTTCAATTTTATTATTATTAAAATTAATTTTATTTATATTTACCTCCATATTAATTTTCATTTTTGTCTTTGAGACAATTTTTTTTATATATTGCTTGGAACCCCCTCGTACAGTTTTCCATTTGGGACGATCTAAAAAATTAAATAGTTTATGATTTTGAAAAAAGGATACGATATTTTTTAGTGGCTGCTTTATAGAAAGATTATTTGGAGTTGACCAAATGCTAGAAATTAAAGGCAATAAATGAAACTCTATAAAAGATTTTGAGTAATTATTATTAATACAGTAATCCTCAACTGTGATGGTGCTATTAGGAACATTGGTTTGAAATTTTTTATAAAATCTTATTATGTCCTTAATCATTATGTAGAAATATGGTCTAAATAAATTTCTCTTATCACTAATTAGAGATGAAAGACTTCCACCACCATACTCAAAAGACTTACTTGGATTATAGAAACTAAAAGACATATCACTGTCATCTGTATTAACTTCAATTTCTTTAAATAATTTGGTCAAATTAGGATATGTTAACTCATTATATACAATAAAACCTGTATCAACAGGAATTACCTTCTCAATAGTATCAACTGATCTTGTATTTGCATGACCTCCCAAATAATTATTTTTTTCAAAAAGCGTAACATCATATTTATCTTGTGAAAAATAAGCTGTACTTAAACCAGCTATACCTGAACCAATTATAGCTATTTTTTCTTTCATATTTATGTCTTCTTTTGATTCATAGCTTGAAAAGCTTCAAGTGCTTCATTTCGTGAAACTTCAAGTCTAACTATTGGTGATTGATATTCATTCTTTCTTTCTAAATTTTTTAGAATCTTTTCTTTTAACCAAGGCTGGAAAATAAACTTTGGTTTTTCTAAAATTTTTAATTGAGGTAAAAAAGTTAAAATAAACTTTGCTTCGGGGTCAAATTTTTCACTTTGAAGTATTGGATTAAATATTCTGAAATAAGGAGAAGCATCCGCCCCACAACCAGCAACCCATTGCCATCCTGCTGGATTACTAGCCTCATCATAGTCTAATAGGCAATTTTGAAAATATTTTTCACCTTCATTCCAATGAATCCTTAAGTTTTTAACTAAAAAGCTTCCAACAATCATTCTCAATCTATTATGCATCCAGCCCTGCTCATAAAGTTGAAGCATCGCAGCATCAATAATTGGAAGTCCTGTCTTGCCTTTTTTCCAATTATTAAAATGATTTCTATTTTTTTTCCATTGAAAATTTTCAAATTTTTTATTAATAGGAATGCTTTTTAAGTCTTCAGTGAAATAAAGAAGGGTATAAGCAAACTCTCTCCATCCAATTTCAGATAAATAATGAAGTATAGAGGGGTTATGTTTTTTTATCTTATTAATTTTACCAACTATTATCCTTGGAGAGATTTCTCCAAACTTTAAATGAGGAGAAATTCTTGATGTTTCATCAATATCTGGTCTGTCTCTATTAACTCTATAATTGTCTATTCTTGAGACAATATACTTATCAATTTTTTTTAAAGCACCTAACTCTCCTGGCTTCCAGTATTTCTCAAATTTTTGATACCATTTTTTTGGAGGTAAAAAATTAAAATCACTTATTACTTCTGAATGATCTAAAGCGTATAAATTTTTAATCTCATCAAATTGATAATTTTTTTCTATAAAATATGGGTATGCTTTTTTCCAATAAGGGGTAAATACTTTGAAGAAATCACCAGAATTATTTTTTATTTCCCAAGGCTCTGTCAAAAGATGACTATTAAAAGTTGAGACATGAATATTTTTATTCTCTAATGTTTTTTTTAACAAACTATCTCTTTGAATAGTTTTTTTAGAATATAATCTGTTCCAGATAACCTCTTTTATTTTATATTTATTAATAAGGTTATTTATAATTTGATCTGCTTTACCTTCATAGATTATTAGATCTAAATTAAATTTTTTCTTATATTGCTGTTTAAGTTCTTCAAGTGACTTTTGTAACCACCAAAATGATGCCCTACCAATAGCTTCTCTTTCAATTGAATCAAGAATATAAACTAAAATTAAAGGTTTTTTATTTTGTTGAGCAAAGGATAGACATGGATTATCTTTAATCCTAAGGTCTCTTCTTAGCCAATATAAAGTTTTATTTTCGATGGGAGTATTTTAACTATTTTACTTGCTATGTGGAGGCATTTTCTTTTCGACAAACCAAACATGCTTCTTTAAAACAGGATCATATTTTTTTTGTCTTAACTTATCAGAAACTTTTAGGCCTTTAGTGGGCTTGCGAACGATATACTTAGTACCTGTTTCGGGCTTTTCTTCAGGTAGAAGTTGTTTTAGTTGATATGTAGACTTTTTTGCCATGCGCGTAAAATAAACTAATTTATTATGAGGTCAAGATTGTTTTGAGATAATTATGCCTCAAGAACTCTTTTCCAATGTTTCCTTTTATCCATAAGCGATCTTATTTTCTTTGGGCTTAAAGTCTCATAACATCTCTCACAACTATAGCCCTCTTTATAAAATTGAGATTCAGTCTCCTCTTGACTTAAAGGCATATTGCAACCATGACAAAGTATTGTTTTTCCAGGATTAAGCTTTTTATCTAAGGCAACCCTATAATCAAATACAAAGCACTCTCCGTTCCATTTTTTTGCTTCTGAAACTTCAAGATATTTAAGTATGCCTCCTTTAAGCTGATAAGTATCAATTCCATGTTTTTGCATTAAAGGACCTGCTTTTTCGCATCTAATGCCCCCCGTACAATAAATAGCAACTTTTTTTTCCTTAAGTTTTTCCTCATTATCTTTTACATATTCTTTGAGTTCTCTAAATGTCTTTATGCTTGGATCTATTGCGTTTTCAAAGTGGCCCACCCTGTGCTCATAATCGTTTCTAGCGTCAACTATTAAAACATCTTCCTGTTGTATGAAGCTATCCCATTCTTTAGGTTCAATAAATTGACTTTGTTTAATTTCATCAATAGTTAAACCAAAATCTGAAGTAACAATTTCTTTCTTTTTTTTAATTTTAAACCTATTAAAAATTCTTTTTCCATCAAATTGAGAAATCTTCATATTGCTTTCGTCTACACCAAGTTTTAATAAAAAATTCGTTGTTGTTTTTTCTAAACCCGTAGGAACAGCAATTGTTCCATTTAAACCCTCTGGTCCTAATAGGATTGTGCCTTTAATTTCTATATTTTTGAAAAAATCTTTAATTTTTTTTTCTGAAAAATTTAGATCATTAATTTTAAAAAAACTATAAAAAGCTATTACCTTCATAATAAAACTATATTAGAACATATTTATAAAAAAATATAGTGGGTCTTAAATGGTTGTTTTTTGAATTGATTGCTTTACAGCTATTGATGAAATCCTTGGCATAAATTTAAACCAAGCATCTTTTAAAGATTCAATAAAATTCTTAGTTACTTCTCTTGAGTGACAAGGGGTTGGGGTAATTCTTATTCTTTCAGTTCCCTTTGGTACTGTTGGAAAATTAATTGGCTGAACATAAACTTTATGTTGATTTAACAGATAATCACTAATTTCCTTACAAAGTTTACTGTCACCTATAATTACTGGAACTATGTGAGATCCAGAGTCTAAAAACGGTATACCTGTTTTTCTTAATTCTTCTTTTACAAAATTAACATTCTTAAAAAATTCTGATCTTAATTCATGTTTTTTTTGAACTTGTTTTATGCTTTCTAAACTACCTGCTGCAACTGCAGGACACATTGATGTTGTAAAAATAAATCCTTTTGAAAAACTCCTAACATAATCAACGATTGTTTCTGTTGAAGCTATATAGCCCCCAGCAAGGCCAAAAGCCTTTGCGAGAGTTCCATTTATAATATCAATATGCTCAACTATACCTTTTTCTTCAGCTATACCACCGCCACTAGACCCATAAAGTCCAACAGCATGTACTTCATCTAAATATATTAAAGCTCCATTTTCTTGAGCTACTTCTACTATATCTTCTAAGGGAGAAAAATCCGCTTCCATTGAATAAACAGACTCTACAACAATAATTTTTGGCCTTTCAAAAGAAACACCTTTTAAAACTTTTTTTAAATGCGCTACGTCATTATGTTTAAATATTGCCTTTTCTTTTTTACTTCCTCTAATTCCTTCAATTAAAGAAGCATGATTAAGCTCATCACTTAAAACTAAACAATTATCAAATGCTGAAATAATAGATTTTAATGCCGATTCATTAGCGCTGTATCCAGAGTTAAATGCCAAAGCTCTTTCTTTTTTATGAAGCTTAGCTATTTCTTCTTCAAGTAAAATATGATTTTGAGTTGTTCCTGAAATATTTCTTGTTCCACCACTTCCGGCTCCTAATTTTTCTGCTGCCATAATCATTGATTGAATAACTTCTTTATTTTGACTCATACCTAAATAATCGTTTGAACACCAAACATCAATATCATGCATTTCACCATTATGGTGTCTTGTTGCTTTTGGAAAATTTCCTACTTTACGCTCTATACTATTAAATGTTCTGTAATGACCTTCTTCTTTTATTTTATCAATTTCATTTTGAAATTTACTTAAATAATTAAATTTCCAATTATGATTTTTCACATCTTTAATTTATTCTCACATTAAAAAAATTTAAACAACAAATTCGACGCATTTTAGAGTTTCTTGAAATTAAATTCATTTTATTTGTTCACTCTAGGAATTACTTCCTTTCCAATTAAATCAATAGATTTAATTAAATTTTCATGAGTTATATCAGTGGTATCCATTTGAAATTGAAACCTCGTAATACCTCCAAGCGCTTCACTATGTCTAAGAATTTTTTCAGCTACTTCTTCTGGGCCTCCTAAAACAATTGCTCCCTTAGGGCCAATTTGAGAATCAAAATGCTCTCTAGTAACTGGCGGCCATCCTCTTTCTTTACCAATTTTAGTAAACATTTTTGAATAACCTTCATAGTAGATTTCTATTGCCTCTTCTTTAGTATTTGCGACATACCCTAGAGAATGAATACCAACTTTACATTTATCTTTTGGATGGCCGGCATGCTCCCAAGCTTCTCTATATAAATTAACTAATGAACGAAAACGATTTGTCTGCCCCCCAATGATTGCAAGCATGAGTGGAAGACCTAGAGTTCCAGCTCTTACAAAAGATTCTGGTGTACCTCCTACTCCAAGCCAAATTGGTAAGGGTTTTTGAACCGGTCTGGGATAAATAGTTTGATTTTCTAAAGCCGCTCTAAACTGACCTTTCCAATTTACAATTTCATTATCTCTAATTTGAAGGATTAAATTTAATTTTTCTTTAAAAAGAGCATCATAATCTTGAAAATCAAAACCAAATAAAGGAAAAGCTTCTGAAAATGATCCTCGACCCGCAACCATTTCGGCTCTACCACCAGATACAAGGTCAAGAGTCGATAAGTTTTGAAAGACCCTGACAGGATCTGCTGCACTTAAAACAGTAACCGCACTAGTAAGTCTAATATTTTTTGTTCTTGCCGCAGCTGCAGATAAAATCATAAAGGGAGCTGAATCTAAAAATTCTTTTCTGTGATGTTCACCAATTCCAAAAACATGAAGTCCTGCTTTATCAGCATGAACTATTCTATCAATAACATTATTGATTGCTCTTACATTGTCATCGCCCTCTTTTTTATCTGCAAAGCTATCAATTCCAATTTCCATTAATTTTTTCCAACCTATCCAATAGATTTTTCTAAATCAACTCTTAAAGAATTTATTGAAGTTAGGTAATTTGATATTAACTCTTTTATAATTTCTTTTTGCTCTTCAATTAAAAATTCATCTTTATTATCAAACATATCGTTTGATGCTTTTGCTAGACTATAGCTTAGAATGTTTTGATCAACACCAAGGGTTTTAAGAAGAACCTGAAGCCTTTCAATGGATCTTCTAGCTCCATTTTTTCCAGGAGAAGCACCTATTGCAATAGTCTTCAAACCTGAAAAATTTTGTTTAGGTGTTTTATTTACACTTTTTCTAGACAACCAATCAAATATATTTTTTAAAACCGCAGAGATTTCACCATTATATTCAGGGCTGGACACTATTAAACCAGAAGTGTTAATAAGAATATTTTTTAGAACAAATACTTTTGATGGAATACCTAGTAATTCAATATCTTCATTATAAAAAGGAATTGGAAAATCATTTAAATTAACGAAAGTTGTAGTATATCCTTGTCTAATGATTTCTTTCTCAATACTTTTCAAAACCTTTGTATTGTAGGAATCTTTTCTTAAACTACCTGATATAAGTACAATATTTTTATTATTAATATTCATTTCTTTTATACGTGTTTAATCAATTTTAAGATTTATTATTTTTTAAAGCTCATTCTTTTCCAAATACCATATTTATCTTTAGTTATAAATCGGTGATAAAGCCCTGCTGATAAATGGATTGTAAAAATAAAAGTTAGCAATAAAGCGAAATAATAATGGAGGCTCTTAAATTGCTCATATTTTATTAAGTTTTCTTCTACTAATCTAGGTAAGTTATATAATCCTAGCAGAGAAACATCGTATCCTCCCGTCCAAGTCAATACCATTCCCTGGATTGGTATAAAAATCATCAATGCATATAAAATTACATGTACGATTTTTGAAACAACAATATGTATAAGAGGAACTTCTTTATTAGATGGTTTAGAATTGTAAAACCTCCAAATAATCCTTAAAAAAACTAAAATTAGTAAGAAGGATCCAGATATTTTATGAATATCTATAAATAATGGTTTTTGCATAGAAAATTCCATAAAATGTAAGTTGATTCCCGCAGCTACTTGAAAAAAAATTAATATTGCAATTATCCAGTGAAAAAGTTTGGCTACTACCCCCCAAGAGCTGTCAGTTCCTTTATAAATATTTAAATCCATTCGTTCTTTGTTTCTAAAATTATAAATTTATATGTGGGTTGTCGCAATAGGCCTTTTTTTATAAGAAAAATATAAAAAAGATAGATGGTCACATAACAATTTAAATAAAGAATTTTTTTAAATTTTTGCAATAATGATTCTTGATGCGCAAAATTAAAGTTTTATCTCGCTCTAGTTTTTTAGCTAAAATTCAAACACAAATGGCTATTGATGCTATTATTCAAAAAAATAAAGGCATTAAAATAGAAGTTATCTATTTAGACTCTATAGGAGATAAAGATAAATCTCCTCATGCGTGGAAAAAGCATGGTTTTGGAATATTTACTAATTCACTATCTCTGCAATTAATAAAAAAAAATGCTGATCTAATCGTTCATTCATTTAAAGATCTTCCAGTTAAAAATAAACTTAAAACATCATTTGTAGCATTAGAGAGGGATGACCCTAGGGATGTTTTGTTAATTAAAAAAACTTCTTTAAGTAAAAAATCTCTTGTTTTTGGAACTTCCTCCCCTAGAAGATCTTATTATTTAAAACTTTTAAAAAAATATATTCCATATAACTCTCTCAAATCAAAAAAAATAAGAGGTAATATACAAACAAGATTATCCAAAATTATTAATAATGCCTCTGAAGATGGGGTCTTTATGTCTAAAGCTGCAATTGATAGAGCTTTCTTATTAGGTTCTAAAATAGATAAAAAGATATTTAATCAATTTAAAAAAGATTTTGCGAAGTTCACTTCAATAATATTGCCACTATCTCAGTTTCCAGCTGCTGCTGCTCAAGGTTGTATTGCTTTGGAGTATAGAAATAATGATAAAAGCATAAAAAATATTTTAGAAAAAGTAAATCATATTGAAAGTTATAAAAACTGTATTCAAGAAAGAAAATTTTTAGGTTATTGGGGTGGTGGCTGTTCATTGGATATAGGAACTACAATAGATCAGACCGTAAAACAAAAAATTTTATTTTCTAGAGGAAAAGACAATAAAACAAATTTATATTTTCATAATAAAAAATACTTAAATAAAATTAAAGTTAGAAAAGTAAAAAACATTTTTCCTACAAATCTCAAAAACTATCAAATGTTTCATAGACAACCCTTGTCATTAAAAAATCCATTAAACAAAGATATAATAATTATTTCCAGAGCAAATTTTATTAGTAAAAATATGTTTAAAAAAACCTCTTACATTATTGCTTCTGGAGATGGAACCTGGAAGAAACTTAATAAATTAGGTATTTTAGTTAATTCGAGCTTAGATAACTTTGGAGAAGAATACCGGTTACCTAATTACACCTACAGTCGTTCACTACAGAAACCATGTAAATTAACCTACAAAGAAAATAAATTTGAATCCAAATTCATAAAAATTCACCATTACTCTCTATCTCCATCGGTTAGTAGGAATACTATTGATGCATTATTCGTAGCTGATAGTTTTTATTGGATGAGTTTTTCAGCTTTTCAATTAGCAATCAAACTCAGGCCGGATATATTAAATAAGAGAAATGCTTGTGGTCCAGGCAATACTTTTAACCAAATTTCAAAAATTATTCCTAAGAAACAATTAAATGTGTATCTTAGCTATCAAGATTTTAAAGAAAATGAATTGAAAATATGAAAACATTTTTTCCAATTATTAAAACAAGTACCTTAACAAGAAATATGCTTATACAGCCATATTTTATTGATCAAAAAATTTTAGATAAGAAGCATATCAAAGGACTGGGAAATAACTATAGTTGGTCTTCAAAAAAAATAAATAAAGAAATAGAAAAAGATTTAAAAAAAGGTATTAAAAACTTTCTTCTTTTTATAGTGCCGTTTTCCAAACAAAAACTTCCAGAAGATTTTAGTTTTAACTATGATGTTATAAAAAATATTAAAAATCAATTTGGAAAAGATATTGTTTTACTAATTGATACTTGTTTGTGTTCTATTACACCTGATGGGCATTGCGGTGTGACAAATCATAAAGCAATTGATCTTCAGCAAACCCATTATTCTTTAGGTGTTGCCGCAAATACATATCTAGAAGCTGGTGCAGATATAATTGCTCCAAGTGATATGATGAAAAATACTACCAAATATCTAAAAAAAACTTTTGGGATAAATGGTTTCCTTAATGCTCCAATTATGAGCTACTCTACAAAATTTAATAGCAGTCTATATGGTCCATTTCGTGAAGCTGCAAATTCTTCACCTAAAAAATTTGATCGATCTTCTTACCAACTTCCAGTAAAAGACCGAGAGAGAGCTATAAAAAGCTCTATTAATAATGCAGCCCAAGGAGCTGATTATCTTATGGTAAAGCCTGGAATGACTTCTATTGACCTGATTAAAGAGATTAAAGATAATACTCTATTGCCAACTGGTGTTTATCAAGTCAGCGGAGAATATGCGGGTCTAAATTTATTAAATAAAGAAAAATTAGGAGATTATATTAATCTTCTTCATGAAAGCTTATTGGTTTTCAAAAGAGTTAAAGCTGATTTTATTATTACTTATGGAGCTAGAGATATTGTCAGTTATTTATAATCAATCTTTTCATAAAGCTCTAAATAAAATAGAACAAACTATTCCTCCTATTTGGCTTATGAGACAAGCAGGTAGATATCATAGTCATTATAAGAAACTAAAAGAAAAATATTCTTTTGAGCAATTATGTAGGCAACCGGAGCTATCCTGTGAAGTTACTCTCGGACCTATTAAAGATTTTGATTTTGATGCTGCAATTCTATTTAGCGATATTTTATTCCCATTAGATTTTTTAGGAATGGGTCTAACTTTTAATCCAGGTCCACAATTTAAAAACCATTTAGAAATTACCCATTTACAAAATATTGAAGAAGGTAGTTTTGATAATTATATTAAATTTCAATCAGACTCACTAAATTTAATAAGGTCAAATCTTCCAAAAAATAAGTCTCTAATTGGCTTTGTAGGAGGTCCTATTACTCTTTATCATTTTGCTACAAGGCATAATGGAAATGATCCTTCTTTAATAAATCCTTTTCTTGAAACAATGGATAATATTTTGACTTCAAATATAAATATCCAACTTCAAACTGATTTAGATTTAGTTATGATATTTGATACAGAGGCTAATAAATTAAGTGATGAGGATTTTAAATCTAAGGTTATTCCATTTGTAAAAAAACAATCTGAAAGACACCCTCACAAGATTGGCTACTTCACAAAAAATATTACCTCAAGTAAATATGAAATGCTAAAGGAGATCATTCATTTAAAATTAACGGTCTTAGGATCTAATATGGATATTTTAAATGAGTTAAATAAAACCCACCTTTCACTTCAGGGTAATTTTTCAAATGAGTTATTAACTTTAGAAGATAAAAATAAATTTAAGAGTTTTTTAGGTGAGTATATCAATTATATCAATAATTCTGACAGTTCTAATAGAATTGGATGGATATCCAGTCTTGATCATGGAGTACAAAAAACAACACCAGAAGGTAATGTACATATGTTCATTGAACAAATAAGAACTAAACTAGTATAAGATACGTAAATTCAATATGGCTTCATTTTTAGGAAATAAAGATTATGTTCACGGAACAAAACCTAAGATAGGAGTACTCTTAACAAATCTAGGAACTCCTGATGAGCCAACTGCAAAATCACTAAGGATTTATTTAAAAGAATTTCTATCAGACACAAGAGTTATAGAAACACCAAAATGGATATGGTGGTTTATTTTAAATGGCATTATATTAAATATAAGGCCAGCAAAATCGGCAAAACTCTATAAATCAATTTGGGAAGAAGGAGGGTCCCCTCTTATGATTAATGCAAAAAAACAATTAAATCTTGCTAAAGAAAGATTTAAAGACAGTCATCCTCATTTAATCTTTGATCTTGGTATGCGTTATGGGAATCCTAGCATTAAAAATGCCCTTAATAATTTAAGAAAAAAAAATTGCGATAAAATAGTTATCTTTCCTTTGTATCCTCAATATTGTGCTGCAACTACTGGCTCAACTTTTGATGCCGCAGCAAAAGTGATTAATAATTGGAGGTGGGTTCCTTCACTGAGATTTATTTCTAATTATCACACACACAATCTATATATAGCTGCTCTATGTAATAGCATAGAAGAATATTGGAAAAACAATTCAAATCCAAAAAAATTAATTTTTAGTTATCATGGGGTTCCTAAAAAATATTTAGATAAAGGTGACCCTTATCACTGCTTCTGTCACAAAACAACAAGATTGGTTAGAGAAAAGATGGGTTTAGAAGAAGATTTTTGTTTAACTACATTTCAATCTCGTTTTGGTCCTGCAGAATGGCTTCAACCATATACCGATAAGACAATTGAAAAATTTGCTAAAGATGGGGTAGACGACATTCAGATAATTAGCCCTGCTTTTTCCTCTGATTGTTTGGAAACCATTGAAGAACTTAATGGTGAAAATAGAGAAATATTTATGAAAAATGGGGGTAAGAAATTTGGCTATATTCCTTGTTTAAATGATCGTAAAGATCACATTGACATGATTGAAAGTTTAATTAAATCTGAAATATATGGCTGGTAATTTGGAAATAATTTTAGAGGATCAAAAGATATCTAGCTCTAAATGGTTTAGAGAATTGAGAAACCAAATAGTGGGTTCGATTGAAAAAATAGATAATTCTGTTTTTAAAGAAAAACAGTGGGATCGAGATGGAGGTGGAGGCGGCCTAATGTCTATTTTAAAGGGGAATATATTTGAGAAGGTTGGTGTTAATATCTCCACAGTCCATGGTAAATTCTCTAATGAATTTAGAAAAAATATACCAGGTACTGAAAAAGATCCTTCTTTTTGGGCGAGTGGAATTTCAGTTGTTGCTCACATGAAAAATCCAAAAATTGCCGCTGCCCATTTTAATACTCGTTATATTGTAACCTCATCTAAAAGCTGGTTCGGTGGTGGCTGTGACTTAACTCCCGCAATACCAGAAAAAGAAGAAACAGAAAATTTTCATTCAGGTCTAAAAAGAACTTTAGACCAACATGATCAAGAATATTATTCTCAATTTAAAAAAGAATGCGATGAGTATTTTTATTTAAAACATCGGGAAGAGCCTAGAGGTATTGGTGGCATATTTTTTGACTATTTAAATAGTAATAATTTTGAAAAGGATTTAAATTTTATAAAAGATGTAGGTCAGTATTTTTCCAATTTTATAAGTTCTAATACTAATAGAAAAAAAGATTTGGACTATGATATAAATGACCTTAAAAAACTTTCTCATAAAAGGTCTAGATACGTTGAATTTAACTTATTGCATGATAGAGGTACTTTATTTGGCCTTAAAACTGGAGGCAATATTGAAGCAATACTTATGTCGATGCCCCCAGAAGCAAAATGGGAATAATTATTTTTTAAATATTTATTTAATTTGAACTGATAAGATTTTCTAAATCATTAGTAAACTCTATGACCTTTTTCCAATCAGTAAATTCATAGCTTTTAGAAGTATCTGTTGGACCCTTAGTTAAATACATTATCATCCTGATCATTTGCTTATCAATAAAATTATAACTTGGATAATCTATTTTGCCTGCAAAAACAGCTGATTTATTTGGTTTCCAATCTAAAGCACTCAAAAATTTTTTTAAGTAAGGATTAGTTACTGATGAATTTTTTTCTAGTTTTCTAGCAACAACATTCACACTAAAAAAAGCTGTTTTTATATTTTCAAGTTTAGTTTTATTGGACTTTATGAAATTATGAATTAAATGACTATGCTTTCCATAACGTATACTAGCTCCTATAATTATATTCCCATATTCATTAACATTTATACTTTCGGAATGATTTATAGATATTAATTCTACTGAGTATTTATTTCTTAATAAGCTATATATTTTTTCACATATGGTTTTTGTGTGACCATCTGTAGTGGAAAATAAAATAAGTGTTTTTTTCATATTTGAAAAATTTTTCTTTCTTCAGTTTTTATTAGCTCTAATGTATAAACATTATTAATGAATAAAGAATATACTTTTTTACGGCTGAATATGGAGAAAATTTCTATTGTGTATGGCGCTTTCCTTATAACTTGGGGATTATGGATAACGGTTATAACTGATAGTAATTCTATTACTTCGTTAATTCCTTCTTTCTTAGGATTACCAATATTAATTCTATCTATTATGGCTATTTTAATGCCTAAAAGAAAAAGATTGTTAATGCATATTGTTGTAACTATTGGTCTTATTGTTTTTCTAGGAGGTCTTGATTTCTTTAAAAATATAACAAATCCATTCGAAAATTTATGGGCAGATACTTCTAAACTCATGATGTTAATCAGCGGCTCTTTTTTTACTTACTTGTGTATTCAATCATTTATATTTGTCAGAAAAAATAAAAAATAATCCTTTTTTATTGAATTAGAACAATTCTAACTGTACTAACATTGAGCAAATGAATTTAACTCAAGGTGATATTAAATCTCAACTTATAAAAATAGCAGTGCCTGCAGGTGTCGGTATGTTGTTTCATACATTTTATAATATTACAGATACTTTTTATGCAGGTTTAATTGGATCTGAAGCTATAGCTGCAATGGCTATAACTTTTCCTGTTTTTTTTATTCTTCTGGCTTTAGCTATAGGTTTTTCCCAAGGAACGACTGCTTTGGTGTCTAATTATATAGGAGCTAAAGATAAAAAAAATGCATGCGAAATATATATTCAAGCTTTAATTTACTCACTATTCTTTTCTATAGTTACAGGATTATTAATTTTAAATATATCTGAAAGTATATTCCAATTTTTTGGTGCTGAAGGAACTTTTCTAAAAAAAGCAATGGAGTATATTGATGTAATTGCAATTGGCTCACCTTTTATGCTTTTAAGTTTGGTTGTGAATTCAATGCTTAATGCGATTGGTGATACAAAAAAAAATAGAAATGTTATGGTATTAGGATTTTTTCTTAATATTGGGCTCAACCCTTTGTTATGTTTTGGTTTTTTATTTATTCCTGGATTAGGAATTGCTGGCATAGCTTTATCAACTGTGATAGTTCAAATTATTGCAACTTCATATTTATTTTTTCATGCTATTAAAACAGATATTTTAAAAAATTTTTCAATTTCAATGATAAGGTTTAATATTAAGCATTTTAAAAACTTTATAGCTCAGTCATTACCAACTTGTGTTAGTTATCTTATGATTGCTTTTGGTTTTTTTGTAATAACTAAATTTGTAACTTCCTATGGTTCTTCTGCTGCTGCTGCTTTTGGAATAGCTTGTAGAATTGAAGAGCTAATTTTATTACCAACAATTGGATTAAATACAGCCCTTTTATCAATAGTTGGACAAAGCTATGGAGCTAAGCAATTCTTTAGAGTAAGAAGAGCTTATATGAAAGCCATTGGAATTGGCTTGATTATGATGTCTGTAGGGTTTTTAGTTTTAGTATTTTTGGGAGAATTTCTCTCTTCATTATTTACAAAAGATTTAGAAGTTATAGCTATATCAAAAGAGTATTTATTTATTTTTGCATTTTCGACCTTTTTTTTTGTTATTATTCATATGAGCGGGTCTATTTTTCAAGGAATTAAGAAACCTATTTACACAACTCTTTATGCGCTAGTTAGACTAGGGATTTTACCAATTGTAGTTTTATACTTAATTGAAAGATACCTTGACATAGGAATCACAGGTATTTGGTTAGGATTTCTTGGAATAAATATATTTATAGCTATAGCTATCTTCTCACATTTAAAAAAAATATTATTAAATATTGAAAAATCATTAAATTAAAAAGGTCTTTTTATAAATGTTTTTTCTTTTTTGAATATTTTTTCTTTTTACTTTTAAATGTAAATTGTTTGTTTTCCTTTCCACTAGAAGATTTTGAGGATCTAAATTTTTTAACATTTCTTTTGCTTTTTTTATATTTATTTTTTGAATTTTTAAAACGAGAAAGATTAGTAGTAATCGTAGGACTCTTAAAATTTGGATTGATTAATTTTTGGATGGCTTCCCATTTTGCTTTATCAACGGTAGTTAAAAATGTTATAGCAGACCCTTTAGCCCCTGCTCTAGCTGTTCTTCCTATTCGATGAACATAATCTTCTGGGCTTTGAGTAATATCGTAATTAATGACATGTTCAATATGCGGTATATCTAGACCTCTTGCAGCTACATCAGTTGCAACCAAAATCCTAAATTTTAACCTTCTATAATTAAGTATTACTCTATCTCTTCTGCTTTGTCTTAAATCTCCATGAATTGCATCAGCACTATAGTTTTCTGATCTCAATTTTTTGGCAAGTTTTTCAGCTCCTCTTTTTGTTTTAACAAATATAATTATAGAACCTTTTCTTTTATCTAACTGCAAAACTAGTTGATCGTATTTACCTCCTTGATTAACCTTTAAGGTCTCTTGCTTAACATTTTTGATAGGCTTGTTTTCTCCTCCAATACTAATTTTTACTGGATCAAATAAAAATTTTTCAGCAAGAGACATAATGTTTTTTGGAATTGTAGCTGAAAATAATAAAGTCTGATGCTTCGGTATTTTTGATAAAATATTATTAATATCTTTACTAAAACCCATATCTAACATTCTATCAGTTTCATCTAAAACTAAGAAAGTAGTAGAAGCTAAGATCAATGTTTTACGCTGAAGATGATCTTTAGTTCTACCTGGGGTTCCTACTACAATTCTTGCTTTTCTTTTTAATTGGTGTAATTGCTTTGACATTGAATCTCCACCAATCAATAAAGCTGTTGTAATAGGGTTTTTCGTGTCTAATAATTCTCTTATTGATTGTAAGACTTGAGCTGCCAACTCTCTAGTTGGTGTGAGAATCAAGGCACTATCTTTTCGATTTTTAATGAGATGAGAAATTAAAGGTATTGCAAATGCAATTGTTTTTCCTGTTCCGGTTTGAGCTCTTCCTAAAATATCTTTTCCCATTAATGCTAAAGGGATAGTCTGTGACTGTATTGGCGTTGGTGTTTTAAATTTCATTCTCTGAAGAGCTTTAGTTATTGACTGATGTAGTTTTAATGTTGAAAATTTTTCCATACTATTTTTTTCTTCCAAAGAAATATGAATCCAGTTAAGGATTCTTGCTAACTTAGTTTGGCAAGAATTATCACATTCTTGGATAATTACCTAAGAAGTTATTTATAAATTTTACTATTGGGTAGTTTTGAATTTTATGCTTAACTGGTAAAAGTGATTAATAAAACAAAATTTCAAGTTGAACAAAAAGCTTTTAAAATTTTAAAAAAAACTGGAATGCTTATAATAGATCAAGTAAATGGTTTTTGTACTGTAGGTGCAGGAAATTTAGCTCCTTTAAAGTATAATCAACAAATCAATAACATGATCAAAGAAACTTCTAAATTAGCAAAAATTTTTACTTCTAACTCAATGCCAATTTGTCTTTTTCTTGATAATCATGAGGAGGATAGACCTGAATATCCCTTTCCGCCTCATTGTATAAAAGGAACTGGAGAGGAGCTTTTGGTAACTGAATTAGAGTGGTTAAAGCAAACTGATTCTTTAATGATATCAAAAGATTGTATAAATGGATTTATTGGATCAATTGAAAAAAACACCAATAAAAACTTATTTATTGAATGGATAAAAAAGAATCAAATTGAAACTTTAATAGTAACAGGTATTTGTACTGATATTTGTGTTTTGGACTTTGTTCTTACATGTATGTCAGCAATAAATCATCAAATTATTAAACCTCTTAGTGAAATAGTTGTGTTTAGCGAAGCTTGTGCAACTTACCATATGGAACAAAAAGATTTAGATAGATTAAATCTTGATCAAAGTATGCTTCACGACCAAGAAAACTATCATCAAATTGGACTAAAAATTATGCAGATGCGTGGTGCTTTGATTTCTAATAAAATTATCTTTAAGGCATAATTAATATGAAAATTTAGCATATCAATATATTAAAGAATAAATATATAAATGATTTGCGCTTTATTCTCTAAATATAATCTCTCATACTTATTCCAAAGATTAGAGCGCATAAAATTTTTAAATTTTTAAATAAATTTCTTTATAAATAATATAAAATATAAGGTAAGACATAACTAAAACAACCAGGGAATTAATGATTTTCCATCCTAATTTATTATTGATATACGGCCTCAATAACTGTGCTCCATAACCAAGAAAGAAAAAAGCTAAAAATGATGCAATGCCAGCTCCTAATCCAAAAAAAACTTTACTTTCCAAAGACATAGTTTTTGAAAAATTTCCTAGAAAAAATACTGTATCAGAGTAGACATGAGGATTAAGAAATGTAAAACCAAGGGTCTTAAGTGAAGATTGCTTTATTGTATCAACACTTGAATTAGTACTTAGAGAGTAGTTATCAACCGTTTTTTTAGAAATCTTTGTATAAATAAAGTAAATTAAAAAAACTATTAATAATGAATTGAGACATAATATTACCCATGTATTCAATAAAAATTGAAAAAATGTAAATAAAAAAATTCCTAAAAAAATTAAGAATAAATCAGAAAATGAACAAATCAGACAAATAATAAAAATATTATTTTTTTTAAGACCTTGTTCTATTACAAATAAATTTTGAGGACCCAAAGCTAATATTAAGCTAAAACCAATAGTCAAACCTATTAACAACATTTCCATGATTAAAAGTACTATAATCTAATAATAAAAAACTCTTTACTCCTTAATTAATGATTATATAAACAACTTCTATGAAAATTTATATAGGAATGGTTCTTTTTGCAGCAATCTTTATTTATGTAATTACAGATGGCTTCGATAAAATAAGCCTTCCTCTTTAGTATTAAAAATCACTTATAGTATCCTTAATTATTTTGCAATTCTTCTTATCAAAATACTTAAACGCACCTATGTGGAAGGGAAACTTTTTTATTGTGAAAGACTCTTTTGAAAAATTCTTAAAATCAGAATGTAAATAACTAAACTCTAAATAGTTATTAAACAGAGCTTCTGTTACCTCACATATTTTCTGAGCATTTGATTTTTTTGAAGTTATAAATAACCAATCTGAATTAATGCCCTTAAAGTAGACAACTGCTTGGAAGTTGCTTAAGTCATTATTACTGTTTATCTCACTTATATTTATAACTGCATAGTCCGCTTCACCCAATTTTATAAGGTCTAAGTTTGATTTAGTACCTTTAGAAATAATAACATTACAGTCTAATTTATTTGTGCCACCCATAAATTTGCTTAACTCTAATTGTCGGTTAAGCATTTTACATACTCCTTTGGCAATTATGTACTCCATAGTTAATGAGGAATTACTAGCAATCTCTATTTCTAAATCATTGGTTAAAGCGCTAAGATTCAAAATTGGTAATATCAATAAAAGAACTAAATATTTCATATCTATAATTTAAATTTTAAGATACTACTGATTTTAATGAGTACAACTATTGTATTAATCTCATCAGCCTTTGTGGCCTATTTTTTAGAAAGCATATTTGGTTTCGGCGGAACAATTATTTTTCTTACCATAGCGGGCTTTAATATAGATTTTAAACTTGCTTTAGAAGTAGCTATGTTTGCTGGAATGTTTTCTGGATTAGCAGTTCTTATACAGTCGTATAAAAAAATGAATGTCCTACATGTTAAAAAAATTGTCTTATTAACCCTTCCTGGTGTAATTATTGGAACTTTTCTTATAGATATCCTTCAAATTAATATCTTACTAAAACTTTTTTCCTCTTTGTTGATTACATATGGGCTTCTTACACTATTAATACCAAAAATGGATTTACCTAAATGGATTGATCAAATGTTTGTTATTTTAGGTGGTTTTATTCAAGGTATTTTTACAATTGGCGGCCCTTTTGTATTGATGGGGTATAAAAACAATTTTTCAGGAAAGCAAGAATTACGAGCCACAATGGCTGGTTTCTTCTTTTTGATAAATTTTTATAGACTGTTACAAAACTATTTTACTGGGGGGACAGTTATAGTTACTTTTTTAAGTTATTATTGGTTAGGTTTTTTTATAATGATTGCTGTATGGATAGGTTATGTTTTTCATGTTAAAATACCTGAGAAAGTTTTTTACTTATGTATGGTACTTGGTTTGACTACTATCGGTTTTGTATTGTTGCTAAGATAAATAATGGTTGATTGGAAAAATTATGGACCTATTTATAGTGTTGCTCCAGGGATTAAAAAATTAGGATCTCTCCCAATTATCGAGTTTGACGATCAAGAAGAGAGGTATCTTAATCTTAAAAAAAAATCTAGGGACAATGTATTTTTTGATCCACTTTTTGATAAAAAAATGGATGTTAAGATAACTCTAAAAATTCAATCTATTCTAAAAAACGAATATCCAAAAAAAAAATTTCAGTTTAAAAATTTTGAAGAAATAGGATATGAAATTCAAGAGGATATCGCTATTTTTCATCGATCTAACAAATTAATAGCCCTTCATGTATCCTTTCCCTCTATGTGGGTACCTAAAGAAAAAATAGGCATGACATTTGCAAGTATTCATGCGCCTGTACCAGGAATGGAAACTTTTCTAGACAATGAACAAAAGTATGTAGATATGATGGTCAATGCTGAAAAACCAATAATTAGGTATGTTTGGGGAGAACATTTCAATTATTTACTCTGTCCTTTAGAGCCCCTAAGTGAAGGGATAAAGGTCATTCATACTGAAAGACAAACTTTCGTAGGTATGCCAAAGGACGACTTGGGAATTTTTTTTATAAGAAAAAAAGTGATTCTTTTCAAACAAACTAATAATGAATTTCAGATATGGTACAAAAAACAGGTGGCTTCTATGACAGAAGATCAGTTAGACTATAAAATTGGTCCTTAATTTATTCTTTATCAGTTGTAGGAGTTGGAGGGTTATCAGGATTTGTTAAACGCTCTAATTCAGCCAACTCTTCAGCCTCTTTTTTTGCTTCTCTTTTAGCTTTTTTTGCGGCAAGTTTTTCTAAGCGCTTACGTTCCTTCTCCATTGCTCTCTCACCTGTTTTTGATTTATAATCAAAATGTAGTCCCATAATAAAAAAAATATATCATAATTTTATTAAATGGAGAAATAGAACTATTAACTGTATAGAATCATTGAGATTACTATGAAATTAAAAAAAACATATCTTGGCTTATACCTTTCGATTCAGTTTTTGCTATTTAGTGGGTTCTTATTTTTTCCATTATTCTCAGTAGAAAATTTCTTCTTTTTTACTCAAAAAAAAAATATCATAAATATACTAATAGCCCTTTATGAAAATTCAGAAATTTTTTTATTTTTAATATTATTTATTAGTACTGTTTTAATTCCAGGTTTAAAATTTATATTTTCCATACTGACTTATTTAGATCCATCAATTAAAACCACAAGGAAATTACTTTACTTTTTTACTAAATGGTCAATGTTGGATTTATTGCTTATAGCTATAGCAGTAACAGTTTTTAAATTATCTATTTTTACTGAAATGAAAGTTGAATTAGGAAGTTATTTTCTATGTGCTTTTGTTGTACTCTCAATATTTTTTGAAGAAAAATATAACTAACCTAATATTTTACTGATAACATTAACCCAATTATCATGACATAGTTTTTTCATTAACTGGTCATTGAAGCCATGGTTTTTCATTAATAGTCTCAATTTATTTAATCCTAATACATCATTTATACCTGAAGGAATTAACGCACCATCAAAATCAGAACCAAACCCAACCTTATCATCCCCTAATTTTTCAATTAAATAATTAAAATGTCTTAATATAATATCTAGATCGGTGTCTGCTAGCATTTTTCCATCTGTTCTTAAAAATGCTGGCGCAAAATTAACTCCTACCATTCCTCCCGAATCTTTAATAGCGGATAATTGTTTATCAGTTAAATTTCTTGTGTGTGTGCAAATTGAATGAGCATTACTATGAGTAGCTATAAGAGGTGACTGAGATAATTTTTCTATATCCCAAAACCCTTTTTCATTGAGATGAGATAAATCTATAATGATTTTACGTTTGTTGCATTCCTTTATTAATTGTTTACCAAGTTCTGTTAATCCTTCTCCCGTATCGGGGGAACTTGGAAATTTAAAAGGTACTCCATGAGCAAAAAGTGTCGGTCTACTCCAAACAGGACCTATTGAACGGAGACCTAAATCATAAAGAGTATCTAAATTCTCTAAATCACTTCCAATTGCTTCAGCGCCTTCTATATGCATGATCACAGATAGTTTTTTGTTTAATATAGACTCATTCAAGTCTTTTGCATTTTTACAAATTTTGATTTCACCTTTTGATTGTTTTTCAATGTTTTTTAAAATATCAATTTTTTGCAATACTATTGGAAGAGCTAATGAAACATCAACTGGCTTTGGAAGTGGTAACTCATATGAATCATTTTCCATATCATCATATCTGATAGGCTTATCAGCAGATTTAATTTTTTCTTCCTGAGAAGGCACATAAATAGCAAAAAAACCTCCTATAAAACCAGCTTCTTTAATTCTTGGGAAGTCTAGATGACCCTCATTATCTCCTTTAAGGAAGTCCTCGTGGACACTTTCTTTATCTTTTAAAAACAATCTAAATAAGACGTCATTATGACCATCAAATATTTTCATGTTTTCATTCATTAAAAAACATTTTGCTCATTTATCCAATATTTCCAACTATTTTATTCCTTGATAAATAACTTTTTTATCCATAAACATAGCCTCAATGGATTTCTATACTATTATTTCAATTGCAGTTGCAGCTTTTATATTTGGGATCACTCCAGGACCTGGGACATTAGCTGTGTTATCTGTTTCTACATCACAAGGATTTAAACCTGGGGTTATTCTTAGTGCTGGCGAAGCTATGGGAGATGTCATGTACTTAACCTTTGCAATACTGTCTTTAGGATATTTAGCAGAAGTTTTAGACCCAGTAATAAAGCTTGTTCGTTGGATCGGCGCTGCCTATATAATGTATTTAGGTATTTTTCAAATAAGACTAAAAGGATTAAATCTAAGAAATAAACATAAATCAAATTCATCTATTAAAACTTTATTAATAGGTTTCTTAATTGGAAGCACTAACCCAAAAGTGATTGTATTTTATTTATCCTTTATTCCACTATTTATTAACTTAAGTGCCTTAAACTTATTTACAGGGATACAACTGGTCATAACAATTTACCTGAGTGTATTTTTTGCCTGTTTTGTCGTTTGTTTAAGTGGGAATCAATTAAGGAAAATGATTGAAAATCCTATTTATTCTAGAAGACTCAATATCGCAACTGGGTCTATGATGGTTTTAGTAGGAATATTTTTGTTTATAAGCTAATTGCTTAATAATATTAAAAGCTTAGCATTAATAAGTGATTAAATTCATTTTACTCTTCTTTAGTTCTTTTTTTTTTAAATAGTTTTGCGGTTAGTGGGCAGTTAATACCTAATGGAAATTACGAGCTTATTTGGAAGCACACTAATAAAAAAAACAATAAAACAGAAATACTTGTTATAGATTATGCTGAAATAATTGATGGAAACGTCAATTTTATATCAATGCCTTGTGCAACTGGACTTGAGGCATACGCTAGAAAAAATTTCAGATATCAAGCTTCTAAAGACTTATCAAAGAGAGAAATTATAAAAGCATTAATCGCAAGCCTTTAAAGCTGTATCATTTTTAGACATCAGCAGTCTTTTAATAACAAAGGTAATTTGTAAAAAAAAATCTTATTTTGTAAGAAAGAAAGGATAATTAATGAATAAAATTTATACTAACGCTTTAAGATCAATGGGTTCTTTAACTAACTTATTTTCTAATAAAAATGACGGGATTATTAACTTTTGTAAAGTAGAATATGGTAATGACTGGCGATGGGCCTATACGCATTTCCAAGAACACAAAACTTTGCCAAAATTTATCAAGGAGGTAATTTAATGAAAACTATTGTTGAATATTTTAAAGAAATATTAAATAAAAAAAATAAGCAAATGTCCTGGGAAGATAAATATTTAGCACAATCAGTTGATCTTTATGATCTTGAAAGAAGACAAAAAGAACTAGATTACAAAAACTCTTCCAACTTTAATTTTAGAATGAAGTAAAATTGATATATTTACTTTATACTTTAAGTTAAAATCCAAATTTCAATACCGACAAATAAAAAAAGCAAAGAAAAAACTAAGTTAACCAAGCTCTTTGGTTTATTTAAATAAGCTGAAATATTGCCCATAGTGAAAACATATCCCATAAAAGTGTAGCTAATTGCTGAAAGAATATAGGTACCTATTGAAAATATTGATGCTTGATTAAAAGATAGGGCGTATTGAAATTTTAAAGTTGCTAGAGCTGACCAAAAGGCAAAAGCTTTAGGGTTTGTCATGGTTACAACCAAACCTCTTAAAAAGTATTCTTTATTACTTGAAAAATTTGTATTTTTTATAAAATCTTCCTTGGAATATAAATATTGTTTTAAGGATTGGTAGCTCAAATAGATCATATATCCAGAAGCTACTAGCTTTAATATCAAAAAACCAAATCCTAAATTTTGTGAAAATAACATTGATATTCCAGTTGTGGCCATAAAGCACCAAAAAGAAGATCCAACTGCTATTCCAAGTGAAGTTATAAAAACTTTAAAAATACTTCCTTTTATACCAATGGAAGCTGTTAAAAAAGTATTTGGCCCTGGAAGCCATACTGCTAGGCAAAAAATTCCCCAAGCTGAAACTAACGATAACCAAAAATTTATATCCATTAAAAATGGATTAGTGATTAAGAATTTGACTTAAAAATAACTTTGTCCTGTCATTTTTTGGATTATTAAAGAACTCAGAAGGACTGGCTTGTTCAACTATATTTCCTTCATCCATAAAAATCATTTGATCAGCAACGGTTTTTGCAAAACCCATTTCATGAGTAACAACAAGCATAGTCATTCCCTCTTCCGCTAATTGTATCATCACATCTAAAACCTCTTTAATCATCTCTGGATCAAGAGCTGATGTAGGCTCATCAAAAAGCATAATTTTAGGATTCATAGCTAATGATCTAGCTATAGCTACTCTTTGCTGCTGACCTCCAGATAACTGGCCAGGAAATTTTAGAGCTTGCTCTGGTATTTTAACTTTTTCAAGATAAGTCATTGCTACTTCTTCAGCCTCTTTTTTTGGCATTTTTTTAACCCAAATTGGCGCTAAACTAATATTATCTAAAACAGATAGGTGCGGAAATAAATTAAATTGTTGGAACACCATACCAACTTCTCTTCTAATAGTGTCAATATTTTTGAGATCACCTGTTAATTCTGTGCCATGTACAAAAATCTTTCCTTCTTGATGGGCTTCAAGTCGGTTAATACATCTAATCATTGTTGACTTACCAGATCCACTAGGACCACAGATAACAATTTTTTGTCCTTTGTTTACTACTAAGTCTATATCTTTAAGAACATGGAAATCATCATACCATTTGTTAACTTTTTCTAATGTTATTACTTGTTCACTCATTAACTACTATTATCCGTTTTTAATTTTTTCTCAAGATATAAGCTATATCGTGACATTGCAAAGCAAAAGATAAAGAAAACAATAGCAACAAAAACATAAACTTCATAATACAGCTTTGTCCAAGTCATATCCGCTAATGCAGCTCTTCCAATCCCAAGTAAGTCGAATAGTCCTATTATAAGGACAAGTGAAGTATCCTTAAATAATCCAATAGAAGTATTGACTATTGGTGGAATAGAAATTCTTAAAGCTTGTGGTAAAACAATTTTTCTGGTGCTTTGCCAATAAGTTAAGCCCATTGATCGGGCAGCTTCAATCTGACCTCTAGGTATCGCTTGAAGGCCGCCTCTTATAGCTTCAGCCATGTAAGCTGATTGGAAAAGTGTAACTGCAACCAATGCTCGAAGTAAGTTGTCAGGACTAACGCCATCAGGCAAAAATAAAGGTAACATAACATTAGCTGTAAATAGCAAGGTAATTAAAGGAACACCTCTTATAAATTCAATAAATATTACACATAGAAGACTTATGATTGGCATATTCGACCTTCTACCTAGGGCTAAAGCTATACTTAAAGGAAAAGCAAGAGCTATTCCGGTTACACCTAAAAATAAGGTAACTAAAAGCCCTCCCCATTTATTAGTACCTACAGTTGTTAAGCTGGGACCTCCATAAAGAAGATAAAAAGCTATAAAAGGGAATGCTAATGTGAAGTATAGTAAATATTTTCTAAAAGGAACTTTATCAAAGAAGATAGCAACTAAAGCAAATGGCAAAAGAAAAAATACTAAGTTCACTCTCCAAACTTCTGCAGCGGGATAAAAGCCATACATAAATTGATAAAATCTTACATGAATGATCGCCCAACATGCGCCGTAACTACCAGGTTCAATATTTTTAGAACAGAAAGTTCGATCAATAATTCTTTCTCCCCTGAAGTTTGTAAGAAAGTCCGCTTTAAATACAGCCCAATCAAGAAAGAAAACTGATACTTCATAAATGAAGTAAATAGATAAAACGGTAAGTAATGTATTAATCCAACTAGAAAATAAATTTTTTTTAGACCATATTAAAAATTTATTTGAATAAACTATGCTACTCATGCGTTACCTTTAAACTGAACCATGCGATTATAAAAATTCATCAATACTGAAATAGTTAAGCTCATAATTAAATAAGTAACCATTACAATTAACATAATCTCTATAGCTTTACCTGTTTGATTTAATGAAATTCCTCCAAATCCATGGACTAAATCTGAATATCCAATAGCAATTCCAAGAGATGAATTTTTAGTAAGGTTTAGATACTGTGAAGTTAAGGGAGGTATAATCACTCTAAGTGCTTGAGGTATAACTATTAACCTCATAACCAAACTACTTTTCAACCCCAAAGCTTGAGAAGCTTCCCTTTGTCCTTTTGATACAGCAATAATGCCAGAACGAACAGTTTCGGAAATAAAAGCAGCAGTATATATAGATAACCCAAGTAACATTCCTGCAAACTCTGGTCTTATAACCATACCTCCCTTAAAATTAAATCCTTTTAATATAGGGTGTTCAAATTCAAGAGGCATTCCCATAATATAGAAAAATACAACGGGAGTAAAAATAATGATTGCGGACATTATTGAGAAAATAGGAAACTGCTTACCAGTTTGGTTTTGTTTATTTTTTAAAAATTTTCTTAAAAAAAATGAAAATATTATTGCTAAAATAAAACTCCAAGTTACAACTGAAAAACCTTCTTTAAAAATAGGAGCAGGAGAATACAATCCTCGGTTTGATAAGTAAAAATATTCAAAAAATTGGATGGCTTTCTTTATCTTTGGTAAGTGAATGAGAATGCTATACCAAAGAATAATCTGTAAAAGAACAGGAACATTTCTTGTAAATTCTACATATACATAGGCTATATTTCTAAAAAGCCAGTTGCTAGAGAGTCGGATAATTCCAACTAAAAAACCTAAAATTGTCGCCAAAAATATTCCGCAAATTGATACTAAAAGTGTATTAAGAACTCCAACATAGTAAGCTCTTAAATGTGTATCCTTGCTAGTGAAATCTATAAGAGAGAAGCTTATGTCATAGCCAGCCGACATGCCTAAAAACTCAAAACCAGTTCCTATTCCTCTTTTTTCTAAATTGTAAGCTGTTGTTTGAGAAATTGAATAAACTAAGAGAGCAAAAAAACCTATAACTAAGGTTTGAATAACTATAGATCTGATTTTTTCATCAAAAATTAGCTTTCTTAGGAAGTTATTTTGCATAGAAGGTAGCTAATCAATCGGGCTACCTAATAATTATTAAATAGCCCGATTAAAGTTGTTTTTATCTAAATGGAGGTGCGTATAGAATACCACCATCTTTATAAAGAGCGTTTAATCCTCTTTGAATATTAATTGGTGTGTTTGGACCAATATGCTTTTCAAAGCTTTCAGAATAGTTTCCTACTTGCTTAATGATCTGATAAGCCCAATCATCTGATAGACCAAGCCACTGACCGTAACCAGCACCAGTATCTCCTACCTGAGCAACACCAAGAAGTCTTAGAACTTCTGGGTCTTTTGAGTTTTTCATTTCATCAACATTTGAAGAAGTAATTCCTTTTTCCTCAGCAATGATCATTGCATTTAGAGACCATCTTACGATATCTGCCCATGCGCCATCACCATGTCTCACTGAAGGTCCTAAAGGCTCTTTAGACACAATTTCAGGTAACACAACGTGTGCACTTGGGTCAGGATAACCTGCTCTACTTGCATATAATCCAGAAGCGTCAGTTGTATAAACATCACATCTTCCAGCAGTATAAGCTGCATCAGCTTCAGAGTTAGTTTCAACAGGAACAGCTTCGTAGCTCATTCCGTTAGCACTAAAGTAATCAGCTAAGTTCATTTCTGTTGTAGTTCCAACTTGAATACATACAGAAGCACCATCTAATTCACTAGCACTTGAAACTCCAAGAGATGCAGGTACCATGAATCCTTGACCATCATAATAGTTTACACCAACAAATTCTAAACCTAGCTCAACATCTCTTTGAAGAGTCCAAGTTGTATTTCTTGAAAGCATATCGATTTCACCTGATTGAAGAACAGTGAATCTAACTTTTGATGTAGTTGGTACAAATTCAACTTTTGTAGCATCTCCAAAAACAGCAGCTGCAACAGCACGACATACGTCTACGTCAATACCTTCCCATACTCCTGCATCGTTTGGTAAACCAAAGCCAGCTAAACCTGTATTTGAACCACACTTCAACATTCCTCTTGCTTTAACATCATCTAAAGTTGCCGCAAAAGAAGTAGAAGTGAAAAGCACTAATGTAAGTGCCATTAATAAAGACTTTAATTGTCTCATTATTTATCCTCCTATAATTATAGAACAGGCAAACTACCATAATGGAGGAATAAATCTATATAATTCAATAAAAAAAAATAAATACAAATTATCTAACTTGTCCTATAAAACTAATACTTATCTACAGATTGTTTGATAAATTTAATTGAAATCTAATCGATTTTAATTTAAATATGCTACCAAATTCATACTATCGTGGTATATTGTATACCACGGTTGTACGCGCTTAAAGAGAGGAAATTTAATAATAATGTCAGAAGTTAAATCAGATATAGAAATAGCTAGAGCTGCGAATAAAATAAATATCAAAGAGGTTGCAGCAAAAATTAATGTACCAGGGGAAAATTTAATTCAGTATGGTCACGATGCCGCAAAAATTGATTTTAACTTTATTGAAAAATCAAAAAGTAACAAAAATGGAAAATTAATTCTTGTAACCGCTATATCGCCTACTCCAGCAGGTGAAGGAAAAACAACTACCTCTGTTGGTCTTACAGACGGTTTAAATAAAATTGGAAAAAAATCTATTGTTGCTCTTAGAGAGCCAAGTTTAGGTCCGTGCTTCGGAATGAAAGGTGGTGCAGCTGGAGGTGGCTATGCACAAGTTGTACCTATGGAAGAAATTAATTTACATTTTACAGGAGACTTTCATGCAATTACTGCTGCTCATAATTTACTATCATCTTTAATTGATAATCATATTTATTGGGGAAATGAATTAGAAATTGATCAAAGAAGAATTACCTGGGGTAGAGTCGTAGATCTTGGAGATAGATCTCTTAGAAAAGTTAATGTCAATTTAGGAGGTATATCAAATGGATTTCCTCGTGAAGATAAATTTGACATTACTGTTGCAAGTGAAATTATGGCTATTTTCTGTTTAGCAACAGATATTAACGACCTTCAAAAAAGAATAGGAGATATAATTATTGCATACAGAAGAGATAAAAGTCCTGTATATGCTAGAGACGTTAAAGCTGAAGGTCCTATGACTGTGCTTTTAAAAAATGCTTTAATGCCAAATCTTGTTCAGACTCTTGAAAATAATCCAGCTATTATTCATGGAGGGCCTTTTGCGAATATTGCTCATGGATGTAACACTGTAATAGCAACAACTACTGCTTTAAAACTAGCAGATTATGTTGTAACTGAAGCTGGTTTTGGTGCTGACCTAGGTGCTGAAAAATTTCTTGATATTAAATGTCGAAAAGCCGGTCTTACTCCTAATGTAGTAGTTATCGTGGCAACAGTTAGGGCTTTAAAATCTCATGGCGGCATAGAAAAAGCAGACTTAAATAAAGAAAATGTCCAGGCAGTAACTGACGGGTTTGCTAATCTTCAACGTCATATAGAAAACATTCAATCATTTGGACTAGTTCCAATTGTAGCTATTAATCATTTCACTTTAGATACTGAATCAGAGGGTAAGGTTATAACTGAAGGATGCGATAAACTTGGTGTTAAAGCGGTAATGTGTTCACATTGGGCTAATGGTAGTGAAGGAACTACTGAACTAGCTGAAGAAGTAGTAAAAATTGCTGAAACCAGTGACACTTCAAAATTTCATTACCAATACGAAGATGATATTCCTTTGGTCGAAAAAATAAGAACTGTGGCTAAAAATATTTATAGAGCAGAAGATATATCAGTTGATAAAAAAGTTATGGAACAATTAAAAAGTTTTGAAGATAATGGGTACGGTAAATTGCCTATTTGTATTGCAAAGACACAGTATAGTTTTTCAACTAATCCCACCTTAAGGGGAGCTCCTAAAGGATTTACAGTTCCTGTTAGAGAAGTCAGGTTATCTGCTGGAGCTGGATTTATTGTTGTTATAACAGGTGAAATTATGACTATGCCTGGATTGCCTAGGGTTCCAAGTGCAAATAACATTAAATTAGATGAAAATGGTTTAATACAAGGTTTATTTTAGAATTAAATATTCATTTTTATAACAACAACATTAAGCTATAATTAAATTTAATGTATAAAAAAACTACTGGGGAAGTTACAGTCACTGTAAAACCTTATTTTCTTGATGACCAATCATCACCAAACGACAATCACTACGTTTGGGCATATAAAGTCAATATAAATAATAATGGAAATGATGTGATTCAATTAAGTCAAAGAACTTGGATTATTATTGATGGAAATGGAAAAGTTCTTCAAGTTCAAGGTGAAGGTGTTGTTGGTGAAACTCCATACATAAAACCTGGAGAAACTTTTGAATATACTAGTGGAACTCCGTTAAAAACATCAAGTGGTATTATGCAAGGCTATTATTCAATGAAAGGATCAAAAGGAGAGCATTTGAAAATTGATATACCTGCTTTTTCTCTTGATAGCCCATATGAAAAAAAGAAAATCCATTAATAAAAATTAAATGTTTGATTTAAAACCAATATCTTTGGTACTAGGTTTTCTTATATGTGCTACTGGATTTTTTCTCTCAATACCTTTAATTACTGAAATTATTTATGGCACAGATCAATGGCAAGTTTATGCAGTACCTTTTATCATATATCTAATTATAGGAGGTTCATTAATAATAATTAATAAAGATACAGAAATGAAACTTAATCTCAAAGGAGCATTTTTTTTAACTGGTTTATCTTGGGTGGTCATGGCTTTTATATGTGCAGTACCATTAATGTATGCGAAAACAAATTTAAGCTTTTTTGATGCTTTTTTTGAGTCTATGAGTGGCATAACCACTACAGGTTCTACAGTAATTAGTAATCTAGATAATCAACCAAAAGGTATCTTGATATGGAGGTCTCTACTTCAATGGCTAGGCGGAATAGGTATAATTGTTTTAGCAATTTCTGTACTTCCATTTTTAAAAGTAGGCGGCATGCAGTTATTCCATATGGAAGGAGATGACCCTTATGAAAAATTTTTACCAAGAATTTCAGCCGTTGTATCAAAAATATTTATGATATATCTAGCTTTAACTCTTATTTGTGTGTTTAGTTATTATTCGTGCGGTATGAGTTTTTTTGATGCTTTAACTCATAGTTTTAGCACAATTTCAACTGGTGGCTTTTCTACACATGATGAGTCTTTTGCTTTTTTTCAAAATAATAATATTCTCTTAGTCTCTATTATATTTATGCTAATAGGTAGTTTTCCTTTCATTATATTAGCTCAAATTTCAATAAAAAATCCTTTGATCCTTTTAAAAGATCAGCAGGTCAGATTATTTATTTCAATTATAATTGCATTAATTTTTTCTTTATATTTTTTAGTTGGAGATCAAATAAGTAGTTCAATATCGCAAAAATTTATTACTATTTCTTTTAATTCAATTTCTATAATTACTGGAACTGGATTTATAAGTGATAATTTTGAAAATTGGGGCAACTATTCGTCGATATTATTTTTATTTATAATGTTTATAGGTGGTTGTGCAGGATCGACAACTGGGGGGCTTAAAATTTTTAGATTTCAAATCTTATTTCTTTCAGTTAAAAACCATATTAGAAAACTAATAAAACCTCATGGTGTTTTTGTTTCTAAGTTTAATGACAAAGCCATACCAGATTCTACTTTTGATTCCGTTACCAGTTTCTTTTTTGTATATATTCTAGGATTCATTTTAATTGCTTTTCTTTTATCTTTTAGCGGGTTAGATTTAGTAACTTGCTTATCTGCAGCTGCAACTTCAATATCTAATGTTGGACCAGGTCTTGGTGAAATGATTGGTCCTGAAGGAAATTTTGCCTTACTTTCCGATTATTCAAAAATCATTTTATCTTTGGGAATGTTATTTGGCAGATTAGAAATTTTAACTCTTTTAATACTTTTATCTCCCTTCTATTGGAAAAATTAATTCACTTCAGAAGATAACTTATTACTAAACCTTTCAATTAGTTTTTTAATGATATTTTCAGCTAATACTGATTTATCATTTATTGAAAACTGACCAGTTAGTTCCCCAAACTCACTACCATTGAGCTCAATTAATCTTTTACTATCGAGAGCCGACTTGGAGATTAATAATTCAATTTTAGCTTCAATATTTATTCTAACTCCATTGTCTATTAATATTTCTTCAGAAATTATAGATAATAAATGAATATCCACTTCTCCATCAAATCCATTAGTTTTAATACCCGTTTCAAGCCAATTTTTAAATAATTTTTTTGCTTTATTTGAATATTTACCTCTTATAGCTAATTTATCTTCAAAAATATCTTTTTTAACTACATCTATAAAAACTTGTTTAACTGAGGAATGATACTTGTCAATTGATGAAGTTGTTTCACAGCTTATTAAAACGAAGGGAATAAGAATAATAGCTAAATTTCTAACCACTTTAAAATTCCTTTTTGAGCTACAAGTCTATTTTTAGCTTGATGCAATACAATAGATTTAGAACTTGATAAAACCGATTGTGTTACTTCCGAGTCAATTTTTGCAGGCAAGCAATGCATAAAGACGCACTCATTTTTTGTATAATCCATAATTTTATCATTGATTTGAAATCTTTTTAAAATTTTTTCCTTATCAAGTTTGACTTCATCATTCATTGATGAATAAACATCAGTCATTATGCAATCAGTCTCTTTAATAATCTTTTGTTCTAAATCAAAGAAAAAATTGATATTTGAAGCTTTATTAATTTTTTTAAATTTAGAATTATTAAATAAATTTTCATCAGTAAAAATATTTAAACTAGTTTTAGGTAAAAAGCTCATTGCTTCGACTAAACTAAATAACACGTTATTTAAGTCTCCTAACCAACATATTGAAATATTATCAATTTTTTTAAAATGCTCCCTTAAAGTAAATATATCTGAAATTATTTGACATGGATGGGATTTATCAGATAGGGCATTTATAATTGGCTTATTAAAACATTCTAATGCTTTTTGTAATTTCTCATGATTATCAGTTCTAAATACTAGAGCATCTAGATAGCATCCAAAAATTTTAAAAGTATCATTAAAAGTTTCTATTCTTTGCAAATTTAATTCTTCAAACTTGATATCGATAGGGTTTCCTTGCAATTGCCTTATTCCAACTTGAAAGGAAAGACGGGTCCTAGTTGAATATTTTTCAAAAATTAAACCAATAGATTTTTTACTTAAAATTGCTTCATTTTGCATATTTAATTCATCTGCTTGATCTAAAATTTCAAAAAAATCATTTTGATTTAGGTCTGATATATCAAGTAAATATTTCATATTTCGTAAAACTAATATAAATACTTATATATTCATAATAAATTATTTATTTGGATACAAAATATTAATACTATATCTATTATAGACTCAAATGGTCAAAAAAACTAAAAAACAAACTAATGAACCACTTGATCTTATTAAGTTAATTAGGATCTTATATGATGGTAAATTGATCATTATATTTGCTATTATTGCTTCACTAATTCTTGGATTTTACTACAGCAAGGATCAAAAGGGACATTATAGCGTAATTTTTAAGTACTATGTTGACATTGTTCCACTTAGTGTTGACTCGATATGTGGATCAAACTATAGATGTATTGAACATGTCACTGTAAAAGCTATTAATACCTATCTACCAAAAAAGTACAAAATCAATTTACAATCTTTCTCAACAGGAGCGTCAGATCCTATAAAGTTTTATTATCAAAACAAAGATGAAGTAAATGAAATATCTAGATTATTAAATGAAGCAAATAAAGAATTAAGTATTAAGACTAATGAAGAAGCAGAAATTCAAATAGAAATTATTAATGAATACTCAAAAATGAAAATTGATAATGACCTTGTTGCTAAACAAAATCAGTCAATCCAAGATAGATTAGAAATATTTGAAAAATATGATGCATCTCCAGATTTACAGTATTCGTTAGATGTATTGGCTACAAATGCATTTAAACAATTTGATCAATTTAATAAAGCTTCCATGATAACAAAAATGATTGGTGGTAGAGGATCACAAGTCTTAATTATAGGAGAACAAGATCCTACATATATTGAAGCAGATTATACTTTAAATATATTGATATTTGGATTAATAGGTTTTCTTTCGGGTGCTGCAATTAGTTTAATAAGATTTTCAACAAAAAAATAATTAATTACATTCTAATTTTAAATTCTGTGCAGGTGAAATCAAACTCCAAGCATGTTCTAGGAATTAAAAAATGGTAATCATATTTCCATAATTCAAAAATATAATTTTTATATGGAAGCCATTCATTTGAATGGATAGAATGGAATAGCCATACCCAAAGAATAGAAAAATTATAAAATATAAAAAATATAATAAATACTATTACACTGGAGTTTTTTTTACTTAATAAGTTTGGAACATGAGACCATACAAACATTTGAAATGGAATTACGAATAAGGCAAATCTATCAACCGCGGTTGATGATGGAGAGACAAAATATAATATAAAAAATAAAATTGATAAATAACCTAAATACGTCCAAAATTCTTCAATTTTGTTTTCATATTCAAAGTTTTTTTTGAATTTGAAGAAAATCAAAGTAGGTATAATTAACATTATTAGTCTAATCAAAGCTCCTTTTGACGCGTAATCTATTTCTAAATAATTCTCTATCATTGCAGATAACTCTGCTTTCATAGCAATAAAGAATAAAACTATGAGTGATAATCCTACAAAAAAATAAAACTTTCTTCTTTTTATTTGCTGAACCATAACTAAAGGCAATGTTATGAATGATGAAAAATGAAAACCAATTGCAAGAAAATTAATTATTAAATATTTCCAAAATTTATTTTTTTTAAGAAAAACTAGTGTAATCATAAATAAGCCGATTGAAATACTTTGTCTAGTATAACCTAAAGCAACAACCGTCACTAAATAAGGAAATGCTGTTAGAAATCCAATCCACGGATATGGAAGAGATTTACAAAAAAAAATTAAACTAATTGTAAATATAATTGCACTTATTGTATTTATAAAATAAATTCCCCCAATATAATTAGATCCAATTATACCTAAAGTCTTAAAAAAGGGTTCTCTGCTTAAAAGCTCAGCAGTTAATCTTTGTCCTTTAAGATTTTCAATATAACTTTCTATGTAAGAATCCCAATCACCACCTACTTCATATCGAAAACCAATAAAAAAAATTAAAAATAAAAACAACAATATCCATGCAGATAAATCAAAATAAATATTATTGAGTAAATATTTATTATTATTTGTTACTAGTGTTAACGAGCTTATTACAATAAAAGTTAAAAAAAAAATTTCCATATCAACAAATATATTTATATAAAATTATACTTATTAAAAAGTATATATAAATCTATATTAATTTAATTGTTAATTTTTAAATATTTTGATCTAAATCTTCAATTTTGTTTAGTGAAATACAATCCTCTTCTTTAGCTATAGGTAATCCCTCAACCCTATATCCCTTGTCAACTAAATGTTTAATTATATATAAAAATCCATGCTCTTTTGTTGAAGTAGTTATCTTGTTATCAAGGTTCTTTTGAAGAAAATCTAGAACAAGATCTGATTTGAAAATAAAAAAACCAATTTCTCTCTCACCCGAAACAGATGTGATGCTGGGATTTTCTCTTGTTTCTAAAACATTTAAAATTGAACCCTGATCGTCTCTTTCCAAAATAGTATAAGCAGATTTAGAAAAGTAAGTTGGGAAAGTAAAATCATTTTTATTAACTTCATGTCTTTTAATAGTATCTTCTATAGTATTTTTATTAAGAAACGGAATATCACCCCAAACTAAAATTATATTATCAACATTTTTATAAAACTTTGATTTCTTAAAAGTTAATACAGCATTGCCCATTCCTTTTGGTTCTTCTTGAAGAATCAACTCAAAATTTATTTTTTGTTGTTTTAATACATCTTTTATCTGATTGCATCCATCTGGACTTACTACTACTGAAGGATAATTATCATAATTAGAAAAATTATTAATAATTCTTAAAATAATTGGTGTTCCGTCTACAGGATATAATGTTTTTGGATAATTAAGTTTAGAACGAGTTCCTTTCCCTGCAGCAGGAATTAATAATTTAAATTTAATCATCAAAATCTTTGGCTAACTTGCCCTTAAACCCTCTCATAATTGCCTTATAAAAAAAGAATTTTTTTTTCCCTAATAAAATACTGACTATATAAAATATTCCATTTCTTGCAGCAGTTCTAAAAATAATTGCAATAATATTTAAAATAGATCTTGTAATAGGAAAATCCATATATTTGTTATTAATTATTATAGAATTCTTAAGATAATAATAAATTTTAATTAAGTTGTATGGCCTATTAGATACATTTGGATGATAATGAATTGAATTTAAAATTGATATAACCTTACCTTTAGATTTTAGTCGATAAAAAAAATCTGTTTCATCACCAAATATATAATAATTAAAATTTATATTTCCAATTTCTCTAATAAAATTAGTATCAATTAAAGATCCGTTAAATAACTGTGCGTATGGGTAAAAGTTATCTTTATATTCTATCTTAAAATTGGATAAAGTTTTAATTTTTCTTTTTAAAGCAAATATTTTAGGATAGTTTCTATTATTTAAAATTGGGTATGGAAAAGTAAAAGTATTTTTATCATCTTCATTGATAACCACTGAAGATATACAAGAAATACTTGAATTAAGATTTTCAATAAGAATTTTTAAAGCATTTTTTTCAGGATAACCATCATCATCCATCATCCAAACCCCGTCAAATTGAAATTTTAAAGCATAGTCGATTCCTGTTTTCCAGCCACCAGCAGATCCAACATTTTTTTGAGTTATATGATTAATTTTATTTATATTTAAAAATTCTTGTGTTCCATCATTACTATCATTGTTTACCACTAGAATTTCATTAGGTTGTAAAGATTGATTTTGAATAGCATCTAAGCATCTCTTTAATAATTTTTTTCTATTAAAAGTTACTATTATCGCTAAAACTTTCATAAAATTTTAAATTTTTTGTACATATAAAATATTTGATCAACAATTTTTTTGCCATTATGAAAACCTGGTTTATTTGACAACTCAAATTTCTTTACAACTAAATTTGTGTTAATATTAGTGAAGCCATCTTTATCATATTTCACATAATTATTTTTTGTATCTTGGGATGGATTATTAATAAATACCTGGCTAAATAACTCACTATATTTATATTTTTTCTTTATTGATTGATTAAGATAACGATAAGCATTTTTTAAGTATTCAGAAGCTATATAACAGGGATTTTCAAAATCAGCACCAATATTAGTAATAAAAATTTTCATAGCTCTTTTATTTCTTGCTATAGAGCTAGATATTCCCTTAGAAAAATAAGTTGGTAATAAAGATGAATGCTGGGTGCCAGCAGCATAAATTATTATATTACTTTGATTAATAGCTTTAATAACTTGAGCACTAGCATTAATTATTTTACTTCTTCTATTTAAAATCTCTTTTTTCTTTTTAATATTGATGTTTTTAAAATCATTAGAATTAGGATATTTATTTAATAAATAGATTTGCTCTAATCTAACATTTGAACGAAGTTCAACTATTTGAGCTTCACTTGCTAAGACTTTTCCATCCTCTCTTATTGCTACTAGTTTTTTGTTTACATTACTATTAAGTAATACTTTACCCTTCACATTAAAAAGCTTAGAAATATGATTAATTGCTTTTTCAAGATCTTTATTAAATGAAAAATAAGCACCCACATATATGCAATTCATAAAAGAACAATCATTAAAATTAAACAATTTACTTTTAATTGACTCAGATTTAGAAAGTTCATTTAAAAATATTCCAGTAAATTTTTGAAGATTTTTAATTATTTTAACATTACTTGAAGTAACATTTTTTGTAATAAATTTTGATCCATTTGCAAAAGAATTTAAATCATTAATTAATAATTTTCTTTTAACATTTTTTTTAAAACGATAATCAAAAATTTTAATTAATGAATTATAATCCTTAATATTTTTAGGTATCATAATTTTTTGAACTTTTCTAATATCTGAGGGACCTAACATTTTAAAAAAATCTCTTATTTCACCAGTTGATTTTCCATCATCATAGGCATTTACTATAGATGTTAGGTTTATATGATTATAGGAAATTAAATTTTTAATAATAGTTGAAGCACCTCTACCTCCATTAAAAATTACAACATTAGTCTTTTTCATTAATTAAACTTTTATAAACATGAATGTATTTTTTTTTGGCTATATTTAAATCTAAATCTAATTTTGAAAGATTTCTAATTTTATCCTTAGATAAAGAAATAATGTATTGAATATTACTAATTACAGTATGAAAATTATTATCATTATTAGCGTTAATTAATCCAAAATCATAATATTTTGATATAAAGCTATCTAAGTCTCCAATATTTTGGTTACAAATCACGGGTATGCCACAAGCCAAAGATTCTGCTATTTTAGTTGGTGAAGTAGCTATCCTCGCTTTACTATTAGATATAAAACTGAGAGTAAAATTACATATATTGTAATGACTAGGTATTTCCTCTTTGTTTAAAGTCTTAACTATTAAGCTTTTTTCCAGTAAAAATTTTTTTAAATCAATGTTGCTATTAAAGAAATCATTATTGTCAGTAAAAACCATAAATTTTGAATTTTTAAAAGATTTCTTAAATGTTTTGAAAAAATTAATCATCTTATCTGTCATATATAGGGGTGATAAAGATCCAAAATAACCAAAAACAATATCGTTTTTATTTATGCCGTATTGATTTTTAATTTTATCAATTGAATCTGAGTCAGAAATATTAAATTTATCATAATCAGCACAACAAGGTATTACAGAAATTAAATTAGGATCACAAGATTTATTTGATATCAAATATTCTTTTGCTTTATTTGTTAGAATAATATTATGATCACTATTTTTAAAAAATTTTTTTTCTAAATATTTAAAAAAAAAATAAGCAATTTTATTTACATACTTGCTTTTATTCCATTTACCATCATCAAATCTTTCATCAACCCAAAAACTTCTACAATCAAAAATAAATTTTGTTTTAAATATTAATTTGCAAATTAAACCAGATAATGCTGAAACGTGACCGCGACAATGAACTATTTGTATTTTATATTTATATACAATGTAAATTGATTTAGAAATTAATTTTATTAAATCTAATATTTTAATAAGAGGGAAAATATTTTTTGTAAAACTTAATTTAATCCATTCTATATTATAATCTTTAAATAAATCGTCTGTTTTATTTATATTTTTTTTTTTTTCAAAAGATATTACATAAAATTTATTATTTAGATTTTTGTTAATAATTTTTATATAAGGAATTATTTGTGAGTGGCCTAAATTATCATGTAGACCGTCATAACTTATGTATAGAAATTTATTAATTTGAAATTCCTCTGACTATTGCTTCTGATCCTATACCTTTTTTAAAAATTTCTATTTTATGGTCACAAAAATCAATGGTCTCTTTACGATGAGAAATAAAAATAAATGAATTTTCATAGAAATTCAATTTAAGTGCTTTTAATAATTTTTTTTCTGTGACTTCATCTAAGGCGTTAGTTGCTTCATCCATAATCATAATTTCTTTTATATTATAAATTGCTCTTGCTATTCCAATCCTCTGTTTCTGTCCCCCAGATAATTTTATACCTCTTTCTCCAACTATAGTTTCTAAGCCTAAATCAAGGGTATTTATGAATTCTTTTAACTGTGATACTTCAATAGATAAATTAAGTTTGTTTTTATCAAAATTTGAATTATCAAAATCAAATATAATATTATCTTTAATAGTTCCATCAATAAGGAATATATTTTGAGGTACATAAGAAAAATTATTTAACCAATTTTGATTTTCATAAATATAAACTTCTTTTTTATTTAGGAGAATATTTCCTGACTCAGTCTTTAATAAACCTAATATAATATCAATTAATGTAGATTTTCCTGATCCTGTTTCACCTTTTACAGCTACCCACTTATTTAAAGGAATATCTAAGTTAAAATCTTTAAAAATATATTTAGAGTTATAGTAAGAATAATTAATATTTTTAAGAGATAATATATCTTTAAATTCAAATCTATCTTTTTGATTTGTATTATTTTTTTCATTTTTGTACAAAATTTCTGAATGCATTAAATCTACCACAGGAGCAGCAAACCTAATCCTTACATAGCAATTAATCATTCTATAAAAAGCTGGTATTAAGCGAAAAATTGCTGCTACAATTACCCCCATTAAAGGTATAATTTCTGTAAGATTTAAATTTCTTGAAGAAATAACAAGTAACACAGCTACAATTCCAGATATAGCTATAAACTCTAATCCAATTTGAGGAAATACTTGAATAAAAGATTGTCTAGTTCCAACATGTGTAATTCCTTCATTCTGTCTATTAAAATTTGAAAAAAAACCTTTTTCAGAACCTAAAATTTTTAATTCTTTTACAGCTCCTATACCTTCGTTAAAAAATTTAATTTTGAGACCCTCATACTTTTGCCTAAGCTCTCCATATTTAATATTTTTTTTTCTAGTAAACTTTAAATATACATATGAAATTACCAAAATTGAAATTAAACAAGATATTACTATAATTGGCTCAAAAATTATTAGTATTAAAAGAATGCCGATTATTACAAGTAAATCTGTTAAAAATATTAATAAAGGATAAATAGCATTATCAGCAAATTGTTGATTTTCAGTTACAATATTTCTTACTAAGTTAGATGAATTTTCTTTTAAATGCCTCTTATAGTCACTTTTAATATAAGAAAAAAATAATTTTAAAGAAATTTCTTCTTGTAGTTTATAAAGAAATTTTGCTTTATGCCATTCTAATAAAGAGGAAATAATTGCTTTTGTCGCATAAGCTATAAAAATGATTAATGATGTAAAAAGAGTTAATTTAAAAGGTGAGCTATTTAAAATTTGAGAAGATATTAAATTTAAATTATGTAATTGTATTAAAATAAAATTTGGTTCACTTGACGTAATTTGCTTAATTAAAGGAAAAATTAAGCTTAATCCTATCATTTCAAAAATCATAGCTAATAGCATCATTATAATTAAAAAGAAAAAATATTTTTTAGTTTTATTGCTACTGATTTCTTTTATTTTTTTGACTTTTGATAACATTGTATTTACTTAGCTTTTTAAATATTAATTTAATTAGATTAATTAATTTTTAAAGTGAACTATAAAAAACCCTTAAATATCAATAATTGTGCAAACATTATTTTAAATATTTTTTAAAACTTTTTTTAATAATTTCAAATCTAAGGGTATATTGCCAGTTCTAGAAATTTGCAAAGCCGCTGATAAAGCTCCTAAATATGCAGCTTCACTTGGATTAGAGCCACTCGCTAAAGCTAAACTAGCTACAACTAACATTGAGTCCCCTGCTCCAGATATATCTAAGGGATTTTTGTTTAATGAATTTAGAGTTGCAGAATTATAGTTTTTAAAATCGTATATTATGGAACCTGCTGCACCGAGCTTAAGATTAAAGTATTTTGTATTAACTTTTTTTTGTAATTTATTCATAATTTCAATTAAGCCATCATATTCATTATTAATAGATTTTCTAACTTCGTGTTCAGTTAGCGATAAAAAATCTATATTTTGATATCTTGTGATATCACCGAATTGAGATGATATTTGACTATCTACTGCAACAAATATTTTTTTTTGTCTAGCAATTTTAATTATTTTTTTAATTAAAGATTTAGGCAATAGCCCATAATTAAAATCAGAAAAAATTAGAACATCAATTTGCTTGGAAAGTAAGGAAAAAGACTTAACTATTTCATTCTCTATTTTTTTATTAATAAAATGGTTATTGACTTCATTAATTCTAAGTAGAGTCTTACCTTCAGCTCTCAATCTTTTTTTCTTAATATTTTTTCGAGTGTTGTCATCAAATAATATGGTTTCTACTTTATAATCAAGTAATTTTTTTAAAAAATTACTATCATCCATTTTATTGTATAAGCTTATTAATGATGTTTTTGAACCTAACCCGCTTGCATGAGATGCTACTATAGCTGCGCCACCAACATAAGAAGAGTTACCAATGGAACTTAAAACAACAGTAGGATCTTCTTGAGAAAGTCCCAAAACTGAATATTCTTCATATTTATCTTCTATAATTTCACCAATAACGCAAACCCTTAACTTATTAAAATTATCAATTATTTTATTAAGGTTTTTTTGAGATAATTTATTTTTTTTTATAAAAGAATGATCATGTTTTATTTTTAGATCATTATTTACATTTGTTGAATTAGTATTTTCTAAATTTTCTAAAACACCAGAACTAAATATTAACTTACATTTATTTTTATTAATACTAACATATTTATCTTCAATATTTTTTTTTGTTGAATGTTCATATCCTTTTACTATAAAATTTGGTTTAATTTGACTAAGAACTTTAATTATATTACCTCTTATAGTAACAACTTCATCTACATACGGACTATTTTTTAAAACTTTAATACTTGAACTTAGGGCTTTTTTATTACTATAAATATTTTTATCAGCATATATACCTACCACCAGTTTGTCAGAAAATTGTCTTGCAAATTTAAATAACCTAAGATGCCCTGAATGAATAATTTGAAAATTGCCGGATATAAAAGATATCATTGTAATAAACTCAACATAAACTTTACTAAGAAATAACTTTATATATTAAAGTTTTTAAATATTAAATAATTAAAGATATATTTCTTGCTCAATCAGTTATAAATGCTTAATTATATAATGATTATATCTTATGGAAATTGATCTTTTAAAAAATTACCCTAAATCTAAAAGAAATCTTGACGAAAGATCTATGGGAACAACATCAGAAGTTAGGGCCATAGCAAGAAAATTTGGTAAAGAATTTTTTGATGGAGATCGAAAACACGGTTATGGTGGTTTTGCTTATAACTCAAAATTTTGGGAAAATGTAATTCCAGATTTTGTTAATTTCTATAATTTAAAAAATGGGTCAAAAATACTTGATGTAGGATGCGCTAAGGGTTTTATGCTTTTTGATTTTAAACAGTATAACAATAATTTTATTTTAAAAGGATTAGATATTTCTCGATATGCTATTGAAAACTCAAAGGAAGAAGTAAGAGAAAATTTAATAGTTGGTGATGCTAAGTCACTACCTTTTGAAGACAATACTTTTGATCTAGTTATTTCGATTAATACAATTCATAACTTGGAATTAAAAGACTGTGGTATATCTCTAAAAGAAATAGAAAGGGTTACTAAGAAAAATTCATTTATTACTGTTGATGCTTACAGGAATAACGAAGAAAAAGAAAGAATGATGAAATGGAATTTGACAGCTAAAACTATAATGTCAGTTGAGGACTGGATTGATTTTTTTAAATCAAACAATTTTAATGGGGATTATTATTGGTTTATTCCATAGACATAAAAAAATTATATAAAATATTTTCAATGATGCATCTTATAAGGGCAACAGAAGAAAGAATAGTAGCAGAGTACCCTAAGCAAGAAATTAGATGCCCAACTCACTTATCAATTGGGCAAGAAGCGGTTCCTTCAGTTTTATCTTTATTTTTAGATAAAAAAGATTTATGCGTTAGCACACATAGAGCACACGCTCATTACATAGCAAAAGGTGGGTCATTAAATGATTTTGTTGCAGAGCTGTATGGAAAAAGTTTTGGTTGCTCAAAAGGCAAAGGAGGTTCTATGCATTTAATAGATACTAAAGCAGGATTTATGGGATCTTCGGCTATAGTTGGCAATAGTATCCCAGTTGGTTTAGGATTAGGTTATAAATTTAAAAACAAAAAAACAAAAAATATAAGTATTGTGTTTTTGGGTGATGGCGCTACTGAAGAAGGTGTTTTTTATGAGTCGCTAAATTTTGCAGCGGTAAAAAGCATTCCGACATTATTTGTTTGTGAAAATAACCAATATTCAGTCTACTCTTCGTTAAAAGTTAGACAACCAGATAGAAGAAAAATATACAAATTAGCACAATCAATTGGTGTTAAATCTTCATATTGTGATGGTAATAATATTGATCAAATCTATAAATCTTTTGATAATGCAATTAAATACATTAAAAAATTTAAAAAACCTTATTTTTTAGAATTTTCAAATTACAGATGGAGGGAGCATTGTGGACCGAATTATGATGATGATCTTAACTATAGAAATAAAAAAATTACAAATACTATGATAAGTAAAGATCCATTAATTAAAATGAAAAATTTTCTATCCAAAAAAATTAATGGAGGTATGCTAAAAATTCAAAGAATAGAAAAAAATAATTATGTATCTATAGATAATGCTTTTACAAAAGCAAGAAGATCTGAAAAAAATATTAAATCTCAAGCATACAAAAATGAATATTACAAACAGATATGATTAAGAAAACTGCTTCATTCGCTAAACTCATTAATAATACTTTAAGCAAAGCAATGTTAAGTAATAAAAAAGTAATTTGCTTTGGGCTTGGCGCTACGGATCCTAAGGGAATTTTTGGAACAACTACAGGGCTTAAAAAAAAATTTGGAGACTCAAGAGTTTTTGACATACCTGCTTCAGAAAATGCCATAACTGGATTTGCTATTGGAGCATCAATGAATGGTTTTATTCCTGTTTTAACTCATCAAAGATTAGATTTTGCCTTACTAAGTCTCGATCAAATTATAAATGGAGCAGCAAAGTATCATTATATGTTTGGTGGTAAAATTAATATACCAATATGTATTAGACTAATTATAGGTAGAGGTTGGGGTCAAGGCCCAACTCATTCTCAAAATTTGAATAGTTTATTTGCGCAAATACCTGGTCTTAAAGTAGTAATTCCCTCAACACCTAATGACGGTAAAAATTTATTGTATAGCTCTATCTTTGATCCTGATCCAGTTATATTTCTAGAGCATCGATGGTTACATTTTGCAGAGGGAAAGTACGACAATAATTATAAAAAAAACCAATTAGGTAAAAGTAAAGTTATCAAAAAAGGTAAGGATATTACTGTATGTACAATGTCTTATATGACTTTAGAGGCAATTAAAGCAGGTATCTTTTTAAAAAAACTAGGAATTGAAATAGAAATTGTAGATTTAAGAACTATTAGACCAATAGATTTTAATACAATAAATAAATCCGTTAACAAGACTGGTTCAATTCTTTGTGTTGATACTGGAACAGAGTTATTTTCTGTTAGTTCTGCTATTATTACACACTCTTCATTAAACACTTTTAAGCTAAAAAATAAACCTGAGATAATTGGAATGCCAAACATCCCTGAACCAACAAGCTATTATATGACAAAAGAATATTACAATGATTATAAAGTTATAGTTAAGAAAGTTTTACAAATGTTAAAATTTAAAGGTAGTTATAGTTTTATTAATAATAAAGATGAAAAACATGATATACCAAATAAAACTTTTAAAGGTCCTTTTTAAAAAAATTCATGATGCTTTCTAAAAATTCCAATAGATTGATGGGTCAACAAATGTTTCAGATTCTTGATGAGGCAAATAAATTAAAATTAAAAGGAAAAAAAATATATCATTTTGAAATAGGCGATCCAAGTTACGATACTCCAAAAAAAGTTGTTGACAGTTGTATTAAATCTCTGAGAGATGGAATAACTCATTATAGTGGATCTGGGGGGTTAGAAAAATTTAAAAAAGCGGCTGTTAAAAGATTCAAATTATCTAGAAAATTTGAACCTAATTTAAACCAAATTTTAGTTACTCAAGGTGCTAACGTTCAAATATTTTATTCTTTATATTGTATAGCTGATGCTGGAGATGAAATTTTAATTTCAGATCCTTCTTTTGTTTCTTATTTATCTATAATTAAAATGCTTAATTTGAAACCTATTTTTTATAATTTAAGCGAAAAAAATAATTTTCAAGTTAATTTAAGTGAGCTGAAAGACAAAATTTCAAAAAAGACAAAAGCTATCATTATTAATTCACCTAATAACCCAACTGGCTCTTTACTGACTAAAGAAAATATTACAAACATATTTAAAATTGCAAAAAAAAATAAAATCTTTTTAATAAGTGATGAGGTATATGGGAGATTGGTTTACGAAAAATCTCGATTCTTTTCACCCAGTGTTTTAGACAAATGTAAAACAACAACTATAGTTGTTCATTCCTTAAGTAAATCCTACGCTATGACTGGTTGGAGAATAGGTGCAATCACTGCTCCATCGAAATTAGTTGAAAAAATGCAATTATTATTGGAGACAACCACTTCCTGTGTATCTCCTTTTATTCAAATAGCTGCAATAAAAGCTTTAAATTCAAGTCAACTCGAAATAAAAAATATAGTTGAAGACTTAAAGGAAAAAAGGGATTTGATATTTAAGTTAATTAGTAAAATTGAAAACATCAGTTGTTTAAAACCAAATGGAGCTTTTTATATATTTGTAAATATAAAAAAACTCGCCATTGATGATGTAAAATTTTCAAAAAAATTATTAAAAAAAAGAGGTGTAGCTACATGTCCAGGATCATTTTTTGGAAGAAATGGAAGAGGATATATAAGATTTTCTTTTGCTACTTCATCTAATACAATTAAATTGGGTATAGCAGAATTAAAAAAATTTATATTATTAAAGGAGTATTTATGATTAAACATAAAATTCAAGAAAAGTGCATAGTTTGTAATGGTAAAGAGACAGAAGACATAAATCTTCCAAAATACCCTATTACAGAGATATTTCTTGAAACATCAAAAAATCACGATGAGAAACAATTCTTCGAGGATCAAATTTACCAGTTTTGTGTGAAATGTAATCATGCCTATTTAAAAAAAATTCTTGATATTAGATATGTATATCAAAATTACTGGACAACTACTTCAGCTAGTGCTGGTGCAATTAATTGTCTAGAGAATTTTTCTAAATTTATAAACTCTAATACAAATTTTGAAAATTTTTCATCTTTTATTGATATTGGTGGAAATGACTCAACTTTTTTTAAACTATATAATCTTAAAGATACTAAATTAATTAATATCGACCCCAATGCTTCTGGACCGGAAAATGTAATTTTAATTAAATCCTTTTTTGATGATATGGATTTAATTGAATTCAAAAATGACTCTAAAATTATATGTAGTAGTCATACTATTGAACATCTAGAGGACCCAAATGATCTAATTTCAAAAATATCTGCTGCAATGAATGATGATGATCAATGTTTTTTGCAATTTCCATCTATTGAAAAACAAATAGAATATTTAAGATTCGATCAAATTACCCATCAACATTTAAATCTTTTTTCACTCAAATCTATAAGCCTTATATTAAAAAAATATGGCTTAAATATTAAAAATTTTGAGTATGATGAGTCACTTTACGGTACTTTAAGAGTTTTTTGTAAAAAATCCTCTGAAGCAAAGCAATTATCATTTGTAAATATAGATAAAGAAATATTTAAAAATGCATATGAGGATTTTTATAACTACTATGGAAAATTAAATGATACTTTATCTAATTTGCAAATTGATTTTAGTGGATTTGGTGCTGGGCTAATGGTCCCTACTTTGGCATATAATTTACCATTTATAAAAAATTTAGATTTTATTTTTGAGGAAAATACTGAAAAATTTAATAAAAAATTTCCTAATATTAATGCTCAAATTGTATCAATAGATAATATGAAAAAAAATTCAAATATTATCATTACTTCTGTAAGTACTAAGATTTCAAACAGAAACATTTATAACAAGTTGAGTAAATTAGGTATCAAAAATATTATAAATCCTATATTAATTAATTAATCATGGATTTAGGAATTAAAGGAAAAACTGCTTTAGTTACAGGCGGTTGTAATGGGATCGGCGAGTCAATTTCTGAACTACTTGCAAAAGAAGGTGTTAATCTTTTAGTCACATCGAGAAAAAAAGAGTCAATAGATTTATTAAAAGAAAAACTATCTAAACTCCCAATAAGTGTTGAAGGAATTTTACTAGATTTTTTTGATGAAGATTGGTTTTTAAATTTTAAAGAACAATTATCGAATAAAGAAATTGATATTTTGGTAAATAATGCTGGTCATAACTTAAATATCACAAATCCTTATTGTGAAATTGAGGATTGGAGAAAAATTATGAATTTGAATTTTGAAGTACATGTTCAAATTACTAATCATGTTGTTGATTATATGAAGAATCAAGATTGGGGTAGAATAGTTAATATAACTTCTTGTGCTGGACTAGAAAATAGTGGACCGGTTACTTATACAGTTTCAAAAGCAGCTTTAACTGCTTATACAAGAACGATGGGAAGAATATTAGCAACAGAATGTAACAATGTTGTTATGAGCGCAATTTTTCCAGGAGTAACTTTAACTAAAGGCGGACATTGGGATAAAGTTTTAAAAGATAACCCTGCGCATGCAGAAAAATATTTAAGAGAAAGAAGTCCGTTAGGAAGATTTGCTGAAGTCGATGAAATTTCTCCTGTAGTTTTATTTTACTGTTCTGAATTAGCATCTTTTTCTCATGGAGCTATAGTTCCTGTTGATGCTGGTCAATCAAGGCATTTTATGTATCATAATTATCTTACTTAAAAAAATGATTAAACTTACAGACTGCCTTGCAAAGTTTTTTAAAGTAAATGGGAATAAAAAAGCTTTCGGACTTCAAGGGGGTGCTGTTGCACATATATTTGACTCTCTTGAGAAGTATAAAATAGATGTTACTTACAATCATCATGAGGAATCTTCTGCCCTTGCTGGAGTTGCTTGTTCTAAACTAACATCAAAACCTTCCCTAGTAGTTGTTACTTCTGGGCCAGGAGGAACAAATGCTATTACAGGATTACTAGCTGCTTGGCAAGATTCTATACCCTGTATCTTTATTTCTGGGCAAGTTAGAACAGATCATGTTTCTTATGGAAAAAAAGTAAGGCAGATTGGAACTCAAGAATCAAAAATTGTTGATATTGTTAAACCAATTGCTAAAAAAGCTACTTTTGTAAACGATAAAAATAAATTTTATTGTATTCTTAAGGAATCATACGAAATTGCGATCAGTGGAAGACCAGGGCCAGTTTGGATTGATATTCCACTGAATTTACAATGGGAGTTAATTAAAGAACCTAAAAATTATAGTTTTAAAAATTTAAATAAAAATAAAACAAAAAATAATTATTCAAAATTTTCTAAAGAATTTAATCTTTCAAAAAATCCTCTTTTAATACTTGGTTATGGACTTAGACTTTCTGGCAAATTAAAAGATTATCTTAAAATTATTAAAAATAAAAAATTTAATTTCGTTACGACATGGACTGCTGCTGACTATTTACCTACAAATTATAAAAATAATTTAGGTATTATTGGCATGAGAGGCCAAAGAGGAGCCAATAAAGCTGTATTTGATTCTGATTTTATTTTGTGTCTTGGCACTCATTTAAGTATTCCTCATACAACTACTTTAACAAAAGAATATGCTCCAAAAAGCAAAAAGGCTATAATTAATATTGATCCTGACCAACTCAATAACCTTAGTATTAAATTTGATTATAAGTTTAATGAATCGCTTGAAAAGTTTTTTTTTGTTTTCAAGAATCTTACTAGTAAAAATTCTAAAGATACAAAAAATTTTAAAAAATTAAACTGGTATATGCCAAAATCAAATATAAAACCTAATTCAAATATCTTTTATTACAAACTTACAAGCCAGTCACCCATGAAAAGCTGTTTTATTGTTGATGGTGGTGGAACAGCCCTTTATACAGGATTTCAAAGCTTAAGTATAAAATCAAATCAAAGAGTAATATGTTCTTCTGGAATGTCAGCTATGGGAACTGGACTAGCAGAAACTATCGGAGCTTATAAATCTAATCTTTTTAAAAAACTATATTGCATCATTGGAGACGGAAGTTTTTTAATGAATATTCAAGATTTACAAACAATTAAGTCAGAAAATATACCAGCGGTAATTATAGTTGTTAATAACAACGGCTACTTAGCTATTAGGCAAACCCAGCAAGGTTTTTTAAAAAATAAGTACTATGGCACTCACCCTAAATGGTCTTTAAAGATGCCAAATATAGGTAACGTTGCTAAAGGATTTGGTTTTGATTTTATAAAAATTGACAAAACCAAAGATATACAAAAAGGTATTAAAAAATTAACTACATTCAATAAACCAATAATTTGTGAATTGGTTGTTCAAGAAAATCAAGGAGAGCTTTTTAGACAAAAATATCATATTGGCAAAAAAAATTATCCACTTCCTCTTAATGAAATGTGGCCATACTAAATTATTTGATAATGTTTTTTAGGAAAATATGATTAGACAATACACACTTGTTAACTTTATATTAAGATCGTTAAGTGAATTAAAATACCCTCAAACAAAATTTGTAAGAAATTTTAAAGACTTTTTTTTTTCTAATTATAACACCAATATAGATAAAAATACTTTAGAAATAAATGTTTTGTATGATTTAAATTTTGAGTCTCCTACTTTTGATTTTGCATTCGCCATGCTACAAGTAGATAAATTTGCAAAAAAAAACAATATAATGTTTAGAGTAATCATTATAAAAAGAAAAAGAAAAGATTATAAAAATTGGTTTCCTCTTTCTGTATCACAATTAAATAATAGAATTAAATCTATGCTTATACCTTTAAGTGAAAGTTTTGATAACTGCTTAGAAGCAATATTCTTTGAAGATATAAAAGATATTAAAAAATTTAATGATGGTATTTTTTTTTCATATAATTTTTCAAACAAAATATCTTATTTCAATTATAAATATTTATTCAAATATTTAAATAAATGTGAGGATTATGATGGCATAAAAATTAAAAAAAATATTATTGAAGAAATTAAGCTTAAATTAAAAACAATTGATAATTCAACAGACTTAAACAAAGTAATCACAATTACTTTGAGAAGTTATAACTATGAAAAGGAAAGAGATAGCGATATAGAATTTTGGTTAAAGATAGCTGAATATTACAAAAAACTTAATTATAAGGTTTATATCATTCCTGACACAGATAATATTAATGATGAAAGTCATAGACAAAAACTAAGCCAATTTGCTTTTTTAGAAGAATGTGCACTAATAATGAATTATAGAATTGCTATTTACGAAATAGCAAAAGTAAATTTTTTTCCACATTCAGGGACAGCAGCAGCATCTCAATTAAACAAAAATTCTGCATCGGTAACTCACCTTAAAACCCATGATCACATGCCAAATTTAAGTAAGAAATTTTTTAATGATATTGGTCAAACTGTTGGAGAAAACTATAAATTTCTTTGCAAAAATCATAAAATTTACTGGAATGGTGATACAAATGGTATTATTGAAGAGGCAAATAAAATCATTGGTATTAAAGGATAAAGAAAATGGAAAAAAAATATTTTAAAGCTGCAATTTTAAGAAAAATTAACCAACCATTAAGTATTGAAAATATAAAATTTCCAAAAATAAATAAAGGGCAAGTATTAGTAAAAATACATTATACCAGTATTTGTAGAAGTCAGTTAATGGAAATAGCTGGGGAGCGTAATAATAAAAAATGGATCCCACACATGCTTGGTCATGAAGCTTCTGGTGAAGTTTATGACATTGGACCAAGTGTAAAAAAAGTAAAAAAAGGAGATCAAGTTATTCTTTCTTGGATAAAAGGCAAGGGATTAGATAGTAAAATAGATTTTTACGAAAATAATAAAGGTGAAAAAATAAATTCTGGATTTATAACTACTTTTTCTGAATTTTCAATTGTTTCAGAAAATAGAGTTTTTAAAAAACCAAAATTCATTAATTTTAAAGAGGCTTCTCTATTTGGATGCGCTATACCAACTGGCGCTGGTCCAGTAATTAAAAAAATCAAATCTATAAAAAATAAAAATATATTAATTTATGGCTTAGGCGGAGTTGGTTTTTTTTCTTACTTAGCTTTAAAAAATTATTTTAAGAAAAATAATATTATTATTTTTGACACAAATGCTAGTAAAAAAAAATATATTGAAAAAAATCATAGAAATAATTTCTATACAAAAATCTCTAAAATTAATGATAAAAAATATGATTTTATTTTTGAGTCTGCTGGATTAAAAAAAACAATAGAGAATGCTTTTAAATTACTTAAAGATGATGGATTGCTAGTATTCTCATCTCATCCAAATCACAATGATAAGATATCTTTAGACCCACATGATTTAATAAAAGGTAAAAATATAGTTGGATCATGGGGTGGTTGGATGAATTTAGATAAAAATATGAATGATTTAAAAAAAATTACTATCAATTCTCGTAATTTAATAAATCCTTTAGCAAAAAAAATTTATAAGCTTAAAGACATTAATATTGCTATAAATGATTTAAAAAAGGGTCTTAACTTAAGACCTATAATAAAATGTTTAAATGATTGACTAGTTATTTAAGCCCAGTTTTTTCATCCATTTAACTGTATAATAAATATCTTTGTCTATTATTTGTTTTTTATTATAAGCTTCAACTATTTCGTTTATGGCATCTTGAACTGAATATTTTTTTTCAAATCCAGTGGAAATGATTTTGTCAGAATTCTGCCTGTAAGACCTTGGATCATTGTTATTCGTGACTTCAATGCTACAATTTGTTTTTTTTTGTATCATTTCAGATATTTCTCTAAGTGAATAATTTTCAAATCCAGCATTATAAATATCTGGTTTTACATTATTAAATAATAAATGTTTATAAGCATTAACCATATCTTTTATATGAATATTTGGACGTATTTGAGACCCACCAAATAAAGATATTTTTCCTTTAGAAAGTGCTTGATAAGTAAGTAAGTTTACACTGACATCTAATCTCATTCTAGGTGATAGTCCACAAACCGTAGCAGGCCTTAATGCATAAAAGTCTATTTGTGATGAGTAACTTAGAAAAAGTCTCTCAGCCACCATTTTAGTTTTGTTATATGTAGATATTGGAACTAGATCTAAATCTTCAGTTACATCTTTTTCGTCTTTAATGCCATAAACACTTCCTGAACTTGCATATATAAACTTTTTAATATTATTTTTAATTGCCTGTTCTATGAGTTTTTTACCAGCGAGAACATTAACTTCCCATGAAAGATTTTGATTGAGCTCAACACCAGGGTCATTAGCTATATTAGCAAGGTGGACTACTGCTTCAAATCCCTGAAAATCAATTCCCTCTATATTCCTTATATCTGATTTAATATTAATTAATTTTCTATGATCTTCTAAATTAATACCAAACCATTGGGTGTCAATATTTGTAATACTATGACCTTGGGCCAAAAGATCCTTAATAAGAGCAGAGCCAACAAATCCGCACCCTCCTGTAATTAAAATATTCATTTATTCATATCTCCTTATTTTTTATGAACATAAAATTGATTACTTTTAGATAATTTTGATAAATTTGAATCAACCCACTCTAGCGTTTGTTTAAGGCCAAAATCTAAAGAAACTTTATCTCTCCAATTTAATTCTTTTCTAAGAGAAGAACTATCTAATAGATAAGCATGGTCTTTTCCACTTCTTTCAGAGGCAACATTAACAAAATCAGAAAAATTTTTATTTGTTAGAAATGATATTTTTTTTGTAAGTTCTTTAATAGATATAAAATTATTGGTAGAAATATGATAAGTCTTTCCTATTTTAGCTTCTAAAGCTATAGATATTGTAGCTTCAGCAACATCATCGATATGAATGAAAGATCTAATAGACTTACCTCCACCATGTAACATTAATTGTTTATTTTTTCGAGCATATAATAATGCTCTAGGAATAATTCTGTATAATTGTTGACATGGGCCATAGACATTAGCTGCTCTAGTAAAAACAACAGGGAAATTATATAACTTCCACATATTTCTTAAATGTAAATCACAACAAGCTCTTGAAACTGCATATGGGGTTGATGGATTAAAATTAAAATTTTCTTTTATTTTATTTTTACTACTTCCATATACTTCAGGTGTTGTAACATGAACATATTTTTTAATAAAATTTAATTTATTTATTTCTTCACAAAGTTGAATTTGTGCAAAAACATTAGTTTGGTACCAATGTTCAGGATGATCCCAACTTTCAGCGACCATACTTTGAGCTGCCAAATTTATAATATAGCTTGGCTTATATTTTTTAATTAAATTAATCAGTTTTTTACAATTTTTATTTAAATCAATTTGGAAGAACTTAAATAATCTTTGTTCATTTTTTAAATTCTTGTAACGCAGAAATATAGGTAATAACTCCTTTGATCTACTAACTCCAATTACATTATATTTTCGTTTTAACAAATGATAAATAAAAGCAGATCCAGAAAATGAGTTACTACCAATCACCAAAAAAGTTTTTTTATTTTTTTTCATTAGTTATTAATTGATCAACTTTCTCACAAATTTTAATAAAATTATCATTATACTCCCAAGAGTAATAGCTATTATTATCTTTATGTGGTTCTACATCATATTGGGCTTTTAATAATTCTTCTAAACTTCCAATATCCCTTAAGACTTTATTATTATGCCATGTTGAAATTCTATTCATAAAATTTGGCAATACTTCAGTACTAAAATCTTTCAAATTGTTTTCTACAATCCAATTCAATACTGAAGGTTCAATCATGTAAACAGCAGCATTTGCTAAATCCCCATAGTCTTTTTCACTTTTCTCATAAAATGACTGAACGATTCCTTTGTTATTACAAACCACAATTCCAGAATCTTTTGGCTTTTTTGTATTAAATGTCATCATTGTAATTTTTGTTTCTTTTGGTCTTAAGTTATCATGGAAATCAATAAATTTTTTCAAACTACATATGCATAAATTATCTGCATGAATTAATAAAATTTTTGAGTTTGTAATAAACTTTTTATTTTTAACAATGGTACCCGCCGTACCAAGTAGCTCTTTTTCTTCTGAAAATATTACATGATCTTTATATAAAGAATTTTTTACAAAACTTTCTACAATTTTTGGAAAATAATGAAGGTTTATTAAAATTTCCTTTACGCCTGATTTGATCAAGCTATCTAGCCAATATTCCAATAAAGGTTTTTTATTTATAGGCATAAGACATTTTGGCCAATTATCCGTTAAGGGCTTTAGTCTAGTACCTAATCCAGCAGCTAGTAGTATTGCTTTCATTTTTGATATGAATTATTTTTCACTAATAATAAAATCTAGTACAGATAATAGAGCAATTTGATGAACATTTTCGATAACGTTATAGCTATTACTATCAATCCACAAATTTATGTCTCCCATTTTGCTCAAAGAATTATTTTTAATAAATCCAGTTAAAGTTATTAAATTCAACCCTAGCTCTTTTGACTTAGAAGCAGCATTTACTAAATTCATAGACTTTCCACTACTACTAATAAGAATAATTAAATCATTTTGATGATGATGGTGTTCTATTGCTTTAGCAACCCAATTCTCATAACCATAATCATTCGCAAAGCATGTAATTAAACTTGGGTCACTAAATGTTAAGGATCGAATATTGGCTGTTTTCATTAAGTCTATGCTGACATGATTAGCTATTGCTGCACTGCCTCCATTTCCAACTATTATAACTTTACTATTATTATTTTTTACAATTAAGAGTTGTTTTTTAATATCTGATAAAATTTTTTCATCAATCGATAAAAACTTATCTTTTATAACTTCAATATATTGACTGAAATATTGATTATTCATAACTCAAATTAAACTCTTATTTACTAGTTCTCAAGAAATTTTATCTTCATTGTAGTCATACCATTGTTGAAACATTATTATATCCCATAAAATATATTGATTTAAATAATTTCCTTTAATAAAGCTTTCCACTTCTTTTTTTACTAAATCATAGTTTAATATGCCCTGTCTAATAATTTTCTTTTCATTTAATAATTTTTTAATCCATATATTTTCATCAAGAACTAGATTTGCTAAAGGTACAACAAATCCTCTTTTTGGCCTTTCAAAAAGTTTTTTTGGAACATATCTGTACAATAAGTTTTTCAATATAATCTTACTTTCAGATTTATTAATTTTATATTTAAGGGGCAAGCTTCTACAAAAATTAAAAACAATATGATCTAAATATGGCATCCTGGCTTCCAAACCATAATGCATACTTGCTCTATCTGTTTTAACTAATAAATCATTAGGTAAATAGTTTTCAACATCATAAGTCATTAAACTTTCACTTATATTGTTTTCATCGTAGTAATGTTCATTTTTTAAATTTTCATTAATAGGATAATTGCCTTTAACAACATGGGGGTTATAATTTAAAGGCAGGTGATTTGAAATAGATATAGACATCTCTAGAAAATTTTTTGACATCAATGACTCCGATAATTCCTCTAATTTTGACTCGAGATATAAAGTATCAGAGTATTTTTTATTTATTATTTTCAAAAAGAAAGACAAAGTTTTAAAGGAGTAAGGACTTAATAATCTTAAAAATTTATTTGATAGTATTTTAAATGGTAAAGGTATGAGTTTTGAGGTTTTCCAAATTGATGGTATTAAATTGTATCTGTGATAACCACCAAAAAGTTCATCCCCACCATCTCCAGTTAGTGAAACTTTAACATACTTGCTGGCAAAATTTGATAATAGAATCGTTGGTAATTGTGAAGAATCAGAATAAGGCTCTCCATAAATAAAGGGGATTTTTTTTGTTATTTCAACAGCATCTTCTTTTGTAAAATACTTACTGTGATGATCAGTATGAAGATGTTCAGCAATTTTTTCTGAAAATGGAGCTTCATCAAAACGTTTATCATTGAACCCAATTGAAAAAGTTTTCATATTAGGGGAATTTTTAGAAGCAATGGCCGTAACAAGAGAGCTATCTACTCCGCCTGACAAGAAACAACCTACTGGAACATCAGCAATTAATTGATTAGAAATTACTTCATTTAAAATAGTATCAAGCTTGTCAGTAAGTTTGTCTAATGGATCTTTACTTATATCTTTTGTTTTTTTGTTATTAGATAACCAGTAATTTGAATGTTGTACTTTTTTGACAATTTTATTCTCAATGTCTAGTTGAATATTAATGATTTCACCAGGTTTAATTTTATTAACATTTTTCCAAATTGATAATGGGCTTTTAATGCAATTGTCTCTAAAAAAATATTTTAAAGCAATTGGATTTATTTTTCTTTTTTGGTAATTAAAGGATTTTATATCACTTGAAAAAAAAAAGTTTTTTTCATTTATAGAATAATATAATGGCTTTTCTCCAAATCGATCATTTATTAAAATTAATTGGTTTTTTTTCCTATCATAAAAACATATGGAATACATACCTCTAATTTCATTAAGTATATCGATACCATAATATTCGATAGATTCTAATAAAGTTTCTGTATCAGAATGACCATTCCAACTAATTTTTAAATCTTTATTAATTTTATCTCTAATTTCTAAATGATTATAAATTTCACCATTAAAAATTATTATCGAATTACCTGATTTTGAAATCATCGGTTGATCACCTGCAGAAGACAAATCAATAATAGATAATCTGCTAAATAAAAAATAAATACTGTTTTCTTCAACAAAATGTTTGTTTAAATCTGGCCCTCTATGACTTATTGATTCAAATAAACTATCAATAGATTTAGAATTGGAAATCTCAGGAATATTGAAAAAACCCGTTATACCGCACATATTTTTTGCTTATTTTTTTTTATAATTATTTTTAAAAACATATTAAAATAATATTTTAAGTATTTTTTTTCTTTGATATTAACAAAACTAAGAGATAACACATTGTTGAGAAAATCAAACAAAAATAACCACTGGAAAAGTTCCTAAAAAAGTATAGAAAAACCAAGTTTAAAATAAAAAATACAAAATAAACGAAATATCCTTTTAGCCAATTTTCAAAATTATAATGAACATGTAATAGGTCCTTTTTAAAAAGATTTTTATTATTTTTAATTCTTAAAAAGCTAACTCTTAAGCCATCCAAAATTTGAAAAGAAAATAAACACAAAATATCAATTGTGTTAGTTACATGAGAGGCATAAAGAGATGTAAATAGTATGTATGATATTGATGCCAAAACCATTACACCTGAATTGCCTAAAAAAGAAATGTTAAATAGGTTAATAATTGTAAATATAATTAAAGAAATCAAAAAAATAATTTCAAATTTAGAAATAGGTTCGTTTTCTAGAAATAAAAAAATAAAAAGATAAACAATTAAATAATTTGTTGATAGAAGACCATTTCTTCCATCTGTCATATTACTCATATGCAAGAAACCCAAAAAAATAATACTAGAAATAATTATATTAAATATATAATTGTCAGGTAAAAAATATAATTTGATTAAATAATTATGATTATTTATTATAAAAAAATAAAATATAATAAAAGCAAAAATAAATCTTATTATAACTTTAATATCAAATTTATCATCTAAATAACCGAGAACCATAAATGATAAAATAAAAAATATTAAATAAATATCTTTAATATCAAAATACCTAATAAAAACTAAACTGAAAAGAAAACCACCAATAAGGAATACATTTAAGTTAGAATTATTAGAAATTTTTTTTTTATCATTTAATTTAAAAATAAATGATAAAAAAAAAGATAAACTTATGTAAATAATTAATTCAAATAAATAAATAGAGAGCATTTTAATTTGTATCTAAAGTACATATATATCTATCTAAGACATACTTTTCATCAAAATTATTTGAATAATTTTTTGAATTAACAGAAAACTCAATTTTTTCTTCTTTTGATAATAACAAAAATTTTTTCATTGCTTCAAATAATGAAATAGAGCTTTTAGGTTCAAATAAAAATCCATTATAGCTATTCTTAACTATATTATTACAACCTGGGACATCTGAAGCTATTAACGGTCTGCCAACTGCACATCCTTCTAAAAGTATCTTGGACATGCCATCTCTATAACTTGGTAACACCAAACAAGAACAATTATTTAAATAGTAAATTATATTTGATTTAAAACCCAGATACTCTACAGGGGATAATAGTAATTCTTTATAAAATATATTATTAAAAATTGATTTTTTATAAATATCACCAATGAGTATAAATTGGCAATTAAATTTATTTAAATCTTTAATCATTTTCGATGCTTTTAAATATTCTATAATTCCTTTTTCTTTTATAATTCTAGCAACTAAAAGAAAAATAACTTTATTGTCTGTTTTTAATGGAGAAAATTTAAACTTATTTAAGTTAACACCTGATCCATTAATTACTTCAATTTTTTTTTTTAAGTTTATTATTCCTACTTAATAAAAATTGAAAATCATATTCATTATGACAAAAAATATAGTCACTTTTAGATAATAATTTTATATACATTAAAGATATTAATTTATTTTTAAAATTTTTTTTTAAAAAAATTTCTCCAAGCCCAGAAATTGTAACTATTAATTTAAAATTAAAAAAAAATTTTAATATACATAAGAATAAGTTTGGTTTAATAGTAAAAGAAAAGATATTGATAAATTTTTCTTTTTTTATAAGAAAATAAATGTTTTTTAAAGTAATAAAATTACTAATTACAGAATAAGATCTTTCTAATATATTTATATGATGATTTTTGACACTTAAATTTGAAAAGTTATTAAAAAAATTGTCCTTTTTCGCACATAAATGTAACTCTAATGAATTATGCTCGTATAACTTTTTTATTAGACTTTCTCTAAAATTATATAAATTAAAATAATTGTTACTAATAATTAAAGTTTTTTTTTTTCAATTTTTATATTTTAAAAATTCTTAATAACCTCTTAATTAAAAGAGATTTGTGATGAGTATATATAAGAATTAAATAATAAATAGAAGCAATATTTAATCTAATTTGTTTTTTTATACCATACAAATAAGCAAATTTAAGAGCGATATAATAGTTATTCTCCATATTGCTCATTAGATTATTTTTATTATTAAATTTCTTAGGATAAAATTTATTATTCATAGCTATTAAAACTGAATTTTGTCTTTGATTTTCAGAGAAAGACTCTGAAATTGATTTTTTATGATATCTAATACTTACTAATGTATCTTTTATAAATGCTACTGCATCAGGATCGGTATTCACTACTCTACTCCACAAATCATAATCCTGAGATACTTTCAATTCTTCATTATATTTTCCTAAATTATTAATAAACTCTCTATGAAACGTAACTGTTGAATGTCCAATTGGATTTTTGAAATTTAGTTTTTTTCTTAATTCTAATCCTTTATAACTTGGTTTTTTCGTTTTTATTTTAATAGAATTAGTATCAATTATGTGGAAATGAGAGTAAATAAGTTTTATATTTTTTTCTTTTTCAATCAGATTATTAATTTTTTCCAATCTATTACTTGCAGACAAATCATCTGAGTCATTTCTTACAATATATCTTCCTTTAGCTAGGGAAATACCTTTATTTAAAATTTTCGTAAGTCCCATATTAGAAAATTCAAAAAAATTTATTTTTTTATAGTTGGGATTTTTAGAAAATTTATTGTGAATGTGATCTGGTATATTAGTATTTAAATTATCAATAACAGCAATTATTTCAAAATCTCTAAAGGTTTGGTTAAGTAAGGAATTGAAAGTTTCAATTATAAACTCATCATTTTTATATATAGGCAATAATACACTAAATGTTGTCATTTTTTTGAAGCAATTACATAATTTCTAAAATTTTTACCTTCTATGATTTTCTTATTATATCCAAATTTATCAATCAATTTATCAATTCTAATTTTTAAATCAGAATATTGTTTTTCATTATAATCGTCAAAAACAACAATATCGCCTTTTTGTTGTAATCTTACTATATGAGAAAATTCATAATCAATATCATGTCCATAGTGAGAACCATCTAAAAATGCAAAATGAATTCTATCAAAATATATTTTAGATAAAGAAATATGTGAGAAGCCATTTAAATAGTTAATATACTTATTAGAGAGGGCTGACCATTTGTACAATATATCTCTTCTTGAACTAGGTTCGCCTTTATTGCCATAAGATTTCCAATCAATTACCTTATTATGAGGAATAATATCAAAAGTATATATTTGCCCGATAAAATTACTGTCTAATAGTGCTTTTGACATACATAAGCTTGAAAATCCCATTGCTGTTCCCGTTTCAATAATATTAATTTTATTTTCATTCAATCGTTTTATATAACTTCTTAAACAACTATAAAGTAATCTACCATGATCTATGTTCAGTTCTGATTTTTTTGGTATAACTTTTGTATATTTTGCTAAATTAAGTATGAAATCTTTTTCAATTTTAAAGCCAAAACTTTTTTCAAAATCAAATTCTTTTTCATAATCATCAACTAATATTTGAAATTTTTTTGCAAGATCTTCATGATTATAAGATATTAAATTTTTTTTTAAATTTAATAAACTGATAGTTAAAAAAGTATTATCAATAAATTTTACAATTTTTTTATAAAAAAAATCTATAGATATTTTTAAATATTTCATTAATTATAAATTTTAATCTCTTTTTTAATTACATTATTAAAATCATACTTTTCATTAATAAATTTAGATGCATTATTTTTAATTTCTGTCAATTTAAAAAAATCTAAGGTTTCTATTTTATTACATATTTTATTGTAATCCGACAATTTAAATAAAAGACCATTTTTTTCACTTTCAATTATATCATTTATTCCATAAGTGTCAGATCCTATAACACATAAGCCACATGACATTGCTTCTAGTAATATTTTAGGATTTCCTTCATATAATGAAAATAAGATCAAATAATTATAATTGTTAAGCAAAGTTGGCATTTCATTATTTGTATATGATTTATTTATAAAATTAACTTTTGTATTTATTTTTTTAGCTTTTGTAATAATTTTATCTTTTAAAGAACCATTGCCCAAAATATCAAGACAAAAATTAGAATCTCTCAATCCATTTAATATATTTAAAATATTCTTTTGCTTTTCTAATCTACCAACAAATAATATTTTATTATTATTCTTCTTATACTTAAGATCTTTAAATATTAAGGTATCAACATAATTTGGAATAACTTCAATATTTTGATTTTTTAGCAAAAAATATTTTTTAATAAAATTATAATAATATAACGTAGGTACGATAATTCTATTAGATTTCTTATAAATTAAAAAACATATCAAATATGAAGCTATAATTTTTAAAGGATTTTTTTTTAATAGAGAGAAATGAAATAAATCATAACCACATCTTGAAATTATTTTTTTTTTATTAAATAGAGATGCGAATACAGCTAGCCAACTTCCATAGTTTTGATTAGTTTTAAAATAATCAAATTTAGAAATATTTTTTTTATTTTTAATTACAAAAAATAAAGAATATAAAAATTTTAAAAATTTATTTTTTACTTTAAAATTTTTAAAAATAGGTATTATTTCAATTTTAGAATCAATTTTGTTAATTAATTCTAGATCAGACCCATCTCCGTAAGTTATAAAAGTAAATTTAATATTTTTTTCGTATAATTTATTGTAATACTTAATTTCCCTGTCGAGGAATCCTTTATCTTTCCAATCTTCTAATGAAACTCCAAATGTAAAAAAAAGCAAAACATTCATACTTTATTATTTGTATTTTTTGTAATATTTAAACCAAGATATAAAATTTTTAATACCTTCTTCAACATTAACTTTTGGATTATAGCCCAATTCTTTTTTTGCTAGAGTTATATCAGCAGAAGTTTTATGTATATCTCCAAGCTGCATTGGAAGATATTTAATTTTTGCTTTTTTATTCAAATTTTTCTCTATTAACCTTAAGTAATTCTTTAATGTTACCTCTCTACCACAACCTAAATTATAGATCTTAAATGGCGAGGTTGAATTAGATGTATTAAAATTAATGTTTTTATTATTTTTTTTTGGAATTTTTTTTATAGCTGAATAAATTCCATGAATTACATCATCAATATATGTAAAATCTCTTACGTGATCTCCTTTATTAAATAGCTCAATAGGTTTATTATTAATGATACTATCTGCAAACTTGTATAAAGCCATATCAGGCCTACCCCAGGGACCATAAACTGTAAAAAATCTGAATCCAGTTACAGGTAAATTATATAATTGACTCCAAGCATGAGCCATCAATTCGTTAGTTTTTTTGGTAACAGCATAAAATTGTATTTGATGTTCAGTAGATTCGCTTTCCTTCAATGGAAAATTTTTGTTTAAACCGTAAATTGAGCTAGTAGAAGCATACAAAAGATGTTTTATATTATGCTTGTTGGACAATTCTAATATATTTAAAAAACCTGTTATATTATAATCTAAATATCTTTGGGGTATTTTAATAGAATCTCTTACTCCTGCCTGTGCTGCTAAATTAATTACATAATCAAGTTTATTTTCATTGAAAACCTTATTTAATTTTTTAAAGTCTGAAATATTAAGTTTATAGAAAACAAAATTCTTGTTTGGTTTTGCTAACTTTTTTAAATTTGAGAGTCTTTTTTTTTTCAAATTTATATCATAATAATCGTTCATCATATCAACACCAATTACCTTTATATTCTTTGATAGAAGCTTGTGAGTTAAATGATATCCTATAAAACCTGAACAACCTGTTATTAAAATTTTCATATTTTTTTATTAAACATTAAAATTTATAAATTTAAAGATAAATATAATTTACCTTAATTTTGTTTTATTGAGAGAATATATTAACAGACCAATGGGAAAATAATATACAACATTTACCCAATTGTTGAAAATGCTACCTGTAGGAATTAATGGGAAAAGAGATATAAAAATTGAAAGTAAAGAAGAAAATAAAATATAATGATGCTTGTTTTTTTTATAAATTTTTTGATAAAAGTTTTTACACTCTCTTATCATTTTTGAAAAAACCATAATAAAAAAAAATAAAAATATCCCAAAACCTATTACTCCTGTCTCTGCAAGAAGTTGCATGTATGAATTATGAGGGTGTGTGGAACAACCACTTATCCACCTGCCTGTTACTCCAAATGGCCTTATATATTCTCTCGGTATTGGACCATTATTATCTACTAAATTATATGGTACCCATTTAAATCTTGAAAAATATTTATCGTGATCACACTCTTCTCTAAATAATTTTGGCCCAATTCCAATTATAGGATTATGTTTAAACATTTTGTAAGCGGTTAAATAATGAGATTGATGATGAGGTGAAAAAGCTACTAAAGATGGATTTTGACCATTAATTGAAGTAAAAATCTGATCATATGTTTTATTAATTATCCTATCGATAGATTTAATGTTTGAAATATTGACTGACAATATCAATATCAAAGCAGAAAATATTATTAAAAATATATTTTTAAATTTAGGTAAAAAAAATAAAAAAAATAAGTTTGATATAAAAAAGTATACTATTGAAGCTCGTTCGCCGCTCAAAAGTAAAATTAAAGATGACATGATTATAACTAAAGCTAAGATATAAGGTAAATATTTATTATCTTCGCTAATAATAAAAAAAGTTAGGCAAACTATTAGGGGGTAAAACCTTGAAGTGAAACTTCCTGCTATGTGCTCATCACCGAATAGTCCTGAATACTGCGGATCATTAAATCCATTTAAAAAACCTTCATATAATATACTTATGAAAATAATAATTAGTGATATATATAAAATAATACAAATTAGCGATATTAATTTACTCTCAAATTTTAATAATAAATAAAACATTACTAAGGGTAAAAAGTAAAATCTAAAATAAAATAATGAACTTTCAAAAGACATGATTATATTGTTTGATAAAAAAGAAGATATTATTGAAACTAGATAAAAACTTAAAAGTAAAAAAACGTATTTATTGAAAAAATTAAATAATATTTTTTTTTTAAACATTAGATATATAAAGATTAATCCAGAGAGTACTACAAATAGGTCAGGAAGAAATGGACCTGAAATTAATACTAATGGTAGTGAGCAAATGAAAAAAATTAAAACATAATCTAATTTTATAATTTTATTACTGTTAAGATTTAACATAAATTAAGTTTTGAAAATTCTTTTATAATCAATTATTTCTAATGTTTTTTTATTTGAAATTGATTTAATTCTCTTAAGTCCAATCTGTTTAAAAATACTGTGTTTTACAGCTATTAAGATTAAGTTTATGTTTTCTTTTTTTGGTAATTTATCAACAAATTTAAAATTTAATTTTTCTCTATCGAATTTATTTACCCACGGATCATATATTGATAAATTATTGCATAACTTTTGTAAGTTTAAACAGAGTTCAATAATTTTAGAATTTCTAATATCTGGACAGTCCTCCTTAAATGTACATCCTAAAACTAAAATATTTGGTTTTTTTATTTCTTTTAGATAAACTTTAATCTGATTAAATAGTAATTTTGTTGCTTTTTCATTTGTCGATCTTCCAGAAAGTATAACTTTTGGATCTATTTTATTTTTTTTTGCAAATTCAGCTAAATAATAGGGATCAACTCCTATACAATGCCCTCCAACTAAACCTGGTTCAAAATTCAAAAAATTCCATTTAGTTTTAGCAGCATTTAAAACTTCAAATGTATCTATATTTGTCTTATCAAAAATTTCTTTAATTTCATTCATAAAAGCAATATTGATATCTCTTTGTGTATTTTCTATAACTTTTGCAGCTTCAGCTATTTTTATACTACTTGCATGAAAGATTTTTTTTCCTAGAAAACTTGCATAAATTTTTGAAACAGTTTTCAATGTCTTTAGATCACAAGCTCCTATAACTTTAGTAATCTTATCAATTGATCTTTTATTATCACCAGGATTCATTCTCTCTGGGCTGTATGCTAAAAAAAAATCTTTTTTGGAACGTAATTTAGAAAATTTTTCTATAATAGCCCCACATATATTTTCTGTTACTCCGGGATAAACAGTTGACTCTAATATTACTATAGAATTCTTTTTTATATATTTAGAGATTAGTTTAGATGCTTTTTTTAAAAGGGATAAATCAGGAGATTTGTTTTTATCAATCGGTGTCGGGACAGTTATTATAAAGATATCTGAATTTTTTAATTCATTATGATTATCAGTTAAAAGAATATTATTTAAGTTAGAAATAAATTTTTTCGAATACTGCTTGTTATCATCTAATCCTAAATTTAAATTAACAATTCTATTTGGATTTTGATCATATCCTATAACTTTATAATTTTTTGATAACATCGCGGCTAATGGAAAACCAATATAACCTAATCCAATTACTGAAATTTTGTACATGTTAAATTTTATTAACTTTACTTAATAGTATGTTAAAAAAAGTAATTATAAAAATTTTCAAGATAAATAACCTATTTCTATATATTGGTTTTTTTATTTTATTTGAATTAATTATATACAAATTTACAGAATTTTTTATATCATATTGAGTATTAGATTTATAAGATTTTCTCTTATACCTCATAATTTTCGCATAAAGATCTTCCTTATCTTTAAAAAAACATTTTTTATTTACTATTAATTCATTATGACCCCCACTACTTAAGGAAAGTACATCAATATTTGAATTAATTGATTCGATTAAAAAATTAGAGCAAGGATCATTTTTACTGCAAATTAATGACAAGTCATAATTTGGAATTATCTTTTCTAAATCTTTAAAATTTTTATTTTTAATAATTTTAACGTTTTTGAATTGATAATTTGTATTACCATAAAAATCAACTCTGTACTTTTTAAAATCTAACATTTTATCTAAATATGAAAAAAAATTTATTCCCTTATTTGTATTGGTAGACCAGGAAGAAATAATTATAGATATTTTTTTATTTTCATTTGCTTTTCTTTGTTTGAAAATTTTTGATCCATTATATATTACAGGGCTATGTTTATTTCCAATTTTCAATAATTTTAAATTCATTTTTTTTGACCAATTCGATTGAAAAATAGTCAAATCAGAAATTTTATTTAAGTTTTGAACTAATTTATCTCTAAAATCATCTTTGCCTACATATAATCCGATTGGTCCATCTACCCTATGAATAAATACCTTATTAGCGTAAATAATTCTTATGATCAAAGCTCTTAAAACGTTATGATGGCTATTAATAATAATATATTTGGATTTATGGATATTTGAATAAAGCTTCAGTTTATCTAATTCTGCTTTAAGTCTAGTTAAAAAACTATTACCACCACCTGAATTAAGGTTTAAATTGAAATTTATATAAAACATTCTAAAGTAAACAAATAAATTACAACCAAAATGGTCAATAGTGAATTCTTTTATCAAAAAGGCTATCAAGAATTTAGATTAGATAAGTTAAATTTTAGCCAAGATCTTATAAGAAATAAATTTAAAGAGGTTATAAGTGATAAAAAGCATGACTCTAAATGGCTATACAAATATAAGAATACAAAAGATTTTGAACTTCAAAGTATTTTAGATGAACCTTTTTTGTTTGATTTATTATTTAAAAATGAAATAGATAAAAAAATAAATTCATTGGTTAATAAGAAAGTCTTTCTCACAAATATTCAATATAGAATTTGTTATAAAGGTCTTTCATATATGACTTGGCATAGAGACACTTATATTAAAAAATCGAAAATTATAGGACCGTTTTTACCATGTTATAAATTTTTAGTATTTCCAAAGTTATTCGAAGAAGATTCAAAAGAATTTTCAATTATTACAGAAACTCATAGCAGACTTAATTTTAGTTTTATTGATAAGTACTTCAGTTCATTTAAACTTAATAAGAAAAGCTTTTTTTGTGGAAATGAATACGGTGTATTAATGGATACTACTACTCTTCATAAAGCTGAACAGTCACTTAAAGATATACCTAGGCCAAGAATTATATATAATTTTGCAACTCAGGAAACTATTGATAAATTTTACCAAAATGAGAGAAGTAAAACTTTTATAGATATACATAAAAAAATATTAAATTAATTTTTTATGGGATTATCAATTATTGGTTATGGAAATAGAGTTAGAAAAACATACATCAATTCTAAATATTTAAATATAGACTATATTTTTAGAAGAAATATAAAAAATAATAAATTCACAAATTCTTTATCTGACTTAGTAAATTCAGAAAGTATATTTATATCATTAAAAAGATCTAAATTTTTGTATTATATTTTTTCATTAAAAAAATTAAATTTCAAAGGATCAATATTTGTTGAAACACCAAGTATTTCGTTAATAAAATTTCAAATTTTTAGGAAAAAAATTGGTAAAGTGTGGGTATTAGAAGAATATCCATTTTTAAAAGAATACCTTTATTTAAGAAAAATTATTAAAAAACAAAAATATCAAAAAATATTTATTGAAAATGATGGTTTTTATGTGCTTTACCACTTTTTAGCTATCATATATTTTATTTTAGGAGAAAAAATAACAACTATAAACAAGGCAAATAAAAATTTTTTTTACATTAGGCATAATAGTATAACTATCAAATCAAATTATAAAAAAACAATTAAAAGAAAATTAAAAATCTATATTAAAGCAAATGGAATTGTGGAAAAAATATACGATACAAATGAAAAGAACTCTTTTGAAAAAGATTTACTTTTTAGAAAAAAATTTTTTCTCAAATACATATCAATGTTTAATAAAACTTATTTTGATGTAAATGATTATAATTTCATAAATAAATTATGTTTTAAGCTAAAATTAATAAGATATTTTCATAAATTAAAGGTCATATAGTAATTCCTTATATTTATTAGATATGCTTTCCCAATCAAATTCTTTTTTAAAAGATTTGTAGTCTACATTAATTTTAGTTTTGTGAAATTTTGAAAAAATGTCACAAAAATTTTCAAATTCATCTTCATTAATAATCACACCGTTTAAATATTTTTTTAGAACATAACCTGACATCCCTACATTTGTTGAAATAACTTTTTTATTAGAAGCTGTCGCTTCGATTAAGCTTTTAGGCCCACCTTCTTTAATTGAAGTAATAAAATAGTAATCAATAACTTTAAATAATTGGGATAACTTTTCTTGGCTAACATATCCAAAATACTTATATTTTATCTGGTTTTTTTTTAATTCATTTATTACAAAATTTCTTGAAGGACCAGAAAGAACAACAAAAATATCATAATTTGTTTTTTTTAATTGTTTTACAAAATTAATAAATAACTGCGGTCTTTTAATTTGCTTAATTAAATCACCACCATTCCATCCTGATCCGTCTTTTTGAAATGATCCTATAATAATAGTATTGTTAATTTTAGGTAAATCTAATTTGTTTTTTAAATCTATAATTTGGGAAATATCTGGTGGATAAAATAATTTTGATTCAAATCCTAAAAAAATTTTTTTAATTTTATTTTTTACTACATTCTCTTTTAATAAATGACTATAAATTTCATCTGTTGTAACATGCCATTTATCAACATAATTATATAAATCATGAAAATTATAAAAATTTTTATCTTTTGAATCATCAATATGGTACCAAGAGCAGATAATTTTAAATTTAAATAATTTTAAAATTCTTAGAAGGAATTTGTATTTTCTTAAAAGATTAAAGGACCCAAAATGTATTATTTTAATATAAAAAAAAATAGGTATTGGTAATTTAGAAAGAATTATATTTTGATTATGTTTTTTTAAATTATAGCCATCGTCATAAATAGACCAATTTTTTTTTTCATAAATAAATAAAATTTTTCGCAATTTTTATAACCTAGATATATAATCTCATTAATATACTATTCAAATTACTTAGAATATTAAAATGTTTATTATTGAAAAAAAAACGCTTTTCATTCAAAAAGAGACTTCTACTAAATATATTAATACAAAAGGACAAAATATAGATATTGAAAGCTTATTTAATAACTCAAATAAAACCATACCAGATCGATTAATTCATAACAAATCGATTAGATATATACAAAAATTTAATCAAATTATTACAAAATGTACTTTTAATTACAAAACGATGGATTCTAGGGATGAAGAGTATTTATTTTTAGAATTAATAGATTTTTGGGATAAATTTTTGACTGAAAAAAAAATTAAAAAAGTTATTTTTGAAAACATTGATATTTGTCCATTTACATTTACATTATTTACTTTACTAAAAATCTCTGAGAAAAAAATTATTTTTAGTAAGTATAAGTTCAAAAAAAAAATATTAAAAAATAGGAATTATAAATATAGTTTAAATAAATTTTTCTTTATTAAAAATATAATTTTTGATTTTTTAATTAAAATCTATTCACTTAGTGAAAAAGATCAAACGCTTTATAAATATCAGAGAGGAAGCTTGAAAAAAATATCCAAAACTAAAAAAATGATTAATTTAATTTTAAATTTATTTTTAAAAATTAAGATTATTTATTTAATAAAATTCAATACTATCAGCGAAAAAAAAATGATTAATATAGATGTTGTTAAATATAATTATATAAATTGGTTATTCTATGAGGAAAATTTTTCTAATATTATGCAAAAAATAGAATTAACTAAGGATTTATACGCTGATAATAACATATGTGTTAATTTATACTTAAGTGAACTATTAAAATGTAATAATTTAGAAATTCTCGATGTTAAAACAATAACTTACATAACAAAAAATAAAATTAAAATTTGCATAATTTAAAAATGAATAAAAAAATACTTGGCATTGGAACAGTAACACCTATATGGGATGAAATTTTTAAAGAAATAAATATTGATAAAAAAAATATATATATATTTAATGAAGATTTTGATGAGAAAAATAATAATTTATCGGAAAAATTATATTCTTATCCTAATATTATAATTAATAATAAAAAAATATTTTTTAATAAATTAAAATTTATAAGTACTTATGAATTACTTCAAAATAATTATCTAAAATATAATAATAATCTTTCAAGATTTTTCCCAAATTTTATGTATTTTAGTTTGGATCAAAGATTACAATATATAGATAGATTAGTTAGAAAATTAATTAAAATTATACTTAGTAATCCTTTTAAGTTAGTAATTTGTGGAAGTCCTCCTCATAGAGTTTATGACGTAATTATTAGAGATATTTGTGAATCTAATAGTATTAAATTCATTTATCCTGATTTCCAATATTTTGAAGAGTTTGGTTGTTTGATTGAAAACAATGATGATTTTGTAAAAAAAATAAATACCAAAAAAAATGTAATTACAAAAATAAATAAGAATATATTTAGATTAGAGGAAATTAAAATCATCAATCAAATTAAAAGTTTAACTAATAAAAAAAGAGTTCCTCTTACTAATAAAACAATTCTTTCATCAAATTTAAAACAAAATATTTTTTTTAAAATTATAAGATTGCTACAATTAAATAAAAGCATAAATCCAATTATGTTAAAATTTGGTTTTCCAAAAAGATCTTCATATCTAAGAATATTATTTGCAAGTAAAATGAACCAATATGGCTTGAGACAATCGCAAAAATACTATGATAAATTTAGTATCAATTTTTCTAAATTAAAAAATAAAAAATACATTTACTTTTTACCTAGTTATCAACCGGAAAGATCAACAAATCCAGATGGGAATATATACTATGAGCATTATTATGCTTTATCAATATTATCTCGACATCTTCCTAAAAATTATATTATTTTATATAAAGAACATCCAAAAAGTTTTGATAAATATTTTAAAAATATAATATATAGAGATAAAAATTATTTCATAAAGATTAGAGAAAATTTAAAAAATATATATTTTATTAAAGACTATGAAAATTCAATAAAAATTATGCAAAAATCTGTTTTTATAGCAGGTGTAAATGGTTCTTCAGGGCATGAATCTTATTATGTCAAAAAACCATATCTTCTATTTGGGGATGCTCAATATCAAAATTATCCTAATGTAATTAAATATATTAATAAAAATTCAATTATAGAAGCTATGAATTTCAAATTTACTAATAAAACTAAATTAAAATTTAATAAAATTAAATTAGGCATACAGAGAATGTATATAATCCGAGATTATTGGAGATATAATTCATTTTTTAGATTTGGACATAATAAAGAAAAATTTGACTATGAGAATATAAAGAAAAATTTTCAAACTGACATTACTAATTATATCAAGAGTGATAAATAAAAATAGAAACTAATTCTTAATTAATTTTAAGGATATCTTCACAATATTTTTTCATTACTGATATATTATGAGTAATTAGCAAAACCGTGATATTTTGCTTTTTTAAAAAATTTAAAATTTTTGACATTGATTTTAAATCAATACCATTAAGAGCTTCATCTAAAATTAAAATCTTTGGCTTAAATAATAAAGATCTTATTAAAGCTATTTTTTGTTTTTGCCCATAAGAAATATTATCATTATCGGTATTTATATAATCATGTTTTTTTATTTGTTCAAAATTTACTAACTTTAAGTAATCCTTTAATTTTTTATTACTTATAGACATACCAAACATATTTTTCTCCAAGGTACCTGAAACAATAAAAGGATTTTCGCTAAGATAAATAATTTCTTTTCTAAGTTTGTAAAAAATTTTATGATCAATTTTAGTATTATTTAAATATATACTACCACTACTAATATTAATTAATCCAGATAGAGCGAGGGCTAAAGTAGTTTTACCTGAACCGGATTTTCCAGAGATTCCCATGAATTTACTTTTCTTAATATCAACAGATAGGTTATTAATAATTTTTTTTCTTTTTCTTTGAATACTAATATTTTTAAATGATATTTTATTAAAAGATTTTAAGTTTAAATTTTTATCCGAACTATCGTCAAATTTTTCATCTAAATATTTCTTAATTTGCACATATGACTCTTTATTATTCTGAAAATTACTAAAAGCCCCATAGATATCTTTAACTAAAGGGTAGCTTCTATAGAACGCATAAAAATATACAAAAAAATCTATTTTTAAATTATCTGTTGAAGAGTAAAAGTAATTTAGCAAATAAAACAAAAAAATTAAAATTATTATAAATAATTCTACTAATTTTACTGGTACCTGTTGATATAGTTCACTAAGTAAAGACAATTTTTTAATTTGGTAATTAGAGATTTTAAAATCACTAAAGAAAAAATTTTCCAATTTGTAACTTTTTATTGCCATAGAACCTTTTAAAATATCTAAGATATTTTTTGTTCTTTCGTTATTTTTGTTAGTTAAATTTTTGTTAAAAAAATCAAACTTTTTTTTAATAGACATATATATTATGAATAATAGAAAAGTTCCTAAAGCTCCTATAATGAGAGTTAAAGAATAACCAAATATTATTAATCCAGTGACAATTAGTGAAAGCATGAGTGAGCTTGAAAACATTAAATTAATAGGCTTAATAACACTATTTGTTAATCTTTTTGACTCATATGTAATCAAATTCACGATTGAACTATCTGAGTTATCTGACGTATCGATATATCGATTTAAAAAATTTTTTTTAATGATCTCATTACATAACCCTTCTTCAGAAGTCACTAAAACTAATCTATTAATTATTAAATGAATTAATTTAAATAAAAATAAAGCAGTGAAATTAATCATGAAATAAATCACATATTTATGATTTAAACTTATTGAAACGCCAGACTCAGAATTAAAATTTTGTAAAAAATATATTGAAAAAAAATCTAATAAACCAATTAAAATTGAAAAAAATATTAAAAGTAGAAAAAATAATTGTGATTTTAGTGGCAAATATTTCCTCAAAAACTTGTAAATTATTGATATTTGAGTTTTCATTTATTATCTAAAGGTAAATTTTTGCCCAATATTTCTCTCTTATATGCTCTGAAAGTATTTAAAGATCTAGATTGTTTATACTTTTTAAAACCTAAATTTTTAAATATTTTTTTACTTGCCTTGTTAATATCATAAATTTCAGCAATAAATAAAACATTCTTTTCTCTTAATGTTTTAAATGCCATCAAAAGAAATTTTGTAGATAAGCCAAAACCTCTAAATGTCGATTTCAAACTTACAGATATATGAAAATTATTTTGTTTATCAATATCAAATCTAACATACCCTATTATTTCATCTGTATTTTTAGAATAACCGATAAAAATTTTACTTTTTTTATTAACAATAATATCCTTATACCAAGTATTATGATCATCCCATTTTACATATTTATGAACTCTAAACATTTTTCTTGTTAAAGGGTCATTTCTAATTAACCAAATATCCCTACTATCTTTTGGTTTAGCTATTCTTATTTCTAAACCAATCAGTTCTTCAATATTTGTCTCATATATTTTTAATTTATAAATACTATTTTTATTTCTTATAAAAGCTGGCCATTTTTCATTATTGGCTATCCTTAATAAATTAAATTGATTTTTAATTGATCGATTAATATTTAGCTCACTATCTCCAAACATTCTTTTTCTATAGTAAGTTGAAGAACCTTTTTGTTTTTGTTTCCTAAATTTTGGAAAGTTACTAAGAAATCTGTCTATCAGTAATAAATGTGAATCAAATTGTTTTTTTCTTATCTTGTCATAAAGTTCATTATCTTTAAATTTAATAATAGTTGAATCAACTATATCTCCACTATCAACATTATCTGATGCCATTATTAGACAAGATTTTATTTTATTTTTATTTTCTAATAACTGCCATTGAATGGGTGCGTATCCCTTACCTTTTGGTAAATCACTCTCATGGATAAGCAAAGTTACACCAAAATTTTTGAGGAAATTTTTTTCTACCTTGTAGGTAAGATTCATCAAAAATACAATCTCAAAGTATTTGGTTTTAGGTATTTTAAAAGAAATAGAAGCTTTATAATTATTATTTTGTTGATTTAGTTTTTTGACATAAGGTCTTAGTATATGTGAAAACCAATCATTTTGTTCATCACATAAAAATAATACTTTTTTTTCCATAATATTTATTATTCGCTATTATCTTAATTAATTAATACTATATATGAAGTTATAGGACTAATACAATATGACATTGAAAATACTATTTATCTCTAATAAGGAATGGGGTCGAAAAACGTTTAGGTTTTTTAGAGCTCATACAAAACATCATTGTGATTTTTTAAATTCAAAGTCAAAAATTATAAATAAAATTAAAAATCAAAATTATGATTATGTATTTGTTTTGCATTGGAGTTACAAAATACCAAGTCACTTATTAAAATATTCAAAAATTATAGGTTTTCACTCTTCAGATTTACCAAATTTTTCAGGAGGAAGTCCAATACAAAATCAAATTATAAAAGGTTTAAATAAAACTAAAATGACCGCTTTTTTAATATCAGAAGAATTTGATAAGGGACCAATAATTCTTAAAAGACATCTGAGTTTAAAGGGACCTTTAAGTGATATTCTAAACAGATGCTCTGATGTAAGTATTGATATAATTAAAAATATTATTTATAAAAAAAAATTAATTTATAGAAGTCAAAATTATAGAAGGACTCCTTTAAAAAGACTTTCCTATCAAGATAATAATCTTAAACTTTATAAAGGTTTAAATAAAGTTTATGATGCTATAAGAATGGTTGATTCAGAAGAATATAAAAAAGCTTATGTGATTTTAGAAAATAAACTTAAATTAGAATTTTCAAAAGCAAAAAAGAAAACAAAATCAATATTGTGTGAAGTTAAAATAACAACTAAAAAATGAAGAAACCATATTTAATAGCAGAACTTTCCTGCAATCATGAAGGGGATCTTCATGAAATGTTTGAACTTATAGATATTGCTAAAAGTCTTAAAATAGATTGTGTTAAAATCCAAAGCTATACTTCCGATACAATTTCATCAGATACAAAATTTAAAAATAATACCATGTGGGGAAATATGGCTATTAAAAAATTATACAAAATGGCTCATACACCAAGAGATTGGCATAATAATATAGTTGAGTATTGCAAAAAAATAAAAATTGATTTATTTACAACTGTTTATTCAGAAAATGACTTACTATTTACTAAGAAATTTAATTTTAGTAAATATAAAATTGCTAGTTTTGAATTGTCTGATTTGAGTTTAATTAAAGAAACGACAAAAGTTTCAAAAAATATAATGATTTCAAATGGAATGTCGTATTTTGAAGAGGTTGAAAACGCAATCAATATTATTAGAAGTAACAAAGCTAGGCCAACCTTGTTGCATTGTAATAGTGGTTATCCGGCAAATTTTGCTGAACTTGATCTACAAACTATCCCTTTTATAAAGAAATATTTTAATTGTACTATTGGCTTTTCTGATCACACTTTATTTGAAAATGTAAATAGTTTAAAAAATTTAGAACCATTCATAGCTCCACTATCATCAGTATATATGGGAGCTGAAGTAATAGAATTCCATTTAATTAAAAATAGGTCAAAATCAAAAAAACTTTTTGAGAAAAAAAAAGGTGGTTTTGATTGGGCATTCTCCAAAGAACCAAAAGAAATAGAATATTTAATCAAAGCAATAGATGAATTTAGTTACAAGAATTTTTTAAGAGATTTAAGTAAAAAGCACTTAAAAATATTTAAAAAGATGAAGGGATCTGTAAAATTAAAACCTTCTAATAGAGAGCTTGAAACAAGAAAATTTCAACCTTCACTCTGGATAACAAAAAACATAAAGGCTGGAGATAAATTTAAATTTGGATATGGAAAAAATAAAAATTTTGATTCACTAAGACCAAATGATGGACTTCCATTAAAGTTTTATAAATATGTAAATGGAAAAAAAAGCTTAAAAGATCTCAAAACAGGGCATCCTCTAAGTTGGGAAGACATTAAAATTAATTAAATTTTTTATAAGTACTGTAAGTATTAGAATACATTTCAGAAATGAGATCTAGTTTTTTTAAATATAGAGGATTACTTTTGTCATTAAAATTAACTAGATTATTCCTCCTATAATTTAAATCAAAAGAGCAAGAGTAAATTTTATTCAATAAAATTGATATTTCTTTTCTAATACTTTTTTCATCCAAGATTCTAAAATTCTTAAAATAATTCTTTATTTCAAAAGAATTATTTAACTTTTTAACTGAACCAAGGGTTTCATACCAACAAGAGCCAAAAATAATTGATTGCTTTCCTCTAATAGCTGCTTCAAATCCTGCAGTCCCTGTAGCTGTGGCCACTATAGAAGATACGTCAATAAGATGATTTGAGTGAATTTTTGGATGAATAAATATAATATTTTTTAATTCTAATAACTTTTTATAAAAATCAATATTTTTTCTTGGATCCTCAAATGGTTGATTAAAATTATTTGGATGTTCTTTATATAAAATAAAATAATCATTAGGCAAATTTGTAGAGAGTTTTGTTAGAATTCTTAGGGGGTCGTATAAAAGACCTGCATCAGGGCAATGAGATCTTTCTGGGTGCCTACTTCCAGCAAAAAAGACAGACTTTTCAGGGAAATCTGATTTAATAGAATTATTTAAGTAAAAATTAAAAGCTTTTTGTGAGTTATTATGAATTAAAAGTTTATACGTGACGTTTTTTTTTATAGAAGACTTAGCGCAAAAAGTTTTTGAATTTTTTTCTAAATACAATCCTGTTTTATCATTGCCTTGAAAAAAATTTCTAATAATAAAACCTAGGTAAAGTTTAATTCTTTTAGGGATAAGAAGTTTACTTTTATATAATAAACTTTCAGTAGTTTTTTCATTTGCTAGAATATAAGTATATTTTATTGAATCATTTTTATCTTTAAAATATTGTAAAACTTTAGAAATCTCGCTATCAAATTTATGATTTGAGTTTAATTTGATATTATTTATATAACTCGTTCTAAAATAAACATTATAAATCCCAAAATTAAGATTTACTAAGTTATTGTTTTTAATTCGAATTCCAGAAGTATTTTCTACCATTAAGAATGGTTTATTTTTAATTAATTGTAATGCATAAAAAACATAGTCATAAATACGATGAGGTACTGTTGGACAAACCACTATATCGATTTTATAAATTTCAATAAATTTTGAAATATCTGCGATCATCTTACTTAAAAATAATTTTTTTAGATTTTTATTTTCTGAAATAGCATAATCAAACCATCGGTTAATTTGTTCATAAATTATAGGAATATGAAACTTCATTTTTTTTAAAATTTCATCTACATTTACCTTTGTGTGTATTTGTTGATTTAAATAATAGTCAATTTCATTGGAAAAAAAAAGTTCTTGATCAAAATAATTTGCTTTGTTGTCTTTACTAAATTTATCAAAATTTATTTTATACTTTTTTTGACCAATCCAACCAACAGTATTCCAACTATTTTTTTTTTTTAAAATATTTGCTATATCTATCCATGCCGAGTCAGGTGATTTTATGTAAATAACATTCATTTTCATTTATTAAGTTATATAACTTTTTTTATTTAGTTAGCTTAATCTCTTATATTTTTATTTTTTGTTTTTAAATGTTTTTTTATTTTAATTAAATTACTGTCTGAAAAAACTAGTTGGGATCCTAAAGCTATCCCATTTACACCATTATCATAAGCTTCTTCTAAATCGTCTAATCCTCCAGCTCCTCCTTCTAAAATTATTGGTATATTTGCTATTTTTCTCATTTTATTAAATATATTAAAGTCAAATCCATTCTGACTACCTTCTTTATCAACTGACATAATTCTAATTTCACCACAACCTAAATCAATAGCTTGTTTAGCCCATATTAGTGGTTCTAAATCTTGAATTGCTTTTTTTGATCTATGGTCATAAACAAAATAATTATTATCTATTTTAATAATATCTAGTCCCAAAACAACTGCTTGAGATCCAAATTGTTTAGCCAAGCTATTTATCAAATTTGGATTATCAATAGCGGTAGTATTAAGGCCTATTTTATCAGCTCCAATATCCATACATTTTCTTGCTAACTGAACGGAAGAAATTCCTCCAAAAAAGGTAAGAGGCATAAATACTTCTTTTGCGATCTCTTTCAAAATTTCAAAATTTGGGGGTATGTTGAACTTTGAAGCTTTTATGTCACTTACTAAAAGTTCATCGGCTCCTTGGTGATTGTGCGCTCTAGCTGTTGTCCTAGGAGAGCCAGCATCTTTATGATTATCAAAAAATTTACCTTTTACTAGCCTATTACCTTGAATTAAAATAGATGGGATTAGTCTCTGGTACATATCAAGGACTCCATTCTATAAACCATTTTAAAAATAATTCTCCAGATATTTGACTTTTTTCAGGATGAAATTGAAAAGCAGCTATGTTATCAAAAGAAATACCTGCAACTAATTCTTTACCATAATCCACAGTAGAGTTCACAATACTTTTATTTACTGGGATAAGAGTATAAGAATGAGCAAAATAAAAGGATTTATATCTATTAATTTTTTTTTCTAATTTTAAAGTGTCGTTTTTAAATGATATTTCATTCCAACCCATATGTGGAATAATTCTATCATTAGAAATAGTGTCTTTAAGATTTATAACCTTACCCTCAATCCAACCTAAACCATCATGTTCACCAAATTCAGTTAAATGAGTTGCTAAAACTTGCATGCCAACGCAAATACCTAAAAAGGGCTTTCCTTTTTTTAAAATATTTTCATTTAAAGCTTCATCAAAATTTTTTTTTTTAATACTATCAATTACATGTTTTGTTGCACCAACTCCAGGTAAAATTACTTTATCAACTTTTTTTAATTGATCAGGATCATTAATCAAAATTGTTTCGCAACCGGCATAGAATAATGAATTTCTTACAGAATTTAAATTTCCTGATCCTGTATTTTCGTCACCATAATCTATTATACCTACTATCAAAATTATTTATGTGAAAAAATTTTTTCAAAGGAATCGAAATCCTTTGGAACCTTATTATTTTTTCCAATAAGGTCTGTGTTAGGCATTTTATTTGGAGAAACTACATGCTTTGATACTATATTGTAAAACTCTTCTTCTTTTATTTCCATTAAATCAAGAAAGAAATCCAGTGCTTTTGGTCTTTTCCCATCATATTCCTTAACTAGTTCTAAAGCCTTTTCTCTTGTAAGCTCTCCGTTTCTTATATCAATTGAAGTTAAATGTGAAGTTCTCCCAAATCCTCTTTTTAAGAATTTTATATAGTCTCTTAATCCTTGCATGAAACATTCAATTTTTTCATAACTATATTCCGGAGGTACTCCTTCTACAAAATCTCCCTTCCAATCTAATTCTTTGGCAATTAAGGCAGATTGTTCTCTTGGATTCCATGGTATATAAGCTCCTAAATATACTGATCTTGTTTTGTTTTTCATTAATAATTCTCTAGATGGATAAGTATATGGTTTCAAATCCCTCAGGGTTACTTCATGATCACTAATTGTATTATCTAACATGCCATGCATATCTTCAGCATTTATTCCTAAATTTATTTTTAAATTAAATCTTCTTTCATCTGCCTCTTCAACTTCATCATAAGAATAGTAAGATGAGTATTCAGCTCCTGGCTCGCCCCAAAATATCAAAGGAACTTTTGTCATTAACGACACATGCATCGGGTATGCAAAGATTCCCGTATGACAGTGCCAACAAAAATCACCCCTTCTAACTAAAGACTCATACATTAATTTTCTTACAACTTTCCAATTAGGGGAAAATCTGATTACATCAACACCAAGTTTTTTAAAAGTTTTTGTACAGTTTTCTTCAACTGTTGGTCTCATAAATAAGTGATCAAAACGAACTACCAAGCATTTTAATTTTAATTCTTTGGCTAAATAATAAAGTGTAAAGGTTGAGTCTTTACCTCCTGAAAAAGGTACAATACAATCATAGTCATATTTGCCTCTATGTTCCTCAACTAACTCTATCAAATCTTTATGTCGTTGATTCCAGTCGATTTCTTCTTTTTTAAATTCTATTTGCTTACAAACAGAACAACCACCAGATTCATCAAAAGATAATGACTCAGCTGTTTCAGGCATAACACATTTAGTACAAAGTTTCATTATTTTATAATTTGAACTATTAATTCAATCTTTCAAAGTTTTTTTTTATTTTATGTTGCTTTTTTAACAAAATATCAATGTTTTTTTTATCCATTGCTTCTCTCAAATCCATACAACTCTCTTCGAATGCTAAAAAATATTTTTTTAAAAGTGCTTTATTGTGAGAAGTGGAAGCATAAAAAACATTATTAGCTAAGAATCCTTTTTGAAGCATTTCTTGAGAAATAAAACGAATATATTTTAAATGGTTAAGATCTTTAAAATAAAAATTTGATAAAGCTGGTATACCTGTTATTTCAGTATCAAATTCAAATTTTTTGAATACGTCTTTCCAAAAACCCCTAACTTCTTTACCTATTTTTGTGATGACTATCCATGATTTTTCTTTTTTCATTGTATCTAAAGTGGCCAATGCTGCTGTGGATCCTATTCTTTCAGTCCAAAAAGTACTACTTATAAAAGTATCATCTATGGAATTCATAATTTTACCCTTTCCTAATACTGCGTTAATTGCGTAACCATTACCAAGTGCTTTACCATAGATAATCATATCTGGTGTAACTTTGTATTTTGAGTAAATACCTCCATACGTTTCTCTAAAACCTGAGGTACACTCATCAAAAATAAGAATAATATTATGTTTTTTTGTTATCTCTCTTACTTTTTTTAGAAAATCATCTTTTGGTTGTATGCTCCTAACAACCTCCATCTTTACAGCAGCTATATCGTCTTTATGTTTATAAATAAGCTTAGTAAAAGTTTTTATATCATTATATTTAAAAGATAGGGTTGTGTTTTTTAATGAGCTAGGAACTCCCCCTGGATTTAAACCTTTAATAATATGTCCATTTAAATTATTTTTTGAGGATAAGTTGGTAGACAAATACCAATCATGCCATCCGTGATAACCGCATATTAATATTTTGTCTTTTCTTTTAAAAGTTCTGGCCAATCTAATGGCTACAGCATTTGCTTCTCCTCCGGACCTAGTAAATCTGACTTTTTGTGCCCAGGGATTTAGATTTAATAATTTTTCAGATAAGAATACTTCTTCAGGCGCATTAAGCGTTGACATATTGCCTAATGAAATTTTTTTTAAAACTTCTTTATCAACTTCTTTTCTTGAATAACCTAGGGAATTAGTACCAACACCCATATAACTAAAATCTAAATACATTTTAGAATTTAAATCCCAAACTTTACAACCGCTTGTCTTTTGAAAATAAGAAGGCCAATAATCTGATAGGTATCTATCTGGGTTTTTGGTAAGAAGCATGCTTCCACCTGCAATACTTTTTTGGGCTCTTTTCCATAACTTAGAACCAAGAGTCTTATTAGAAATATTATATAAATATTTTTTTGTCATTTTTTAAGTTTTTTAAATTTTTTACCATTAATTTAAAATCATTTTTAGTATTTATATCACATACTCTATCTATAGGTATCTTATGAATTCCTAATTTTTTTGAGTAAAAAGATTTATTTTTTTTTAAGATCTTTTTTGTTGTCCAATAAAACATACCTGCGTCACATAAAATATTTGGATATTTATTAGATTGAATTTTTTCATATTTTTTCATAGCCAAATGCCAAAAACCCTTTTTTGGCAAAAGAGCTTGAAAAGGAGGTAGATTATATTCTGAAGCAGAAATTAAAGAATCATATTTAGAAATAGAAAAATTTTTATAACTTTTTTTTAAATCTTCAATTGTAAGAAGAAGGGCAGTTGGATAAATACAACAAAATACCATTTTCTCATTAATAGATTTATCAAAGTTGTTTAATACATTTTGACAAACTTCCACTACAGTAGAAGTATCTTTAGACAGATTTGGTTTTCTGTGATGGAATTCAGACCCTTCTTTTATAGCAATAGATTTAATTTTTAAAGACTCAGAACTAACAATTACTTTACTAAATAGTTTGGAACGAAGGGCTTTTCTAATAGACCAAGCAATCAATGGTTTATTATTAATTTTAATTATATTTTTTCTTGAAAGTCTTTTTGAATTTAATCTAGCAGGGATAATTGCGATAGGCTTTTTACTCAAGGTCATTAAATGATAATTGTGAACCTTCTTTAATATCTTTGTTTAATTTTTTATTTAGTATTTCATTTAATTGATTAGGAGGTATGCCGTATCCAGGTCTTTTGTATTTTAAAATCATATCTTTTACCTGGGTATTTTTCTTATAGTCCATACCTGCACAAATACTCCTTCTGACTTTTAATCTTTTTTCTTTTTCTATTTCAGTAAATATCCTTCTTGACGAACCCATAGCTATTTCAATTTCACGAATTTTTTTTACAAATTCTTCCATTTCTTTTGGCTCTAAAGACATAATATGCTCTACCCTAGGGGTAGTTTTATCAAGAGTAATAGTTTTTTCTAAAAGATTTGCTCCGATTGCAACTGCTGCAATATCCATATCAAAACCCACTGAGTGATCAGAATAAGCTACTGGACAATTGAACATATTTTTTAAAGATTTTATCATATTTAAATTAATCGAAGAAGGTATTGCTGGATAACCAGAAGGGCAATTATGAATAATTATTTCACTATTGCCTTCAGTTTTTATTATGTCAATAGCATCAGCAATTTCTCCAATTGTTGAATTACCTGTATCCAATTGAATACTGATTCCAGATTTAGCAACTTCTTTTAGAAAAGGAAAATAGTTTACATCAGCTGAAGCTATTTTAATTGAGTGACATCCAACTTTTTTCACAAAATCCAAACCTAGCTCGTCTCCTATCGTGGCAAAAAAAGTTAAGCCCAAACTATCTGAGTATGTTTTAAGCTCAGTCCATTGTTCAAAATTTAAACTTCTTCTTACAAATATATCAAAAAGATTTTCTGAGATTTTTTTTGTTTCATTCGTATTTCGGTCTACAAGTATCTCAAAATCAAATTCAATTGTTTTATCAGATATTAATTCATTAGGATCAAAAATTTGAAATTTTACTGCATCTGCTTTTGAGTCGGAAGCATGTTTAATAAGTTTTTTTGCATAATCAACTCCATCGTGAGTTGCTCCTGCTTCAAAAGTTATAAAGCAAGGATGACCGTCTCCAATAAATTTATTTCCTATTTTCATTTAAATGTTTTCCAATTTTTTGGATTTATTAAGTATTCATCGTTTATAGTTTTTTTCATTAAATCCTTCAACATATTAATATCAAGTAATTTGTTTTTACATATATTAATTAAGTTATTTAATTGTTCCTCATTATCAACTCCAATTATTGTTTTGGCTACTGATTCATTATTCAAAGCATATGATAAGCAAGATTGAATTGGCTTTATATTATTATTTCTATGCCAGGAGAACCAATCATTCCAAAATTTTTCCCATTTATGAAATTTTATAGGTATATTTTGTTTTTTATCTTGAGAAAGTAGACCTTGGAGAAAAATTGACCTGGCATGAAATTCTTTTTGATCAAGATGAATTTTTTCAAGCCACCCTGAATCAATAATTCTTCTGTCTAAAATATTTAAAGGGCCTTGGATTATGTCAAACCCTAAATCATAAAATGACTCTAACTCTTCAAGTTCATAAATTGATATACCAAAATATTTAATTTTATTATTTTTTTTTAAAATATTTAATTCTTCAATTAAATAATCTGCATATTTTGTTTTGAGGATATTGGTATCATGCAATAAAATTGAATTTATTTGATTTTGTTTTAAAGAAATAAAAACTTCTTCTAATTTTCTTTTAACAATTTCCTTATTTAAATATTCATTTTTAATATCTGCAAATGAAATTTTTGTAATTATATTAAAATCTTTTTTAACATAGTTACTTAATATGTTGTGAGCATTGTTATATTTTTGAGAAGTGTCTAAAAATAAAATGTTTTCAGTTTTACAAATTTTAAGAATTTTCTTAATATCAAAAATTGAATTTTCTCTTGCCACACCATAATTGCCATCTATTTGGGCAGTCCCTAGTACAATTTTATTAAATTCCAAAATACTTGTTTATATTCTTGATTACATACCTTACATCTTCATTATTCATTTTATAATGAAGGGGTAATGACAATGCCTTTTTAGAATAAAGTTCTGCGTTAGGATAATCATTTTTTTTATAACCTATTTTTTTATAAAATGGGTGCAAATGGATGGGTAAATAATGAAGTTGAGTCCCTATTTTTTTTTTATCAAGGAAATTCATTATTTCATAATTTTTTTTATTAGAATTTTTATTAATCAAAATTATAAATAAATGATAAGAACTAGTAGAGTTTTTATTTACAAATTGAGTATTGATAAATGGATTGTTTTTTAAATTTTTTATATAGTAATTTGCAATATCATTTCTCTTTTTTTTAAATTTATTAAGTTTTTCTAATTGGCTTACCCCAAGAGCGGCATTTATCTCAGACATCCTATAATTAAATCCTAGTATTTTTTGCTCGAAGTACCATTTTTCGATTCTTTTAGTGATATTAGATTTTACGTTTTTATCTATTCCATGAGATTTAAAAATTTTTGCTATGTTATAACTTTTTAAATCATTTGTATGTAAGGATCCACCTTCACCAGTAGTGATCATTTTAACTGGATGAAAACTAAAAACAGATATATCTGAATATTTGCAATTTCCTATTTTTGATTTTTTATAAGTTGCTCCTAATGCATGAGATGCATCTTCGATAATTTTAAAATTGTATTTTTTTGATAGTAATTTTATTTCGTACAAATCGCATGGATTTCCACCTATATGAACAATAATAAGTATTTTTGGTAACTTTTTTTTCTTTTCAGCTATTTTTAATTTAATTTTTAATGAATCAACTGAGATATTGAAGGTTTTAAGATCTATGTCTACAAAATCTATTTTAGCCCCACAATACAAAGCACAATTTGAAGAAGCAACAAAAGAGTTAACAGTAACCCAAACCCTATCCTCTGGTTTCAATCCTAAAGAAATACAAGCAGTATGAAGTGCCGAAGTAGCAGAATTAAAAGTCAGAGAGTATTTTGAATTGGTAGCCTTTGAGAGTTGTTTTTCAAATTTTTCGTTATAGGGTCCTTGAGTTAAATAATCAGAATTAAGTACTTCTTTTACTTTTTTTAAATCATTTTTATCAATAAATTGTGAGCTATATCTATTAACTGTCATTAAATTGCTTAAGCATTTTTTTGAAAGTATTGTGATTTAATTTAGTAGTATTATCTGATCTATATTCAAAACCAAACTTAACTTTTTTTCCTTTTTCTTTAAGCAAAGTCTTAGTGTAGTCGTATTCATTAGAAAATTGTAATACAGGCTTAATAATAAAAAAATCTTTAAATTCAATAGTATTTAAACTGTCATCAGAGGGACACATGGTTTCATGCATTTTTTCACCGGGCCTAATACCAATAATTTTTTTATTAATTTTAGGTGCCATTAAATTTGCAATCTCTTCAACAGTTATTGATGGCAACTTTGGTATAAAAATTTCCCCACCTCTCATTCTTGAGAATGATTTTATAACAAAGTTAACACCCTCATCTAAAGTAATAATAAATCTTGTCATATTGGGATTTGTTATTGTGATAAATTTTTGTTTTGATTCTATTTGAGATTTGAAAAAAGGTACAACAGAACCTCTTGAACCAAATACGTTTCCATACCTCACAACAGAAAACTTAATATCTTTTCCACCTACAAAATTATTTGCTGCAATAAAAAGCTTGTCACTGGCGAGTTTTGTTGCACCATATAAATTAATTGGATTTGCAGCTTTATCAGTAGATAAAGCAATTACTTTTTTAATCTTTTGATCTATTGCAGCTTTAATAACATTTTCAGCACCCTGAATATTTGTTTTTATACACTCAGAAGGATTGTATTCAGCCGCTTCTACTTGCTTTAAAGCAGCTGCATGGACAACATAGTCAGAATTCCACATAGCTTCTTTCAAACGATTTTCGTCTCTAACATCACCTATAAAGAATCTAAGTCGATCAGAGTGGATTTCATTCTGCATTAAACTTTGCTTAAGTTCATCTCTTGAAAAAATTATAATTTTTTTTACTTTGTAAGAATTTAAAAGCTTATTTGTAAAAGCTTTACCAAAGGAACCTGTTCCACCTGTAATTAGAATTGTTTTATTATTAAACATAATATAAAGAAGATATAGAAGAATAATATATATACGAACTTTTTAATTAATGTAAGTGAAAAAAATCTGCTTTATTCCTGACTATTCAAAGTCAACAGGTAGGGGCCATTTAGGCAGATGTATTAATTTAGCTTATACTTTCAAGCAAAATAAATGGGATGTTTTTTTTTATTTCGAGAAAAGACATGATATTAATAAAAGTACATGTAAGTTTAAAATAATTAAAACAATTAAAGAAAAATATTTTAATTTAATTTTTGTTGATAGTTATTTTTTAAATAATAAAAAAATAATTTTCTACAAAAAAATTTCAGAAAAAATTTGTGTAATAGATGACTTTGGAGTAATCAAATATAAAACAGATTTTTATTTAAATTATTCTAGTAATAATCCAAAAAATCCAAAAAAAATAAAAAATATAAAAAAATTGCTTGGTTTTAAATATTTAATCCAATCACCATTAAATAAAAATCCAAAAATAAGAAAAATATTTAATTTTAATAAAGAAATACCTATTGCAATTTTTTTTTCATCTACTTGTAAATCCAATTTATTATTTAAAGTTTTAAAAATATTATCTTTAAGTAAATTTTATGAATTCATGAAAATAGAATTACTTTTAACAAGTGAGATGAATTTTTCAAAAAAAACTTTAATGAAATTGAAAAATCATAAAAAAATTAAACTTACTATTGATAAAAAAGACTTATATAAGACTTATCAATATAGTTATTTTTTTATTGGCAGTTATGGCTACTCACTTCTAGAAAGAATAGGTTTTTCTGCAATAAGTGTTTGTAATTTATTTATTAAAAATCAAAAACAAAATTATAATTTTTTAAAAAATAAAGGCATTGTTATAAATATTGAAAGCATATCAAAATTAAATAAAGTAATTGATGATTTAATAAAAAATCCTAAAAAAATAAATAGAATTCAAAAAAACAAAATTTTAAAAATTACATACAAAGGCAATCAAAATATTTTTAATGATTTAATTAAATAAATAAATTATTAACTATAAATGCTTCAGCAAAATTTGTTCCTATGTGAGCACCCCTGTACTTTGCATGAATTTCTATAAATTCTATTGATCGCATGTGAGGAAATTTTCTCAATTCAAACTTAAATTTTTTCAATGCATTTTGTTTTGCTAAAATATTTTTTTTAGAAACTTTGTAGAAAAAATTTGGATCATATTTACTTGGCTTGCTATATCCAGAACTACTAATAGTTTCACAAGAATATAAATCTATGAATGAACCATTTATTGGCCTTGAAGCAATAACAGCTGCTTCATGACAATATTTATGATCAATATTTGTACAAAACTTATGATGGGTAAAAATAGCATCTGCCTTGAAATTTTTTAAAATATTTTCAAGAAATTTAACTAGTTTTATCAATGGCTCTGAGTCAAAACTATTGTCTTCAAAATCACCAATATGCAAATCTTTACTTGTAACACCCAGTACTTTACAAGCTTCAGTAAGATTTTTAATATGATCGCTAATTTTTTTATTATTATGCTCTCCTCTACTTGTAAGCCCCTTAGAAGCAATAACAATTTTTACCCTGACTCCTTCAGAGCGAAGCTTATTTATTGTAGCTCCTGCTGAAAGTGTCTCATCATCAGGATGGGCAAAAAAGAATAAGACTTTCTTATACAATAATTTCGATTTCATTTTACTAAATTTTATATAATTTAAGTTTTATATTTAATATCAATTAAAACAATATCTTAATTTTATTAAATAGAATTGTATATTTTTTGCTTAATAAATTTAAAATAAAGCCGTGTATTTATTAAAAAAATTCAAATTATATTTGATTTCCATATTTCATTTATTTCAAATATTTATAATGAAAAAAGAGATTGAACAAAGAAAGTATATTTTTATAAGAGAAAAAATTATTTGGTTCAGTCTTTCTTTTGTTATTAAATTACTTAATAAACTTAAGTATAAATATGAAGTTATATTGAAAACAAACGAAAATAGTTTTTATCTTAGAGAAAATGGTATAACTCTAAAAAATTCTGAATTTAACCCACATTTATTACACGGATTTTATCCCAAAGAGATTATTTACGGCAATTTATTAGTTAATAAATTAAAAAAAATTCTTGATAAACATAAAATAAATTTAAACTACATAGTAGATATTGGTTCTAATATAGGTCTTATGACATTTCCTCTCTCGAAAAATTTTCCAACAGCTAAGATTATTAGCATAGAAGGAAGTAAACTAAATTATGAAATATTGAAAAGTAATAGTTTAATTCAGAATTTTGATATAACCAATATACATTTTGTAAATGAATTAGTAGGAGAAAATGCGAAAAAAGTTAATTTTATTGAGGGTCTTGGAGAAAAATCTCAAATCTTAGATGAAAATATCTTAAACTATAAATATCTAAAAAAAAACAAACATAACACTCTTATTTCTAAAGAAATGATTTCTTTAGAAAAAATTTTGGAAAAATATAAATTTCCAAATATTGATTACTGCAAAATAGACATAGAGGGCTCTGAGATTTATTTGATTAAAAGTCTTTTATTAATAAAACCAAAAATTATTACTATTGAATATAATTTTCAAAAAATTACTTCTATAAATTTCATAATTAATATCAAAAAAATCATTGAGCTAGGTTATGTGGTCTACTCTGATGAATTAGATATTATAGATGATCTTGAAAATCATATATTAAATAATAAAAAAACTGATTTATGGTTAATAGAAAAAAATGAGTAAATTTTCAAAAAAAAACTATCAATTAGCTTCTGATACTTGGGATAAACTAGAAAGAAATGCAATTTATAAAATAGTTAAAAGCGGCCAATATACAATGGGCGAAAAAGTAAGGAAGTTTGAGAAAGAATTTTGTAAATACTTAGATACTAAAAATGCCGTAATGGTTAATAGCGGATCATCAGCAAATTTATTAATTATGGCTGCACTTGCTTTGAAATATAGATTAAAAGGAAACATAATTGTTCCAGCTGTAAGTTGGTCGACTACTTATTTTCCATGCAATCAGTATGGATTTAGTCTGAATTTTGTAGATATAGATAAAAATACATTAAATTTAGATATTAAAAAAACACAAAAAGCCATAAATTCGAAAACAGTTGCAATTATGGCTGTTAATCTATTAGGAAATTCCAATGACTTTAGAAAATTAAAAACAATTGCAAAAAAAAATAATCTTATTCTAATAGAAGATAATTGCGAAAGTTTTGGTGCTATTTCAAATACAAATCAATTTACTGGAACAATAGGTAGTTTTGGAAGTTTTTCCTTTTTTTTTAGCCATCACTTACAAACTATGGAAGGTGGAATGATTGTATGTAAAAGCAAAGATGATGCTGATTTTATTAAAACTTTAAGAGCTCATGGCTGGGTAAGAGATATTGATAAAAAGAATAAAATTTATAAACACTCTGGAAACAATTTTAATGATAGTTTCACTTTTATTACTCCTGGATACAATTTGCGTCCACTTGAGTTTAGTGGGGCTGTAGGTAGCATTCAGCTTAAAAAATGGCCATCTATGAGAAAAAAAAGAATTTCCAACGCAAATTATTTCAAGAAATTATTCTCTCAATTAAATGATCGGGTTCTAATACAAAAGGAAATTGGCAAATCTAGTTGGTTTGGCTTCTCAATAATCTTAATTGGCGATCTTGAAAATAAAAGAGAAGAAATTTTAAAAAAACTTGATCAAAATAAAGTTATGTATAGACCTATAGTAAGTGGTAATTTTATGAAAAATCCAGTAATGAAATATTTAAAATATATAGATAATAAAAACTATGAATCAGCTAATTATCTTAATAAAAATGGTTTTTTTATAGGTAATGATATTATTAATCTTAAAAAAAATATAAAATTAGTTTATGAGATTATTTCAAATATAAAATGAAAATAGCTTTAGTAACTGGAATTACAGGTCAAGATGGATCTTATTTAAGTGAACTATTAATAAAAAAAGGATACAAAGTTCATGGAATAATTCGTAGATCAAGTTCTTTTAACACAGGAAGGATTGATCATTTATTTAATAATAAAAAATTAAAAAATAAATTTTTCTTGCATTACGGTGACTTACTTGATGGACAATCTCTTAGTAACGTCATAAGTAAAATAAAACCAAATGTAATATACAACCTGGCAGCTCAAAGCCATGTTAGTGTCTCATATGAACTTCCTGAGTATACCTTAAATGTTGATGCAATTGGTACACTTAAATTATTAGAGATAATAAAATCAACTAATAAAAAAATTAAATTTTATCAAGCTTCATCAAGTGAAATATTTGGGAAAAATACTTATAAAACGCAAAACGAAATTACTCCGATGATTCCATCTTCACCATACGGAATAGCAAAATTATGTTCATATCTTTTAGTTAAAATGTATAGGGAATCTTATGGGATGTTTTGTTCTAACGGAATTTTGTTTAACCATGAATCTCCGAGAAGAGGTGGGACTTTTGTTACAAAAAAAATTATTCAAAACTTAGTAAGAAGAAAACATGGATCGAAAGAATTTTTAAGCTTAGGTAATATTTATTCAATCAGGGATTGGGGTTATGCTCCTGATTATGTTGAAGGAATGTATAAAATCATGCAATATAAAAAACCTGATGACTTTGTTTTATCTACAAACACAACTTGCTCAATAAAAGAATTTGTTAATCTTTCAATGAATTATTTAGGAATAAAATATAAATGGATTGGAAAAGGATTTAAAGAAAAAGCCATATGTCCTGAAAATGGAAATACAATAGTTAAAATTGATAAAAAGTATTTTAGACCTATCGATGTAAGTTATCTTAATGGAGATTATAAAAAAGCTTTAAAAGCAATTGGATGGAAGCCAAAAACTAAATTAAAAGAACTTATTAAGATAATGATCAAAGAAGAAATTAACAGTAAAAACAAATAGTTTATATGAGAATTCTAATATCTGGTGGTAATGGTTTTTTAGGCAATCATTTAAACAGCATCCTAGATAATAAAAAAAATAAAATTATAAACTTTAGAAGTAAAAACTATGATTTAACTTCAATAAAAGAAACTGATAAACTTTTTAAGAAATATCATCCTGATATATTTATTCATTTAGCTGGGGATGTGGGTGGCATTAATAAAACAAAAAACAATCCTGCCAAAAGTTTTTACAATAATATTGCAATGGGCATTAATACAGTTGAATCCTCAAGAAAATATAATGTTAAAAAATATATAATGATAGGCACTATTTGTTCATACCCAAAGTTTAGTCCGATGCCATTTAAAGAGGATGATTATTGGAACGGATATCCAGAGGAAACAAATGCCCCATATGGCATAGCTAAAAAATCAATATCTGAGCAACTAGATGCCTATTGGAAAGAATATAATCTTAATTATGTAAACATTATTTTAACGAATATATATGGCCCTGGTGATAACTTTGATGAGAAGACATCGCACGTAATTCCAGCAATAATTAAAAAATTACATTATGCAAAATTAAGAAAAGATCCTTATGTTGAAATATGGGGGGATGGATCTCCCACAAGAGATTTTTTATATGTTGTGGATGCCGCCAAAGCTATTAAAAAATTAATTTCAAATAAATTTATTGGAATAGTAAATGTGGGATCAGAAAAAGAAACAAGCATCAAGAATTTAGTAAATTTAATTAATTCATATGTAAAGTATGATGGCAAAATAAAGTGGAATAAAAATATGCCAAATGGACAACCGAGGAGATTGGTAAGTAACAAGAGAATAAAAAAAATTTGTAATTTTAAACCAAGTGTTGATTTAAAAAAAGGAATTGAAAATACAGTTAAATGGTATTCCAAAATAAATGTATAACACTAAGAAGAAAGTACTTTATGTGTATACATCGGGCAGAGAAATTAGAAATTCGAAAGAAAACCCAAAAGAATTTTTCTATGGATATTTTAATTTAAAAAAAGAAAATCTAGACGTAGCTTTTATTGAGATTGATAAACTATTTTCAAAAATATTATATTTTTCAATTACGTACTGGATTCTAAAAATTAAAGATACTTATATTCTAAAAAAATTCGGAATAGGATTAAGGGGACATATGATGTTTCAACATAAAAAATACTTTGAGAAATTTGATTACATAATTGGAACTAATGACTCTATTTCATTAGGATTAAGTGATATTAAAAAAAAATATAACTTAAATTATAAGATCATTTACTTGAATATGGGCTTAACTTCTAAGCTGCAAGATCTAAAAAATAACAATTTTAAATATTATAAAAAAGCAAGAAATATAATCGAAACGAAATTAATTAAAATAGAAAAAGTAATTTCAGTTGGGGAAGGAGAGTATCTTTTTTTTAAAAAACATTTTAATAAATTAAAAAATAAATTTAAATTCACACCTTTTGGAATAGATCATAAGTTTTGGTCAAATTATAAAGGAAATAATAAGAAAAAATTTGTTTTATTTGTTGGCAGTGACTCAAATAGAGATTTTAAAATGATGATTAAAATTTCAAAAAATTTGCCTCATACAAAATTTGTATTTGTTACATCTAGAATAAAACTTGATGAATGTAATTCAAATGTAACTTTATACTCAGGCAGCTTTAAAAAACCTAATATTTCAGACTCTCAGTTAAGAAAACTTTATAATCAAGCTTATCTAACAGTTATTCCTGTAAAAAAAAATACTTTGATGACTTCAGGACAAAGTGTTTGCATGCAAGCTATGTCTGCAAATTGTTTAGTTTTAACTTCAAAATTTCCAGGATTATGGGATTTAAAAAATCTAATAAATAAAAAAAATATACTCATTACTGAGCATAATACTGAAAGTTTTTGTAAAATTATTATAGATGTAATTAAAAAAGATAAACCTCAAATAAGAAAAAATGCAGAAAAATTTATAATAAACAAATGTAGTTTAAAAGTATTTTCAAATTCTCTTAGTAATGAAATAATTTAAATTTTGTTATTTAAGTTTATATTTTCATCAAAATAAATTGACTGACTTGGAAATGCGAATGATAATCCTAATTCTTCAACAGTTTTTTTTAAAAATAGACCTAGATCTTCTTTTACCCTCAAATACTCATTCCAATTATTGTTACTTGTAAAACAATATATAAGTATATCAATTGAGCTGTCATTAAATTTTTCTAGTCTAACAAAACATTGATGGTTATCGTTTACCATAAAATCTTTATTATTTTTTACATATTCTTCTACTAATGTCGTAAATTTTTTAATTTGGTCTAAAGTAGATTTATATTCAAGGCCTATAGTCCAAGATATTCTACGATACTTTCGATTTGAGTAATTGATAATAGGTACCTCTGCAAATATATAGTTGGGTATAGTTATAGGTGTAGAATCAAACTTTCTAATTCTTGTTGATCTAAAGCCGATATGTTCAACTGTTCCTTCGGCATGACCAGGGACGTTCACTACATCTCCTAGAGTAAAGCTTTTTTCCATAAGAATAAGCAAACCAGATATTAAATTCTTGAACATATCCTGGGCTCCGAGAGCTACAGCAACTCCAAAAAGACCTAACCCTGCAATTACAGGGCCTATTTTTATTCCCCATACATCTAAAGTTGCAACTATTCCTAAAAAAATAATCAAATATTTTAAAGATTTAATTAACCAAACTACAAGTGCCTTTGATATTAGCTTTTCTATTTGGTTAAACATATTACTAAAAGGATTTACAGCTTGATGTATTAACCAAAAAACAAATATAGTGGCTAAAGTTTTATTAATTTTTTGTAGATAAAGACCTAAAGTTGTTTCAACATCCACATATAATGAAACAAAAAGGAATGCAAATACGATAGGTAAGAACTTTAGAGGGGATAACAAAGACTCAAATAACTGATCATCAATTTTATTACCAGTTTTAAGAATGATTTTTTTTATTTTTTTTAAAATGAATTTAGCAAACAATCCTCTTATAGAAAAAGCAAGAATAATTAAAAGTAAAACTAAACCTATTTCGTAGAGACGCAGGCCAAAAACTCCTTTATCAAAAACATCTAAAATTGACTTATAAAATTCAGTAAAAATTTCCATGGCTTATTCTTAACACAATAATAATAGTTTCATAAAAAAAAAGGCCGCTTAAAGCGGCCTTTTATTAAAAAGCTTGTAAATATAAATTACATCATTCCTGGCATACCGCCCATACCACCCATGCCGCCCATATCAGGCATTGCAGGTGCCGAAGACTTGTCTTCAGGTTTATCTGTAATCATAGCTTCAGTTGTAGTTAATAAACCTGCTACTGAAGCAGCGTCAATTAAAGCAGTTCTAACGACTTTAGTTGGATCAATAATGCCTGCTTTTACTAAATTACAAAATTTACCAGTTTGAGCATCAAAACCATGACTACTGTCTTTACTTTCAATAATCTTTCCAGCAATAACAGCTCCATCATGACCAGCATTTTCAGATATCTGCTTTAGTGGAGCTGAAAGGGCTTTTTTAACCAAATCAACACCAAAACGTTGGTCATCATTGTCCACTTTGAGTTTATTTAGAACAGAAGTAGCATAAAGAAGAGCAGTTCCACCACCAGGAAGTATTCCTTCTTCTACAGCAGCTCGAGTAGCATGCATGGCATCTTCTACCCTATCTTTTTTCTCTTTTACCTCTACTTCTGAAGCACCCCCTACTTTGATAACCGCAACTCCGCCTGCTAACTTTGCTAGACGCTCTTGAAGTTTTTCACGATCGTAGTCAGAAGAAGTTTCATCTATCTGTTTTCTAATTTGATCACATCTAGCTTCAATTTCTTTTTTCTTTCCTGCTCCACCAACAATAGTAGAGTTCTCTTTATCTACAACAACTCTCTTAGCTTTTCCAAGCATATCCATTGTTACGCTCTCTAGTTTTACACCAAGATCTTCACTTATAACTTGCCCACCTGTAAGAATAGCAATATCTTCTAGCATTGCTTTTCTTCTATCTCCAAAACCAGGTGCTTTTACTGCAGCAATTTTAAGACCTCCTCGAAGTTTATTTACAACTAAAGTTGCTAAAGCTTCTCCTTCAACATCTTCAGAAATTATTAAAAGAGGTTTTGTAGACTGAACTACTGATTCAAGAAGAGGAAGCATTGGTTGAAGACTAGATAGCTTTTTTTCATGAAGAAGTATTAAACAATCTTCTAATTCAGCTTTCATTTTGTCACCATTAGTAACAAAATATGGGCTTAAATATCCTCGATCAAACATCATACCTTCCACAACATCTAATTCTGTATCCAAACTTTTTGCTTCTTCAACAGTAATTACACCTTCTTTTCCAACTTTTTGCATAGCATGAGAAATCATCTTACCAACTTCTGCATCACCATTAGAAGCAATAGTTCCTACTTGCTCAACTTCTTTTTCTCCCTTTACAGGTTTTGAATTTTTTTGAAGTTCTGCAACAACTGCATCAACAGCGCTATCCATACCTCTTTTTAAATCCATTGGATTCATTCCTGCAGCTACAGCCTTGAATCCTTCGGTAGCTAAAGATTGACATAAAACTGTTGAGGTAGTAGTACCATCACCTGCTGTATCATTAGTTTTGTTAGCTACTTCTTTAATCATCTGAGCTCCCATATTCTCAAACTTATCGGCTAGCTCTATTTCTTTTGCAACAGTAACACCATCTTTTGTGGTTCTTGGTGACCCAAAAGATTTATCTATAACTACATTTCTACCTTTTGGTCCTAAAGTAACTTTTACCGCATCTGCTAAGATGTTAATACCATTTAACATTTTTGCTCTGGCTTCTGTGCCAAAGTGAATTAATTTTGCTGACATATTTTATAACCTCCCTATTTACTTCTCAATAATTCCCATGATGTCTGACTCTTTCATGATGAGTAATTCCTTACCATCCATTTTTACTTCAGTGCCTGACCATTTTCCGAATAGAATACGATCACCTTTTTTAACATCAAGTTTTACTATTTGTCCATTTTCATTGCGAGCACCACTTCCTGCTGCAACAACCCTACCTTCCATAGGTTTTTCTTGTGCAGTATCTGGAATGATAATGCCGCCTTTTGTTCGATCTTCAGCGCTTACTCTTTCGACTAAAACACGATCGTGCAAAGGTTTTAAGTTCATAATTTTACTCCTCTATTATATTTATATTTATATATCTCTATTTAGCACTCTTAATACTAGAGTGCTAATAGTTAAGTAGTAATGAAATATAATGTTTCAATGCCTAGTTAAAGATATTTTTATTGATATATTAAAAAATTGGCTTATTTACTTGGTTTTTTTATAAAAATACTGCAAAGTACGACTTAAATATGAACAAAAATATAGAGATAAATATTGGTGCTAGGTTAGGAAATTTAAGAAAAAGAAAAAAAATGACTCTTGATGAGCTATCGTCAAAGTCAGGGGTTTCAAAATCTATACTTTCCCAAATTGAAAGAAATATCTCAAACCCAACTGTATCAACAATGATTAGAATTTCAGAAGCTTTAGACGAAACATTATCTAATTTTTTTACAAACTTAAACAAAATAAAGGATAAAAGCATACAAAAGGCAAAAGAAACTCCACTAATTAGCTCTAAAGACGGCTTATGTTCTCTTACTATATTAGGAGCGGGAGAGACAGTTAACTGGCTACAATGGTATATGCTTACTATGAAACCCAAAGGAAAACTGAAATCAAAATCTCATGGAAGCAATACATACGAAAATATCACAGTGTTGAATGGTGAGGTTGAAATTCAATTAAAACAAAAAACAGAAATATTAAAAACTGGTGATACTTTTAGATTTGAAACAAATCAAGATCATTGCTTAATAAATAAATTTAAAGGGATAACAAAGCTTTTAATGGTCAATTATATTGATCCAATAAACGGATCTTTTAGTTAATAAATTAAATTGAATAATCAAAAAATTCCAAATTTTAAAGTTCTAGTTTTAGTTGGAGCAGGACATGCAAATGTTCAGGTTTTAAAGCATTTGAGCATGAATAAATATAATGGCTTAGAAGTTATTCTAGTCAATGATGGTTTTTCAGCTGTTTACTCCGGCATGACGCCTGGACTTATAGAAAACTATTATAAAATTGAAGAAGCAATTATTGATCTTCCAAAACTCTGTAACAATAGTAGAGCAATTCTAGTTAATGATTCAGTTACAAAATTAGATGAAAATAAAAATATGGTATATTTAAAAGAACACCCACCTATTAAATTTGATTTATTATCATTAAATGTTGGTTCTCAAACTAAAACTGATCACTTGGAAATTTCTGATTATGCAAAAACTATTAATGTCAAACCTATTAGTAATCTAATTAATCAGCTAAATATCATAGATCAAATAATTTCAAAAAAAGAAATTGTAAATTGTTCAGTAGTTGGAGGAGGTATAGCTGCTATAGAAGTTAGTTTTGCAATTAAAGAAAGATTTAAAGAAAAAATTAATATTAATATTATATCAAAAAAGTTACTTAGAGAAAAAAATATAAAAAATAAAACTAAGAAAATTTTAGAAAAATTCTTAAAGTTAAAAAATATAAAAATTATAAATGAAAATGCTTTAAGTATTGATGAGAACTATGTTATTTCTGAGAAAAAAGATAAAATTTTAACTGATATTTCAATAATTTCATCGGGTGTTATGAGCTTACCTTGGATTGAAGAATCTAATATTAATACCGATAAAAATGGTTTTATTAGAGTAAATCAAACTCTACAAACTGAAAACTATAAGCATATATTTGCTGCTGGAGATATATGTTCACTAAACTTTACTGACAGACCTAAGTCTGGGGTTATGGCAGTTAGGCAAGGAGAAGTACTTAAAAAAAATATTTTTAAATTTTTGCTAGAACAAGATTTAGCTTTATTTAAACCTCAATCTAATTGGCTCTATCTAATAGGAACAGGCAATGGAAATGCAATTATGAATTGGAAGAATATTTCATTATCCGGTCATCTAATTTGGAAAATGAAAGAATTTATAGACAAAAAATTTATGAATAAATTTAAATTCTTAAAACCAATGAGTGGCAAAATAAGTAGTCAAACACTAAAATTAGATAGTAAAATACAAAACCAGATAAGTATTAATATGAAATGTGAAGGTTGCGGTTCTAAATTATCTAAAAACCTTTTAGTAGACTATTTAGAAAAAAATCAAAGCCATAACACAAAAATCCTCTCTGATAGTACATCATTAAAATTTCCAAATAATTCAATTACTCAATCAATAGATCACATAAAATATTTTAAATCGATGAATCCTTATATATTTGGTCAAATCGCATACCTGCATGCTCAAAATGATATTTTAGCAAGTGGAAATAAAGTTAACTCTTTTTCAGTATCTTTAGGATTGCCAAATAATGAGAAAAAATCTCAAAAATTTTTTTTGGAATATTTTATGGAAGGAATTTTATCAGAATCAAAAAAAGACGGTAGCATATTTGCCTCTGGACATACTTATACAAGCGATGAGCCAGGTATAACAATTAATATGAATGGTCTTGATTTTAAAAATCAATCAAAAGCAGATGCCAAGGAAGGAGAGTTAATTTATTTAACTAAACCACTAGGTATTGGATATTTAATGTCAGCTTTTATGAACAATGCTGAAGAAATAAGTTCTTTTGTTTATAAAAAAATTATTAATAATATGACTCAGTCAAATAAGAATATATTAGAGATTATAAATGACAATGAAGTAAAAATCTTAACAGATATAAGTGGCTATGGTCTAGCGTCTCATTTAATAGATGTATGTTCTAGTTCTAATTTGAGTGCATATCTTGATCTTAAAGACGACTTATTAATTATGAATAATTTTGAAATATTATTAAAATATAAAAGTTCTGCCTATGACGACAACAGGACAGCTTCTGAAAATATGATTCATTTTAAAAATTTAATTACAACTCAGAAAAAAAATATTTTTCCAATATTATATGACCCTCAAACATCTGGTCCTTTGTTACTATCAGTAAAAGAAGACCAAAAAGAAAAATTCGAAAAATCCTTTATGACTAATTATGGATTTTTTCCAATAAAAATTGGGTTATTTACAGAAAGAAAAGATTTTTCAATTATAGTTTAAGTCGATTTTTTAAAATCATGCCCAAAATTGTCAAAAAACCTAATAGCATAATTGGCAAAATATATTGAGGCTTAACTAGTAAATGCATACCAATTTCTTCCCCATTATTTATAATTTCATCTATGTTACTACCGATATTTGTAAAAATAAAAGTGTAAGGCATTATTCCAAAAAATGTCGTTAATATAAATTTAAATTGATTTACACCTAAGAATGAAATTACAAGGTTTTGTATGAAAAATGGCAATCCTGAAAGTCTAAATAACAACAAAAAACCTAATTCATTTTTTTTAAAATAATTATCAAATTTAGATAAATACGTTAAAACTTTTTTTTTAAAAAAGTCATGAAAAAAGTATTTAGCTATTAAAAAAAATAAAAAAGAACCAATAGTTGCTGCTATAGAAACTAGAAAACCTCCTAATATAGTACCAAAGAATAAACCACTAGCCATAGAAAGAAGACTTACAATAGGAAAATTAAGTAAAATTAAAAAAGAATATAAAAATATAAATAAAATAACCGAATTTATAAAATTTTTTTCAATAAATAATTTAATTGAGTCGTAATAATGCAAAATTAATTCTACTGTAAGCGTATCTTTAAATAATGAAAAAATTATAAAAGAAGTTAAAAGAATAATAACAAAGATAATTAAAAGATAATTTTTAGTTTTCATCTTTAGTTGGGCCAATTATTGAATCAAGTTTTCCTGATCTCTCAAGCTCATACAATCCATCAGAGTCTGATAAATAATTATCATTTAAAAAAATTTGTGGAACAGTCATGCGTCCATTTGATCTTTCAACCATTTGCATTCTTAATTGATGATCGTTACTTACATCAATCTCTTCGTATTTTAAGTTTTTTCTTTTTAGTAATTCTTTAGCTCTGTCGCAATGCCAGCATGTTGTTGTTGTATAAATTTCAATTTTCATTTTTAAATTATATTAACATTAACTCCCAACTGGGTATTAAATTATTTAATTTAAAGCCATATGACTGGATTGATCCATTTAAAATTAAAAAACCTGTTAGTATCAATAATATTCCAGTAAAAAATTTAAAATAAATAACTAATTTATTTAATTTTATTAAATAAATTGAAATCTTGCTAATAAAAAAACCTACGATTAAGAATGGTATGCCTAAACCTAAAGAATAAAAAGTTAATAAAATAGCACCACTAATATTGTCATTGTAAGCAATAGCTAAGACTGAACCAAGAATTGGGCCAATACAAGGACTCCAACCAAATGCAAAAGCAATACCTATTAAAAATGGACTAAATATATTAAAGCTTCTAGAAGTAAGGTTAAGTTTGAATTCTTTGTTTAAAAAGTTCAATTTTAAAATTCCTAGTGTAAAGAAACCAAATAGTATAATTATTGATCCTGATAAAAAAGATAGGTTTTTTTTATATTTAAATAAAAAATCTGATATGTAGTCAATGGAAAGGCCTAGTATAATGAAAATTAAAGAAAACCCTATTATGAATAAAATTAATTGATTAAATAAGTAAAAGTTTTCAATTCTTTCCATTTCTTTTATTTCATTAAATGATTTCCCAACAATATAGGAAACAAATCCAGGGATTATAGGCAAAATACAAGGTGATAAAAAACTCAACATGCCTGCTAAGAAAGATAAAAAAAACGAGATTTCTTGAGACATTATTTAATAATAGATATAGTTCAATTTAAGATTTATACAATGATTGATAAAATTATTCAGCCTTATACGCAACCATTTTTAAAAAGAATTAGTAAGTTTCTAATTAAATTCATATCACCAAATCAGATGACTTTTATAGGTTTTTTATTTGGTCTAATCATGTGCCTATTCATTTTATTGGATATGTATGTGTTTGCTATTTTTGCATTATTTTGTAATAGATTTTGCGATGGATTAGATGGGGTAATGGCAAGAATATTAGCTCCAACACCATTAGGAGGTTATCTAGACATAGTACTAGATTTTTTAATATATGCTGGATTTGTTCTTGCTTTTGGATTAACAGATTATTCTAATTTGCCCTTCGCTTGTTTTTTGCTTTTTTTATATATTGGAACTAGTAGTACTTTTTTGGCTCATGCAGCAATTTTACAAAATCACAATCATAAAAAAGATGATACTGATTTGGATAATCAAATAAATAAAAATATATATTATGCTTCTGGGCTAGTAGAAGGGTTAGAAACAATAATGTTTATGCTTTTTTGTCTTCTATTTCCAAAATTTTTTGTCTTAATTAGTATCGTGTTTTCTATTTTATGTTTAGCTACTATCTTAGGTAGAATTTATATTTCATACAAAAATTTTAATTAATAAATGATAGGTATCCTAGCATAAAAATTCTTGCTATTACTAAGATCAAAACGAAAAAAATTAATTTTAAAACTATCCTGACAATTCTGCCAAATTCAAAACTAGCATAATAAGCCTCAAATATATCTAAATTATTAAAATAATTTTGAATAATAATTTTTTTTATAATATAAAACCCTGCTGCTAAAGGCCTGCAAACTAAAAAATAACCCAAAAAAGAAAATACAATCACAATTACTAAGCTTATATTCATCATAAAAGACCATAAAATTAAAGAAACTATCCAATAACCAAGGAATAAAAATCTCTCTTTTTGATGTGGATGAATATGAGCTTGAAAAAAATTCATTTTATTTTTCAATTCCTTTTAATGCTATTTCTTTGGCAATATCGGAAGCAAGTCTAGAATCATTTTTTGATTTTTCTAAAATCATTTTTGTTCTAGTTTTAATTTTCAAAAGCAATTCATTTGCTTCTTTATCTTCTGGTTCCAAGTTTTCTCTTATTGTAATTCTAGAGCCCAAGATCACTACACCCCCTGCATTAGCACAATAATCAGGACAGTATATTATATTATTATCAAAAATATTTTTTTCAATTTGTGGACTAGCCAGTTGGTTATTTGCGGAACCTGTAATTATATCAATTTTATTTTTTGCAAATCTTAAAAAATCTTCATTTAAATCTCCCCCTGCTGCACAAGGAGAAAAAATATCAATTTTTTTAAAAGTGGAATTCTCAAGTTTTTCACAAAACCTAAAGCCATCTTTCTCAATTAAATTTTTATTTTTTTTTAAATCAGAAATCTCAATATTAGCCCCTTCACTTTTACAAAAAGCAGCAATTCTTGATCCTGTTTTGCCGTATCCTTTTATAAATATATTTTTATCTTTAAGAGAAGTTGAGCCATATTTAAAATCTAAGCATCCATGCATAGAATAATAGACTCCATAAGCTGTGCTTAATCCGGAATCAGATCCTATTGGATTACAAACATGCTTGGATTTTTTTCTAAAACCTCTTAAATCATCATCAACCGTACCCATATCTCCAGCAGTTATGTATTTGCCATCTAATTTATTTAAAACTTCTGCAAAAAGATCATGGGCATCGTTTTTATCTATCTGAGCATGAATAGTAGATTTACCTCCACCAAATGATAATTCAGCTAAAGAATTTTTATAAGTCATAGCTTCTGCAAGCTTCAACACATCTTTTTCCTGATCTTCGATATTGCTATAATCATAATATCTACAACCACCTAGTGCCGGACCTCTATTAGTATTATGAATTGCAACTATAGATTGAAATTTTAGTCTTGAATCTTCTGCATAAAGCACCTGCTCAAACCCATCGTGTTTTTTCTCTTTAAAATTTAATGTCATTATTAATTATATAGTCAATAATTTTCCTATCTCCAGCTAAAAAATCATATAATTTAAGTTCTTTAGTTCTGACCCACCTAATATCGTTATGAATATTTTTCAGTATTTTGCCATTAAATTCATCAATTTTATAAAAAAATAAATGAATATTTTTGTTATTTTCAGGATAGGAAAAAAAATAATCTAAAATCAATATAGGATTTTGAATTTTCAAAGATAATTCTTCTTTTATTTCTCTTTCAAGTGCTGATTTAACCTCTTCATCAATCCTTACCTTACCACCAGGAAATTCCCATTTTAATGGATGTGTTTGGTTTTTATTTCTTTGTGCAATTAAAATACTACCCTTGTTGATAATCAACCCTCCTACTACTTTTATAATATCAGGCAAAAACTTCTTCTGATTTTTCTTTTTCAATAATTGGAAAATGAATAAAGGCAGAAAATAAAGATATAATAATTCCTAAAATCCATGCCAGATCTAATGAGCCATAAAGATCTATTGCCAAACCACCTACAAAAGATCCAACAAAAGCTCCAGCTTGATGAGATACCATAACTATTCCAAACAAAGTTGACAAATATCTTGTGCCAAAAAGATTAGCTACAATTCCTGAGGTCGGAGGTACTGTGGATAGCCATAATAATCCTATGACACAACTAAAAGCAATAATCGTATAATTGTTTGTTGGAAGAATTAAAAGTAAAAAAATTGCTATGCTTCTTGCAAAATATATAAAGGAGAGTATATATTTTTTTTTAATAAAACCTGAAACTTTGCCTGAAATAAGAGTACCAATCATATTAAATACACCAACTAAAGTTAATCCTGTTGCGGCAATAGTAGTTTCAAGACCCTTTATTTTTGCAAAAACAGGTAAATAATTTGAAATTAGTGCAACATGCAATCCACAAACAAAAAAACCTAAAATTAAGTATCGGTAACTCTTATCTTTAAATGCATACTTAACAACATCTCTTATTTTCCTCTTAGTAAATTTTTTTTGAGCTTTTTTAATAGGTTTTTTTAAAAGAAAAACTAGTGACATTGGTATAAAAAATAAATAAAAAAAAGCTACAATTTGAAATGAAAGACTCCATTTAAAAGTAGTTACTAAAAATTGATTTATTGGAGTAAAAATAAACATTCCTGTTGCAGCTAAAGACATTAAGATTCCAGTAACAGTACTTCTAGTTTTATCATCGTCAAAATACTTCGATACTCCTCCAATAACTACTGGTACTGATATAATTCCAGCCGATAATCCCCCTATAACACCAAGTCCAAAAAGAAAATGTAATGGATTCACTGCAAGTGAAGTTACATAAAAACTTATTGAAACTCCTACAAAACCAACAATAAAAGTTTTTACATATCCTTTTTGCTCTGCAAAAGCGCCAGCAATTGGAGACATGCTACCCCAAAGTAAATTAAAAATTCCATATGTAAGCCCTATCATAGAAGCTCCAAAAACCGTGGATGATAAAAGGTCAGGAACATAAATACCAAGTGACATTCTGAAACCATTACCTACAGCCAAAATTGAACCGGCACATAGAATTAAAATAAATTTTTTCACAGTATTAATTTATATTTAATATTATATAAAAAAAATGTTTATTTTTATAAACAATGTCTCTATAGTGCGTCGCTATGGGATATCCTAAAAAACATCGTGGCAGAAGAAAAATTGGATCACGTAAAAGAAGAGCTAAAAGAAGAGCAAAAAAGAAATAGTTTTTTTATTATAAACTTAGCTTAGCATAAATATCATCAATAATTGGCTTACATTGATAGTCTAATTTTATCCCATCTACTATTAAGTCGCTCAATTCTTTTAATATTTTCAATTGTTCTTTTTCACAACTTTGTTCACCAAAATGAACTTGTTCTGCAACAATAAATATACAGTTACCTTCTTTATCATTTGGAATACAAGTGTTTATTTCTAATAAATATTCTGTTTCATCTGGTGTTTCTAATTCCGAAAGCAATGAAGTTAATATCTCACCTTTTTCATATTTATAATTATCAAGATTTAGTTCAAATTGTTTTTTAGATAGATTTTTACCTTTTTCAAAATTTAAAAATACAAATACTGAAATGATTAATGGTATTAAATAAACTAAATAATAGATTCTCTTTTTAATCATTAATATAGGATAAAATTTAAATTTAAATTTTCTATATAAATTTAAATTTAATAAAGTGGGTTATTAACAGTTTTTGAACTTCTTTTTTATTATTTTGTATCAACTTTTGAACTTATTCTAAATTTATAAAGATAAAACTAGTGTTCATTGATATGAATTTTGGTAGAATTTATAATTGAAAAAAATAATTTTAAATAGAAGACAATTTACTTCAATTTTATTAATAATTAGTTCAAATTTAATTTATAAAAGGGTATTTGCTATGACGGATAATGAATGGAAAAATAAACTAAAACCTGAAGAATATGATGTTCTTAGAAAAGAAGGAACGGAAAGACCAAATTCGAGTGCTCTGAATCATGAAAAAAGAAAAGGGGACTATTTGTGTATAGGATGTGATAATAAATTATTTACTTCAGAAATGAAATTTGACAGCGGAACTGGGTGGCCTTCTTTTTATGATTATGTTCCTGGAGCTTTAGGATTTAAAACAGATTTTAAGATTGTTATACCAAGAAAAGAATATCATTGTGCGAACTGTGGTGGTCATCATGGTCACGTTTTTAAAGACGGGCCTGAACCCACAGGATTGAGATACTGTAATAATGGAATTGTTTTAAAGTTTATTCCTAGAAACTAGTTTTTTGTTTAGTTTTCTTTAACAAGACGTATGTAAGCATAATAGCTAAAAATATTTTTAGAATTTCACTATACATGAAAGGTAAAAATCCGAAAGTAATTGCTTTTTCAAAACCAATAAACATTGTTAAATGAGTTAAGCCACATAAGAATATAATTATAGCGGCTACAATAATTGAAAAACTAATTACAAGAATACTCTCTTTAAATAATTTTTTTGATGCGTAAGCTAAAAAAAGTGACGCAAAAACCATTCCATATAGAAAACCGAAAGTTGGGGAAGCTATGTAACCAAAACCACCTCCATTAGCAAATAATGGTAAGCCAGCTATACCAAGCAGAACATATGCTAAGGTTGAATAAAAACCTATCATTCCTGAAGAAGATGCTAAAAGAAATACAACAAGTGTTTGAAGAGTCATTGGTACGGGATAAAATGGTATAGCAACTTTTGCAGATATAGTTAACAAAATAACACCTAAAATAAGAAGGTAATATTTTACAAAAAAACTTTTACCAAATATTCTATCAGCAATACTGCTATTATTAAAAAAATGCATGTTTTTTTTTACTATTAACTAGTGATGAACGCAAATATAAAATTATAATTGTTTTATTATAAGGTTTCTCAATTTAGACAGATCTTTGTTAAAAAGCCTTATTCCTTCAGCGAGCTTAAAGGATGCCATCTGATTTTCATTTAAATGCCATCTAAAAGCACTCTCATTAATACTAAGTCTTGGAATATCAATAGAAGTTGAATCCTCAGGTTTAAGCTTTAAATCAACATCCCCTTTTAAATTCATTAATTCATCTAAAAGCACAGGGCTGATTGTTAATTTATCACACCCAGCCAATTCAATGATCTGTGAAATACTTCTAAAAGAAGCAGCCATTACAATTGTATTTAGTTTATATTTTTTAAAATATTGAAATATTTTTTTAACACTCTCTACTCCTGGATCATTATCTTTGTTAAATTCAACTTTTGTATTCAATTTAAACCAATCAAGAATTCTTCCAACAAATGGGGAAATTAAAAAAGCACCAGCTTCTGCACAAGCAACCGCCTGGGTTAATGAAAAAATTAAAGTACAGTTACAACTAATACCCATTGCTTCTAATTGCTTAACTGCTTGGATACCCTCCCATGTTCCTGCTATTTTAATTAAAACTCTATTTTTTTTTACACCCGATTCTTCATAGCTATTAATAATTTGTTGGGCCTTTTCTATTGTGGCCTTTGAGTCAAAAGATAAATCTGCATTAACTTCAGTAGAAATATACCCTGGTACAATTTTTGATAACTCTATTCCAAACGAGATTGCAAGCTGATCAACAATAAAATCAGTTTTTTCAATCTTTGAATTAAATGTTCTACTAGAAGAAAGATCTATGACTTTATTAACAATAGATTGGTATTTCTTCGACTCAACAGCTTTATAAATCAAAGAAGGATTAGTTGTACAATCTTCAGGTGAAAATTTTTTTATAGAATCAATATTCCCTGTATCGGCAACTATAGATGAGTATTTCTTTAAATTTTCTAATTTGTTTGTCATGTTATATAATTATGTTACATTTTTTTTATTAAATATATATAGTTCAATAGACACACCTGTTATGCTTGGTGCTCAATAAGGAATTAAGAATGAAAAGAAAAATAATAATATGTGGTTTAAAAGATATCCAAGAAGCAGTTGATAAATATAAAGCAGATATGATGCTTACAATTATTAATAAAAACTTCTCTCCTGAAACACCAATTGGCCTAGATCCTAAAAAACATTTAAGAGTTTTAATTGATGATATTTCTGAACCTCGAGAAGGTTTTATATTGCCAAAAAAACAAGATGTTGAAAAATTGCTAAACTTTACTGATAATTGGGATCAAGAAAAACCAATTATTATTCATTGTCATATGGGAATAAGCCGTTCCACGGCAACTTCACTTGGGGTAATTTGTAAGTATGATAAGCCAAATTTACCGATTAATGTTGAAAAAATGAAAGAAATAGCGCCTCATGCAAGTCCAAACAAACTAATGACAAAATATGCGGATGAAATTTTGGGCTTAGATAACCAACTATTCAGAACTCTTGAATATTTTGACCCTCAACCAATTGATGAGAGCAAAATAGTAGAATTTACTTTTTAGTTTTTTATATTATTCTCTCCAAAATGAGTAAAGTTCTATGTAATATTTGTAAAAAAGAGATAAAGCAACCAATTTACTGGGTAGACCCTAAGTTTTATGACATTCCAAATAAGCTTTATTTATGCGATTCTGTTTGCTCAGCAAAGATATATAAGAAAATAAAGCATCTTTTAAAACAATAATCTAGGTGTGCATTTTCAACACATCTGATGATTTGAATAGGCAATTTTAACCTAAATTTAAATACTTATTATCTAACAATCATACTAAAAATAAGCTAGTTCCCATACTTTTCCTATTCCTTACAATTCCTCCGGGACTAGCTTATTTTGCTTATTGAAAATAAACTCACTTCCACTAAATATATGTATGCAAATGCTTAAAGTAAAAAATATATCTAAATCTTTTGGGGAATTTAAAGCAATTAATAAATTATCTTTTGAATTAAACATTGGTGATGTAATGGGTTTTTTGGGTCCAAATGGAGCAGGAAAAACAACCTCAATGAGAATTATCACTCAATTTCTAAAACCTGATAGTGGCAAGATTCTAATTAAAAATAAAAACATTAAAGATAATCCTATTTTTTATAAAAGTTTTATTGGTTATTTACCAGAGGGTGTTCCTTTATATCAAGATTTTTCCCCTCAGCTTTATTTAAAATATGTATCAGAAGTAAGAGATATAAAAAATAGCCAAAATAGAATTAAAGAAATTATTTCAGATTTGCAGTTAGAAGAAGTAAAAGACGTTCCCATAGAAACACTATCAAAAGGATTTAAAAGAAGGGTTGGTTTAGCACAATCTCTAATACATGACCCTAAAATTTTAATTTTAGATGAACCAACAGATGGTTTAGACCCACTTCAAAAGTTTGAAGTAAGAAAGTTAATTAAAAAGTTATCAAAAAATAAAGCAATAATTATATCAACTCATATTTTGGATGAGGTGCCCGAAGTATGTAATCGATGCTTAATAATTAATAATGGTGAAAAAAAATTTGAAGGTACGCCAGCACAACTAAAAAAAAGAAAAGGTAAGAACTTAGATGAAATATTTAGAGGAGTAGTAAAATAATGAAGGGCATGATACCTATATTTAAAAGAGAATTAATTTCTTTTTTCATTACTCCCGTCGCTTACATTTATACAGCTATATTTATTGTGACAGCGATGTCACTCACTTTTTATTTTGGGCAGTTTTTTGAAAATGGTGTTGCAGATTTAAGTATCTTATTTGGATATATTCCTTGGATTTTTATGTTTTTTATCCCTGCCGTAACAATGAAAAGTTGGTCAGAGGAAAAAAGAATGGGAACAATTGAATTATTAATGACTCTACCTATTCCCCTGTGGAAAATTGTTTTTGGCAAATTTTTAGCAACATGGTTGTTTGTTACTATTGCGATAATCCTAACTTTTCCAATTTGGATTACTACAAACTACTTAGGAAACCCAGACAATGTTCTAATTTTTGGAATTTATTTAGGATCCATATTAATGGCAGGTTGTTATATATCAATAGGCATATTTTTTTCATCTTTAACTGATAACCAAATTATTGCGTTTATAATTTCTATAACAGTCTCCTTTATTTTTACTGTCGCTGGCTTCTCACTAATTATTAATTTTATGTCTAGTTTTCTTCCAATACAGATAATTGAACTAATTTCAAATTTTAGTTTTTTGTCTCATTTCTCTACAATTCAAAGTGGATATTTTTCAATTAATTCAATTATTTTTTTTATTAGCTTTATATTTTTTTGGAATTTTTTAACAGTTCTTAAGCTATCGGATAGTTCTTGAATATGAATATAATTTTTAAAAAACCTTTATTGAGCGCTATAGCTAGTATTATTATCATTTTTCTATGCTTAAACTATATAACTTCAAAAATTAGTCTTAATATTGGTTTTGATTTAACAGAGACTAAAACTTTTTCTGTATCTGAAGGTACAAAAACCATTCTTAAAAATATTGAAGAACCTATAGCGGTAAATTTTTATTACTCTCGTAATGTTGCAAAAAATATTCCAATGATTCAAACTTACGCTTCACAAATAGAAGGGCTTTTAAAAAGGTATGTAAATTTATCGAATAATAAAATACAATTAAATATCATAAACCCTGATCCTTTTTCTGAACAAGAGGATCAAGCAGAAAGATCTGGGCTTCAAGGTTTTCCTGTGGGGGCTGATGGAACAAAGTTATTTTTTGGTTTATCTGCAAAAAATTCTACTGATGACTCTGAAAAAATTGCATTTTTTGACCCTTCGAGAAATTCCTATTTAGAAAGCGATATTACCAACATTATTTATAAGCTTAATGAGGTAAAAAAACCTAAGCTTGGTTTTTTATCTTGGGTGGAGACCATTCCCCCTATAAACCCAGATGGTAAAACTTCTCAAGGAGAATATATAATTTTAAAAGAACTAGGAAATTTTTATGAAATAGAATTTTTAGAGCAAGATACAGAAGACATTAAAAATATTGATTTATTAGTAGTTTATCATCCTTCAAATGTTTCTAATCAAACAGAATATGCTATTGAACAATATATCCTTAATGGAGGTAAAACTGTAATTTTCCTTGATCCTTATTTTGAAAAAATGGACCATTCAAATAAAGTTTCTAAATTAGATTATGTGCTCAAAACTTTAGATATTAACTTTAATGAAAATATAATTGCTGATGGAATTCAAGCAACAAGACTACAAGGAGATTTTTCACAAAATACATCTCTAAAAACAATGCTTAAGCTTAATTGGCCTGAAGTTACAGGTAACTCTATTAATTCTGATGAAGCTTATACTCAAGGGCTTAGTTTAATAAGACTTGTTTCACCGGGAGGACTATCGAAATTAAATAAAGAATCAGACCTTATATATATTCCAATTTTATCTTCCTCAACAGCTAGTATGGAAGTTGATTTTGAGCAAACTACAGATCCTATAAAACTTATTAATGAATTTAAGCCAAGCGGAATTATATTTGATTTTGCAGCTAGAGTTTATGGTAATGCGAAAAGTTCTTTTAACGAAACAAACATTATAAATGAAAATCATATAGAGGAGTCCATTAAACCCATAAACGTTGTGGTTTTTAGTGATGCTGATTTTATAAGAAATTCTTTTTGGGCTCGCATAGAAACTTTTCTTGACTCACAAGTAATTGACGAAACAGCTGACAATGGTGCCTTAGTAACAAATGTATTTGACACTCTTACAGGGTATGAAGATCTTTTAACAATAAGAAAAAAACAAACTCCATTTAGACCTTTTACAGTTGTTCAAGAACTCCAGGCGGAGGCAGAAAGAGAGTATTTAGGTCAAGAACAAGAATTACAAAATAAGTTAGATGACGCTTTAAATAAAATTCAAACTTTATCAAGTACCCAAAAAGGAGAAGAATTAAATTTAACAGAAAAACAAATTGAAGAATTAGCCATATTTCAAAATCAAGTAGAAGTAACAAGAAAGGAACTTAGACAAGTAAGGAGAGAGCTTAGAAAAGATATCGACAATTTAGGCAACCTGATTAAAGCAATTAATACCCTTGCTGTCCCAATTCTAGTAATAGCCCTTCTTTTTATTTTACCTAGAAAAATTGGTATTAAAAAAAGAAAGAATAGAACTCAATGAAAGATAAATCATTAAAAATACTTGTCACTATAGCCGCTATTCTCCTATTAGTATCATTATTAATTTTTGTTAGTTCACAAAATGATTTAAAAAAAATAAATCATGAAATACTTGTAAAAGATTTTGATAATATTTTAAATAAAATTTCCAAAATTCAATTTTTAAGTAAAGAAAACAAAACAATAATTGAAAGAAATGAAAATGGCTGGGTTCTTAAAAACCATGATAATTTTCCAGCAAGTTCTAATGAATTAAGAAAATTTTTTTATAATTTAAGGGAAGCAAAAATTTTAGAACTAAAAACAGCAAAAAAGAATCGGCATTATAAACTAGGACTTGAAGAAGAAAGAAAAATTACTTTTTCTTTAAGTGATAATTTAGATAACGAAATGTTAGCTTATGAATTAGGTATTTATAACTATTTGGTTGGTGGAACTTATATAAAAAAAATTAATGATGATCAAACCTTTCTTGTTTCAGCCAATCTAAGTACAGATTCAGAAGGTTTTTTTTGGATGTCTCCTTATTTAATTAATATTGGTCCAGAAAATGTTAATAAGTTAACAATCATGCAGCCTTTCAAAAAGAAAAAAATATTCTCTAAAAATGAAAATGGAGATTTTAAACTAGTTTCTCCTTCAAATAAAACTTTTGACGAGTACATTATTAGCGATGTAATAGGTAATCTTCAAGATATAGATATCGAGGGATATATTTTAAAAAATAAAATAAAAGATTTGTCACCTGCGCTTAAAGCAAAATATCAATTCACAAACGAATCTTCATTGATGATGAACTTTTATAATATTAATGATGAAATTTTTGTTACTCTAGATTTTGATAAAATTCCTAATTCTATATTGCCGCTTAAAAAAGAAATTTCTGAGAGTTTTGAAGGAAATCAATTTGAAATTAGCTCTAATGCTTTATTAAATTATGGCTTTCAAATAAATAAAATGAATTTTGATAATTTAAATATTCAACTAGATTAAAATAATTTATTTTTAATTTTTAAAAAGTATAATAAAAAACCTTGGCTAAAGAAAAATTTATTTTTTGGGATTTAGAAACTACGGGCCGTAATGACAAGTTTAATCAAATTACTCAAGTTGGGGCTGTATTAACTGACTCAGAATTTAATATTTTAGATAAAATAGAGATACACAGCAAGTTAAGAGAAGGAAAATGGTTTGAACCTGGTGCTCTTTTAACTACTGGAGTAGATCCTTTGTCTCTTTTTAATAATAATTATCCCTCATATTATGAAGCTATATCCCAACTTTATGAGTCTTTTCAAGAATGGTCTCAACCTTCTGCAACTTTTATTGGATTTAATTCGATAAGTTTTGATGAGCCTTTTTTAAGGCAATCTTTTTATCAAAACTTAATCCCTGAAATTTATATGACTGTTACAAATAAAAATTTTAGAATGGATGTATTTGACATACTTAGATTAGTATCTGTTTTTCATCCAAATGATATTAAATTTGATAAAGATGAAAATGGCTACCCTATTCTAAAATTAGAAAATATTACTAAGATTAATAATATTAAAGCTCAATATGATGCGGGTCCACACGATGCTGTTTTTGATTCTTTACAAACTTTAGAATTGAACAAAATTTTATCAATTCGTTGTCCTAAGATATGGGAAGCTGCTCTTGAATTTAGAAATAGAGATTATCCTAAAAATTTCTTACTTAAAAATAAAGTTTTTACTAATTTAACTTATTGGGGAAGAAGGCCTACCATAAAAGCTCAATCATTCGTAGGTGGGTTACCAGATAGAAATCATAATTATTTAGTATTTAATTTAATCTTTGATCCATCTGAAATGTCTAAACTTGATGATAAGCAATTAACAAAAAAAATGAATGACGGCTCAAAAAGAATTACAGAGATTTTTGATGGATCCAAATCAAAAATATTACTGAATGAAAGTTATTGTTTTAAAGATAGTAAATTTGCTGAAATAGGAATTGATACTCTTAGAAAAAGAGCTGATTTTTTATTAGAAAATGAAAATTTCTCATCAAGACTAATAAAACTACATATTGAAAATCAAAAAAAATGGCCAGAAGCATTATACATAGAAGATAGAATATTTGAAAAATTTCCATCATATAAGGACAAGCAAGCAATGATTAATTTTCATACCTCTCCTAATTCTAAAAAGTTTGAAGTTGCAAACCAATTTGAAGACGAAAGATACAAAGAAATATCTACGCGTATCATATATGAGATAGCTACTCAAAGTCTACCCAACTTAGATAAACAAAATTATGAAAATGAAATAAGAGAAAGATGGAATGACGACGATCAAGTAAAATGGAATTCTAAAAATAAAATATTATTACTTTTAGAAAAAGACCTAGAAAAATCAAGCTTAACCAAAGAAGAGAAGATGGATTTTAAGCAAAAAGTATTGAAATTTATTAATACTGAATCAGCAAAATGGTCTTAAAATTAATAATTTTTTGAGTATTCAACTATAAACTTTCCATAATCAGATTTATTAAATTTTTGAGCCAATTTTAAAAGCTGCTTTTTATCAATAAAGCCCATTTCAAATGCTGCGATCTCATACAATCCTATTTTTAATTTATTTTCTTTTTCATAATTTCTTATGCTTATTGATGCTTCAATCATAGCTTGTGAATTTCCTGTATCATGCCATTTTATGGAATTATCTAAAATTTGAAGACCTAGTTTTTTATTTTTTAAATAAAGTTTAATCAAATCAGTAATTTCTAGCTCTCCTCTTTTAGAAGGTTTGATCTGTTTAACTAATTCAGTTGCTTCTTTATCAAAGAAATACATTCCAGGAATAACCAAATTACTTTTAGGTTTTTCTGGCTTTTCTTCTATGCCAACAATATTTTCATTTTTATCTAATTCTATTACACCAAACTTTTTTGGATTTTCAGCTTGTATAGCAAATATACTTGCTCCATTTTTAATCATTTTGTCTAAAGCTAATTTAGCATAGTCAAAATAATTAATTCCAAGAAAAACATTATCACATAATGCTAGAACAGATGGGGAGCTATTCAAAAAATTTTCTGCTATAACATAAGCATCTGAAATTCCTCTTTGCGTTTGTTGAACTTCATAATAAAAGTTTAATCCAACATCTTCTCCATTTCCAAAAACATTCTTATATACTGGGATATCTTCCTCTTGCACTATAAATAAAATATCTTTGACACCTATTCTGATTAATGTCTCCAATGGATAGTAAATCATTGGTTTATCATAGAGTGGTAATAATGGTTTGGATAAAGGCATTGAAGCTGGCATTAACCTTGTACCCTTGCCCGCAGCTAATAAAATTCCTTTTAAATTATTATTCATGTCTTAATTATAAGTGTGATTAAAATAAATAGAAGTATTAAGGTAATGAAAATTAATATTAGTTTTTTATTGTTTACATCTCTTATAATTAAGTCTCTTTGAGATACAAAATTTAATAATAAGTTTTTTGAATCAATTATTGGCAAATGTCTTATATTGTTTTTTTTCATTAAAAACTGTGCATCAATAATTTTTGTTTGAAAAGTAGCTGATTTTACCTCTTTAGTCATAATATCTTCTGCTGTAACAAGATCAGAGTCTCTTCCATTTTTAACTAGCTTTCTTACAATATCTCTCTCAGATAAAATTCCAATTAGCTTATTTTCTTTATCTAAAATTGGTACTGCTCCTATATCTTTTAAGTCCATCATATCTGCGATTTCACTTACGGTTGAATCAGGATAAAAGTAAAAAAATTGATCTTTTCTTTTAATTTTTGGAAGGTCTTTTATGTATTCCATAAATAATATTAGAATTATGATCTTTAAATGAAAAATACATAATTGTAGCAGTTATTATGCTTCAAAAATCATCATTTTTTGAATATTCTAATGTATAAATAAACAATGTTTAGATTTTTTAATAGTCGTGAATGGTTTTTATGGGCCTGGATTGGTTCTTTTATTATATTAGGAAGCTTATGGGTTCAGGTTCAGATAGATGTAAGAATTAATGAATGGTTTGGAACGTTTTACGACATGATTCAAAAAGCTCTAGGCGAACCTAATGCAATTACTATAGAAGAATATTGGGCAAGCTTAATTTCTTTTATTACTTTGGCTGGGATTTATGTAGCCGTAGCTGTATTAGTTAGTTATTTCACATCTCACTTTTTATTTCGTTGGAGAACTGCAATGGTAGAATGGTATCACAGCGTGTATAACTATGCTCGAAATATTGAGGGAGCTGCTCAACGTGTTCAAGAAGATACTATTAAGTTTAGCCGAATTATGGAATCTTTAGGAACGAGTCTAATTGAGTCAGTCATGATACTTGTAGAATTTTTACCAATATTATTAGGGTTAAGTATTGGGATACCAATATTTTTCTTTGGAGATTGGCAATATGGGTTAGTAGTTGGTGCATTAATATGGTCAGTTGGTGGTACTTTATTTCTTGTAGCTCTTGGAATGATTCTACGTTTAGTAGGTGTTGAATATGATTTACAAAAACAAGAAGCAGCTTACAGGAAGATGTTAGTAATTGCAGAAGATGATGAAACAGTTCGACCTAAACGAATAGATGAACTATTTGATGATGTAAGAAAAATACATTTCTTATCATATATCCGTTATTTATATTTTAACATTGGAAGGATAGCTTATCTTCAAGCAAATGTTTTAAGTGCTTATGTTTTTTTAGCACCTGCTATAGTAGCAGGCGTTGTTACACTCGGTGTAATGCAACAAATTATTCGTGCTTTTGGAAGGGTTGAAGGTTCTATGCAATATCTTTTAAAATCTTGGCCAACAATAATAGAGTTAGCTAGTGTCTATAAACGTCTAAGAGAATTTGAAAAAAAATTAAAAGCTACTGAAGGTACTGCCAAGGATTTTTAAAAAAAATTTGTGACATAATTGCAATTGAAGCTAATATAATAACAACAATTAGAAACCATACCAAAAGATTTTTTTCATAATCTTGTCCATTTTTATTTGGATCCATACAGCTTTAATAACAGTTATAATTTAAAAATCAATCTAACTTTTTTTTATAAATAATTTTTTCTATTTTTCTATAATTGTTAAATAATCTATGAGCTATAAGATTAGTTTTTTCTATACCATGTACAAAAAATTCTAGCTCCAAGTTTGTTGAAATTTCTTCAATTTTGTTTAGAAGAGCGGTGCCAACTCCCATTTTTCTATATTTTTGCTTAACAAACAATAAATCCAAATACAAATATTTTTCTTTATAATTTTCATAAATGCTTGCTACTGTAAATCCCAAAAAATCTCCTTCATTTTTTGCTGAAAAAGCATAACTTTCTTCTTTAATTACAGAGTTCCAAAGTAAATCAAAGTTATTTTCAGAGGATTTTCTAAACATTTGAGAATTATCAAACATTTTTTTCCAACTAGATAAGTGAATTTGTTTTGGTTTTTCTATTATAAACATAGTTTTACTAAACTAATTATAATAAAATATGCAAAAAAACATATAGTATTTTAATTGATATTACTTAAATCCTTGAAATACTTGATTGTTTGATTATTGTCACCATTTTAATGACATGAATTTTTTAGAAAATATAAAAAGTTATATAAAATCTATTCAAGATAGAGATCCTGCTGCATCTTCTATTGTTTTAGTTTTATTAACATACCCATGTGTAAAATCCATTTTTTTTCACAGAGTCGCAAATTTTATTTGGAAATCTAATTTGCAAATAATTGCTAGGATTATTTCTCAAATTGCTAGATTTCTAACTGGCATTGAAATCCATCCTGCTGCCAAAGTTGGCAATAATTTATTTATTGATCATGGGATGGGTGTTGTAATTGGCCAAACAGCAGAAATAGGAAATAATGTTACTTTATACCATGGCGTTACATTAGGGGGAATATCTCCTTCAGTTAAATCTAAAGAACAGGTTGGGATTAAAAGACATCCTACAATAGGCGATGATGTAATTATTGGTTCAGGAGCTCAAATATTAGGTCCTGTCAAAATAGGATCTTGTGCCAGAATAGGGTCTAACGCAGTAGTCACAAAAAATGTAAACAAAGGTGCTGTAATGGTTGGTGTTCCAGCTAAAAATATAGCTAAAAAACCTGTTACAAATAAAAAGTTTTCTCCTTACGGTTTGTCAAATGAAAAATAAAAAATTTAATACAAAAGTTATTCATTCGGGCCATGGTGCAGATGAAGCAAGCGGCTCAGTAATGCCTCCAATAAATTTATCATCTACTTTTAAACAAAAAGAACCGGGTAGTTTTACTTACGAGTATGCAAGAACAAAAAATCCAACAAGAGATATATTAGAAAATTTAATGGCTAATATTGAAGGGGGAGATAAAGCTTTTGCTTTTGCTTCAGGTATGGCAGCAATTAATACCTTGTGTGAAATATTTGAATCTCATATTCATATTATTTGTTCTGACGATGTTTATGGAGGTACTAGAAGATTATTTGATAAAGTAAAATCTAAAAGTCAAAATTTAGAAGTATCTTATGTTGATTTTGATAAAAATGTAAATTGGGATGAACTCGTTAAAGATAACACCAAATTTATTTGGCTTGAAACGCCATCTAATCCTTTACTAAAAATTATAGATATTAAGAATGTCGTGGAAATTGCCAAAGAATTTAAAATTCCTGTTATTTGTGACAATACATTTGCTTCAGCATACAACCAAAGACCTTTAGAATTAGGGGCAGATATTGTAATTAATTCCTCAACAAAATATCTTGGAGGTCATTCTGATTTAATAGGTGGTTCAATTGTTATTAATAAAAATGATCAATTAGCCGATCAACTTGCATATCTTCAAAATGCTGCTGGAGCCGTACCCTCTCCTTTTGATTGTTACTTACTAATAAGAAGTATTAAAACCCTGTCAGTAAGAATGGAAAAACATAATTCAAATGCAAATCTAATTGCAAACTACTTAGAAAATCATCCAAAAATATTAAAAGTTTATTACCCTGGTTTAGAAAATTACAAAAATTATGAAATAGCTAAAAAACAAATGCATGGTTTCGGTGGAATGATTTCCATAGTTTTAGACTGTGATATAGATGGAGTAAAAAAATTTCTTAAAAATCTTTCAGTATTTACACTAGCAGAGAGTTTAGGTGGGGTAGAAAGCTTAATAGAGCATCCAGCTATAATGACCCATGCTTCTATTGATAAAGAAATCAGAGATAAATTAGGTATATCAGATTCACTAGTTAGACTATCAATCGGTATAGAGGATGTTCAAGATATTAAAAATGATTTAGAGGAATCTCTAAATCTTATTTAATTATCATGGAAGCTGACATTGTAGATCTAATTGGAAATACACCTCTTATAAAACTTAAATACCCATCTGAAATCACTGGGTGTAATATTTATGGGAAAGCTGAATTTTTAAATCCTGCTGGTTCTGTAAAAGATAGAGCTGCTCTTGGTATAATTTTAGAAGCAGAAAAAAATAAAGAAATTGAAAAAGGTGGAACGCTTGTTGAAGGAACTTTTGGAAATACTGGCATTGCCTTTGCAATGATAAATAATGCCAGAGGTTATAAAACAATAATTGTAATGCCCGATAACGCATCCAATGAAAAAAGAGATATTTTAAGAAATATGGGTGCTGATTTAAAGATTGTAGAAAGTCTTCCTTATTCTGATTCAGGAAATTATCAACATGTATCAAGAAAATTAGCTTTAGAATTAAATGAAAAAAATGGTGGAAATGTCATTTGGGGCAATCAATTTGATAACATTGCTAATTATAAATTTCATGAATCCACTACCGCACAAGAAATTTTGAATCAAACTGAAGGAAAAATAGATGGATTTACATGCGCTATAGGGACTGGGGGAACTTTAAGTGGTGTATCTGTTGGAATTAAACAAAAAAATAAAAATATAAAAGTTGCCTGCTCAGATCCACAAGGAGCTAGAATGTATAATTATTTTAAACACGGCAAATTAGAAGAAAAAGGAGATCCTTCCGAAACAGAAGGTATAGGACAGTACAGAATTACTAAAAATGTTGAACCATCACTAATTGATATGTCTTATCATATAACTGATTATGAAGCTTTTGATTTACTTTATAAGCTCGTTAAAACTGATGGCTTATTTTTAGGCACCAGTTGTGGTGTTAATATTGCAGGAGCTATAAAGATGGCAAAAGATATGGGTCCAGGAAAAAATATTGTCACAATTTTATGTGACGACGCAAATAAATATTATAGCAAAATGTTTAATAAAGATTTTCTACAATCTAAAAAGCTACCTATACCTGAATGGATATAATATCTAAATAATTAATCGACTTTAAAGAAATGCTTTAAGAAAAAATAACTGCAAGTTACAACACTAATCCACATTATAACTGAAAAATAATTAACAATTGGGTTTAACCAAGAAAAAACTATTAAAGAATAGCTCACAATACTTTGAATTGTAATTATGTAGATAAAAGTCATTATGGCTGTATATCTATTCAATATTTAAATATTTAAGTCTGAGTAAAGATTTATTTCCAATAAAACAAAACAAATAAATAAACTTAAAATAAATATTGCAAAAATATAAATATCGTCTTTTTTTATTTTCATATTTGTTCTCTCCTTTTAAAGCTTTGCATATTAAAATGAATCGGAAAATCTATGCCTAAGTAATGAGCATATTTTTTAGAAAAGAAGTAATTGAATGGATATTGAACAAAATGCACATCTCCCTTTTCCAACCCGTGAATGGTTCTAGTTCCATATTTTAATTTATCCACAACTGAACTTAATTCGATTTTAAGATCAAGACGCTTTTGGCCTAGATTTTTTAAAAAATCAGATATTTCCTCTTTTAAAAAAACCGTTTTTTTTTGAGGTTTTATGCTTGGTTTTCTAGTCTCAAAAGACAATGAAGTCGTTTTAATCATGACTTAATATCTCAAAAAGAATGAAAATTATTAGTGTAAATATCCAAAAATTTTGGACATTAAAATTTATTAATATTTATTACTGATTAAAATTTTCTTGCTATATTTATGTATGACAAAAACAAAACAAATTATATCTATTGAATATTCTCTAAAGGAAATTTTATCAAATTTAAGTGATGAGGATATCAAAGATATTATTGGAAAAACAAAATCCTATTTATATAAATGCGCTGACCCTGATAATGATGTTCATCATATTCATTTTAAAGATGTTTTGGAATTAGAAAAAGCCATGATTAAGTTTAAAAATAAAACTCCATTTAGTAATTTATTTAAAGATTATATTTCAGTGAATGAAGATAATGTAAAAGACCAAAAAGATATTTTAAATGAAGTTGTTAATCTTGGTGGTCGCTTAGGTGACTTAATGGATCAGGTGAGAATTTCTCAAGATGAAAAAAGTAGTGGTGGAGTAAAAATCGTACCTCATGAAAAAGAGAATATTTATAATGAAATTCAAAAAGTTGATAATGAATTAATTAAAATTAAATCAAAATTGAAATCTATGTAAATTAATGTTTAGGGTCGCTCTCATAATTATTTTTTTATTTCCTGCTTATCTCTCTTCTCAAGAACTTTGCTATGATCTTTTAAAAAATGAATTTAGAGAAGAGTCTAAAGTATTAACTTATAACGAAAAAACAAATGTACTTGAAAGCCCAACCGTTAATGCAAATTTCCAATTAGAAGATATTGAAATCTCCAACCAAAGCAGCATCACAGATCTTGCCATCAAGCTTGATTTAGACTGGAAAAGAAGTAGTTGGATTTATGATTTTAATAATAAAATTAGACTTAAAGATTGGATTAAAACAAACCCCCCACCTAAAAATAAAAAAAAGACTAGTATTTGGTCAGATCTAAAGAATAAGGCTTTAGAGGAATTAGGTCCATTTACTTGTACTTTTTACCGCTCCTCAGAAATTAAAACTATGTTAGATAAAATCTGGTATCCTGAGGTTTTTACAGAAAATATTGGATCAAATTTAGACGTAAAAAAATATAATCAACTAACTATTACCAGCAACTCAGAATTAAATTATAATTTTTTATTATCCTCAAACTTGGATTTAGAAGTAAAAAATAAAGAAAATTTTAAACACTTTCCATTCGATAATATTAATGTTGAAGGGGCATTAAGCTTTAGAAACATTCAATTAGTTTATGAAGATATTAATAAAAATAAGAATAGGTCAGATATTGAAAAAGTACTTAAGCAATGGAAAGTGTCCAATTTAAACTTAGAACCAGAATTTAATATTCAACCAAATAATCATGTATTAATTTATAGCTTGGAGCTAAAAAGAAATAGCAATTATTATATTTGGAAAATTATTCTTCCAATTTTTGTAATAGTATTAATTTCTCTTGGTAACTTTTGGATTAAGTCAAAAGATATCGAAGCAAAGTTAAATTTAACCGTTGGATCTCTTTTATCATTAATTGCCTATAATTTTGTTTTTGGTGAAGACATTCCAAAACTTAATTATTTAACTGCTCTGGATTATATGATTCTTACATCCTATGGGTTTGCTTTTTTATCTACTATCATTACATTGTTTCTGTCTTATAGATTCTCTAAACTAAAAGAAGCTAAGGGAGAATACCATCCATGGGACAAACTTATGGGCATTACACTTCCCATTGCTTATACGATATTTATGATCGGAATTCTTTTTCCTGTCTATCTAGCTGAATTCGTTCCTCTTGAGCTGATGAATCTCGTCTAAAATTTTTATACCTTTACACAATTAAAAATATTTAAATTTTAGTAGTTTAGTCTTATGAAGAGATCACAACTATCCATTACACCGCAAAAAACCTCCTACAAAGTCTTTGAAAAAAAGGTTTCTGTATTCCTTTCCCTTTCTATTCAAAGACTGATTTATAGAAAAGGTCTCTTCATTAGCTCTCTTAGAAAAAAACTAAGAGGTATTGATCCCTTGGGTGTAATGCACCTAACATCGGCGGCGGCATTAATAGCAATTTTTTTCTTTGTTTCCTCTGCTAGCAAAGCTAATGCCGATGAGTGGGTCGACATAGATAAATATGAAAATTGGGAATTTCAACAATATGGCGATAGTGTGATATTTATTACAACATTTGGCCAAATAACTCATGGTGATACTTTAATTTTTTCAACGAATGCACATGATTGTAATAAATTCAATCAACTGTTTCAGCTTTATACAACCACAAATAATAAAAATATAAAAAAACTTGAAGATAAAAGAATTCATATAGTAGACAACGGGGACCCAACAGAAGCAGAAATAATTTCCGTTCAAGAGGCTATGCAAGGACATATTGTGATGTTTGATTTAGGTGCTTTTGCAAAAGATGAAGTTATTAGGTACTACGAATTTTATGGAAGGTTTCAAGTTGGATTGTTAGATAGTGAGCATGTTGAGGAAATAGGAAAGTTTAGTGCTAAAGATTTTTTTGATATACCAAGGAATTTTTGGAAAACACCAAATATTAAAGACGCTTTAGATATAGGCCAAGCTTACTGTTTAGAGCTAAACAAAAACTTACAAGCAACTTATGAAAGGATTTAATTCATGTCTTTCGCTTATTTTATAATAACAATTTTATTTTTTGCTGCAGCAGATCCTATACAGCTGCCCTCAGTAAAATTTGGAAAAAAATGTATCGATTCCCCTAACTCTTATGCCTGGTCTTATATTTGGGTATATGAAACTAATACAAAATTAACCGCAACTAAGGATCAATGTCATTTAAAGAAAAAATTTATTAAAAACGGTATTGATGTAAAGCCGAAATGAATAAAAAGAAAAAGCTTTTAGTTCCAATGGAAATATTTTTAAAAAAAATTAAATTTGATTGTCCAATTAAAAGTCATGTCTTAAGTCCCTTAGATATTTATGATTGTGGTTGTGGCTACCGTCATTCTATCGGTTGTAATAAAGGTCAAATTATAAAACAAACAAACCTCTATGAATATGTAGTGAGCTGTTCTAAAGGATACTTAACTTTAATTGAATATGATTTTGAGGAAAATGATGTTGTATCCCATATGGCTATTCGTATCCAAGAACCCCAAGCTGCTGTCTATGGTAGAATCCAAGTGCGACCTAATTAAATAAGGATTACAGGTTCGATTCCTGTCAGCAGCACCAAATTAAATATTATAATTTTGAACCCATCATTACCAATGAAGTATTGCTTAACCATAAGGAACAAAAACTAACAAAAACTTGTTCTTTTGGGCAAAGCTAAACCAAAGTGTGCGTTAAGTTCTGATAATTACTACACACTTTCGACACAC
>MDSV01200039.1_pt1 | contig 192532 bp, 133 predicted proteins | sample 810851 | NCBI WGS metagenome assembly MDSV01 (sample SAMN05326640, study PRJNA326480) | marine metagenome | isolation source: seawater | place: Atlantic Ocean: North East | collected 2012
CTCTGGTAACATTGGAATAACCCGATCAACCAAGTAAATACTGGTTGCTCGTTTATGGGCCTCTTCATCCAAAGCCGAACCCGGTTGTACATAATAAGTTACATCTGCAATGTGAACTCCTAAACGAAGATGTCCATTTTCTAATTCTTCAATACTTAAGGCATCATCAAAGTCTTTTGCATCGACGGGGTCAATGGTAAATACGGTACTATTTCTGAAGTCTATCCGTTGATCAATGACTGATTGCCTAATAGTAAGTGGAATGGCATCTGCTTCTGCCTGTACTTGTGACGGGAAATCAGCAATAAGTCCATTTTCAGCTAAAATTGACAACATATTTGCATCATTTGTACCAGATTTACCCAACCTACTAAGAATTTTAGCTTGGGGTAATGCCTGTCTATGCACCCAATTTTCTAGAATAAAGGTAACTTTCTCCCCCTCTTGGGCACCGTTTAAATCTTCTTTTTTTACATAAAAATCGACGTTTGCTGACTTCCTATCGCTTTCAATTAAATAGGTGTCTGATTCTGTTTTCCTTAAGGTACCTACGTAAAAGGAACTTCCCCGTTCAAGTACATCAACCACTTTAGCTTTGGGATTTCGTGCATGCTTTTTACTTTTTAGCACCTTGACCGCTACTATATCTCCTGCTAAAGCAAGTCCTGCGTCACTAGCGTGCACCCTTAAATCTTCATCCAACCCTTCTACTATGACAAATCCTGTCCCTCTCTGGTTAAATTCTATACGTCCTTCCAATACCGTATGATCTCTGTTTAATCGAACCCAACCTTGATGAATTCGTACTCTTTGTTTATTGCTTAAACTAGTTAGTGCTTTTTGTAATCGCTTGTATTCTTTTTTGGAATACATTTCTAAGGTTTCCTGAAATTCATTTTGATGGATTTTTTTCTCAGGATGTATGCTAAGTAATTGTAGCAATGTCTCTTCTAAGCTACTTAATCGGTCGTTTCGACTCATATATGAAATAAGGGAATAGTTATAATTATACCAACGCTAAAATAGCTTTATTCCATGCTAAGTGCAGGTTCTTCTTCTTTTCGTGTGAATAGCCTAGTTACAGGCTCAAATAACTGCCCGAGGAAACTTCGCCATGAGCTAAATGAAACTTCCGTTTCTAAACCAATCCCATTTATGTCTTGAGATTGCTGAGAATTGTCCGACCCAGAATAATCACTAAATGTGGGGTCTTGTCGGTGAAATGCAGTTAAGGCGAGTGCTTGATTTATCTTGTAGGTGGCCCCTATATCACCAATCGTAGATTGACTACCTGTAATTTGTCCCTCTCGACTCAAAATGATGCGATCGTTATACAGTCGAAGCGCTACTCCCAAGTCAATGTTATTATATGTATTTAAGTTAAAATCAATATCTAAACTTCCAATATCACTACGCAGTAATGAATTCATTTGATTGGAGAGAAGTGGACTTATCAACTGACTAGATAATAGTGGATTTAGTACGGCCGCACTTCCACTAAAATTATTGGTTAAAGAGTTTGTTGCATCCGAAACAGCGGACGATGACGGGATAAAGTCACCCATTAACAAGAAACTAGTTGCTTGAATGAGTTTTTCGTCTTCGTTACGATTAAGTGCATTAATTTGTGTTTTTAGGGTAGAATTTTGCTGGGTTTCGAAAGTATTAGGTAACCTAAAAAAGAAATCATTTTCAATACTTTCTAATGATCCACCAATACTAAGAACCAATTCAACGGGAACACGAGAGGCTTGTTCTTGGTCGATTTGATCGCGTGTTCTGGTCAATGTATTTATATCCGGTCTAGCTTCGTATAAGGCCTGAACATTTAATTTTGCATCTATTGGGTCGCCATCCCAACGAAGGGTACCGCCTGGTATGAGCTCAAAGGTACGTGTAAAGATATCCCCACTTACGAAATTGTATTCACCATCTTGAATATCGAACTGGCCAAAAACCGAAAATGCTTCATCCTGTAACTGAATACGAATATTACCTAGGCCATTGGCAGTAATTTGATCGCCCGTTATTGGGTCAAATATCAGCTCTACTGTCATTGGTATTTGAGACTCAAATTGTAAGTCAAGAGTGAAGCGCTCGGTAAAACTACGTGCTTCTTGAACTCCCATTATCTCATTCTGACTCCCATTAATCCCCGATTTATTATTCAAATTAGCGAAGTCAACATTTGTAAAATTGTCCACAAATCGAATAAACTTGTTATTTTCTTCAAATTCTGTGCGCTCTATCAACGGTAGTCCTATTGAAGAATATCGCCCAATTTGTATAGGGCCCTCAGAAAATAAGAGCGGGTTTTCATTGGTTCCTGTCATACGAATGAGCGCAGTACCGTAGCCTTGGCCAAAAAATGGAGCCTCCTCATCAAAGCCAGTATTCAAGAAATGAAATTCATTCATTTGAAGATTCAGGTCAATATCATGAATTGGCCCAAAACGGTTTAGATTATAACTCCCATTTAAGTTGGCTGTCCCCCCAGAAGGATCCATGATAAAGAAGTCCTGAAAAACCAACCCTTTTTCACTTGAAAACTCGAGAGGCCCTGCGGCATAGTAGTAGGTATCTAAAAATCTTGGGCGTACAAACACAGGATCAATTTCCCCGATGGAATAATTTATACTAAAATCATACCCCGAATTACAACCCCAGACATTCCCCATTCCAGATGCGGTGCCCGACATTTCGGAAAATATATTTGGAGATAGAAAAGGTAGTATCCATAAATCGATATTTTCAAAATTCAGGTCAAAGTAATAGAGTGTATCCGTCGTTTGTGTTTGATTAATTCCCGGGGTGTTGATATATCCATTAAAGGCAACATTTTGACCAGCTCGCTCAGAACTGTTGAAATAGTCAGGGTATAGTGTAGAATCAGTGAAAACAGAAATTTGAGTGTCAAACCTATTTTTTAAAGAATTAAAGGTAGAACTCAACGATAAATCGCCCACCACTTGGTTGTTTAAAGAAAAACTATTTATAGTCAAATATCCTTGAACGCTTGGCGATTTTTGAAGAGTTCGCGTAGAGAATTCACCATCCATCACCCCGTCAATATCTTGTTTTAAGTTCAATAATTCAGCCAGACGATCTAGTTGAATTTGATCAACAATAAATTGGATTGAATCCTCTGGCGATTCACTGTAGACTCCACGAATATCTAAAAGCTCATCATTGTTTTGCATACTGACCTGATTAAATATTACACTGAGCTCACGATCTACATTGATGGCTATATCGCCTAAATTACTCCAAATGTAGGAACCCGACCCTAGTTCCAATGCATCAAATACGATATTATGCTGACTTTCTGCGGTAAAAATATCTCCACTCGACGCCAAAAAAGCCCCAGAGGGTAATGAACCAATACGTTGATTAAACCGAATACTATCCGCCTGCATAGAAACCTGCCATTGCACATCGCCCAGTTCTAGATCTGACGTTTGGATTGTTTTGACATTGGTACGGGATTCCACTACTGAAAAATTCAACCAGGTTGAATCGTACCTAAAACTTGCCGTTAATTGTGAGTTTAAACTATCTATCTGTATAGTTTTCCACTGGAAATCGGAATCAAAAATATCCACGTTCATAAGGATTCGATCTCTATTTGCATCTAAGCGTCCGTTGACGACCATTGAACTCTTTTGGATGGGATTTTTTGCCCAAATTGCTTGCACTAATTCATTGTCTTTAAGAGCAAACTCCCATTCTAACTGTGTTTGATAGGACACGCTATCAGCAAGGCGAGACCTATTCCCACTTGATTCCTTTAATGCTATGGATGGAGTTTGAGGCAGTTCGTTGAAATGAAGTCTATTCCATTCTCTGTTTAGGTAGTGAGACCAATGATAGTACAGAAAGGTCACACTTGATGGATTAATTAATCCTTCTACCTGAAAATCTAATGGAGAGGAAGTCACTCGTAATTGCTGACGTTGGGATGATTCAGCTATGTAATCGATAAAAAACTGCCTATCTAACCATGTTGTATCTTGAGTAATAATTGATGGTATATCTGCACTTAATACCCCTTCTGAAAGTTTATTATTTTCAAAACTAGCGTTAAAAATGCCGCTAATTTTTGGAATCGAACTAGTATAACCAGATAGATAGCGATTTAGCTCTACTTTACCTGTCTTTTTATGAGCCCCATTCGAGTTTATTAGTACATTCGCTGTATTTGATGTATTCGCTATAGCATCCTGAGGCTTAGAATTGAGGAGTAAACTATCCATTTGAAAGTTGCTCTCTATCTCCATCACCGACAACCCGTAACGTCCCAATCCTTCCCAGCTGAGCTTCCCAAACTCTGAGTCAAATCCTGCTGAAATAGAGTATTGCTGGACTTGCTTCAAATTAGCGCCCGTATCTACTTCTAAATGTCCTATTTGTGCGGTATCCGGCGCTATATTTAGTACCACATCATTATATTCTAGCTCACCGATATCCACCTTTGGGAGTTGAAGGCTTAGATCATATTCAGGTCTAGATTCCACTGAATTGACTTGATTCACATCAACAGTTCCGCTAATAGTTACTTGCTCCTCTGGTAACACATCAACTAACCAATCACTTACTACAAATTGATTAAAAGTGGCTGATGCTTTTAATGATGGAATAAATGAAGAATAAGTGGAGTCAGATTTTTTTTGTCTTCGTATTTCAAAAGTTAGGTCAATTTCTGAAACTGGATCAGGATTTATTTGCTGGTTCGATATAGAACGTAGATCTATTCTTTGCTTTTCGCCGGTATCTTCAAATAAAAAATGCATCTTTTTAGAAGCCAACTTCTCAGTAGCCAAAAAAGAATGATGCTTGGCTATTGAGGCTAACATTTCTGGATCCCATTCCAATACATCGCCCTCTAAGAACCATTTATCACCGCTTTTTTCCCCTTCCATGACTAGCCTCCCTTGTCTGGAAATTGCCTGCAGATTTTCGATTCTAATATCCTCATTATCGAGCGATATAGTTCCTAGTAATTCCGTAACAAAGAAGCTATATTTATCCATCATTTCTGATGCCGTGCTAGGAAGTATAAGAGACGCTAAGCCATTATAAAATGTGGAATCGATTTTAGCCGATTCTAGCGCTAACTGGTACTTAGATCCAGACTGCTTTAGTTCAGCTTCAGAGGAAAATTCAGAAGTAGTTAAGATGAGATTTTCTGCTATCCAGGACGAAGGAGATCCCGTAAAGAGTCCACTAAAATTGATCTCGTCTACCCAATTAGGTAGGTTTAATTCAGAACGAACCTCAGGAATGTAGATTCGAAAATCCCCTCCTCTTTTTTGAATTCCTAGGGTCGCTTCACCACCTCTGAAAACAAGCTCTTTTTGAGAAGATAAAATGGCCCGATCTTTATCTGAATGACCCAGAAAATCAAGTGCCTTACCGTTTGACTTCACTTTAATGGAATCGATGCCCACAATCATCTCGGTTATAAGAAGATCTAATCCACGGTTAAATTCCGATGAAACTGAATCAGCGGGTTCATTATGGGCCTGATTAGTAGCCATTGATCCGCCAATAAGTGCGCTAACGCCTTGTGCATGTAGAAATGGGAATTCCAACTGACCTTTGGCCAAAGCTGTCACTTTCCAAGCATACGATAAATCGCTAATAATCAACGATTGTAAGCCGGCTACACTTTCCTCAATGGTAATGTTTAGCTGGTTGATGTGCGAGTTAAACGGAAAAAATCCTGTAGAATGTTCAAAGTCTAATTGATACGGTGTGTCCTCTGGAAGCAATATCGAATTGATTAACCACTTTTGGGGAGCATTGAATTGAAAAGACGCCAATGCAATAGCGAGTATAGCTATTAACGCACTAAACCCACCTATCAGGTTGCGCCAGAACAGAGAGGGAGTATGTTGTTCTGAACTATGCATGGATTATGAAAACATGTCAATCGTTTGCTTCCAAATATCGGTTAACCGATCCTCTTCTTCCACCATGTAGGCAACTGGCGCTTCAATATTTTGAAGGAGAACCAATCGAATGTGTGACTGTTGCACTTTTTTATCTCGTCTCATTTGCTGTATAAGATCGGGGATAACCGATCTAAGAGAAGCTAAACTAAAGTCATAACGTGATGCGTATTGCAGGATTAGATTTGGATCAAGTTGTGCATTGAGATATTCGTTTGAAGCTAAAATAGCCGCGTACATGCCAGCAAATACCGCCTCTCCATGACTAAAAGTGCCATAATCTGCAATATTCTCAATAGCATGACCAAAGGTGTGACCAAAATTCAAATACTCTCTTCTACCCTTTTCTAAAGCATCCTCCACCACTATTTCGGTTTTAATTTGAGCACTCCGATGAATTACGTCAACCCATTTTGACGGTTCATAATCCAGGTTATGGTCAAATAGTTCTTCTAAACTGGTGAAAATACTTTGATCTTGAATGCAGGCATACTTAAGAATTTCACTTAATCCGTTGGTCCATTCTTTTTTATCGAGAGTTGATAGGAAATGAGTATCGGCAAAAACCCCTACTGGTTGGTAAAAAGATCCTATCACGTTTTTGCCTGTTGAATGATTAATCCCAGTTTTCCCACCTATGGAACTATCAACCATAGCTAATAAGGTGGTTGGCATATGAAATAAAGGCAAACCTCGTAGAGTACTAGCGGCTACAAATCCACCCAAATCTCCAACAACACCACCCCCAATAACTATAATGGGGGTATTACGCTCGATCGGATGCTCTAAAATCCAGTGCAACAAACTACCAAATTGACTGAGATTTTTACTTTTTTCACCAGAAGGAACAATATAACTCGAAAGATTCCTAAAGATTTTTCCTAAGCTACTCTCAATCCAGTCACGATGATAAAGATGCACTTGTTCATCCACAATGACCAAGGCTCTCTCAGAAACTATTGGCCCAAAAAAATACTCCGATACCTTTTCCAACTCATTGTACACAAGCTGAATAGTATAGGTTGATTCATTAGTAATTCGAAGTGTGGTAGATCTGATGTCCATAAACTAAAATGACTGAAACTGAGATACTTGATCGAAAATCTTATTAGCCACCTGATAGGGTGACCAGTCGGATTCTACCGGTTGAGTGATATGTGCTTGCTCGTACAATGGTAATCGAGTTAAATATACGTTTTTTATACGTTCTTTTACTATTTCCAGATTTCTTGATTCAGCCCATTCCCGAGCAATTAACGGGCGCTTTTTATTCGCGATTAACCGTTTAAAAATGAGCTCAAAGTCGGGACGAATAAACACGAGAATAGATTGCTCCTTGATCCCATCCAAAATCTCTTGATTCTGTAAAGCACCCCCACCTAAAGAAATAATCTTCGGGGATTCGTTTATCACTTGTATAACTGTTTTACGCTCTATACGCCTAAAGTATTCTTCACCATACTCCTTGAATATTTCGGGAATCGATGCCCCTTCTCGACGCCATATTTCGGCATCAAGATCAACATAATCGGAATGAATTATAGCCCCCATAGCCTTGGCAGTTGCAGTTTTTCCGCTGCCCATAAAACCACATAATACGATAGGATGTATGAATTTGCTCATAATTCAATTCTTGAACGTTTATACCTTATAATATAGAGGTTTGTCACATATTTTATGCGTCTCTTGGTTCCATAGGTTGAACCATGACTACTTGCTCTTTTTGAACAATTACCGCACCTGGTGCTGAATTTTTAGCTTTTCTGACATACTTTTTCGGAGTATAGATTACAGGAACCCACTCAGATCCTTTCGCCTTTGACTGATGAGCTGCAAAAGAGGCTACAATTTCAATGATGGACTTATCAGGTATTTTTTGCTGAGCCCGTATAATAACATGAGAGCCCGCGACAGATTTTGCATGTAACCAAATATCGTCCTTGTGGGCTAAACTGAGCATTTTGTCGTTAGATCGCGCGTTTTTACCAATCCATATTGAAAAACCAGATACCGTACATTCGTGATAGGGCTTGGAAAATGACTGAGTGGAATTTTGTTTTTTTTGATGGGTATTCAACCGGGCTAATTTACCCTTTGTACCGATGCTATAATTATTGGTTGAGCCTTGTTTGGGTTCATTATTCAGGAGTCCTTTCTCAAGCATATCTTTGCGCCAATTATCCAAATCTTTGATGTCGTTTATAGTGCTTAAGGATTCCTTCCCGTCCAGCAATGCTTCTAATTGCTGTTTAAGTATAGTTAATTGTTGCTTTACCGCCTCCATACTGCGTTTAGCATTACTGGCTTTTTTATAATAGCGCTGCGCATTGTCCACAAAACTTCGTTCTATATCTAGATTAATTTTAGCTTTTTCATTATTTCTAAAATAATTTTGTACGACCATTATTTCAGACTCTGGCTTTGCTCTATGAGCCATAGTCATTAATATGTGTCCATATTCCTCCCAAATTGTCGCTTTTTCTTGATTTTTAACGGCTTTTTCTAGTTGATTTAAATTCACCTTAGTCCGCTTTGTCGCTTTGTCTAATTCTTTTAAACTCGCCGCCATCAGTTGCTTGTATCTTCCCTCACGTTCTAGACTGAAGGTATGTCGAAATAGTAAATCGGACACACTTGAAAAGATTTCTCTGGTATTTTTAGGTAAATAAGCCTCAGGAAATAGCGTTCTAGAACCATCATCTAACAGCCTAAACTCTGCATGTTCGGTTAGTTGATGATGACATTCTTCTATAAAGAGGTGGATTTCTTTGAGCTCATGAGCTTGAGGGAGATATAAGTCGATAAGTGATTCTAAATGAGTTCTTTCTATACTGGGATGCAGCGCACAAAGCTTCTTCTTGAGGTCTTTTGGATCTAAATCTATTTTTACGGTATCATCACCATTGATATGCGCATCATTTGCGGCGGACTTTTTTATTGCCTCTGCAACTGCACTGAATAACTCTGTATCGCTGCTAGACAATGTATTTTCTTGCATTGCCCGCTTCCATCTTTCTTCGGCACTCTTCAAATTTGGATGGCAGGTCTTGAAAGAATCATACAGCTCACCTTCTAACTCCAAATACAAATTTGCCCGTGATCCAAATACTTCAAACCAAACGGTTGCATCACCTGAAAAACGTATACCTAGATACCTTTCTTGAGTCAAAGAGAGTATTTCTTCAACTATTTGACCATATAATTCAGGAAAAAAGTTAATTACGTTTTTTTTCTTAGCTGAATTCCAGCTGCGTACATATACATAAGGAGTTGGTGGGACTGCATGAAATCGAACACAGTGCTCTCCTATGTAAAGCTCAACAATGTTTTTTTGTGGAGAAATTATACGATGTAAAGTTTCTGACCTTAATTTGACGTTCAGCTCTTTATTTAAATATATTAATTCGTAATAATTCACGGGAGTAATTGCAGTATTTTTTTTGATAAATAGGATATATCCATTTTAACAATGGAAATATCCAAGTAGTAAATGAATAGAATACCAAAGGTATTGGAACAAAAATCAAACGGAATGAACTACCCTATCTTCCTTTCCATCGTTAACACTATCCAATCGGATGTAGAAAGTAAACATATCCAAACGGAAAGCTTTACAACATGGCAAGATAATACAATATTTGCAACTGGATTAGAACTGAACATTAACCTGGAAAGAAATACTTGCTATCTAAAAAAACTATCTATAAACTTTGATTGGGACCAATATCGTGAATTCATACTCGCTAATCAGTTAAATGGACTTGCCAGCCATCCATTACTAGATGTTGATGAGTTAAAACAAGCCAAAACTAAGCCAACTATTGATGTTGAACTTATGTGGGTATTTAATCCCGAGAACTGCCAACCCAACTTTAAGGAAAGAGAGGGCAATTCCAGAACGGACTTTGCAAGTCAATGGATGGGTTTAATTTCTAAACGAATTCATGCTAATTTTGGCCCTCAAACTAATGTCACACGCTGGCATGTAGAAATTGAGGGGGATAGCGAAGGGAAATACTTATCAAACATCCAACTGATTTCTTATTTCCAGTTCGATTTAAGTAAAACAACAGATATGCAAGACCTACAGATCTTCGTTCAAAAGAGCCTTAAATCCTTACTAGTACGCAGTAGCAGAGTTGTCAAGATTTCAGAAGCACTGATAGAACATTCGATTAATTCGGTTGCGGATTAACGTTGCTTTGGCAATGAATATGTGGCATTGACCTCGTTAAAGTGGCTTTGTGGCAATGTTATTTTATAACGCTGTTATGTATTTCAATTGCACTGTTGTAAGCTACATGTATTTTATTATGCAAAATAAAATCGCCCACATAAAAAAAGGCCACTTGTAAGAGGCCTTTAAATCATTTTTTCTTCTTATGACGATTTTTGCGTAATCGTTTTTTTCGCTTGTGCTTAGCTATTTTGGCACGTTTTCTTTTTTTACCACTTGGCATACTTAGTTTCCTGTAAACTATTTACGTTAATTCTCAGATTTAAAATATAAGGATTTATTCTAGTAAAGACTATTTGAATTCTAAAATAATTCAACTTTACATAGAAAGCGTTTTATTTACCGACTCTTTAAAATCTTTCGAGATTTTTAAAATAGGAGCATATTGTTCGGGTACAATAACCTCTTCGTTCGTTTTTGGATTTCTCGCTACTCTTTGGGCACGCTTTACAACTTTAAAACTACCAAAACCTCGAAGTTCAATATGTTCTCCTCTTTTCATGGCATCGATAACTGTTTCCATAAAGCCATTTACCACCGCTTCTGTTTCTACTTTAGTTAATCCAACCGACGAGGATATGATATCTACTATGTCTGACTTTGTCATAATAAGCCTATTATTTAAATAACTTAGGTAAATTTCTAATAGTTTAACGACAGTTCTTTATTAAATCGTTCATTCTCTAAAAATTAATCCTTCCATCTCATTATTTATTAATCTCACGTATACTTTCCAAAATCTTTATTACTTTTTATGGTATGTTTTAACAATAAATAACGAATAATCACCACATCTACTAGCACATGGAAACTTTTGAGAATATAGTTGGCACGTTAAATGATTTGGTTTGGAGCACTCCATCCTTTTTTCCGTTCATGGTTGCCGTACTACTCAGTTTTGGAATTTTTATCACCCTTCGATTAGGCTTTGTTCAAATACGATATTTTAAGCATGGGATTTTAACCGTGATGGGAAAATTTGACCATTCTGACGCAATTGGGGACGTCAATCACTTTCAAGCATTGACTACAGCCTTATCAGCTACGGTGGGGATTGGTAACATTGCAGGTGTTGCCATTGCCATACATTATGGTGGTCCAGGAGCATTATTTTGGATGTGGGTTACCGCTTTTTTTGGCATGGCAGTCAAATATACTGAGTGTACTCTGGCCGTGAAATACAGAATACAAAATAGTGATGGGTCGGTCTCTGGTGGTCCTATGTATTACATCGAGAGAGGCCTAGGTGAACAGTGGAAGTGGTTAGCAGTCTTCTTTGCTGCTATGGCCGTTATATGTTCTTTCTTAACTGGAAATGCCGTACAGGCAAATACCGTGGCTGACACTATGAAAGCCACCTTCCTTATCCCAGGATGGATTACTGGGCTAGCAACAGCCTCTGTTGTTGGATTCGTCATAGTAGGTGGAATCAAACGTATTGGTCGAGTAACCGCAAGTTTAATGCCCGTAATGGCAATAATATATGTACTTGGAGCGCTCATTATTTTATTATTGAATGTTGAAAAAGTACTACCAGCATTCGGAACAATCATTGAATATGCTTTTACACCTAAGGCAGGTGCTTTTGGAATTGGTTCGGGCTTGTTTTTAACTACCTTAGTGTGGGGTATCAAAAGAGGTTTATTTTCAAATGAAGCGGGTCAGGGTTCCGCACCCATTGCTCATGGCGCTGCAAAAACTAAAGAACCCGTTCGTGAGGGAGTTGTTGCCCTTTTAGAGCCTTTTATTGATACTCTTGTGGTTTGTACCATGACCGGTTTGGTCATTGTAAGTACTGGAGTATGGGAGCAAAAACACCCGACTGTTTTTACCACCAACGCCTTAGAAGCTAGCTTTGAAATAGACGACGAGACTACCATTTTAACAATATCAAACGGTGTTCCTGTCAATGGTGATATTCTTCGGAATGATTATTCATACGGAGAATTTTACACAGACATAGAAAGAGAAGAACTATTTAGTGGCCAAATTGTTGTCTTAGAAGACAGATCCGTGACTATTCAAACATTGACCGGTGAAAACTTAGGTGAACTTCAAACCAGTATTGTAGAGAATGGAGCACCTTTAACCGCATTGGCTTTTGAGAAAGGTCTCTCCCCCCTGTTTGCCGGTGGTAAATATATCGTTACCATTTGTGTGATTTTATTTGGTGTCTCCACCGCCATTAGTTGGAGTTATTATGGGGACCGCTCCATTCAGTACTTAGCTGGTGATTCTTCCATCATTTATTATAAAATAGTGTATTTAGTCATGCACTTCTTAGGAGCTATATTAGCCCTTGAAACGGTATGGGCCATTGGTGACATTGCATTGGGACTTATGACATTCCCTAACATAATCGCCTTATTTGCCCTTTCTGGTGTAGTTGCAAAAGCAACAAAAACCTATTTTGATTCCTACAAAGCAAACCAAGGCTCGGAATGATATGCCTCGAAATAAGTATCTGCAGGTAATTGAACACCCCCTAGTCCATCTCTACATAACCAAACTCAGAGATCAATACTCAGGGGTTCAAGCGTTCAGAGAAGCAATGGATAAATTGGGGGGTATTTTAGGATATCATGCACTCTCGCACGTAAGTACCAAGGATGTACAGGTTCAAACACCCCTGGAACATACTTCGGGGGTGGAGTTGGATAAAACCGTTCATGTTGTTCCCATACTTAGAGCAGGCTTAAGTTTGGTTCAAGGAATCCTACACTTTGTGCCCAATGCCAAAGTAGGCCATATTGGTGTGTACCGTGATCACCAAACACATGAGCCCATTAATTACTACGACAATTTACCTGAAACACTAGATCATGGAATATGTATCGTAGTTGATCCTATGCTTGCCACAGGCGGTAGTGCATCCCATGCTATTAGCTACTTAAAGGAAAACGGAGCAAATGATATTGTTTTCACTTGTGTAATTGCAGCCCCGGAAGGTGTTGAGAAGGTGCATAACAAACATCCCGATGTCCCTATAATTACCACCTACCTCGATCGTGAATTGAATGAACAGGCGTACATCCTTCCTGGACTCGGTGATGCAGGAGATCGGTACTTTGGCACTACTCCTTCATAACTACTTGTTATGAAAAAACTTCATCTTACTCATATCGCATTCATTTTCTGTACCGCCTTTTGTGTTGCACTAATTTCCTGTCAGGATTTATCCGAATTTGATACCCAACAGATTGATCAGGTCTTACAAGCGAATAAAATCGGTTCTTCTGAAAGCTGGGGATTCCGTCTAAATCTAATGGATGAGGGTCGAAAAGTACTCGATTTAGAAGCTGATTATGCAAAATTTGTAGAGAATAATGAGGAAAGCTTTACTGAAATTTCAGGTCCTATTTTAATTACTATTTATGACGAAGCAACAGGCGAATTACAGAGCACTATAACCTGTGATAGTGCTCTGTATAGGTCCTCTGTTGGAATATTTGAAATGTATTACAATGTTGAAATTAACACAACGGAGGAAAAAGTCTTGAGATCTGACTATCTAAAATGGCAGCGTTTTCAGGATCGAATGAACACTCCCCTATTTGTAACCTTTATTGCTCCTCCAGATAGTATTTCTGCTTTAGGTTTTGAAGGAAATACAAATTTAAGCGAGTACACTTTAAACGAAGGGGGTGGTACTGTTGTCATCGATTAAGCGTGCCTATCGCCGAATAACAAATTATTGGGCGGCTTTAGCTAATAGTCAAAGGAATTTATTCTTACTTCTGAGTGGCATTGGGGTGTTGTTTAGCATAGTTAGCAGTCCATTGCAGGCACAAAATATTGTTGAATTGTTACGTTTCGAATCAGCCGAACGAACCATATACGAACAAGAGCCTGTTCAACGCTTAATTCAGGCACGTCTCACCATAGATGGTTTAGCCATGGTATGTGATACAGCTTATCGGTACTTAGATCGCAGTGAATTACTAGCGATTGGTAACCTACAAATTGAAACAGAAAATGCCATTATTTGGACCGATTCGCTTCGCTATTTTAGTAAAAACGAACGAAGCCTCTTAAGAGGCAGGGTGATTATTGAGCAGGAGAATACTCGTCTATTTGGCACATCAGTAGATTATAATTTCGAAGAAAAAATTGCTTACTTCACTAATGGCATAAGGCTTGTAGATAGCACAGGAGTACTCACGGCTAACAAGGGAACATATTTTGAAAAGCAAGATAGTGCCCTCTTTATTGAGCATGTACAACTGCTTACCGAGGATGAATATGCGGAGAGTGACTTCTTGACCCTCGCACGTAAATCAAAGAGGAGTTACTTATCCAGTAATGTACTTATAGATAATCTTAGCAATCAGCAACGTATTCGGGCCGATTCAATCTACGCAGACTCAACAGGCTTCCGTCAACTCATTGGAAATGCAGTTATACGAACGATTGAATCTGCAGCTAATGATACTCCAGATGATCCAACTCCAGAAATCAACACCGATACCAAATCTGATACAACCTTTGTATTTGCTCCCATCATTAAGGTGTACGATAAAGATAGCACCTTCACATTCCAAAGTGACTCACTGAGTCAAAGCTGGAGCACTAACTTTTCTACTCGTTCGGACAGTTTACAATACGATTCCCAGATCGAAGAATTCACCTTAACAGGCCAACCCATCGCCTGGTATGATAATACCGAACTAAATGCAAAAACCATTATTGCCCAAACCGATAGTAATGAACTAAGCCTACTATACCTACTTAATGAGGCCTTTGTTACTGTTAGAGCAGAGAAATCTGGGCGTTTTAATCAACTAAAAGCCGATACGGTAATAACTCGTTTTAAAGACGGACGCCTTCATACTATGACTTTAGAACCTAATGTGACCATTCTTTATTTTACCCAAAATGAAGAGGATGAAAACGATGGGGCAATTGAATTAAACACTCCTCTAGCGAATATACGTTTTGTGAAGGATGACATTGATGAATTAGCTGCTAATACTTCTCAAGGCTTTGTTTTTGAAGAAGACAGTAGCCTTTCTCTACGGAGACTGGAAGGCTTTCGTTGGAGTCCGAATGTTCGTCCTATTAAACCTTCTATTGATTTGGAGTATCGTTTTGATGCCGTGCCAAATCAACCCGTATTTATCTTACCCCTTCGATTCCAACAGTATGTAAACGATAAAAAAAGTGTTAATTTTAATCCAAAATAATCAATCGATATGATGATGGATATGTTAAAAAATCCCCACTATTTATTGCTTTTAAGCGTTCTTATGATGCTTGGTTTTAATGGGTGCAGTAACACCCCCAAAACATCTAAAGACAAGGTAGCTGATGAGACTCAGAACTCTTTAGAACCAAAAATAATGATTGAATCTATCTCAGATTGGGTCGTACTGTTTGATTTGCAAACCCACTCAACTATGGATGCCTGGACTGGGTTTAATCAGGAAGCTGTACCGGGAAAATGGGAAATTATCGATGGAATACTCACTGTTTCAAAACAAGGAGATGCTGTTGAAAAAAATACGGGATTTGGTCAGTCTATTGTGAGTAGAGACCTCTTCGATAACTTTGAGTTAGAAGTCCACTACAGAATGTCTCCTGGTGGAAATAGCGGTATCATGTATCATGTGATCCAAGGGATCGACTACGAAGATGACTATGAAACGGGACCTGAATATCAATTATTGGACAATGAATTAGCTCCCTCTGAATCACTTCCTCATCGTCAAGTAGCCTCTTTGTATGATATGTATGCTCCCAATTCATCACCTTACCTACCCGCAGGGCAATGGAATGTGGCAGAAATAAGAGTGCTTGATAACGAAGTCGAGCACTGGTTAAACGATGAATTAGTTCTCCAATATAATTTTAAAAGCGCCGATTTTCTCCAACGTAAACTGCAAAGCAAGTGGAATGACGATGCTGATTGGGCCAAAGCAGGAATCGGGCACATTTCCCTCCAGGATCATGGGGATAAAGTCGAATTCAAGCGGATTGCAGTTCGTCGTATTAAATGAACAGTACCATTGGCCCAAGCATTCAAACAAAGCTCGTTAAACCCAGAGTAACGACTATATTTTGGTTTAAAAAGAACTTACAGGCTGTTGTTGACTAAGACAATGAAAGGCCCCAAGTCCCCAAACCAATTCACGTGCATTTATTCCTCGTACCACTTTATTAGTAAAACACTCCTGTAAAATACCTATAGCTTGTTGATCATTAGGGACATCAAAGATAGGAACCCAAACAGAATCATTGCTAATATAAAAGTTTGCATAGGAAGCAGGTAATCGTTGCCCTTCATGGACGACTGGAGATGGCATTGGAAGCGCAACAAGTTCGGGTTTAGAACCATCGGCAAAGTAGAAGCCATGGAGGCGTTCCCAATTTTCTTGTAATGCCTGATAGTTTTCATCTTTACTATTATTCTCTACAGCACTAACAATGGTATTGGGTGAGACAAATCTTGTCATATCGTCAATATGACCGTCTGTATCATCCCCTACAATACCATAACCTAGCCACCAAATTTCCTTGGCACCATAAAAACGTTCTAAGTATCCCTCAATCTGCGATTGATTTAGATTGGGATTACGGTTTGGGTTCAGTAAACATGCCTTGGTTGTCATTAAAACACCCTGGCCGTTGGTTTCTATTGCACCCCCTTCCATTACAATACCTGGTCGGATACTAGGTATGGCTAAAAAATTCGCTACCTGTGCTGGAATTGCATTATCAAGATCAAAAGGGGGATATTTTTGGCCCCATGCATTGTATTCCCAATCCAGCAGTATTAACGAGTCAACTTCCTGATCTCGAACCAAGAAACAAGGCCCATGATCGCGACACCAAGCATCATTGGTTGGGAATTGATGCAACTCTAGACTGCTTAAATCCCCTCCTTTCTGCTTAATTAATTCGCGAACATATTCAGCCATTTTAACAGTATTAACATTAATGTGAACTCGTTCTTCATGGGTAAGACCTGCTGCGAATTCCGCATAAATGGGAATAATTCGGTCCAACATTCCCGGCCAAGTGTTAGGATTGTGTGGCCAACTTAACCACGTTGCCACATGAGCTTCAAATTCTCCTGGGAAACGATATCCCATCTCAGTGACATTAACCCCAGAAGTATCTACATGGTCAAATGAGTACACATGTGAAGAGACATTACACGGTATTTGATCGGAGTCTGCTGAATGTCGGTCTGCTTTCAATTCAGGATTCATCGTCTAAAAACCGCTTAGTAATGGGGTGATAACTGTCAATTCTACGGTCTCGTAGAAATGGCCAATGAATTCTATAGGCATCCGATTGGCTATAATTAATGGGTTGAATCAAAACTTCTTCTTTGCCTTCAGAGGCTTGACAAAGCACCTTGCCAAAGGCATTGCATGCAAATGATTGTCCCCAGAACTGCATGTCACCTTCTACCCCAACTCGGTTAACTGAAAGTACGGGAATCCCATTAGCCACAGCGTGAGAAAGCTGTATAGTATGCCAAGCTTGATGCTGCTCATCGTTGGTTTCAGGATCTTGTGAATGAGCCCATCCAATGGCAGTCGGGTACACCAACACATCAGCGCCTTTTAACACTGTTAATCGAGCCGCTTCTGGAAACCACTGGTCCCAACAAATAAGCACTCCTATTCTGCCAAATCGCGTGGGGAAAACCTTGTAACCAAGATCTCCCGGAGTAAAATAAAATTTCTCGTAATAGCCAGGATCATCTGGTATGTGCATTTTTCTGTACATTCCAACCATCTCTCCATCGGCATCGATAACAATCGCAGTATTGTGGTAAAGTCCTTGAGCCCGTTTTTCGAACAGAGAGGCCACTATAACCACCCCTAGTTCTTTTGCTAGTTCAGAAAAGGTTATAGTCGATGTACCAGGTATCGTCTCTGCTAAGCCAAAATGATCATAATCTTCAGTGAAGCAGAAATATTGTGAGGCAAATAACTCTTGCAGAACCATCACTTGTGCTCCCTGTTCTGCTGCCATTCGAATCTTGGCAACCGCTTTTCCCCGGTTTTCATTTGGATCGGTACCGCAGCTCATTTGGATGAGTGCAAAAGTGGCTTCTCGGATTTGCTCTGAATGGATAGAGGGACTCATAGACATAGAATTAAACTCTGGATCATAAAAAATTAATCCTATAATTTATGTAGAACCAAATCCTGGATAAATACCCTGTATGCGTTCGAGTAAATATTTTTTTATAGGTTTATTCCCTGCAATTATTTGCTTTCCGATAAGCCACTGATCTCCGCCTTCCCAATCGCAAATATATCCCCCAGCTTCTTGAACAATGAACCCACCGGCTGCTACATCCCATGCCTTTAAGCCTTCTTCAAAGAAACCTTCAACCCAACCAGCGGCAACCGCACATAAATCATACGAAGCCGCCCCCGCTCTTCGAACACCATGAGTTTCTTGAAACAGTACCTTAAGTAAAGTCAAAAATGAATGAACCCGTGAGAATTCCATATAGGGAAAGCCTGTAGCTATGAGAGAGTCTTCGGGCTGTGTACAAGGACTGACAGAAAGTACAGTGCCATCCAAATAAGCACCTTGCCCTTTTGTAGCATAGAAACATTGTTTATGCGCCAACTCATAGACTAACCCAAGCACCAATTCCGTTCGATCCCAAAAGGCGATGGAAACACAATAAGGCGCAAAGCCATGTGAAAAATTGGTCGTGCCATCGATGGGATCTATAATCCAAATTCGTTGATCTAACTCCTCAGGCTGGGCATGATTTTCCTCGGCCCAAATCATATCATCCGGAAATAATTCACTCAACCGATTAACTATGAACGCCTCTGAGGCAAGATCCGCGGAGGTTACTAAGTCATTTTTAGCTTTACGCTCGATTTTGAACTGATTATCGGCTCTGATCTTGTGAATAATTTCATCCAATTCGGGTAGTAGTGTTTTAATGGCACTGAGTTCGGTTTCGTAGCTTTTTTCAGTTAAACTTTTCATCGATATGACTGGTTAAGTGATAGTATTTTAGGCTATAGAATGAGTTTAAAGCATCTTTTCCGCCTCTTTATTGGGGGGCATAAGCTTACAAGCTCCTTCATAATTTAGGGTTTCTTCTTTAAACTAAGCGTTTTTTTAAAGATATTTAGCGTACTTTTTACTCCTCCCAATAACACTACTTATTTTTATGAAAATCCCCATTGCAAGCGACCATGCAGGATATGCAGCAAAATGTGTTGTACTGCAAATATTAAAGGCTCTTCGCGTTGATGTAGACGACCTAGGCACTCATAGTGAAGATTCCGTAGATTACCCAGAATACGCCGTTCAAGTAGCACAAAAAATTGATCAGGGCGATGCTGATTTAGGCATTCTTATTTGTGGCAGTGGTCAAGGAGTCTGCATGACGGCCAATAAGTATAGCGGCGTGAGAGCCGCATTGGTCCAAGATGCGCATACCGCTGCCCTGACTCGGCAGCACAATAACTCCAACATATTATGTCTGCCAGGGCGAAGTTTAGAAAACGAACCTGAAATATTAAAAAATATTCTAAAAAGCTGGTTAGAAACACCGTTTGAAGGGGGGCGCCATGAACATCGCGTCCAAAAAATCTCTAGCCTAACCTCATCTTACTCATAAATTATTAGCTAACATCTATGAATAGTATTCAATCTCAAGACCCCGCTATCTTTGATTTATTGCAAAAAGAAACCACTCGCCAAAATGATAATCTAGAGCTTATTGCATCTGAAAATATTGCCTCTAAAGCAGTTATGGAGGCAAATGGATGTGTACTAACCAATAAATATGCAGAAGGGTATCCAGGAAAACGATACTATGGTGGGTGTGAGTTTGCCGATGTTATCGAAGACTTGGCAAGAGATCGAGCTAAAAAATTATATAGTGCTGACTGGGTGAATATACAACCTCATTCTGGAGCTTCGGCGAATGCGGCGGTGTACTTAGCGCTTATGAAGCCAGGTGAAACCTTATTGGGTTTTGATTTAGCTCACGGGGGACATTTAACCCATGGTTCACCAGTAAATTTTTCAGGAATTTATTTTAAACCCGAGTTTTATGGGGTGGATGAACATACTGGACTTTTGAACTATGACAAAATCCGAGACAAAGCAAAAAAAGTTCAACCTAAGCTCATTTCCATTGGAGCCTCTGCCTACTCTAGAGATTATGATTATGAAACATTCCGTGCAATTGCGGATGAAGTAGGTGCTTTACTTTGGATGGATATGGCCCACACTGCTGGACTTATTGCGACGGGTAACCTAAACGACCCCCTGCCTCATTCCCATGTAGCTACCACCACCACCCACAAAACACTGAGGGGACCTCGGGGTGGAATGATCTTAGTGGGTAAAGATGGCCCTAATACTCTAGGCGTCGTTGCAGCCAAATCAGGAAGAACAAAAAATTGGTCAGAATTATTTGATTCTGCTGTATTCCCAGGTACCCAAGGCGGCCCTCTTATGCATGTGGTTGCGGCTAAAGCCGTCGCCTTTCAAGAAGCACTTAAACCCGATTTCAAACAATATCAAACTCAGGTTCAAGCCAATGCTAAAGCGTTAGCAAACCGATTTTTAGAGCTAGGATATACTATTGTAAGTGGCGGAACAGACAATCACCTCATATTAATTGATTTACGGAATAAAAATATAACGGGCAAGGTGGCCGAGGAAGCGCTAGGTTTAGCAGCCATCACTGTGAACAAGAATATGGTTCCCTTTGATACAGAAAGTCCTTTTGTAACCTCTGGTATACGAATAGGGACCCCCGCAATGACCACCCGAGGATTCAAAGAAAGTGAGTTCATTGAGATTGCAAACCTGATCGATCAAGTAATACAATATCCAGAGAGTGAATCGAATCACAAAACGGTGGCTGGTCGGGTTAAAGAGATGTGTGATCAATATCCACTCTATTAATCTTAAATTAAACAGAGGCCCACTTTGAAGGAACGCCAAATCATGGAAGGCACTCTACCGAAGGCTCAACAGCCTAAGGATCGTACGGATCAGATGTCTTTTTTAGAGCATTTGGAAGAGCTTCGATGGCGCTTGGTTAAGGGTATAGTCGGAGTTGTAATTGGTGTAATCGGAGCTTTTATTTTTTCTGATTTCATCATAGATACCCTGCTTCTTGGTCCTACTAGAGCGTCATTTTTCATGTATGATATCATTCGTGTAGATGCTATTGATCTCACCCTACAATCCAGGAAATTACCCGGACAGTTCTTCACCTATTGGGGTATGTTATTTATTTCTGGATTCATCATTGGTTCGCCGTTGTTTTTCTATCAAATATGGGCTTTTATTGCGCCTGCTTTAGAGAAACAAGAACGTTGGAAAACTATTTTAACGGCTTTTTTCATCACTTTCTTTTTCGGCGTTGGAATCGCATTTGGCTATCTCATCCTGGTCCCCTTTGCCTTACAATTTTTTGCCAATTTCAACATCTCAGATAGTGGACTGGTTCGAAACGACTTTGACATAAACGCATACTTCAGTTCATTGGCTATGTGGGTCGTAAGCTGTGGGATTATTTTCCAAGTACCTGTTCTTAGTTATGGTTTATCTAAAGCAGGTTTTTTAACCCCCTTATTTCTTCGAACCTACAGAAAACATGCAATCATTTTATGCTTAGTTTTGGCAGCATTTTTAACTCCTCCAGATCCAATTTCACAAATCTTAATTGCTATCCCGTTGGTTATTTTATATGAAATCGCAATCGGAGTTTCTGCAATAGCAGTCCGTCAACGTACTAAAGAATTGCGTAAAGCGTTTGGTGAGGAATAACTCTTACGCACATGGGGGAAAATGTCGTAAAAGAGCCTTATATTTCAACATCCTAACATCTAAGAGTTTTATGCAAAACAACACCTTTTTTTCTTCTATTTCTAGAACATCCTTCGGTTTTTTCGTGCTAGTGCTAATCGTATCAATGGCCACAGGATGTGACGAAGATCCCTTTTACTTCACCTACGATTATTCTGATGCCCCTAGTTTACCCGACGTCTCTGAAGCCATAGAAACCATAAACTATGATGATGGATTGGTAGTATACATCATGGAGCGTGGAACGGGTACCCAAAAAGTAACAATCCGAGATAATATCTTTTTATTTTACACGACTTTTAGAGGGGGGACTTCTCGAGATAATATCGTTGACAGCTCCTACCTAAATGGTTCACAAGCTTCTACTCAATTTGCTGGAATTGGCACTTATCAAAGCTCTCGAGGTGTCGGATTTGTTCGAGGAGTTTTGGGAATGACCGAAGGAGAACATCGAGTGATTCAGGTTCCTGATTCACTGAACGCTTATGGAGATTTGGTATACTGGAATCTAACACTAGATTATATCGCCTATTAGCCTACATATACCCTAGGTACCTTGGGGGATATTCTTGTCATAATCTCATAAGCAATGGTTTTGGTTTTCTCCGCCCATACACTGGCCCGAAGCTGATCAGCATCAAGTAAAAAAACAGGTGAACCTAGTGAAATTTTATTCTTGCCAAGCCAAATAAGGGTGAAATCCATCGTAATTGAGCCTACCTGTTCGTATAGTGTGCCTTCGATACTTAGTTGCATTTGATTGCTTAACATGCGAGGCAAACCATGAGCGTAGCCTACAGGAATGACCCCTACCCAACCGTCGCGTGGCGCTCTCCATCGTGCTCCATAACTCACCGATTCCCCTTTCTTCACGGGTTGATGATGCACCAGCCGGCTCTGCCATGAAAGTAACGGACTCAGTGAGTCAATGGCTTGATTACCCGCACTGTACCCATATATACATACACCAGGTCGTACTGCATCAAATGATAAGGGTAGTTGCTTTGCATAATGAAAAATAGCCCCACTATTAGCTGTATGCCGAAGCCACTCTATTGGAAACTGAGATTGAAGCCTTTGAAATAAATCTAGCTGTTCGGCTACTGTTGATATACCAGGATCATCGGCCTTATAAAAATGGGTATAAACCCCTTTGCCATAAATATCCTTTCGCTTTTGAATAGCCTGCGTAAGCACCGGTAGCTCTTCGATCGGAGCACCTAAACGCTTCATCCCGGTATCTATATTAACATGATACGAGCAGCCAGACTCTAACAGGTCTAAATGCCTGATATGACTCACAGAAGCGATTAAATTATGAGATTTATATACAGCTATGTTATGCTCATTTGGAGGCTCAAACACCAATATTGGCTGCCTAATACCAGCCTCTCGAAGAATGACCCCCTCCAACGGACAAACTACGCAAAATCCATGAACTTGAGGAGCTAATCGTTTAGCAATAGGAATAGCTCCATGTCCGTATGCATCATCTTTAATCACAGGCCAAAGTTGGGTATTAGGAGCCACATTGTTCTTAATGGCTTCAATATTTTGATCCAAATTTAAAAAGTCTATTGTCATATGTTGATTTATACTAGCTTGATCAACAACTAGACTAGTTTGGTCGTTTGAATTCACCTTGGAAGAATCATACGGTGGTAATTCTATGTACTCTGAAGCCATGAGCGTTTTTTATACTTTTTCAATATAACCTGAGCGGCATTGTAACCCGCTGCACCAAATACCCCACCACCAGGGTGGCAGGAAGCACTGGATAAGTAAAGGTGCTCAATAGGTGTTTCATATGCACTCATTTCAGGGATAGGTCGAAACATAAACATTTGATCAAAACTCATTTCGACATGCATTACATTACCCTTGAGTAGCCCATGCTTTCGCTCAATATCCAGGGGACTTTGGATGTACCAATCGATGAGTTTATCTTTCATATTTGGGGCGTAATCAACCACTACATCGTAGATTTTTTGAGCTTCCCGCTCACGGATATCGTCCCACTTTTCGCCATTTACTAGGTTGTAAGGATGCCATTGAGCCCAAACAAACATAGTATGTTTCCCATCCTTAGCCACTTCTGGATCAATTTTAGAAAAGGTCATCGCAAGTGCTGCTGGTTTACGTGGCGGTTTGGATTGGATGTAGTCTCCAATAGCTTCGTTCATGTACTGCACAGATGGAGCCAGCAACTGAATACCATTATGAATAAAGGGATCTTCTGGAGCTGCTTTGTAAACAGGTAACTCCTCTACCGCACATCGAATAACCATACCAAATCCGTTCCCTACGTTAATATTTTCGACTTTTTTCACCATAGAACTAGCCAAATGATCCGGGCCCACCATTTTTAGCATGGTTGTTTGAACATGAGCGTTAGAAACGACAATGGGCGCAAGGAATTCTTGGCCTTCTTCGGTTTGAACGCCGATTGCACGACCGGAACGAACCAAAATTTTTTCTACAGGGGTATCCGTTAAAATAGTTCCTCCATGAGCCTGTATAAGGTTCTTCATGGCTTGGGTAAGCATCCCGCTACCTCCTTTAGGATGCTTTGCGCCCGATTCATGCAACATAGATTGCCATCCCACAAAATCACCAGTGGCGCTCTGATCAGGTAAAGGTCCAGATTGGGCAGCAAACCAAACTAAGGCCGCTTTCAAGTAAGGACTTTCAAAGGCATCATCAACTACTTTTCCGTAGCTAGATAAAATACGTTGCAAGCCACTCATGTGTTCCCCTTTATTGAACATAGATCCATCTCGGATCTGAGCTTTCACTATTTCATTGACAATTTTACCTCCCTTAGGGGGAGTCATGAATGAAGCAAGAACTCCTTTATTAATCTTTGCCCAGAATTCAATAAAATCCTTATAGTTTTTAACATCTTTGGGAGCCACACTAGCGATGGATTCGAGGGTTCTTTCCAGATCCTTCCAGAAATGTATGACTCCTTTTGCCGTTGGAACTGGGTAAGACATAATTGGGTCCATATCTATATATTCCAATCCGTAATTCTCCAATTCTAACTCTTCGATGATTCCTGTTTGGTGAATCATAATATGAACCGATGAACCCACATCCATGCGAAACCCATGAGGATTTTCAGTAGATTCAAACATGGTCTCGGTACGTACTGCCCCACCGATGGTATCATTTTTTTCGGTAACTAAAACTTTATAACCGGCTTTAACAAGATAACAAGCCGTGACTAACCCATTGTGCCCCGAACCCACTACTATGGTATCAAAAGATGGAGATGAAAGGTTCATATATACTATTTAATGGTTTAGTATTCTACCGTTAACCGATTGTGTACCAGGCTTCGGCTTATCAAGCTTCTTCAAGCAATAAATAGGTGCATTATGTTACCTTTTCTCCTGCTAGCCCACTTATTTGTGTTCGTAAAGGTGAATCCAAATTAGCGTTTATTCATTGAGACTAAAAAATCTAAATTATCTCGAGTTCCTTTTATTTTATCAATGATGAATTCCATAGCTTCAAAGGGACTCATATTGGTTAAATGGCGACGTAACAAAACTACTTTCTCACGCTCTTCTTCACTAACCAATAGCTCCTCGCGTCGCGTTCCAGATCGAAATATGTCGATGGCTGGATAAATTCTACGATCCGAAATACGGCGATCTAGTATAATTTCACTATTCCCTGTTCCTTTGAATTCTTCAAAAATAACATCATCCATACGAGAACCGGTATCAATTAATGCGGTTGCAACAATAGTTAGTGAGCCACCTCCTTCTATGTTACGTGCAGAGGAGAATAGTTGTCTTGGTACCTTAAGTGCTTCCGAATCCACCCCACCACTCATAGTCCTTCCTTTGTTACCCGCACATACGTTATAAGCTCGTGCTAATCGGGTAATTGAATCCAACAATAATAGAACATCATGCCCACTCTCAACCAATCTTTTAGCTTTTTCAAATACAATTTCCGATAAGCCCACGTGGTTTTCTGGTTTTTCATCGAAGGTAGAAGCAGCTACTTCTGCCCCTCGTACACTTCGCTCCATCTCAGTAACCTCTTCAGGGCGCTCATCAACCAGTAAAATTAATATTTTTGCTTCTGGATGATTTTGACTAACTGCGTTGGCAATGTTACGTAGTATGGTGGTTTTACCCGTTTTCGGCTGTGCAACAATTAAGCTACGTTGACCTTTACCTATTGGGGCGAACATATCGATTAAACGTGTGGTATACTCATTTGGGGCGTATTCTAAACGATAACGGTCCTCGGGATGTACGGGTAACAACTCATCAAAATAGCCTCTATTATCTACATCACGAGGGATGTGCCCATTAACCCCTTCCACTCTAAGCAGAGCAAAATATCTCTCACCCACTTTAGGAGGGCGAATAATACCAATTACACTATCACCTTGCCGAAGTCTAAATCGTTTAATCTGTGAAGGGGAAACATAAATATCATCGGGACTTGCCTTATAATTATAATTCACTGATCTCAAAAATCCATACCCATCTGGAAGAATTTCTAAGGTTCCCTCATTAATTAGATAAGGACCAAGCTTCGGCTCCAATTCCGCTAAACGTTCCTTTAAAGTAGGCGCATCAGAGGTTGGAAGTTCGTCATGTTCGTGCTTTTTACGGTTTCTTGATCTGTTAGAGGCGTTATGATGTTGATCAATGGAATCCCTGTTGCCTCTGCGCCCCTTGTTTTTTGGCTCTTCGGCTTCCGCTTTTTCTTCTTTATAGCTAACCACATGTTCGCCGCCGCCATATAGGTTATTCGCAGCGTTATTAATTTGGGTCGCCGTACGAGTTTCTTTGAACAAATCAGGGGTTTTGCCTGCTTTTGAGCTATTTTCTGCTTTAACTTCGTGATTTGAAGCATGCCCGGCACTTGCATGTATAATGGCGTCAATAAGCAATTGCTTCTTTAACCCAGTTACCCTCTTCACCCCTATAGACTTAGCTATAGCTTGTAAATCCGGTAGTTTTTTTGATTTCAATTGCTCAGGGTCATTCCAAGAATACCCATCATTCGTTAGTGATGACATAAAATTTAATTAAATAAACGTGTTAGTACCGACTTCATGAATACTTCAAATTCATGGATGGTTAGGGAGTTAAAATTCTGGCCGTACAAGAAAAGCATATTCACATTCGGCTCATCCAATCTTTAACAATAGAGTAAAAGTAAAAACTTCCTGTAAAAATAACCAAAGATGTCTTCAATTCACTTAATATAAATTCTACATCACCATCATTCATGGCTCTCATATGTAAATGAGACGGAATACCTACCAAAGAAGCGGCCCTATCCCCTGCAACTTTGTAAAAAAAACGATCCGAAAAACCAAGTGTTTCATCTAAAATTTCCTTGCTTATTTTATCTTTCATCATTCCAATAACAATAACTTTTCTATTGTTTTTTAGTGACTTAACAGTGCTAATGGTAGATGAGATTCCTTCTAAATTATGAGAGCCTGAGAAATACCAAGAGAAGGTGGTATGCATTCGCTCAAATCTCCCTGGAACGCCAGGGAATTCTTCTATAGCCGCAATAAAATCTTCTTCACTTACTGGATATTGATCCTTTAAACACTGAATTGATTGGTAGGTCATAGCTACATTCCAAGCATTAACAGGTTCAAAAAAAGAAGTTTTGAGCGTAATATTGGGTTTGCTCAGTTTGATATTCTTCCTTGAAAAACTTGGGTTTAATTGTTCCGCTTCAAATATAGGGGCATTCTGTTTAATTGCACGCTCTTCAATTATCTTATATGCCTCATTCGGTACTTTACCCACAATACAAGGTACTTTCTTCTTAATGATGCCTGCTTTTTCCCAGGCAATTGAAGCTAAATCTTCTCCAAGTATGTCGGTATGATCGTAGGAAATACTTGTAATAATACTTAATAAAGGTAAAAGTACATTGGTTGCATCTAATCTTCCTCCCAAACCTGTTTCAATAATAGCTATATCTACAAATTCATGGTCAAATAGAGTGAATGCAATCACCGTACTTAACTCGAAATAAGTGAGTTTGTACGTGTCTAGTAAGCTGGAAACTTGGGCAAAAAAGGCCACTAATTTGTTATCAGAAATGGGCTTACCGAGTATGCGAAATCGTTCGTTAAATGAAATTAAATGGGGAGATGTGAACAAGCCCGTTTTATATCCAGCACGGCGGTAAGTAGCTTCAAGAAGGTGACATACTGTGCCTTTTCCATTCGTTCCCGCTACGTGAATAGAGGGGAAATTTTTTTGAGGATTGTCCAATTCTTGTAGAAAATTCTTGACCTTTTTTAATGAAAAATTAGCGGCTTTGGCTCCAACCATACTAAATTTTGGGAGGGTAAGTAAATATCTCTCGACATCTTTAATATGAATAAATTCTTTAGGCATTGATTATAATTTTGGGTATTTCCTACGAAATAGTTAACTCATATATGTTTCTGATCATGTCTAATATGGTCTGATCTGTAACTAGTTGAATTGCGTCTATGTCGTGTATGGGTTGGATTCCCTTGATGGTACTAGTGGAAAAAATCACATCTGCTTCATACAGTGATTCTATGTGATACAATCCCTCTTGAATGCTAAAAAAAGATTGATTGTGTAACGCAGTCAACAAAGCGTCACGTCTTGTTCCAGCTAATATACCACAATTTATAGAGGGGGTATACACTGTTTGTTTGTTTATCCAAAAAATATTTGCTGAACTACTCTCTCCTACATAACCATCTGCAGTACAAAGCAGTGCATCATCATAGCCATTTTGTAGAGCCTCAGTAGCAGCCAGTACATACAACAAAGCATTAGATGACTTTAGTGTACTGGCCTCTGCTGCTTTAACGGGCAAATGAAAGGAACTTTTCATAAGCCGGAGACTAGACGATTGGTCTAATTGATCGGGCATTGGGTGGTAAGAAAGAAACCAAGACCCCTTCGAGCTTGTACTAGGGTACCCTCTTCCCCCATTCCTCCAACATTGCAAGCGAAGAATGTGTTGCAAGCCTAAATGACCATTATTTTTTATTCCAACCTTAAACAAGCGTCCCCACTCTTCGGAGGATATTTGTAAATCAATACCTAAATAGTCTAAGCCTTTATTTAAACGCTTTATGTGCAAGTCTAGCAAAATAACCTGCCCATTAACGCTAAGCATTGTTTCAAATAAACCATCCCCATACATCATTCCTCTATTTTCAACATGTATTCTCGCCTCAGACTCTCGCAACCAAGTCCCATTTAGGCAGACCAACGGCTCATTTAACACAGTGTCTAGGTTTTCTTTCAACGGTGACGGTCCGTCTGCTTTAATTTTTCCGGGCTTATCTGTTCCCAAACTCAACCTCTAAAAGACTGATTAAAGGCTCTAATTGTGATGAATTTCGGTAGCCTACCTGAGTCCAAAGGATTTGTTTATTGACTGAATAGACAAGGGTGGGGATCCCTGGGATTTGAAATTCGTTAAACAAGGCACTTCCATCTACTACAAGATGCCGCTCGGAAAATACTTCATCACTTTCATAAGATACACCGTTGTTTTTTTCTAGCTTCTCTCCCTCTATTTGTTGAACATATCCCTCTCGCGTATCTAAAACTAGAGCTATAACCAATTTTGGAGTCATTGGATTATAACCCGAGGAAACAGAATCAAATCTAGCGATGAGTTGTTCTAATTGGTCCACCACTTGAGTTGACTTATCCGACCAACGTGCAGCAAATAGCATGATGATCGGTTCATCGGTAAATGTAGCCATTTGTACACTATCCATTTCTTGTTCTAAAAACCCTGTTTGCAATACAGATACATGGGCCTCTAAAAACTGACCGGTGCCTTCTTGAAGGCCACTATTGAAGGTCTTCAATTGTTTTGAATTGAAATTGAAAGAAGAAAACACTATTGCGACCAAACCTATAAACGCTAGCACTAGCACAAATGGGACAAATTGTTTGGAATCTAATCTCATACTCAAAGTTATGGTTTTTTGCACTTTATCGCCTGATTTAATACGGCTAGGCGTTGGCAATCTGAGTTATAAGAAAAATAATTTACAGAATGCTGGAATAAATTTTTTTAATTCGGTTCAATTTATCTGTGCGCTCGATAAATGATATATGAATAGGGTGAAATACCCCACTTTTTTTCCTGAATAGCGAGTCCGTTACTTCGAACTTCATAGTTTTACACGTGTTGCGTAAACCTAGGGTCAGTTTTTTGGTTTTGAGATGTAAACACGGTAAAGTACTTAGCTGAAACTTGATTCCAAAGCTACGATTCCTAAATCCTGCAAATAGTCTAATTGATCAATGACCCCTTGAAGATCCCGTCCATACCTGCGTTCTCGAACGATATCATAAAACTTGGGTGTCGCTTATTGTTCCCACTGCACTTTGGCATACCAATAAGAAGTCCATGAACTCAGACCCCGCCCTTCAGATCCCCTTGCACGCTCTTTATTGGGTTCATTGGTTATATAACCATTTCAAAAACGTTCTGGGCAAATCTGATACCAAACTAGTCCATTAGACCATTCCGGTGCCTGTGCACAACTTACACAAAACGGGCCCAAAAGCAGAATAACAATCCCAATTAGACTAATTCGTTGCATAGTTTAGTATCAAGTTGAAATGGCTACGTCTCCATCCACATCATTCACCTTCATAACCGACCATGCACCTAGTAGCATAAAGACGCCTGCAGTGACCAAGGCCCAAATCGCCTGCCCACCGTACAAATGCTTAACAATAGGCCCTCCAATAATTCCATTTACAATCTGTGGGAAGGTGATGAAAAAATTGAATATCCCCATGTAGACCCCCATTTTTTTTGCCGGGATAGAACCAGCTAAAATAGCATATGGCATGGCTAGAATACTAGCCCAAGCTATGCCAATACCAACCATGGAAAGCAGGAGCCAATATTTATCTTGAATAAAATAAATTGATATAAGACCTAATCCACCTAGAGCAAGGGATATAGCATGTGTTTTTTTACGACCCATTGATGCGGCAATTTTTGGTAAGAAAAAGGCAAATACAGCAGAAACTGCGTTATACACCCCGAAAATAACTCCAACCCAGTTTCCAGCTTCTTGAAATAATGGAGAACTAGTATCCCCTTTAGCTACCCCAAAAACATGTTCAGCGATGGCTGGTGTGGTAAAAACCCACATCGAAAATAAAGCAAACCAAGAAAAGAATTGAACCAGTCCTAACTGCTTCATGGTTTCCGGCATAGATGCAAAATCTCTAAAAATATGAACCAAAGAGGGTTTTTCTTCTTCAACTACTTCGTTTTCTAGCTCTTCACTATCGAATTCCTCAAGCTCTTCTGGACTGTATTCAGTAGTAGTGACCACCGTCCACAGTATAGAACCTAGCAATATAGCAGCACCTACCACAAATGAGATGATTAAATTTAATGGAATTTCCCCTTCTCCAGCTGTTTTACCCCACCCAAAGCCTTCTGCTAGAATGTAGGGTAGCCAAGACCCTACTACAGCTCCAATTCCAATAAGCACGGTTTGAACCGAAAAACCTAGGGTACGCTGCAAGCTAGGTAGTTTGTCCGCCACCAATGCCCTGAAAGGTTCCATAGCAATATTGAAGGAGGCATCCATAATCATAAGCATACCTGCTCCAACCCATAAAGCTGGTATGAATGCCGCAAATAAGCCCGCATTAGGCATAAGAATGAGCCCCAAACTAGCGAGAACGGCACCTGCTAAAAAGTACGGCCGCCTACGCCCCAAACGGGTCCAAGTGTTATCACTGTAATGTCCGACAATGGGCTGAACAATCATCCCGGTGATGGGTGCTACTAACCAAAACCAAGACAGATGCTCTACATCGGCTCCAAAGGTTTGAAGTATTCTACTAGCGTTAGCATTCTGTAAGGCAAAGCCCATTTGAATACCTAAGAAGCCCATACTCATATTCCAAATATCAGCTTTTCGCAAATTGGGTTTTGTTCGTTTCATTGGTTACTCCAAATAATGATTAGGATAAAAAGTGACTAATTCATGGTAATGAATGCGTAATTATTGTCTAGTGGGTACTAACTATCACCCAGGAATGAGCCGGTACTCTCATACTATCATTCCCCGTTGCTTCAAACTGTGTAGTTTCCATTCCATATATATTATATGTAGTGCCTGCTTCTAATGGGAAACTAATTTCTTGGGTCATTTGGGTATTATTAAGCCCAACATACATGCCAAAATAATCCTTGTTTCGTTGGAAGGCATAGGTGCCTTTTGGAGAGGATATACGTATGGGATTTGCTCCATAAGCGCCATTCCAAAGGGCTTCGTTTCGCTTATTCAATGCCAACAAATCGGTATAAAAATCGACTAGTGCATAGTCTTTCCATTCAATTTCATCTTTTTCAAAGAATAATAATTGTTTATCCAACACCGCTTCTTGCCCACTATAGACCAATGGCATACCATCAATAGTCGCTGAGAGTACCGCAAAGTTTTGGAAATTATCCCCGTACATTTCGATATCGGTTCCATTCCAAGAATTTTCGTCATGATTGGATGTAAAATACATCCGATAGGAACTGTCAGGGAACTTTTTAGCATCTTCTGCTAGTAACGAATCCAATCGATCGAAAGTAATCGCTCCTTTCGCAATTTCTCTAATGATGTGAGCGTATTCCCAGGCGTAGTTCATATCAAATGCCTCTATTAGCAATTCAGGCTCCCCATCTTCAGCTAACATAAATATATCCTTTACTTCGTCCAACTCGGCATGTGCCCGTACCCAAAAATCAGTGGGAACCTTACCTGCCACATCACAGCGGTACCCATCTACTCCAAATTCAGCCACCCAATACTTCATCGCATCAATCATTGCGGCTCGCATCTTTTCATTGGTATAGTCAAGTTGAATGACATCGGTCCAATCAGTGCCTAATGGTGGAATGAAATCACCTTCTTCATTTAGTACATACCAATCCTTATTTTCTGTCCATGGATTATCCCAAGCCGTATGATTTGGTACCCAATCGAGAATTACCTTCATCCCGAGTCCATGTGCTTGCTCAACCATGCGTCTGAAATCTTCCTCCGTGCCGTAGTCACTGCTAACCGCCTTGTAATCCTGTACCGAATAGTAGCTACCAATACTACTTTCAGTTTCTTTTCGGTTAATTTTGCCAATTGGATGGATAGGCATGAACCAAAGAATATCAACTCCCATTTCCTTTAGGCGTGGCAGATGTTGTGAAAAGGCATTAAACGTGCCTTCAGGGGTATATTGACGCACATTTACCTCATAAATAGTTGCGTTTTTACTCCACTCTGGATGTTCCACTTTGGACACAGGGGCCACCGCTTCCAAGGTAGAAGGTTGTGAGCAAGCCGCTGACAGAACAAAGAGACTTGCTATACATAAACTAAATATGCGCGATAGTGAAAAACTAGTTGTTGAATTCATGATTAAATAATTGAAAAATTACAGATACAATGGGTTACGTATAAAGTCAAGGGTGAAATATCTGAATCAAAGAACTAATTGGTAGAAGCACAACTGAAATAGATTCACCAGTAAATGGATGCTCAAAGGTGATTGGCTTGGAATGATCGGCCATATTGAAGAACACCCAGACCGATTCATTAAAATAGGACCGTTCATAAATCAACACCTCATCACTAATGGAGTCGAATCGGAGCGATCCGTATTGAAGCGCTAGATGATCAGCACGAAGTCGAGCCATGCTTTTATAATGAGATAGGCTTTGCTGTTCGAGTGCACTCAGCCCTTCAAATTTCATAGGTCGCCGGTTATCCGGATCGTTGGCCCCAGGGAGTCCAAATTCATCTCCATAATACGTGACTGGAATTCCTGGAACGGTAAACATCCATGTGTGCATGAGTTGAAGCCGAGCATGGCCTTCTTTTTTAGGATGGAGGATATCCCGTGTCCAAGAAGCAAGTTTCGCATCCTCGTCCCAACGCACTTCACCACTTGCTAAACTGATGAACCTTGCTTTATCATGATTACCTGATATTACCCCCATTTGGTTACTCATTCCGTAATAGCGAACACTTTCCCCGAGTTGCTCCGCCAATGAATGCAATGACTCGTTCTGCCCAAAACTTGCTTGTGCAGCGTCAAAAAGGCTAAAATCGAACTGAGCATCTAATAACCCACTTCTAACATAGCTAGCAATCAAAGGCCGACTTCCATAGGTTTCTCCAATCTGATAAAAAGCAGCTCCTGAATTTTCTCTAATTTGCTGATTTATTTTGTGTGTAAGTGTACGCCAAAAGCTTAATGGAATATGCTTGGTTGCATCGTGGCGAAATCCATCAATATCAAATTCTTTGACCCAATACAATGCTGAATCAGACATAGCTTCGATCACGCGTTCTTGTGAAAAATCCAAACTCGGCATAAACGTATCGAACCAAGTAGTCAGGCGTTGCTCGTCCCAAAGCTGGGTATTCATAGTTCCATCTGGCAGGTATAAATCAGTTTTCCACTCGGGGTATTGTTCCATGACCGGATGCTCCTGATGTACATGATTAGCCACATAATCGAGTAAAATATTCATTTCTCTGGAGTGAGCAACTTCAAGTAATTTTTTCAAGTCATCTTTTGTTCCCATACGATCATCGATCCTAGACGACGAAATTGGCCAATAGCCATGATACCCAGAAAAGGTGCTTCGAACCCCTCCTTGGTCCCACAACCCATAAGCTCCTTCTGGATTCTGCATAATAGGAGAAAGCCATAGGGTATTCACCGAAAGGGAGTCGAAATAACCCGATTCAATCACCTCGATGAGGCCTCGCAAATCACCCCCGTAATAATTCACCGATGGATGTATTTCAGGGTCATCAACCTTACGGTTATTCTGTGTATTTCCATCCTTAAACCGGTCTAAAAATACAAAATACATATTCCAAGCAGATCGATCACTTCGCTTAAGTTGATCCGAATCCTGCACAATTTGTCCATTTTGAAAGGGAATCTTCAGGTTATGTAGCACCTCTATCTCATTAGCTAACCAAAGGCGCAGGTGAGTACGATCAGTGAATCGGGCCCTCTCGGGAATATCTAACTCCCAGTAGCCTCCCTTTTCTTGCACTTCTACCACTTCATTCTCCCACAGCGCCATAAATATATGATCATCGGTAGAATACGTAAGGGTAGTCTTGACTTGATTACCACTACTTGATATAGACTGCTCTGACGAAAATTGTTCTTGAGATTGATTCACAGGTAGATAGGATTCCATTCGAAAACTAAGCCGATGTCCAGTAGCCTCAGTTGGGATTAACACCGCAGGGTGGACACTTCTCTTCCCAACTTCTATCACGCTGTTATAATCCCCAAATCCATTGGGTACTTTGTGTGGATTGGCTGGGTCTATTAATTCAATACTATCAACTACAAATTTATAAGCATATACTCCAGCTTCCACTTCCAGCTTAACATACCAGGCTCCGTTACGGTATTTCATTGGATTAGCTGCAACGTTCCATCCGTTCATTTCTCCCTTTATCTGAACCAGGTCAAGGTTTTTTTGGGGATCTGGATAGGTAAATTCAACCGTGACGAACCCACTATTCTTAGCAAGTATATGCCCCTGAACACCATTAACACGTAGTTCAATGAAATCGGCCGGTTGTTGCAATTTCCCTATAAAAATAGAACGCTCATCATTCATTCGTATATGTCTTAATCCCTCAGGGAGTTCGACTACTACAACATTTTCAGGTTCCCATACATAATCGGCCCAAATAACCTCGGTGGTATCAGATAAAATTAGAGGAGTATTCAGTCCTATAAATTGAGATGATCTCTCGTGCTCAGGCGGAGCATTACAAGTTGTCAATAATAGGATCAACACCAAAAGGGAATTAAAATAAATATTCAATCTGAACGCTTTCTGGTGTGAGTGACTCAGTTGAAATTGAGAGTTATGTATTTCCCCTATTTGCATTTACTTTACAAGGGTGATGGTTTGTGTTTGTCTGTTAGAACCTTGCAATAAGCGCACAAAATAAACCCCACTAGACAATCCGGAGCCTGAAAACTGCATCGTATGAGTTCCCGGGCTCATCGGCCTATCAACCAAGGTAGCTACTTCACGCCCAAGTAAGTCATAAATCCTTAAGGAAGTGGCACCATACTCGGCTAAATTGAATGAAATTTGTGTGCTTGGGTTAAACGGGTTAGGATAACTAGGATAGAGTTCAAATTGATCTTTCATTAGTAATCTCTCTTCATTCTTACTCGAGGTCACTAGTTCAGAGTAATCAGTATTGGTAAAAATATGAAAAGCACCTGGTGCTAGGCCTAATTCTAACGATCCCCCACTTACTCTTTGCTCAGTCTTATTAAGATAGTCGAACCACTGCCCATCTTCTGAGAAATTAATAGTACCAGTTGTAGCATTTACTCCAAAATTGCCAACAATAACCACTTTTTCATCTCCATAACCGAGTCGAATGAATTTAATAGATGTTTGGAGTTGATGGGTAAAGCTTTCTGGGGAAGTAATGGCCGCCGAGGCTTTGCGAAGGGCCATGATATTAGCCCATGTTTCGTAGAGTACATAGCGTTCAGGGTTTTCCCAATAATCCCACCTAATAGGCTTAACGGCGGTTCGACCAGGAGCAATGGATGGGCAGTAGCTAGCCTCATTCAAACATTGTTCCCCCGCATTACCATAGCCATAGCCTAATTCTCCAAATTGCCACAGCATTTTAGGTCCTGGTAAAGTAAAAAAGAACGCTCCAGCTAGTTTCATACGATCTAAAGCTGTGGACAAATATCGGATATTGTACTCTCCTGAAGAGTTCCCAAAAGCTATGTTCTTGAACATTAACCATTGTTCATCGTGACTCTCCATATAGCCAATTAAATTTCGTTGTGAAAAGCCTCGTTGACTGGCTAAAACACCCCTTAAATCAGAATTATATCCCATGGTAGCTTCATTGTACTCATGGTTCATATTCCCCCAAATAAGCATTCCCTCATTAACCAAGACTCGTTCTTCTGAATTATCGGCAAAATGCTCAAGTATAACATACGCCGTACTGTCAATAGAACGGATAAAGTTATTATAGTTTTTCCAGATTGCAATTCTAGAAGCGTCATAACTCCCCCATGCTCCTACATTATCCAAATTATCCACTTGAGTAAACCCCTTACTCAAATCGAATCGGAAGCCGTCAATCTTGTATTCTTCTAACCAATACTGCATTACTCGTTTAGAAAAATAACGGGTTGCTGCGCTTTCATGATTCAAATCGTAACCTACATTAAAGGGATGTTTTGCTATTGGATTGGCATAGGGGTTTTCACTGGTGGGCGCACCATAATTTCCTTCATTCCACAAGCGAATAATTGGACTTCGCCCAAATGCATGATTCAGCACCACATCCAGTATTACAGCTATACCTCTGGAGTGTGCTGCATCTACAAAATCCTTAAAGGTATTACGAGTACCATAATATTTATCTAGGGCTAGATGGAATGCAGGATTATATCCCCAACTCAAATTTCCCTCAAATTCATTAACTGGCATTAGCTCAATAGCTGTTACTCCTAGCCTGTCTAGATAATCCAAGGTATCTATCAAAGTTTGATAGCTGTGATCTTCCAAGAAATCCCTAAGAAGAAGCTCATAAATAACTAAATCTTTGGTTTGTGGTCTCTCATAATTCGTAGAAGTCCAAGCATATTCATCGTTACCTGGCTGGAGAACCCCCACTGAAAAATTTGTTTTTCCATAGGGATACGTGGGGATATTTGGATAAACACTAGATGGAACGTACGGATCATCATCGGGATGAAGGGTGAGTTCACTGTAGGGATCTGCAACACGAAGATCACCATCGACGAGATACTGAAATGCATATTCTTGACCTGGAGTTAGGCCTTCGATTTCTAGCCAAAACCAGGTACTATCAACCCTGTGAATATCTTTATGCATGAGATAATCTGCCGATGGAGTCCAATCGTTAAAGTCCCCTAAAACGTATACAAAATCTTTATAGGGGGCGAACAAGGACAAAAGAACAGATCTGTCGGAGAGATAATGAATACCATCCTTAGTTTGTGGAGGCCTAGGGGTAATACTCAGTTCATCAGGACGCACGACCACCCTTGTTATGGTAGTATCGCTAAGGTCTTGCCCATTTTCGGCAATTAATGAGAAGGTAACTTGTTCTTGGTTATTACTGGGCTTAAATACATAGGCTATAGTATCATCTGATGTCTGCTCAATTAATTGATCATCTTCAAACAAACTCAATTGTAAGTTTCCAGAGGTAGCACTACCAAGTCCCATTATTTGCAAGGAATCTGAGCGTTTCATAAGGCTTAACTCATTGGCTGGTTGTACAAAGCGAGCTTCTACCCCACCTTTACTCAATTCTACAAAAATATCACTGTCTCCTTCATCCCTACCCACTGCAACAGGGGCTCCCGAGAGGGTCCTAGTACCCTTAAACAACATGGCAAGCTCAAGGACTTCTTCACTGCTTTCTGTGATTCCAAAAAAGGATCGAATATCGGGGGCAAAAGTATACTTCCACTGATTTTCCCCCACCTGCTCGGCTTCAAGTCTTGAAGGATATGATTCCCATCCTGCAGGGACGTATTTCCAATCGCTCCCACTATTGCTCTTAGAGGTAATAACTCCAGTATGTAAGAATACACGACCTGAAAATCCTTCTAATCCTCCATTTCCTTGTGTGGCGTCAAAATAGACGGTTACAGAGTCGTATTGTGTGGCAAAACTAGGTTCGAAGCTTACCACCTGCGCATTCAAGGTTAATGATTGTATGACAAAAAGAAGAAAAAAAAGGCTATAGGAGAATGAGTGGCTGGGTAGCATTAGTTTTGATGAGTGTGTTAAGAACCAGCGCATGGCTATTCTTGAGTTACTTCTGTGATCTTTTTAGAATCCCATTGGTCGATTTCCTAAGGATTAACTGAGGGGAGTACATAGTCTGCGAAATTGCTTTTCCCTCATTCTTCATCCGATCCAATAAGGTTTGAGTAGCAATTGACCCCATATCTCGCATAGGTTGACGCACTGTAGATAATCCAATGTATTCGGAGATTTCTATATCATCATAGCCAATTAATGGTATAGAAAGCTCCAAATCTTCCATCGCCTTGAGCGCTCCAACAGCCTGAATGTCGGATGAACAAAAACAGGCATCCACCTCGGAATGTAATTCAATCATTCGCTGCATGGCAGTGTAACCACCACGCTCGGTAAAACCGTCCCGGTAATCAGTATCCCCACATATAATTAATTTTGGATCTAATGGTATTTCAGATTCCTCAAATGCCAGTTTATACCCTTTTATTCGATCTTTTATAGGCTTTGAACTCTCCAAAGCTGATACCATCCCTACCTTGTTGTATCCTGCATCTAATAGTGTTTTAGTTGCCGTATAGGCTCCTTGAACATTATCTACGGACACCGAATCAAAACCATCGTAAAATTCATCTACTAGGGTGATTGGAACCGGGTACTTCTGAAGCTTATCCCATTGATCAGGATTTAGGTGAATAGAAATGAATAGATACCCTTCCGCAGCTCGGCGTCTAATCACATGCTCGACCTGCTCAAAAAAACTATCTCCTGTACCCGTTACATTAAAAATACTAAGTTCATAACCTAACTGAGTAAGTTTATCCTGAATACCACCCAATATTTCCATAAAGAAATAATTCGACATAACCGGCACCACTGCCATAATGGTATTTAACTTCTTACTCGCTAGACCTTGAGCGTAAGCTTGAGGATGATAACCTACTGATTCGGCAACTTTTAACACTTTGTTCCGAGTTTTTTGTGAAACACTTGTACTCTGGTTAAACACACGAGATACCGTGGCAATACTAACGCCAGCTTTAGCTGCTATGTCGTAAATGGTCGAAGCCAATGGTTAGTTCATTTAATTTGGTTAAATACACAGAGGCCTTTCATCGCCTCTGTGAGTTAAGACGTTCAAATAACATAGAGCAGGATCAACTCTCCTGCTCCATTGTTACTAGAATTTACTTAATTAATGTCATGCGTTTGTTGCTTACAAAACTACCCGCTTCCAAACGGTATAAATAAACACCAGAGGATAATGATGCTGCATTAAAGGCAACCGTATGAGTACCAGCATTCATTACTTTACCACTAATTAACCTAGCAACTTCCTGACCCAATAAGTTATATATAGTCAATTTAACTGGTGAAGCATCAGCCAGACTAAAACTTATATTTGTAGTAGGGTTAAATGGATTAGGATAATTTTGCTCTAAAGCAAATTTCTTAACCATTGATTCATCTAATTCTGAGGAAGTAGTAGGCGTATTATAATCCGGCGGTGTTTCCCAAGCTAAGTCTTCTGCTACCCAAGTTAATGTTGGTAGAGTGAAACTGCTTGGCCAGGTCACCGAACCATTACCAGCAACAATTGGCTGTATATATTGATAATGTCGCCGACCTGCATCAAATCCTGAACCGTGAGTAAACATAGATCCATCTTGTGATGTTGGTTCCCCATATCCGATTCGGAAACCCATGTGATTCAAAGTTGGTAGTTGAAGATCTAAATCAAGTGTATAAACCATATCACCATTATCATCTTTAAATCTCAAACTTTCCCGCATTTCATCAGGCATAGTCATGAAATTCTCACCAGCATCACCTGGAACAATTAAGCCCTGTGTAAGAACAAAGAATGGCGTGTCAGCATATAGATATACAGAATCATTTGATACATCAAAAGGTGCTGAAACATTTTCTACTGCTGGCGACATATCTATTGAAAAAGTAACTGATATTGCTCCATCTTCAACATTTTGCGAAGTTAACAATGCCTTAGGCTCAACTCCGTTAAAGAACTCCGATCTCTTAGGTTGATTAGCAGCATCTTCAATCACTAATTGACGATCAGCACCACCTGTAACACCAGGTTCCTCCCAGCCTGAACCATCATGAGTAATTCCAGCCAAAAAGTTAGTACTTGTTTCATCATCCCTAGATGCATCCCACTTCAAATAGTATTTATACTTGTGTTCAGCTCCCACAGGAACATTTAATGGAATATTTGATTCCTCATAGGTTCCAGAAAATGAATTAAAAGTCATTTCATTTTGAACACCCCAAGAATTGAATGAGCCTCTAACAAAGACTGAATCAATTGAAGAATTGAAATACCCTAAACCTTCAAGAATTCCAACATTTACCTCAAAATTAAGTGTAGTACTCAATATTGGTGTATCAGAAGGTGGAGTATCATTGAAATACACCCACTTAAGTGTTGTATCTACTTCTGGTATATGAGTGAATCTATCCGCCCTAGATTCCCAAGTGGTCTCACCATCTACCTCAAATACAAATTTATATGCCATCTCTTCTTCAATTAAGATAGCGCTATCTCTAGGCATTTGAGCAATACCAGCATAGAATATATTATTTCCGCTTCCTCCTACCTCATCAAGATAGAAAGCAGAAGTGGACCAGTCAGCTGGATTATCAAAAAATGCTGGATTTCCTCTTACTCCAACCATATCGGTTTCAGGATCGAAATCTCCAGTTTGAATTGGACCTCCCATATTGACCTTGAACAATATAGTTAAAGTATCGTCACTTGGATCATATGGTGGTTCTCTGAATTCATACCACTGCATTGGTACCACCGTATCTCCACTAGCCGTAGCAGGAAGCACAAATTGATTATTTCCTCCACTTTCCCAACCTTGCTCTGGCCCATTAATTAATGGCGTTTCGGGATCTACACCAGCCCAAAATTTGTAGTTTAATAAATCACCTGGTGACATGTCAAATGTTGTACCCCAAACATCACCATCTATATGATCTAATTGAAGAGTATTTGCATCCCAAGTTATAATTTCACCAAGGCCAGTCTCAGCTGCATCTGCTCCAGATGGAGCTCCTTTAAGTTGAACTGTATGGTAGTCTTGTAGGGTATCTAAAAGAGTAGCCATATTAACTGTAAATGTGACTGCTACTGGCTCAGTATTTACGTTTGCAGGTGGAAAACCTAATCGGTCAAAATAGTCCCAATGAAGTGTAGTATCATTAGCTGGCATATCGAATGTACGATTTGGATCTGATTCCCAACCGATAGTCCCTTCTTCATCCATAGTGATGAATTTATAAGATACCTCAGTAATAGGCTCTGCCTCACCATGACTTATTTGCTTGGTTCCCTCAAAAAAGTAATTATCTCCTTGGTTAGCGCCAGGTTCTAGGGTTATGCCACTCGCCCAACCATCAAAACTACCGCGAACACCAACAGTATCTGTAGCAGGATCAAAATTTCCAGACTTGATTGCAGGCCCCATATTTACTCTGAAAAATAATGAAATGCTATCATCAGATATCGGGTATGGTGCTTCTCTAGTTTCATAAAATTGCAAATCTACAGTAGTGTCTGCACCAGCAAAATCACTTGGCAAAATGAATACATTATTATCTCCACTTTCCCAACCCTGTTCACTGCCATTAGTTAAAGGGGTATCGGGATTTACTCCTGCCCAAAATTTATAATTCAAAGTATCACCTGGAGACATTAGGAAATCACTCCACCAATAGTCACCACCCATTGAATACATATGTCGTGACATAGAATCCCATGTAATCATACCATCAGAGGCAGCTCCTGTGACATCTGGCCCAACAAAACCACCTCTTATTTGCATAAAATGATGACCTCTTAAAGTATCTGGCATAGTAGATGTATTCACATTAAAATGAACCATAACTGGTTCTTTTTTTACTTCTATTACTCTTATGTAATCCAAATAAATTATATCTCCATTTACTTGAGTATTGTGTGATAAGTGAACTCCTATATTTGCCGTTACCTCTTCTTCTAATACAATAGGCGTATCAGATATCGATAAGTCTAACCATTCTCCTGTATTCACTACCATTCCATACTTATTAACACCAACTGTATTGGTTGTGAAATTTATCTTTGCAGTAGCGTCACCATTACTTGCTTCTATGTATAAACGAGCTTTAAACATATACTCAGTACCAGCTTTAATTACATTCCCAGAGCTAGCTACCTGAACGGCAAATGGATTAGGAGCATTTTCTATATCTGTAATTGTAGTCTTCTGTAAAGTATTTGCAGGATTAACAGTATCAGCAATGAAATCAAAGGTTGCATAATCTGTTTTTTGAAAGAACCAACCATCAACATTTGCTGCGGTACCAAGTTGAACATCTTGAAAATCACTGTTTTTATTAACAATTATTCCATCGGGATCCATTGGTTTATATTCTTCAAATTTATGGTCTCCGATAAAATCAAGATTATCTTTATCAAAAACTTCCCACTCAGAATTTGTGTTTTTGGTGCCAAATGAGGATAGAGGTATAGGATTACCTCGCTTTATATCAACTTTTCGTACTAAAGTATGATCCTTAGTTCCTGCTGAAATTCCAGCTACATCCCAACCTGACCCTGGATCATTTTCAGATGTTCCAAAATAATCTACTATGGTAGAATCAGTCCCATCAATATGGACTAAGGCTCTCGCATCATCCCCATTAAAAGCAGTTATGTATGACGTACCATCAGAAAATGGATTCTCAATTAAAGAATCTGCTACCTCAGTAATTTTAGAATCGGCGTCTTCGTGTGCAACTACAAAGACATCCATCGAGGCTAACATCGTACCAACAGGAAAACGTAGAGTATCATTGAATGGATTTCCATTGTAATTGCCTAGCACTATATAATTACCTAAGTCAATATCTTCACTTGTAGAATTAAATATTTCAAAGGCTTTATTCTGGCCACCCCCCTCTATATACTCTGAAAAAAATACCCCATTTGAGTGGGACATCATTTCCTGAGCATGAACGGTGCCAACACTTACAAAAATAGCTAAAAGCGCTACCAAACCTTGTTTAAGGATTGTATTTATTGTGTTCATATTATTATGATTTGTTATTAGTGTATTGTTCATGTTATTAGTTTAATTAAACTGTAATCAAAATAAAATCTGAATGCTGAGTTTATTGATATCTCCCAAGTAGTCATATCCATGATAGCTGTAGTTGAAACCAAGTCCAAGACCATTAGGTGTACGATATCGAACTCCTACTCCAGAAGTAAATGTCTCTATCTTATTCTCTTGACCTACATAGGGTAAGCCAGCGCGGAGCATCACTTGTTCGTTTGCAAGTGCTAGTTCACCGCCAATACTTACACTTTGGGTGTTGTTAGTGGGATTGTTTCCATCCACTGAAAATGTCATACGAGCATTTTCTCGTTCAAACGCATCCCAAGTTAGCCCTACTTTAAGCATTAGTGGCAGGTCAAAAGCCTGTGTAGCAAGTAATGCATCGGGTTCATAATTCCCTGATTGTGATTCATCTGGGTCCGAACTAATAATCAAATCATTTCCATTCATTTGTAACTTAGACCCAAAATTAGTGACACTGACTCCAAATCGGATATCATCAAAGGGAGTTTGATAAACTGTTCCGATATCGAAGGCTAAGGCCGAAGCTGAGCTCTTCGCAATTTGCTCATATACCACTTTTGCGGTACCTCCAATACTAAATTGAGGAAGTAACTGCCTTGCATAAGTGAGGCCAAAGGATACGGAATAGGCGCTAAAAGTTCGTCCGGTTAATCCTTGCGCCTCAGCGGTAGTTTCTTCAAATTCACCATAATTCAATGATAGCACATGAACTCCAAATACCCCCTTTTCGGTAGGCATGGCTGCCCCAAAAAAACTATGAGTCATATCTAAATACCAAGGTGTTATCTCTAAAAGTACTTCACTATTAGCTAAAGTGGCTAAGCCAGCCGGATTTAGTATCATAGACGAACCATCATTTATATTAGCAGTGTATGCTGCCATTGAAGATGCTCGTGCCCCTACCGGTATTCGTAGAAACTCTGCTGCAGAGGTACCCACCTTAGATAATTGTGGATATGCAGCCACCGGAATAGCTATCAAAAGAAGTGTCCAAACTAAGCGTGATGTCATTCGTTCTGTTTTCATAAATGCCTTATTTAATAACCGCAAATTTACCCACCTTTTCGCCAACTCCTGGTGCTTCAATATGATAGAGATAGATACCATAGGAGATTTCCAAATTGTCTTTCGTGAGCATATTCCAAACATAGGACCCGCCATATGCACTGGTCAAGTCTGATTCTGTTATAAATATTTCACGTAAGAGAACCCCCGAGACTGTAAATATCCGCAGAGTGGATGGCGCCGGCATACCTGTAAAATGGAGCTCACGGTTATGCTGAAAATTGGTATTTGTTACGCTTGGCTCATAAATATTAGCCACCTTATAAGGATTGGGGATGACCAATATTTCGTCAAGGGCAGATGCTGCCGAGTCAGCGTCAATTCGCGGTATGTTTTCACTATCAAACCGAAATCGAAAAATATCATTGGATGAGAATGGTTTGGTTGTAAATATTTTAAGCGTATCACCAGCTATAGGATTTCTGGTTTCCAGATTACCATCTATGAGCAATGGCGCCATTTCGATTTTATAGGTTAGTGTATCCTCTACCCCTCTAAAATCTTCTATCAAAAACAGTACATCAGAGCAACGTCCACTAAAACCAGCTACTGCTGAGATATTACCTGGTTCTGGTGGCGTATAATTACCGGGTACAATTATAGTTGGATTACATCTTTGTTGAAAAGAGGTGTTTACATTTAAATCAGCAAAAGCATATTTGGCTTCAACTTCAGTATAGGTATTAATGACTTTAAAATTAGTAGGAATGGATGGTAAGGTCTGGAAAATACCCGTTGCTACTTCAATTTCTTTTTCGGTAGACTGCCCGTATCCTACATTATCCCCTACAATTAATTCATAATCGGAAACCTTAGGTGCTGCCTGAGTTACAAAAGAAAATCCATGTATGTCCATGGCTCCAGGGTCAGCAGCGAACCAACCTGAGCGAGCTTCGTTTAGGCCGAAGGATTCGATGTTGGTGACTCGTACAGTGAAACCCTCGGTTACAGGATTACCACCCCCATTTAAAGTAGAGTATCGGGAAAGTAACGTATCGGGGGAACCGGTAGTAATGTTGCGAAGCGTGAAATTTTTTGTCTTGAGTGTATCTGGATTTGAGCCTCCACTTAATAAGGTATCATCAAAGACTACCTCATATAAATTATCTGCCTTTAACTCCGTGGGGTCGATCACCTCCACCTCAACAGTCCCGCCAGGTGCTCCCTGATATATAGCCGCTTGGGGACTAGTAGGACTTATATAACCAGCTTGTTCTCTAGACGCTCGTACTTCAAGTACATTTTGCCCGAAATCTACACTACCATCAGGGTTAAGAGAGATCTGAACAGGTGATTCAGAAGGACTTATCCCCGCTTGCTCTAAACCACGGTCAAAGGCAGTAACCGCATAATAGTATTTACGACCATTAACGACGGTAGTATCCTCATATATACGACGAATACCTGAGTCACTACCCATATTAAATTGTAATCCATTTTCAGAAACTGGATGAAAGCCAAATACTCCGTTCTGCAGGTCGTAAATAGCTACAGGTTGCAAAAATGTTTTCCCCCCGCGACCATCTGTTATACTTCTAATTTCCTCAAAAGACACATCAGTAGTTCGATATACTTTATAACCTTCAAAATCATAACCATTACCCGTTTGAAGATTCATATACCGATCAAACGAATTTTCAGAATTAGTATCCCAATATAGAGTTACTCTACCATTTCCTGGCACTGAGGTAATGATTGGAGGATCCGGTGCTATTGCAAATTGATAATCGGCCTCATAAGCTTTGGTAGCATCTTCCAAACGCTGATTGACACGTTGACGATCGAACAAAGCGCTTTGTTGGTTTTCTTGAGCTGCTGTTATAGCCACAGCGAAACGTTCAGAGCTTCCTTTTGCAAGAGGAAATAATCCTGAAGACACGTAAATATCAGAATCAGATCCTTGTTTTTCTACAAACTCACCTGGTATCAAGTAACGCAGCCAAATATCTGCATCTTGAGTAACTTGCATAGAACCTGCATCAAAGATACGAACTCGTGATACACCTATAAGATCTGTTTCACTTACGTCTGTTTTATCAATGCCAGATTCTCCTGGAAATACAGTACCTGCGCCCGATGTTGGGAATCCGTCACCTTGCCCTAAACTTGCAGAATTTGGATTGCCTTGAATTCCCACATCATCAATTAGGATATTCCAATCGTCGTCATTATCAAAATAATCTTCACGGCCTTCATCCATCATAGGAGCACTTGTATGAAAATTCTGAAGCCTCCCAGCATATTCATCATTGACCAGAGAAGCAAAGGCTGCATCTTCTAAGATTCGTGCTCGAATTGTCTGATTCGGGACAATCAATCCTTTTTGCAGCGTATCACCAACACTGAATTCGAGATAGTTAATAAATCGTACAGGACGGGTTTGAAACTGATCCAAGGCTGGTATATAGGTACTCTTAGTTAGATGATTGGGTTGGTTCTCGTCAATTGTCCCGTCAAAATCATTATCTAGACCGTCGATATGAATACCAAAATCTTCATTAGTTTCTGGAAAAAGATCTTCTTGAACCGTGAAAGGTCCACCGCCAAAATCATAGTTACGCCCTTGAGATACAAATGAACTCCCATCATAGGTATGAATAACCCGACTATGGTCGTCTTGGATTAGAACAATTGGATCACCAATATTGATTACTCGTTCCTCAAAATCGGCAGTTGTAAATACCCGAATTAAGGTATCCTGAACCGTAGAAATATCATAATAAAATCCTCCAGCTGCTGAAGTTAAGCTAGTATATAAATCAACATTTTCCGGGTCATAAATATCACTACTAGTATTATAATTATCACTATCACCATCATTATCAATACCATCAATTGGATTACCAGGGGTTTCAATGAATTTTAAGCCCATCTCTCCAATTAGACCCCCATCAAATACGTTACCTCCACTTTGTCGATCTGTATCTGTTAAGTAAGCAATAGCTCGGATATTATCAAACAAAGGGGTGTCGGTTGGTCCACCGCCTGCAACGAAGTCAGCAATCCAAAGACCAAAAGCCATTCTAGGATAATCGTAACTCGCATCATTTTTCAACTCAAATAAATTAAAATGAGTCGCATTTACTAGTGTTTGCGACCAGGCCAAGATGCGGGTTTCCAAAATTAAACCAAGACCACCACGAGTAGGATCCGTCTCGTCAGGTCGGTATCGTGAACCCACATAACGGGTATAGGTATCGTCTCCCGCTTTGTAATAAAACTCCACGTCAGCATTGAATTGATCCCGACCAAAATATCCATTCCACGAACCAGCCCATCCATCTCCCCCATCTTCAAATTTATCGGGCCATGCATTTGGCCAAGTATTCCCTAATGGAGATGCAGGACCACGATCACTGCGCGCCATTTCATCGGAATTATCACGGGTATAGCCGTCAACAGGGTTCAAGGACCAATTACTTCGCCCATCACGAGAAGTTTTGTATGATGCGGTATTGACCAACGGAAAAATATCCTCTTCAGGAGTGCTTTGATCTGGCACCTCTGTACCAAACATCACACTCATAAAATACATGTATTCCCTATTTGTATTTCTAGGGAATTCAAATAGCAATTCATTCAATGCCCCCGAATTTCTACGTCCTGCGTGGCCATTGTTGTGATAGGTAGCTCTTAACCTATTTCCATCCATAATGGATATTTTACGATTGTTGAAATCTGATCGTTCTTCGCTTGGCTCATAGTCAGTGACTTGCGCAAAAACTTCCGGAGTTGATAACCCAAACAAGGCAGTGAATAGTATGATATAAAGGTGATTAAAGGACATAGGATTCATTCGCATACTTAAAATGAAAATTGAACTCCGAGTTGGACTCTTCGAGGTTCAGCATAAAAGGTTGGATTATTGTAGTAGTCAGGGTGGGCTCCAGGAATAACACGAGCTGGTAGTGGGCGCGTTGGCAATCCCGAATCGGAATACACTCCATTGATAATCTTAGTATCGAGCAAGTTATACACATTAAAGAAGATCTGAAGCTGTGCATATCCTTGAATTTCAATATTCTTATAAGCGTTAATATCTAAAGTAAACCGATTGGGTAGTCGCGCTGTATTTCGTAAATCTCGAATTGACGCGACCTCCCCCACTAACACGCCGGGGATGTTTCGATCCGGGGTATAAGGCGTACCTGAAGCAAAGCGAGCAAGTATGTTGGTTCCCCAAGTATCTCCCGTAAAAAACATAGAACCATTAATGATATGGGTACGGTCCCAGTTTAAAGGTTGGACAATTTTTGTTAGGGTATTGGATTGATTTGTCGAATCAATTTTACTCCCCTGTGCTAAAATGGCAAAATATTCAGAAGCAGGATCACTATTACTACCCTCCACTATACTAAAGGTGTAATCCAGACCAAAATTAAACCGTTGATTCACAAATTGATTGAAGGAAAAAGTGGTCCCCAAGGACTTAGAAAAGTCTCTATTATAATAAATACCATAAGTAATGGAAGGAGCACCGGTAACTTGAGGTCGTGAAGATACATAATCGCGAGTATCTTTATAATAACCAGTAAGCTCAATAGCTGTTCCATCAAATATTTCTTGCTTTAGGCCTAACTCATACTGTATAGATTTCTCTGCTTCTAAGTTTGGGTTACCAAACAGACCTTGATCACCACCTGTTTGTGAGAGTAAGATTTGACTATTGGTGTATAACCGGTCATAAGAAGGCATTTGAAAGAAATAACCGTAGGAAAAATAAATTACTCCGCGATCATTAATTGGATAGGCCACACCAATTCGAGGACTTATTTGATATTTTGTTGAAGCCGCCTCCCACCAATACAATTGACGATCAGCTACGGTTAAACTAGGTTCTCCATCGTCCTGTTGACCGTTTCCATTGGTATCGGTATATAGATTTTCTGATTTTGTGGGAAGATTTATGTCTGGATCCTCTAGATCAGCAGGAATTTCGGTATTAGGGTCAAAATAATCGAATCGAAGCCCCACATTTATGATAAGATTATCATATTCGATTTTATCTTGTACGTAAGCACTAAAATTGCGTGGTTTTTCAGTATAACGTTGAAAGCCTGGAGAATTTATTTCAGGATATCCTAGCTCGATCAATCCTTTATCTATTAATTCTTGAGGAGTTCCTTCAGGAATAGACACTCCCTGCTGACTCAAGGGTGACAAACTGATACTTTCAAAGAAGATTTCGTCAAATTGTACACTGACTCCGGCTTTTATAAAGTGATGCTCATTGATCTGAGATGAAACTTCGGCCTTAGCAATGTAAGAATCCGTAAACCTGTTGAATCGAGAATTGTTAGTCCCATAAGTGTTAAACTGTCCAGCACTAGTTATCTGATTTCCAAAGAGTATATTTGAAGTTCCAAACAATGGATCCGATAAATTTTCATAATTGAAGTACCGAGGATCCCATGGATCTTCATATAAATAACTTTGATACTCATTATACCTATTTGCTAGATTCACGGTAACAAAAGTATTTGCACTCGGAGTAATGGTTGTTTTGAAATTCAAAGAATAATTGTTTCTAAAGGTACTGTTCATCCCATTAGGTACAAAGCGGTTACCAAAGTCAAACCCCCCCCCTTCTTCTTGTGCATAAGTACCAATAAGGTTGAATTTTAGCCAACTCAGTGGTTTAAATTCCAAATTTCCTTGGAAACTTTGGGACTTAAAGTGATTCATGTTCACCAGGCTACTATCTCGAGTACCATCGTCCCGAATTTCTAAATACTCCTGCCCTTGTACGATCACTGTATCTACCGTATGATAGGGCAATGATAAATCGATTCGTTCTCCGTATAAGGTTTCATAGGTAGATAAATCAGTTCCTAAAGGTATCCTTTCAACATACTTCCCATGTGGAGAGTACGCGTTTCGACCTGTTAACCAACCTTCATTCTGGAATTTACGAGCAGTAGCAAAAAAGGTAAGTTTATCCCGAATGATAGGACCCGATACTGAAGCAGTATAATTATACATCCTAGAAGGATTAAAACTGGATAATTCTGTGCCAATTCCATCATAGAGTTGGGACTCATTAGTAGCTAAATAACCACCTCCCCACCCTCTAAAAGATGCTTCAAAGTTGTTATTCCCAGATTTAGTAACAATATTCACCACACCAGATAAAGCCTGTCCATGCTCGGCGTTGAACGAACCGGAGATGACTTGTAGCTCTTGGATAGATTCATTTTCCAAGCGCAGACCATTACTCCCGTCATAATCATCTGTAACACGAATTCCATCTACAACATATGAAACTTCTGTTGTTCGTCCACCCCGAATATGAATACCCCCATCATTCCCTACATTTACACCAGCTTGTAATTGTATTACATCAGTGATCTCTTGTACTGGTAATTTGGCAATTTCATCACTACTAACTCTAGCCTCTGAACTAGTGATATCTTTAATTACAGCCTGGCGCTCTGCTACAACTACCACTTCCTCTCCTTCAAATGATTCTAAACTGAGTTCAAAATTCTGATTTGTTGTCAAATCTGTACGTACAATCACGTCTTGAACCACCACTGTGGCATAACTAATATATCTAGCTTCTAGCACATAGGTTCCAGGTGCTACATTAAGCATGAGATAGTTTCCATCTACATCGGTTATTGCACCTTTTGTTGTTCCCTGAATACCAACGGTAGCACCAATGAGAGGCTTTTTGGTATCGGCATCTAATAAAGTCCCAGTAATTTTACCTGATTGAGCAAAAGTCTGGCTCATGAAAAGTATGGCCATACATACACTCAAACACCCAACTTGAATGTTCATGCACCTGGCTCTGTACTTACCTAAGATTTCTCGCATATCGTTAGATTTCAATATTAATTTCCTCAAGTCGTTCCAAGTCAATAAATGCATTATGCTTTTTCTTTACTTGCCTGATCAACTCAGACCTTGCTGCTCTAAATTTCTGTTCTAGTAATATATTTTTGACCGCTTCCTTAGCCTCATCGAATCGTAGTGAACGAGCTTCTTCGATATCTAAACACTTATAGATATGATATTCATTAGCCTGATAAGCTACAGGTTTGGTTACATAATCGAGTGCTAAGCGTTGTAACTCTTCTCCTAAATGCCCTAATTGAGCCCATTGCTGGTAATTCATGACCCCATCGACCATTAAATCTTCGTTAGACTCAGTGTGCAACTGAAGCATATCAGTAAATGAATGACCTTGTTGGAGCACAGCGTATATTTGCTGCGCTTTTTCCTTCGAAGAAACTACAATACGCTGCAAAAGCACTTGTTTGGGTTGAATAAAACGATCAGGATTAGCTTCAAAGGTGGTGTATAACTCTGCTGGGCTAAATTCGATTGACCTCTTAATACCTTTCTCTACTTCAAGAGCCAAAGAATTCAGATACGTCTGTTTAATGGATGCCTGAACCTCAGGTTGCGAAGGAATACCCGCTTCATGAGCTAGGTGACTTATATAAGATCGGTATGCAATCCCGCTCAAAACTGATTTAAGATGATACACTGAAGAAATACCTTCAAGGTATTCTACAGGGGTTATTCGCCACTCAGACTCCCAATCTTTCAGAGTTAAAATGCCATATCGATGTCGCAAAATGGGTTCATCCAGCATCCAGTTTTTTGGGTTTATACCTTCAATACCTTGCTCTCTGCCCTGTTTACTGTTTAGATCTTTCAATAGAATCTTTATAAATATTTTATCTATGGTAACTGACTCGATAAAATCTTCTAAGTGCCTTCTTTCATGTAATTCTTGTAACTTTTTTCGAGCGTATTGTTCCAACTCAGGCAATTGACGCTGAAAATCAGCTTCGGTAAGTATAGGATTCTGAATCCGATCAGTTACCTTAATGATGCTAAAACCTTGGGCTGTTTGTATTGGACCCACGATACTACCAGGAGAATTTGTAAATGCAGCTTCCTCGAAGGATACATCCATATCATCCGTAGTAAAAAATCCTACATCTCCTCCATTATCCTGTAAATATCGCGTCTCAAAGACTTCCTTGGCTAGGTCATCGAAAGATTCACCTGCCTGTATCCGCGCTAAGAGTAACTCACTTTCCTCACGTGTTTTTGCGTACAGATGCGAAGCTCTCACTTTGGTATTAAACCGCACAAAATACTCGCGTAAGGTGGATTCAGTCACCTCTAAATCGCTAAACAGTAGTTGACGCTTGAATTCCTCAGTTACAACTCGAGCCTGAATCCTAGTCTTTAGAAACTCTAATTCTTCTCGCATATCTAAACCTTGATCTATAGCATGTACAGCTAACACATACGTATTGAATTCTGAATCCAATACTGCTTTTTTTGTAGATGGATCTGGAGCTATGGATTGCCCTGTTCGGTAGTACAACTCCTTGAAGCTAGTTAGAAAGTGAGCCTCAGACACCGTATAACCGTCAATTTCAGCCAAAATTGGCTCAACATTCTTATTCTTTGAAAACGTGCACTGGACAAGTAAAAAACAACAAAAAATTCCAGGTAGAATTAAACGATTAGACTTCACACTGTATTATTATTTGGTTATTTATAGTAACATACTGAAAGCGCTTACATTTTTCAAGCCAAATTTTACTTTTAAAAAATATAAAATAGCTTTTTTTGCGGCTTAGTTTATGAGTACAAAAATTAAAATATAAGGGCTTACTTTTATATAAAAATCCTTTGAACGTACAATGCACCAAACACTTTGCTATATAAGCTTAGGTCCTCTACTTTTTGCCGTAATTACGAATGATATAGTCGTTTAAAATAGCCCTGAACTCTTCACCAATTCTGTCTCCTTTGAGGGTTGTATGATGCTCCCCGTCCATATATACAGGTGCTTTTGGTTCTTCGAAGGTACCCGGTAGTGATATACCAATATTGGCTGCTTTAGATTCGCCAGGGCCATTAACTACACAGCCCATTACAGCAACTTCCATCTCTTCTACTCCAGGATAGACCTCCTTCCAGATGGGCATAGACTCCTTGATGTATTCCTGTATTTCTTCTGCCAACTCTTGAAAATAGGTACTCTTTGTTCTACCACACCCTGGGCATGCCGTTACTTGTGGCGTAAAACTACGTATATGCAGGGATTGTAGTATTTGTTGAGCAACATTAACCTCTAAGCTTCGATCTCCTCCTGGGGCTGGGGTAAGAGACACCCTAATAGTATCACCAATTCCCTGTTGTAAAATAACTGATAGAGCCGCTGAACTAGCCACCATCCCTTTCATTCCCATACCTGCCTCTGTTAAACCTACATGAAGTGGATAGGGTATTTCTTTGGCTAACCTAGAGTATACTTCAATAACGTCTTGTACCCCAGACATTTTACATGAGATAATGATTTTATCGGATGCTAGCCCTACAACCTCGGCTAAACGAGAGGATCGAACAGCACTTTCCACCATAGTCTGGAACATAACTTCTTTTGCCGACTTTGGAACAGACAATTGATTGTTTTGATCCATTTTTTCGGCCAGTAACTGCTGGTCTAATGAACCCCAATTTACCCCAATACGTACTGGTTTATCATGGTTGATAGCTTGCTCAACAATGGTAGCAAAATTTTTATCTCTTGTTTTGGTACCTGTATTTCCAGGATTAATGCGATATTTCGATAAAGCCTGAGCCATATCAGGGTATTTACTGAGCAACACATGGCCATTGTAATGGAAGTCTCCAATCAGTGGTACCATGACTCCTTTGTTAATTAAGCCCTCCTTTATATAGGGTACTGCCTTTGCCGCTTCTTCGTTATTCACTGTAATGCGAACTAATTCAGAACCCGCTAAGTGTAACTGGTCCACCTGCTCAATGGTAGCTTCAATATCGGCAGTATCAGTGTTGGTCATCGACTGGACTACGATGGGAGCTCCACCACCAACGGGAACATCACCAACCATTACTTGTATGGAATCTCTTCGTTTATTTGGCTGCATATTAGGGTTCTTTTCGCTTACTCAATTCAAATAACATCTTTTTTTCCTGCTTAGTAAGTGCATTATAGCCGCTTTTAGATATTTTGTCCAATATGGCATCTAATTCACTTTGTTCTACTTCTTCTAAAATTTCTGCGTCACTAACACCTACTGAACTAGATGCCGCACCACGACCTTTGCTCGCCCGGTTTCTGTTTGGCTGAGCTTGTTTGGTCTTCCAAGAGTACATTGAAGAATTGACACTATTACCAGATTTTCTCGTTTTAGCTCCGCTATTGAACGAAGTAAACAAAAGTGATAACATTGGGGAAAGATATTTAGAAAAAAGATATTCGATGTACCGAGGAACTAAACTCAAATCCCCCCCATTTTGGCGGAATTTCATTAACCCATAGCCCCCTAGAGCTCCACCTAAATGGACAAATCGTGCTACATTACCACCTGAATTCAATAACAATACATCAAGTGCAATAATGCCAGTTACCACATATCTAGCCTCCAATGGTGGAAGCAACAACAGCATAATTGGTGTTCGAGGGTATAACATGGCAAATGCTACCATTACCCCATATACAGCTCCAGAAGCACCAATAACTGGGCTAGCTACCCCAACAAAGCTGACAATTACATCAACCATGGCGCCTACCAATCCTGCCCCAAAATAGATACTTAAAAAACTGTGTGCACCAACAGTCTCCTCAACTGGCCTTCCCATCCACCACAGCCAAAGCATGTTAAAGATGAAATGAAATGGATTTAACAGTGAATGGGTAAACATGTAGGTTACTAGCCTCCACGGCTGAGTAACTGTCGTAATGGGTTCAGGTACAAACGCTAACCATTGAATGAGTGAAATACCAAGAATAAAGCTTAGAATTTGGGCAAAAAATACAGCGGCATTAATTCCAATAATGGCTCTTATGGCTACAGGCATAGCCAAAAATCCTCTTTTTATTGATGAACCAAATGAATCGTACGCCATAGTTTAGTAGCAATGCTAAATAGCTGAGTTATGGTTGATTTCCCTAAAGTGCGGGTCGCTTAATTTTCCAATATTTAATGAGTATGAATCCAACAAATAAGCCCCCTAGGTGAGCAAAGTGCGCTACTCCGCTGTCGGGTCTTGTTAAGCCTGATAACAACTCTATACCCCCATAAATTCCAACAAAATACTTCGCTTTTATGGGTATCGGGGGAAACAACAGGATAATGTACTGGTTGGGAAACATCATTCCGAAGGCTAATAAAATTCCAAAAACAGCGCCCGAAGCTCCTATAGTGTAAGTGAAATAGCCACTCACCAACATGTGAATAATAGCCGCTCCCACACCAGTTAACATATAATAAGTAATAAATCGCCGTGTGCCCCATAGGTGCTCGATAGATTGGCCAAAAATCCACAAAGCCAACAAGTTGAAAAATAAATGCCCAATATCAGCATGTAAAAACATATAGCTAAGTAGTTGCCAAGGCATAAAGCCATTTCCAATGGACCAAAGTGCGAAGTTTTCGGCTATTACTGCTCCCAATGGAGTCCACACTCCCGTAAATATACTTTTGGTAGCTAAAAATATAATCGCGTTAGCAATGAGTAAGTATTTGATTGCAGGTGGGAATATTGAAAAACGGGTGTTGGGCTGAAATTGGTCCAAAATTGAATTCCTTTATTTAAAGTCCTTTACTATACGGTAATATACGTTAATACCACTTAAAGTTACGCCAGGAATTCCCTGTCCTGGATAGGTGGTGTCCCCTACTAAATACAATCCCTTGAAAGGGGTAACAGGAGAGGTCCAGTCCCAAACAGCACGCTTCATAGATTGAGGAATCCCTCCCACTCGGCCATCTTTTCGATACACCCATTTTTCCCACGTCCTCGGGGTAGCTGCATCCACTTGTAAGCATTCGGCACGGTCGGCCCCAGGAAGGCGTTGTTGCACCTGCTCAAACAAGTACTCCTGTACCTCCAACTTCTTTTTTTCGTAGCTATTCTGATCTAATCCTAACCACTTTTCCGGCGAACAATGTGTGCTGACATTGAGCACTCTTTGGCCTTCAGGCGCTCGTTGGGTGTCGCCACGCATAGAAATGGAAACAAAGAAAGAACGAGCAATCCAATCTGAGTATGGATGCTCTTCGGGTAAGTGAAATTGATGGTGTAGGGATAAATCCTCGGCCAGGGTGTCAGTTAACGCAATACCCATAGTAAAAGCTCCCCAAGCATCGGAATACTTAGCGGTTTCTTTATTAAAATAGTCACGCATTTCACCATCGGTTATATCCGGCATATTCCAAAGTGGTATGTTAGATATGACTATAGGCGCTTGCACTTCGAGTCCCCTATCGGTTGTAATGCGATACCCCTGTTTATTCTGGTTGATTTGTACAACTTTTTGCTTATTAAGCCACTGCCCGTGATTAGATTCAAGATGATCCAAGCAGGTAAATACCATCTCGATTAAACCACCAGGTACATAAAAATTACTAGAATTAGGATAGCAAATGGCTGCTGCACCAAATATGAACGGTGTTTGAATAGCCCCCGCTTGAGCAGTAATGATGAGCTGTTCATCTAAAAACCTATAAAATCGAACCTCAGTTATTCCACAAGACCGAGCTACCTGAGCAACTGAACGTACCATGTATGGAAGTATGGTAAGATCTTTAGGAGAATTATTGAGAGCTAACCGAAATAAATCTAATGGTTTAGACGGTGGAAAAAAAGTATTTTTCAACGAAATGGTCCATACTTTTTCGGCCACAAAAAATGACTTATCCCAAAATTTTCGCTGCGCTTTTTCCTCGCCAAAATGGCTAATACAATGATCTACCCACTCTTCCTTGTCTTTCATTCGAATGACCGGCATTTGATCCTCTAACCACACCGACATGGATGGGTTTAATTCATGCCTTGGGATATGCATACCCGTATGTTCTTCCAAAAATTTTATAGGTTGACCAGGATCAAATCCAACTAAAGTGGTCGCACCGGACTCAAATACATAGCCTTTCCTGGTGTAGGAGGAGCTACACCCACCGGGATGTAAGCCTGCTTCAAGAACTAGTACTTTTTTCCCATCCGTACTTAGCAGACTCGCTACGGACAATCCCCCCATTCCCGAACCTATTACCACTACATCCCATTCACTAGAAAGGCCTTCGCTACTACGGGTTCGAGTGGTTCTCATGATAATGTTGAATGTGGTTATGAATAGCCATTGCTAGGTGCTCTACCGCTTCTGGGGCAGTACGAAACCATAGTTCGGGCTCTATTAATTCTACCTCAGAAACCATCCATTGATCGGCATCGTTTCGCAAGATATCAACCCTGCCATAAAGTGGTTTTGGGTCTATGAGTCCCATGACCATCTCAGCAAATTCAATAAGTTCTGGTGTGAGAGTAAAATGATGCACCGTTCCTCCGAAATCGTCCTGAACTCTGAAATCCCCTACTTTCACCCTTTTTTGGACCGCATGAGTGCATTTTCCACCCATAACCATGAGTGACAATTCTCCAAAACTTGTAACGCTCGACACAAAAGGCTGAAGGATAAAGTCTTCTTTGACGTTTAACTTGGTAAAATCTCGGTCAAACGCCCCTATTTGCTCGTCCTTTAGCTGGTACGTTAAACGAGCTGCACCGGCTATGGTTGGTTTTACTATTATGTGTGTATAACCTAATTCCGAGGCCATCTCACTCAAGGGTTCAGGGTGTTGCCTCGATATGATGGTTGAGGGAACAATAGGAATTCCTATTTGAGCTAAATCTAGTAGGTAATGTTTGTCGGTATTCCAGCTCAGTAAGGACTTGGGGTTCATGCAAGCATTCGCAGGGAGTTGACGTAACCAGTTACTAAATTCATCGAAGTGGTCAAAATAATCCCAAGTCGTCCGAATCAACACCCAGCCTGCCCTTGCCCAATCAATAGAACTATCCCTCCAACTAACCCGCTTGTGCTCATACCCTAAACTGGCCAGAGCGCTGCCTAACAGCTCGTCTTCTCGAAAGATATTTTCCACATAAGTATTTTCAGGAATGGGGCTGATGTAACGATCCTCCGTTACAAAATAAATCAATGTGCTCATTCCTTCGTGCGCTAGCTACTCTTCATGAAAAAATTCGATCATATTCCCATCTGGATCAGTTACAAACAAAAAACGCCCCTTTTTACGATTAGCTGGACCACTTACGATGGCCACTTCATATTTCCTAAAGTACTCTGCTAATTCATCGACATGCTTGGGTTCATCCACATAAAAACCAAAATGATCCACACGGAAATCACGAGAACTTGGGTCATAGCTGGTTTCTGCCTCAACAATTACCAGTGTATCACCGTTACCAATATCATATACCGCCATGCTCTGTCCCATTGTTTTGACAAGTTCTAGACCAAGTACATCCCCATAAAAATACTTGGAATCTTCTATACGATTTACTCGAATAGTTATGTGATTGAGACCTTTTGGCTTAAACATGACGAAAGTGTAATTTAGTTAAGCTGAAAAATACGTAATTTTATTGCAATTACTGTGTCTCATTTTACAATTAACCACTCGAATTATCCCATAACCTGTGTTATTGGGCGCTATTCGAGTACTACCCTGACATATTTTGTCCACCCTATTCATTATTGCAACACCCATTGGAAATCTAAAGGATATTTCGGAAAGAGCTTTAGAAGTACTTAAGACGGTTTCCTTAATCGCTTGTGAGGATACTCGAACCTCGTCTAAATTTCTCCAGCATTATGGAATTCCTACCCCCACTCGCTCGCTGCATCAACACAACGAGCATCACAAAGTAGAGCAATTCATTCGTCACCTAGATGCTGGACAAGACTTTGCTTTAATTACCGATGCAGGTATGCCTGGGATTTCAGATCCTGGATTTTTAGCTGTTCGCGCTGCTCACATTTCGGGTCATACCGTTAGAGTCATTCCAGGCGCTGACGCGGTTACCACTGCCTTAATTTCAAGCGGTTTACCAAGCGATTCGTTTTATTTCCACGGTTTTCTACCCCATAAAAAAGGACGTCAAAAACAATGGGATTTCCTTGCTAACATGCTATGTACTTTGGTTCTATATGAGAGTCCTCATCGAATCCTAAAATTTCTCACCGAAGCCATAACTTACCTTGGAGAAGATCGATATGTGGCAGTTTGTCGAGAACTCACAAAAGCCTTTGAAGAAATTATCCGTGGGAAGTTGTCTGAAGTCGTTCCTATATTTAAGAATCGTACCAAAATAAAGGGGGAAATATGTGTAGTCATTGCCCCACCAAATTATCAGGAAGAGCAAACAGAAGCTTTATGAGAAGCTATTCATCGTTTAATCCATCAAGTCTATTTGCCACTAGGTTAACTTGGGCCCATAACCCTTGGATTCTATCAGTTGGAGTAGGGCTACTATTAAGCCTGAGTTTTCCACCCGTAAATGCTTCATTTTTGAGTTTTTTTGGGTTTGTTGGACTATACCAACTGGTACTTTTAAGCCATAGTTACCGGCATCTTGCGCTAATTAGCTACCCAGCATTCTTTATATGGAATCTAGGGACTACCTATTGGCTTATTATGGCGAGTATTCCAGCAGGCGTTGCCGCTATCGTGGCAAACAGCACAGTTATGCTATTGCCTATGATGGTTATTCGATTTATTCATCATCGCTATCACCTTTTTGGTTGGACCGCACTTTTTCAGGCTGCCGCATGGATTTTATATGAATATCTTCATCATCACTGGGATTTAGCTTGGCCTTGGCTCGGGGTAGGTAATGCTTGGGCTAATCACATATCAGTAATCCAATACATCTCGATCACAGGTCACTTGGGTATTAGTTTTTGGGTAGTATTTGGAAGTTTTTTATGTGCCCACTGGCTGCAAATACCTAATAAGAAAGCTAAAAATACCGTCTTGTTGGTCCTTTGTTTTATTCTACCACCCCTGGCATCGATGATTTACTTTGGGGTATCATCCCAAGAACTCCAAGTGTTGAAGGGTGATTCCATTGGAGTTGTGGTCGTTCAACCAAATCATGATTCTTATCAAGATTACGGGGGTATGAGCGGAGCTGAAGAGGTTTTGGATAGCTTGTTCAACTTATCTAGTGTCCAAAGAAATATGGAAACGGAACTCATCGTATGGCCTGAAAACGCCATTGATAAATCAATACAAATGGATTCGTGGCATGCCAAACGTATTGCAGATTCAGCAAAAACCTGGCAAACCAATTTTATCATTGGGACGGGGCTCTATACACTATACCCTGAGCAAACACCGGAGCTGTATCGTTCCAGCGTAAATGGCGTTAAGTATAATGCCTACAATTCCACCCTTTTTGCAGACTCAACTGGACAGTTATCCCGCTATGATAAGGCTCAATTAGTGCCTTTTGTAGAACGATTACCTTTTGTAGAATTCTTAAATAAGGTGGCCATATTTGGATGGGTTGATTGGGGTAAACATGCCGGCTTTGGACAAGGAGATGAGCCCACGATGCTAAAAAGTTCCTCCGGCTTTATAAGTCCCGGTCTGGTATGCTATGATTCGGTATTTCCGTCATGGAATCGTGTATTTGTACGTGATGGGGCTCAGATATTGACCATCATTACTAATGATGGATGGTGGGGTAATTCAAGCGGACATGTACAACATTTCGCCTATGCTCGACTTCGATCCATTGAATTTCGCCGCTGGGTAGTTCGAAGTGCTAATAACGGAACATCAGGAATAATAAGTCCTGATGGGAGTATCCAACAAAAAACAGATTATTGGACTCGTACCTCCTTTACCGCTGTTGTGCCCTTGAGAAATGATCTTAGCTTTTATGCTCGATATGGGGACTGGCTATCCATGTTGTGCTTTTTCCTTGTGCTCCTAAGTGTGGGATATGGCTGGGTGACAAGAAAACGGTGATAGGAGGCTTGATTTTGGCGTGTTTGAGACACGTTTATGCCTAGTACCTGAGAATGGTTGCACGCATGGGGCTCGTTTGTAAATTCTAGACAATGTAACGCTAGCGTGATCGAATGGCTATCCTAAAGTTAAACCGAATATCGTGATTGGTACGAGTGGGAATGTTATTGGATTCGATTCTTGAATAAGTGTACTCAAAATTAGATGAGATAGTAGAGGATATCTTATAACCCAGCGTAAAACTGCCATTGATTCGTCGCTGCCCTGTTTCCCGTCCACTAAGCGTTTCGGCGCTTCCAACTTGATCCATACTTATCCCATCTTGTAACGCATTATCCAAATCGGTATCGAGTTTGTAGGATATTTCAGTATCATTTTTATAGCTTCCACGAAGGCTCATGTCAATATTATTCCGAAGCTTAGGCAAGAATGAAATACGCACGTTCCGGAATATGTAATTTATAGAGGCGTCCACTCCTTGTGTCAGGGTCTCTGTAACCCGCTTTGAGCTCACTGCAAACGTAGAAATGGTACTTCGGTCATAGCCAACATCGGTTTTTAAACCCGATTCCCAGGTCATGTTCAGTTTCACAAATGGGGAGAACCTACGCTCAGCCCTAATCGAGGTCGGCTCATAACTTCCACGCACATCTATAATAGAATAATCCCCAATATTCTGTCCTGACTGCTCGCCCACCAAAGCATTCAAACTCCAATCTACTTTATAGGTACCTCGATAAGCGTGATTCAATGAGGCATTGGTCATGTACTGCCCTATGAAGGGTATATAATTTTCCAAACGGTTCCATGTCACTCTCCAACCCGGTTTAGGGAATGCCATAAACCCTTTTTCACCTAATCCATTAGATCCAGCTCCTAAATAGGCTTTCATGTAGTCTTCTTGGAGGGTTGTACGGTTCAATACCCCTCGGCCATCGCTGTTTCCCAACGAATCCACAATAGAACGCTCACCAGGTCTAATATCCAAGACCGCCGTCTCGAGCTGACGTTGAAATAGATCCTTATATCCACCACCAAAGGCCCATACCGAAGAACTAAAAGAACCCGATTCTGTTCTGATGGATGTAATCTCGTTAGTAGGTGTCAGAGTAATTGTTTCTGTACTTTTCTGAGAAATACTGGCATCCCAGTCCAGGTTTACCGTCACATTTTCAAATGGACTAATACGAGTACTCGCAGAAAAAATATCCCCTTGGGTATTATTAGCAGGAAGTTGAATATTATTTTCTCCGTCTAGGTTTCCAATCAGCTGTTGCTTTGGAATTCGATCTTTTAGTCCAAGCCGATATGCCAATGGAGGTGAGTAATCGCCTGAGGATGCATCGTTGAATGACTTAAAGAACTCCGAAGAGCCCGAATAACCAGGTTGTGAGCCACTTTTTTGGCGTTTATAACCGATAGATACGTCTTCAAGACTTAGCAAAGTAAGTAGTGCTTTTCGTGAGAGGTACTGCACATCTTTGACCAAATCCGGGGGTGGTTTCGGAGTTCTCAGGCTATCTGCTACGCCGCTTTCAATTTCTTCTTTGCGCTTTGCTTTAGCATCATTCCGGCGTTTTGTTTCATTCTTGTTAGTTTCTTCCACATTTTCATACCATTCAAACTTTGCCAAGAGTCTATTCGTACTCACCTTAAATGTGTTATCCAGTTGTAACGAATTCGAAACGTTAGCCCCTAAATCTGACCCACTTGGACTATTGGCCCACTGATAGCCCCCCCCATAAGAAGCGGAGTAGGTTAACCAGTTCAATGCATCAATGGCGTTAAGTTTAGGCCTCCAACTTGCCGAATAACTCTCCTGGTAAGAAGATCTTCGAGGCGTTAAGGTATCTCGAAGCGCACCTTTTATTACATCAAAACTTGGTTTGATTCGATAGGATAAACTATCCACATCGTCCCGATTACTTGGTTTTATACCTAAACTCGAAAAATCAAAATTGGATGAACTCGTGAAGGTGATTGGAATCGAGGGCATAAAATTATAGCTAAAGGAAAAGCGATTCTGTTGGGTGAATGCGTGTGATTGTTGTAAAGCTTGAATATCCTCAGGGTCACTTAGGTTACGTCTCCGAGATTCGTCATAACGCCGGGTAAGTGTAGATGAAGCTGTGATGGAAGAGGGTAAATAACCCAATCGAAGCTCGGACAATGCCCCAAGTACAGGAATACCCTCGGTAAATTTAAAAGGTTGAAGTAACTTAATTCGACGTAACGATAAATTGTACTGAATAGAAGCTTTATAGTCCCACTTGTTCTGAAAAACTAATTGTGGATTTTTAGAATACCCCTCGTTGTACACATAACTTAATTTGGTGTTATCCAAGGTTAACTGAGCCCATTTAGACTTAGAATTACGCTTAGATATATTCGAAACATTGAATGAAAAAGTCTCATTAACCGTCTGAATATCATTAATTTTTGCGTTAATAACTTCATCTTTCAAATTAGATGGCACCGATTCATCGGCATTCACCTTATCGATAAAATCGGTCACGCGAATATCCCCCTGTGATGGTAAATACTTCGGAGTTTGCGTATTAACTCTGCTAGAAATGGTCACCGGAAAACTCCACCCAAAACGGTCAGGAATAAGTTTATGCAGGTTGATGGTTGAGCTAATTCCGTATGCGGTTTGATCGGATACACTTCGATCTCCTAACCGTGATTCAAGCCCCCCAAAACCATTCGTTCTTCGGGTGAGATTAGCATTAACGGTAGCGAAGTCAGCAAATTTAATGGTGGACTTGGCATTCGCCGCCCAGCCTTTTTCGTTATCAAATCCAGACAGCCGTAACTCATTTAACCACATTTCAGCATTCAATAAATGAGAACCTTTTGAGTTCACATTCTGTGGGTCATATGGATTTCGTATACCCAACCCAATTTCGGTCACTCGATCTAGAGAAGGATTTCCTTTAATCGAAACCACTGCCCCATCTACCGCTACTTCAGATTCTAACTTTTGTTCAAACACTTCGGTTGGATCGGCGCCTGCATCGTCCCGAAGTTGCTTAAGTACATTAAAAGCGGATATGATGATGTTCATATTATTTTCGTCATATCGCCAAATTTCTGCAGCCTCTACCTCTAATTGGCCAGCATCAGATGGGTCGTAATTAAATGGCATAGGCTGTGATGGGCTTACCGGCTGGCGATATTCATAGAAGTTACTCTCCAAATCTGTCCCCAACCGAACGACTAATTCCGCATCGCCACGCTTATCAAAACCTTCCCCATGTACAAACATTCGCATGTTGGAATAATTTAAAAGGTTCAATTTACCCGGGTACACTCGCTTCACCATTTGACCCTTTCCTGCCTCTAAGTTTTCCACACTTAGCACTAATGATTGTTCATTTTCCAGCGCCTGAATTTGTGCACTTCGGTTCAATGCTCTAATGGCCCCATCGGGTTGACGGTACGGAAACGGTTCTCTGTTAGCATTTTCTTCGATATTAATCGTGGATAACTTAAAATCCCCTGGATTAACTGGACTATCGCTTAAATTGGTCACTTTTCTCCATTGAGAGCCCACAAATTCCAAGGTTGCGAATCGCATGGTAAAAGGTTTTTGGTACCCCGACATCCACATTCGGATGTAGGATATGTTCTGAAAGCTCTCTATGTCCCCAAATTTTCGCTTAAAATCACTCAATGGAACACGTACCAAGTACCAGGTTTTGTACTCAGGATTTCGGGGTATTTTATCTACAATGTAGCTCCCAGATGAACCAATATTCAATTGTGAAGCATCAGCAGGATTAAAATCTATTTCATATTGATAATAGGAATTGGTTTGCTGAATGGATGAGGCGCTGACCAAACCCTCGGTATCAGGTTTTAAGGTTACAGCGGTTTTATTATCACTGCCACCGCTTTCCGGGGTATTCCCATCATGGTGACCTAACATTCTAAAAAAGCGTTCCTGTAGCTTCAAATCGAGCACCTTGTTTTCACCATAATAAACATAATCATCGTTGGATGGGTCTTCTTGAATCATTGAGAACTCTTCTGTTCCTTCCCCGTACTGCGCCCGCATAGCCTCAATAAAATCCCCAAAAAGGGCCCCTTCATCCCTGTTTTCGGCTCCTGGAGTCCCTGGATTGGGGGCGCCATCCAAGCCGACATCCTCTAGGGCTCTTTTATCGTTTGAAAATTGACCGAGGGGGACCGGTGGGGATGGTGGGATATAAGAGCGCGGTTGAGATTCTGCATCATCTTCTTGCAAGTTATTTAACACCGTTGAAAGACCGTCTTCGGTGTTAAGTCGAACATTGGGAATGATATCCTCTGAAATAATTCCTAAATCCAGATAAATTTTACCATCATAGAAGGCTTCTTCTCCGGTTGGATCTTGCCCATCTGGTAATATGGCTTGGACCCAGAACTCCAAAAACTCAATGTTATTTTGAACCAAATCTTCTTGTCCAGAAGGTATGACGTAGGTCATCCCACCCCATGTGTTTTCAGGCGTATTTTCTAAGACGTTTTTAAGACCGAGATTATAATTATAAGGCCCTCGTCTGGTTGGGTTGTAATGAATGTCGAGCGAAGTAATGACATCTTCTTGTCGATTGTTGGTTTCCCGCCCCTGGAATACATCCTTCAATAAAATAGTTTCCGATTCAGGAGTAACAATGGCATTACGAATAGAACTGATGTTTCGAGGAATGGAGTACCATGAAAATTGAGATCGTAAATCTGCTCTCGCCTTTCGGTCAAAACTACTTTGAGGGGTTGCAAAATCCGGATTAGCAAAATAGGTCTCGTCTGGGGCGTAGCCAGGTAAGGCAGCTGGTGCAGAAGCTAGATTCCAACGGGTTGGATTGGTAAGACTAATGGTGTATTCAGCCCCCTCAAAGTCATCTATGAAAACCAATCCGTTTTTTTCGTCCCTATACAGTTCATTGTTATCGATAGCCTCCTGTACAGCATTTGTTTGGGCAACCCCAGGTCGCAGCTGAGCAAACTCCCCACTAAATTGAATATTTGATGGGGTTTTGGTCTGAAGTAATGGCACCCTATCGATAGCCTGAGTTAGCCAAGATGCTTCAAAATTGGCTCGAGCATCCAAACCTAAGACGGTGTTATTGATAGGTTCATTGCCAATTCGAATTTTATCCGACAGTGGCTGTTCTTTTAATTTGAAAAAAGTACTACCAAATTGAATATCATCATTCACGCGATATTCGGCTCTTAAGCCTGTAAAATTTTTCTGCCCGATGATAGAGAACTGATTACTCTCATACTCTACTTCTATTTCTTGACCTGGGGCAAGGTAGCGTTCATTCATAATAGTGAGTGATCCAAACGAGTAATCGACTTCAAAATCAGTACCTTCGGTCAACCCAACGTTGTTAGCAAACACTTTAACCGAGCCCTCTATAAGACCAAAACCAAGATAAAAAGATCCTGAAACCCCTCCTTTGGAATTACCCGATATGGTATAATTACGGTTCTTAGAAATATCTCGTGCGTCACTCTGTTTAAGCTCATACAATTTTCCAAAGGTAAGGGATTGACGAACCGAGTCACTTACTGAGTTTCCAAGAATTTCATCTATTCGCTTCCCGAATGGCTCTAAATACGGGAACATGATGCGACCGGCTCCTGCATCAAGGGTAATACCTGTAAAATCAATCTGATTATCTGGAATAGTTGCTCCTTCAGAATTTAACCGGTCGAGTCCTAAATCTTGCAATAATGTAGTAGAACGACCAGGTAAATTTACCTCGGGTATGTTACCCCGCGTATCCGCAATTTCAAGCTCAAATCCTTCTGGATTAATACCAGAAACGCCTAAGGAATAGATATTTCGCATCGTTAACTCCCATGCTTTATCCGAGGTGGTCATCCCCCCTGGCCGAAGTAACTTCAAATAAATCCGATCATTTCCTGATGCATTCAATTCCCCAACCGCAACGGGAGCCCCACCCTGCTCCGGATCGTTGTAGACATAGGCAACCGCAACAGCATCACCTGTATTAATGTAACTCTTCATACTTATAAAGCCCAATGCTCGGTTAAAAGTGTAATCAATCCCCTCTTGTAGCAGTTCAAATGGAGCGTCTACATATTCTTGAGCGGTTGCTCCGAAATCTTCGTTTGTGGCATTTGAATTGGTCGCTCTCAATTCATTTAACGTGACCTCGTTATACCGATCGCGATCATTACCTGGCAATCCGTATAACTGATCATTGAAACGGTTTACCCCTAAATCTAGTAAAGCAATGGCCTGCACCGCAGATTCGCCTGGAATTTGCTCAGCCCTGCGGACATACAAATATAATTCTGACACCTGATAGGGTTGCAAGATGTTTTGAGGATCGCTTAATGCTTGCTCGAATTGCTGCCGATTATAAAAATCCAAGAAAAAGTGACGCCCATCCTCATAATCTGCTGGAGTGATATCAATAGCTTGTTCTTGAGAACCTCCCGATATTTTCTGGGAATTACTCTTTCCTTTTTGTTGCGAGACGACAGAAGTTAACTTAAGGGGGCCTAACTCCGAAATGGCCTTTATTCCGAAGAGTGATTTACCACCAGAAACCAGGGAATTTCCAGTTTCCATGGATACGTTTCCCATCTCAATACTTTTTATAATCTCATCCTCGTACCCTTCATACACTATACTCAATCTATTCTGAAAATCGAATTGACGCTCGGTATCCCAATCGGTTGCGATGGTTAATTTATCTCCAATATTACCTTGAATATTGAGCTGCAAATTCTGATTAAAGGTAGGGTCTACCCGAGTGCGAAGGTCTTCTGGCAAGGTACCATCATCGAGCTTTTGTATTGAAGCACCTACATTCATGTTAGCTGATCCATTCACTCTTAGACTCACCTCATCTGTGCCGAAAATGGTGGTAAAAGCAGAATTTTCGCCACCTGGAACCGAAATCCGAAAATCCAACAAACCCCTGCTCTCCTCTTGTTGTGCTTTTGCTTCGCGAATGAGCTGACGGCGAATGGTCAACTCATTTTGCTCCATTTTTAACGATATAAAATCCTCAAAATCTACGATCGTTAATGGGGCTATATCGGTATTATACCAATTGTTTTGGATGGTGTAGGTTGAAACGCTATCCCAACGTACTCCTATATCCCAACTGGTTGATGGACTTGAGTATAGTGCCCCTACTTTTGGAGCGTACAATTTGGCAGCTCCAAATTTCGGCTGGTAGCGGTAGATTTTCACTCCTTCAAGTAAGCTATCCGGTATCACTTCAATCGTTAAGGAATCCTGACTAAATACCTCTTCTTCTTGCTGCTGTTGTTGAAGGCTTTGATTTTGTCCCCCTCCATGCTCTTGAGCAAAAAGACGCACGTCTCCTACCAAGGCGAAAATGAGTGTTATTATCGCCCAACATGTGCAAATGCATCTGAACTGTAATGTTGGCACCTAAAAAGTACTAATGAATAGAATAGTAACGGTGGATTATAGGCACTTGAATTTTGGTGGCTGATTATTAGCAAATGGATTCCAATAATACCATATATTTGGCTATGTTAAAAGCATTTACCGATACTTGATTCTAGTTAATAAACACTACTCCTTGTTTTTTTCAAAATTATAACCGATGAAATTGAACCCGCTACAAATAGATTTACTCAAAAAACATTTGGGGCCATTTCTCTTTTGTTTTTTCGGAGTCATGTTTGTTCTTCTCATGCAGTTCTTGGTGTTACACATCGATAAACTCATTGGTAAAGATATTCCTCTAGGGGTTATTTTTGAACTAATCATTACTAATCTAGCCTATATGGTTGTACTGGCAGCACCTATGGCGGTGTTAGTTGCCAGCCTGATGGCATTTGGAAAGTTTTCAGAGTACAATGAATTAACTGCCCTCAGAGCTTCTGGAGTGAATACCCTACAGATAATCATGCCCGTTTTAGTAACGTCTATTTTATTGTCGGCTGGGCTTATGTGGTTTTCAAATGCGGTGCTCCCCGAAGCCAATAGTAAAGCCAGAAGCCTATTCATAGATATTCGATTAAAGAAGCCCGGTTTCGAGTTAGAACCCAACGTATTTTATGATGGCATTGAAGGCTACACTTTTCTGGTCGACCGGATAGATCCTGTTGCAGACACTTTATATAACATCACCCTGTTTCAAGAACCCACCAATCTTCAAAATAGAGCCTATATCAAAGCAGACAAAGGTTTTTTAACAAGTGAGGGCACTGAAGCGCTTACCTTGCATTTATTCGATGGTGAAATTCTTCGATATCCTAGCAAACGAGCGGCTACTCGAGACCGAAATATGGAGCAAATCGAGTTTCAAAAGCACCGAAAAACCTTTGATCTTTCTAACCTAGCGTTTAATCGAAGTATGGGCTCAAGCTCTTCTCGCAGTGATCGCACCATGAGTATAAAAGCGATGGCGTTTGTTGTTGATACCCTGGAACAAGAAATAAATGAACTGCGCTATCAAATAGTTGAGGATTCCATTAGTACACTTCATCCAGCAACCTTCAACCAAGCTGCTGCATCAACTAAACTTACTGAATCAGAGCATATAGCCGAATCAAATCTCATTATTCTGAACCTAGTCGGCTCTACGACGCAACAAATTCGTCTAGCAAATTTAGGATACAGCCAAGTTGAAAATGCCCAATCACAAATAGAGCGGGCTAAAAGCAATGAGTTATGGAGAGTTAAACGAATTCAACGGTATTGGGTTGAAATTCACAAGAAATTCTCCATTCCTTTTGCCTGTATTATATTTGTTTTATTGGGCGCGCCCATTGGGATTCTTACACGGAAAGGGAATGTTGGATATGCCGCAATTATCGCCTCAATATTGTTAACAGTATACTGGATATCCGTAATTCAAGGAGAAAAATTAGCCGATAGATTGTTTATTAGCCCATTTTGGGGAATGTGGTCTTTCAACCTCTTCTATATGATGATTGGCTTCCTATTATTATTACATCTAAGCTATGATTTGCGCTCATTATTACCCAACAAATCGGATCGAGTTACCGAGTGAAGCATCTAGATCGATATATCATTCGCCGCTTAATTTCGATCACTTCACTGGTTTTAGTGGTGCTAATTTTGATTTTTATCATCATCGATTTTTCAGAAAATAGCGACGATTTTACAGATCGTGGTGCTAGTATGGGGGAAATTTGGGCCGATTATTATTTCAATTATATACCCGAAATGATTCGGTTAGTTTTGCCTTTAGCCATATTTTCGGCTTGTTTATATCTGGTAGGTCAACTTTCAGAGCGTCTTGAAATTACCTCCCTAAAAGCAGCTGGGGTGAGCCTGTACAGATTGTTCATCCCTTACCTCATGTTTGGATTAATAAGTGCTATAGGACTTAGCGCCTTAGATGCCTGGATCATTCCTGCATCTAATGCACAGAGAATTCAGTTTGAAGAGCAATACATTAAGCAAAAAAATGAACAACTTGATCGTAGCGATATTTATCGAGAACTTTCCCCCGAGAGTTATTTGCAGGTGAATTATTTCGATCGTGACCAACAAACAGCCTATCGAATTCGGATGGTTCAATTCGACCAGAGAGGCGTAAAAAAACTTCTAACTGCTACTAATATGGCATGGTTGGAAGATAAAAAAGAGTGGCGTCTCACCACTGTTCAAGAACGAGTTTTTACCGATTCAGGCTTTGTAGAGAATAATGTAGCAGGATTTGATACTCTTCTCAGCCTACTTCCTCAAGATCTAGCACGAAGTAGCTCTGATATATATCAATTGAGCTATAGTGAAGCTTTTCAGTACATTGATGGAATTAAACGCAGTGGTGCCAGTGGTATTGAAATACCACAAGTACAACTCTATGCCCGCATGGCCTATCCCTTCTCAATTGTAGTGGTTTTGGTTATTGGATTTGCGGTAGCAGCCGTTCGACGTAAAGGGGGGAAAGGAGTGTACATTGCTGCCGGCTTGGTGATCAGTTTCTTGTACTTGGTTATCATGAAAATCATGGAACCATTTGGTGCTCTAGGCCTACTGCCTCCAATTTGGGGCGCACTTATTCCACATCTACTTTTCTTGTGTGTGGGTCTAATCGGTATAAAACTTATTCGGAAGTAGTTCCCCTATTTAATAATAGTGAAGCAAACAGCTTTTGCTTGAGGTTAAGCTTCGGCTTGTGGACCTCTGTACATGGGGATATCATTGGTCTTATTCTGAATGGCCCCGTGTTCAGCCTCGTACTTGGATACGTTATCCTGAAGAGCATTCATCAAGCGTTTGGCGTGGTCTGGAGTCAAAATCATTCGTTTGGCTACTTTAGCCTTTGGAACTCCTGGCATAACTGCAATAAAATCTATGATAAATTCTGATGGTGAATGCGTTATCATGACCAAATTAGAATAGGTTCCCATGGATTCAGCTTCGCTAAGTTCAATCTCCATAGTTCCTGATTTAGGTCCTTTTATCGTTTTAGATGGCTTCGGGGTATTATTATTACTATTCATGCTATAATTATATTTAAGTCTGATGACGTTACTGGCTAATCTAGGTTCATTCTAAGAAACCCTGCTCTTTCATCCAATTGTCATTGTACACTTTATTTAAATACCGGGTTCCACTATCTGGTAGTATCACTACCATGGTATCTTTGGCGGTTAAAGGCTCATTTTTTAGGTACTTTAGCGCTCCTTCAACTGCCGCTCCACATGACCATCCTATGAACAAGCCTTCTTTCGAGGCGAGCTCCCTAGTTCTGAGTGCCGCTTCTTTATCACCCACTTGAATGACCTGATCAACGTAACTGAAATCTATGGTACCTGGTATAATATCCTCACCAATGCCTTCGGTCATATAGGGCTTTATTTCGTTTTTATCGAACTCCCCTGTCTCAAAATATTTTTTATACACTGAACCAAACGAATCAATCCCAATGACCTTAATCTTAGGATTTTTTTCTTTTAAAAACTTACCCACTCCCGAAATAGTACCACCAGTCCCCATTCCAGCGACATAATGTGTTATCGTACCCTCTGTTTGTTCCCATATTTCTGGTCCCGTGGTTTCATAGTGGGCCAATAAATTACTTTTATTATCGTATTGATTCGGATAAAAAGAGTTGGATAATTCCGAGCTCAATCGCTTAGCTACAGAATAATAACTTTGTGGATCTTCTGGCTCAACATTGGTCGGACACACAAGTACCTCAGCGCCTACAGCTCGTAAAATATCAATTTTAGATTGACTTTGTTTATCGGTCGTTGTAAAAATACATTTATACCCCTTGGCTATGGCCACCAGCGCAAGCCCCATCCCTGTATTTCCTGACGTACCTTCAATAATCGTTCCGCCGGGTTTCAACAATCCTTTTTCCTCAGCATTATCGATCATCTTAATAGCAATTCGATCTTTAACGCTATGTCCAGGGTTCATGTACTCAACTTTAACCAGCATAGATCCTAAACCCTTGTAGATATGCTGTAGTTGAACGATGGGTGTATTTCCAACCGCATCAATAATCGATTGATATATCATTGAAATAAAATAAAAAGAATTGAATGGATAAAATGTGTAATATGAAAAATACAGAATATAATATACGAAGGTAAGCTTATTATCTTTTTTAGGAGAACCTTAATACACGACGATATTCACACACACAAATATCTATCAAAAAATATTATGCATTATGCTATCGTATATTATACAAGTAAAAAATGTATTTGGTAAAAAAGATTTAACTTTATTAACCTTAGCAATTTAATATCGAGTGATTTATGTTTATTGAACAGACTAAGCCCACTGACTATGATTGTGGGTATAATCTAGACCTTATGATGAAAGCACTACCAAGGATTAGTGATTTGGCTGAAAGAGAAGCCTATGCCAAACGAATCGTCGGGTTGATCAAGCAATCTCACCCTAACTGGGTTGATAGTGATGGGAAAAGTGAGCTTGCCTGGAATTATTTTTATCAACATGCTCCATACAATCCGAATGATTTTGGAATAAAACATCCTTTTATACATGGCTTAGACGACGATGCCAGATAAAGATTAAAATTTAAGCAGAACCCGTAAAAAATTTTGATTATCCTTTATAAAGTTGAATTTTCATTTTATATTGAAAGTTCAAAAAAATAATAGGTTAATCTTTTTTCAATGCCAAAAAATAGGTTCAACTGGCCAGCATTTAAAGCATTTTTACATACTGTATTAGACCAACATATCCACCATTCTGACGAGTATGAGTATGTAGCAATAAGTCTACCTGCACCTAAGCAGACAAATAATGATTTGACTAAACGTCTTGTCACCTCTAAGCCAACCTTTTATTTATCTCATCCAGCGGATTCATTCACGATTGTGGGACAAGGTGCTTTAGAACGAGTGAGTACAAGCGGCTGTGATAGGTTTCATAGAACTTCCGCTTTAGGCAAAAATCTATTCAACAGGGTTCATCATTTTAATTCACTAAGCAGACCATACCCTCTTCAATTACTTGGCGGGTTTTCTTTTTTTAATACCCTAAACAAAAATTCAGAATGGGCCGACTTTGAACCTTCTCTCTTTCATTTACCAGAATGGACCATTGTAAAAACCAAAGATGAGGCTACACTTAGTTTAATAGAACGTATTCATGATTTTGACACGGTTGATAATCTTGTAAATAAGTTTCAAGATAAATTGTATTCATGGACTAACAATAATCCATATCACTCCACATACTCCAATGGTAATGCAGAGCAGAATAAAAAACTATTATCTGCATTTTTACCCTCCAAAATTGATAGTTCATTTACCACTAATCCACAAACTTTAGATAATCGATCCGGCAATATCAGAGCATTTACAGCATGGAAAAATATGGTCATAAAAGCAAAAAAAGCATTTGACACAAAGGAGTTAAAAAAAGTAGTTCTTGCTCGAAAAGTTACCCAATCACTATCGCAGAAACCCAAAGCAGCAGATGTAATTTCAAATCTTGAACAACAATACCCAGATTGTTTTGTTTTTTGCGTAAATCCAAAAGGTGGTTCTTTTTTTATAGGGGCTACTCCAGAACGATTAGCCCGTTTTACACCTACCCAAGTTGAAACTGAAAGTTTAGCAGGTAGTTCAATGCGAGGCAAAACTTACGAGGAGGATGATGATCTCGCAGGTAAACTTCTAAATTCTAAGAAAGACAGACTCGAGCATCAAATAGTTATAGAAGCCATTGAAGAAGATTTGGTACCATATTCAGAACGAATGGAACATTCTAGCTCACCACAAGTAAAAAAGCTACCTAACGTACAGCATCTTTATACACCGATTTCAGCTATATTCAAAAAAGGGGTTTCCCGAACAAACGTACTTAAAGATCTCCATCCAACCCCTGCAGTAGGTGGATTTCCTAGGGAGAAAGCACTTGAATTTATCGAAAAAGAAGAGTCTTTTACCAGAGGTTGGTATGCTTCCCCAATTGGGTGGATTAACTCACATGGGACAGGTGAATTCTACGTCGCCATTCGAAGTGGCTTAATTGAGAAAAATACGGCTCATTTTTATGCTGGATGCGGTATAGTTGAAGATTCGGATCCGAAAAATGAATGGATGGAAACCGAACTCAAATTCAAACCTATGGTTGACGCAGTACGAATTGCAACGCGGGTACAAAAATCTCCTCCTTTGGAAAAACATTATGCAAAAGACCCTATCCTTTAGTTGGGCCTCTGCGCTAATCAAGGAGTGTTACAACCAAGGCATAAAAGAGGCCGTTCTTTCTCCTGGTTCTCGAAATACCTCTCTTACGCTTGCACTTATTCATTTTCCCGGTATTCGGTGTGTTTCTGTTATCGATGAACGTTCAGCCGGTTTTGTGGCGCTCGGAATGTCTAAAGTATCAAAAAGACCTACACTTCTATGTTGTACATCCGGAACAGCTGGCGCGAATTATTACCCCGCTGTTATCGAAGCCTATCAATCCTCAATTCCACTGGTCGTCCTCACTGCCGATCGCCCAGCACTCCTCCAACAGGTTGGAGCATCACAAACTATACGACAGCAGCATCTATTTGGCGGGCATGTCTTAGATTTTATCCAATTACCAGAGGCGGAAACTCAAAACGGGAAAGAAAATCCATCGGATATCCAAGAAGATATGATACGCGCATTACAGTTGGCCACCTCAGGGGGGCCTATTCATATAAATATTCCTTTCAATAAGCCCTTTGAGCCCACAAAGCGACAGTTTAACAAATATGTCAAGGACAGTAGAGCATTGGTTTTAGAAGCAGAAAAAGATTCTAATAAGCCCATATCGGACCTGACCTCTGATCGCCTAGTTCGACCTGAATTAGTAGGGCTAACTACACTTTCCAGATTACATTCTACTACTGCTAAGCAGGAGCCTACTTTTAATACTAACCGCAAATATTTGAGCCAGGTCCTTGAAAAAGAAGCCACGCTATTACACCTTGATCAGGTACAGAATAGCTATACTGAAATGAAGAGGCCTTTGATAGTAATAGGCTCAGATCCTACCCCATTTCAATGGTTTAAACTCCTACCTACCCTCGCAAATCATCCAAATGCCCGAATCATTTTAGAGGCAGGAGCTTCCTTGTATGGGTGGGATTTGAAAAATTCAAAGGTGATTAAAAGTAAAATTATTTTAGGATGGGAAGCATTGCTATACCGTTTAAAGCATTCCAATTCTTCTCCATTTAACTCAATTGATGGAATTGTTCGTTTAGGAAAGGAAGTAGTAAACCCAGCCTTGGCTCGTTTTTTTTCGGAGCATAAGCACCTCACTCAGCTAAGATTCATTACGCATGAACCTTTTGAAGATGCAATAGCCAGTGAACCTTCTTTTATCACTCCAGAAGTGGCTTTTTCATGGGTTAACCTGCAAAAAAAACATACGCAAGATACAACTAAAGATTGGCATAGTGCATTTGATGAGCAACATAAGCAACATTTGGAACTGTTAGCGAAACAATTCATCCATAATAAAAACGATACACTTACCGATGGAGCGGTCTTTTACCGGCTAAGTACCATTATCCCGGTATCAACACCCATTTTTTTGTCCAACTCCTTACCAGTCCGTGATCAAGCATTATTTGCTCCAATGTGGTCGGTTGACAACCCTTTGATAGCCCAGCGTGGCGCTGCAGGAATCGATGGGATTAGTTCTACTGCACTAGGAGTGTCGTTATCCACCCAGCTACCTATGGCTCTCATTACTGGTGATATTGCGTTTTTATATGACATCAACGCTCTTTTATCCGCAAAGCTAATTACCCAACCTTTAGTAATTTTTATCATTAATAACGGAGGTGGAAGTATTTTCAGTAGCCTACCCGTTCAACAAGCAGCCCCGGAAAGCATGGAATGGTTTCTTACTCCGCAACAGGTATCCATTGAGCATCTTGCACAAGGCTATGGGCTGTCCTATACAAAAATCACCCATTCTAAACAGCTATGGAAGACTAATTGGGCCGAACTAGTTAAGAACGTACTCCGGACAAATACTTTAATCAGTGAAAATAATAACTCTCGGGCTAAGCAGCTTAACGTAAGGAAGCCGGATAAACTCAACCCATCGCATACTACGTCAACTAATTCCGCTTCGAGTGTTCGCATTGTTGAGTTTATCACCAATAACCAGGCATCCATTGCTGAACGCAATCAATTTAGGCAGTAATATGAGAGGACAACATCAACAAGTACGTGGACTGCAATATTATTACCTAACGCAGGGTGATGGACAAGAGGATGTGGTTTTTTTGCATGGTTTTTTAGGCTCTCATGCTATTTTCAATGAAGGTTTATCGGAGATTGATTTAGCGAGTACACATCGACTAATTTCAGTAGACTTGCTCGGACATGGATCTAGTGAGGGAGCTGAATTGCATTATCGATTCTCAGCAAAGGAACAAGTGGCTGACTTGGCTTATTTCATTCGTCATTATTGTCAAAAACCAGTGATTTTGGTAGGATATAGCATGGGGGCACGACTTGCGCTTTCTTTAGCCACTCAGCATCCCAACTTGTGTAAAGGCTTAGTTCTTGAAAGTGGACATTTTGGAATTTCCTCAGAAACCGAGCGCCAAAGTAGGCAATGTCTGGATGCCCAACGAGCCGATAAAATAATGTTGGATTACTCGTCTTTTTTGCGGTATTGGGAAAACATTTTACTATTTAATACGCCCCATGCTCGAGCGATTAATTCAGCCTATAAACAAATCCAACAGAATCAACAGCCCATCTGGATTGCCAATAGCTTGTTAGGATTTGGTGCAGGAACTATGCCATGTGTTGAAAATAGACTTACTAGCATTCGCTTGCCCGTACTGCTTTTAGTCGGGGAAGATGACTCAAAGTTTAAAGCAATAAACCAACGAATGCATCTAATGTTACCTTATTCTTATCTTAGCATTACAAAAGGAGCAGGTCACCGCGTTCACTGGGACAATCCTAAAACGTGGCGAAAAGAAATTAAATTGTTCATTTCCCAGTTATAACAGACCCATCTAACTGGACATTCAAAAGGAGTATTTATGAGTACATGGACCCCTAAAAAAAAATTTGAAGATATAACCTATGCCACTAGAAATGGTGTGGCACGCATCGCCTTCAACAGACCCGAGGTTCGCAACGCCTTTCGTCCAAAAACCGTTTTTGAGTTGTATGAAGCACTGCTCGATGCAAAAGAAGATAACAAAATCGGAGTGGTTTTACTCTCAGGCGAAGGGCCCTCTGCAAAAGATGGTGGCTGGGCTTTTTGTTCTGGGGGTGATCAACGAGTGCGGGCAAAAACAGGTTACAAAGCTGAGGATGGGATTCCTAGATTGAACATATTAGAGGTTCAACGACTAATTCGATTTATGCCCAAGATAGTTATTGCTGTGGTACCAGGTTGGGCAGTAGGTGGTGGTCACAGTTTACATGTGACATGCGATCTAACCCTTGCTAGCCAAGAACATGCTATTTTTAAGCAAACCGATACCGATGTTGCAAGTTTTGATGGGGGCTTTGGCTCAGCCTATCTAGCCCGCCAAGTAGGGCAAAAAAGAGCTCGTGAAATTTTCTTCTTAGGCCGAAAATACTCTGCTCAAGAGGCTTTGGAGATGGGAATGGTCAATGCAGTGGTTACTCATGATGAACTCGAAGAAACCGCTTACCAATGGGCACAAGAGATTCTTCAAAAAAGCCCAACAGCTACAAAAATGGTTAAATTCGCCTTTAACCTCATTGATGATGGCTTAGTTGGTCAACAAGTATTTGCCGGTGAGACGACTCGACTGGCGTATATGACCGATGAGGCGGAAGAAGGTAAGAACGCCTTTTTAGAAAAAAGGGCACCGAATTGGGGAAAATTCAAGCGCTCACCTTCTTAAGTCAGAATCTCACTCCCTGCTAGTGCAATTTACCCACCAAACACATCTTTCATTTTCGAGAAGAATCCATTTTCTTCTTCGGTTTGGTTGGAGGAAGCAAAGTTATCGTTGCCTTGCAAGCTCTCAATAGCAGTACGCTCTTTTTCTGTTAGTTTCTTTGGGATATACACATTTAACCTAACATACTGATCTCCTTCCCCCGAACCATTTAATCCGATGATCCCTTTGCCTCGCATACGTAGCAGCTTGCCAGGTTGTGTACCTTCTTCTATACGTAATTTAGCCTTACCCTTTAAGGTAGGCACTTCCACTTCCGCACCTAACACCGCTTGAGGTATGGTTAATGTGAGATCATAGTAAATATTATTTCCATCTCGTTTGAAGTGCTCGTGTGAAGTTTCCTGAATGAGCACAATTAAATCACCCGCTGAGCCACCACGACGGCCAGCATTTCCCTGACCTCGAAGTGTTAAATAGTTACCATCAGATACACCAGAAGGTATGTTCACTTTGATGGTCTCTTCCCCATCGGTTCTTCCTTCACCCGAACAAGACGTACATTTATTTCGGATAATCCGTCCTTCTCCCTGACAGGTTGGGCACGCTTGAACATTCACCATTTGCCCCAGCATGGTACGGGTAACTTGTCGAACTTCGCCAAGGCCATTACAGGTGCTACAGGTTTCAAAATCTGAATCACTAGCCGCGCCGGTTCCCGTACAAGTATCGCAAATAAGCTGTTTTTTTACTTTTAACTTTTTTTCAGCGCCAAAAGCTATTTCTTCTAAGCTAAGTGGTATACGAATTTTTAAATCTGAACCAGGGGTTCCTGGTTCTCTTCTACGACCACGAGAACGACCCCGTCCTCCTCCAGAAAATATATCTTCTCCAAAAAATCCACCTCCAAAAATATCCCCAAACCGGCTAAAGATATCCTCTACATCAAAATCCATATTGCCGCTACCAAAACCACCTTGACCACCCATACCTGCATGGCCAAACTGATCATATTGCGCTTTTTTTTGAGGGTCTCGAAGTATCTCATAGGCCTCTGCAGCCTCCTTGAACTTTTTTTCAGCATCGGAATCCCCTTTGTTTCGATCAGGGTGATATTTCATTGCAAGCTTACGATAAGCTTTTTTCAGTTCGGCCTCGCTAACCCCTTTTTTGACTCCTAATACATCGTAATAATCGCGTTTAGACATGAATTTTTTATTTTTAGTTTAGGCTGGCTTTTATTCGCTAACAATGACTTTAGCATGCTTAATAACACGATTACCAAGTTTATAACCGGATTCAAGGACTTGCAAAACGGTGTTGCTTGATATTTCTGGATTATCTGTTGGTTGTCGTAACATTGCATCATGTACATCTACATCGAAGGGCACTTGAGCCTGGTTGATTGGTACGACGCCGTAACGCTCAAACAACTCTTGGAATTTAGTGGCGACCATTTGCACACCTTGAAGAAAATTTTCATCGATTTCTGTGTTTGCAGAAGCTTCTAAGGTTCGTTTCATATCTTCTGCAATGGGTATAATATCTTGCAAGGCTTGAATACGAGCATCTTCAAATAAACCAATTCGCTCTTTTTGTACTCGCTTTCGTACATTCTCTAACTCGGCTGCCTTGCGGAGCAACGCATCTTTTGTATTCGCCAGATCATGTTGCAACTGGGCTACTAAATCGAGTTCTTCTTCGGCCACTTCTTCCTCTAAAGCCTCATAGGGTTCAGCTTCTGCCCCATTCGGTGCAGTGGTTTGTTCCCCTTCACCGTTGGCTTGTTCATTCTGATTCTGTTGGATTACTTCGTTGCTATTTGCTTCGTTGCTAGTCTGTTCTTTTTTCTGGTTCATTTCCTTTTGAGTGGATTCTTTCACGTTTTGCTTACTGTATTTTTGCGTACTATCTTGCATTATATTTGGATTGTTTTCTCCGGCGAATAAATGTTCATCCAATGACTGCTCAGTGGTTTTTTCCATGCCTGAATGAATCTATACGTTTGAATTTGTTTTAATCTTAAAACGCAATTTGTATGCCAAGCCGATTCAATTCTTTTAAAGTGACAAAGTTACCCTTTTCTAGATCTACTTACTGACAATTTTGGCAAAAAAAAGCCCCTTCATATTCGAAGGGGCTTAAAATACATAGATTTACTTTAGCGTCTTAGCACAAACTTAAAAAGGAGCATAAATTGGCTCAAATGCTAGCGGATCAACTGTAGGTATGGTTGCCCCATATTTGGCATTTAAAACATTGATTATTTCGTTAGCTAACAATGCTTGGCCTCTGGGATTTGGATGAACAAAGTCAGTTGAGAAGACACTATTGTATAGTTCTGCTTGTGTTAATGAGAGTGGTACAAGACTAATCCCACCTGACATAAAACCAAGTACTCCATCAGCTGCTTGTACCCCTGCATTCCCCATACCGATAGCGGCAGCAATTTGGGGTGATAACCCAAACAGATCAGCCATTATAGGATGTATGTCTACTAAATGTAAATTGTCGTTATTATTAACTGTAGCTGTTATAGCAGCATTGTACTGAGCAGCATGGTATAAGATATTACCTTGTTCTGCCGCAGTCAAAGTATATTGATCGGAGAGTGGCACTGACACGCCTGGAATACTCCCATCTTCTTGTGGTACACCAATTGTAAATATTGCAGTCAATGGGAAAATATCAGCGGGAATACCTAATGATGCTACGCCAGGCGATGCTTGACGCCAACTGGCTATTCCCATAGCTGTTAAATCGGTTAATGATTCGTCCGTAATTACAGGAGCATTTGCTACATCAGCGGTGAATGTAATTTTTCTTATCGCAGCTTCCTCAGCAGTAATCGCACCAGCTAGAACTACTTGATCTAATGCAGCATTGTATGCTCCATAAGCCGCCACACTATTTAAGAAAGCCGCTGTTGGAGTATCAATAGAACCCGCTGGGAGTAGGTTTACGCCACCACTTAATTGAGTTGCCGCCTGAAAATATGGAAGTATGGTCCACGGCGCTATATTTAAGACTATTCCATGAGCCCCATTGGCTGTTAAAGCAGCTACTGATGCATTAATCGCCGCAGTAAATGTCGCAGGATCGGTCAATGCACCAGTATTGGTAGGATCATATCCATCTACAGACCCTCCACCTAATGCATACCCCAAAAGGTCATTCCCTCCAGGCCATAATGAGAAAAAAGTTGGACTACTTGCTACTGCATCACCTAATACGGTTGCTGTTGGTCCACTCATAAATGCACCAAAGAGAGGATTTGCTTGTCCGTATCCTGCTACACCCATGTCAATTGCTCTCATGCCAGGCACTGAGAAATTATGTATCGGTGAATTTGTATTTTGTTTTACCCCATCACCAACTGATGGAACCAGTGCGTCACCTAATGAACCTTGGCCTGTTGTTAAGAAAGCAAGAGCAGCGTTGAGATCTATAGCCGTTCTCCCAGTACCCATAACCGTTACTATATTTGGATAATTATAAGTAATGGTTGCATCAATTTGTTGTAATTGTCTTGCTACAATAGTTGGATACGCATTTTCTTGTCCTTCTTTAAAAAAGCCACCATCTTGATATCCCGCAGTCATGGAAGCACCCAGCCAAACAAAGTTTGAAGCGTCTAGAGTTCCTAAGGTCAGGTTAGATTCCGTTGTATTTGACTCTATCCAATCACTAGTGAGTGTATCTTCTGAGCTACAATTAGCTAAAACAATAATAGCTAATGCTAGTGTCGCAATGTGTTTTAATGTCTTAATACTATTCATGATATAACTATCTGTTTAAAAGGTTTTCAAAATTTAGCTGTATATAGTAAATGGCTCCAACATTTGGATTTGCAAATGAAGTTGTATATCGCTCATTCAAGATGTTAGAACCTCCCACTTTTACACTAGCATTAAGTGCGGGTAGTGCGTAAGAAACTTGGGCATCAAGAGTTTGGAAATCTGGAATTATACCAGAACCAATGGATGACTGCCATAAGTAGGCATCCTGCCATCTATATGTCATATTAAACCCTATTTTATCGGTCAATTTTCTGTTACTTAGAGAGAAGTTGTATCTCCACTCGGGCGTATTGAAGGCTACATTATACGTACGTTGTGTTAAGTCATCTAAATCCTCAATTTTATTGTAAGTAGCATTACCTGACACTTTAAAATTACCAAATAGCATAAGGTCCGCACTTAACCCAAATCCATAGGTATTAACATCGTCGTCCATATTGGTATCATAACCATATCTCTGTAGACCAATACCTTGGCCACCACCCGTAACAAAGACTTGTTGCAGGTCAGAGCTATGTGCAATACCTTCTGAGGTAGTATATCCGGTAGGAATTGCACCGGCTCCGGTTAAACCGCCAGCTATTGAATAGGCCTGTGTTACATCAATTTCAGCGCCAAAGTCTTGATACGTACTGTTGTAATAATAGAGATCTAAAAACAGTTTACCATCAAATAGAACACTTTTATAGCCTACTTCAAAAGTAGTAACTTTTTCTGTCTTGTATTCTTTATAGGCATCAGTAGCAACAATTAAATCACTCACATTTCCACTAGCTTGTGCAGCCTGTACACTCTCGGTAGTATACACCGTATTTTTGTCTAAATTATATCTGTCAGCAATTAATTCATTTCGCCCAAGAAGTCGTCGGGTGACAACATCTAAATCAATATATTGATCTTGTGTAGTAGGCATTCTAAACCCCTTCTGATAAGATGCTCGAAGATTTTGATTATTGGCAAACTCCCAAACAGCAGATGCTCTTGGTGATATTTGACCCTCAAAATTTTCATTTTTATCATATCTCATAGAGGTTTGTATTTTTAAACTCTCTATAAGGTCTCTTGAAAGTTGTACATAACCTCCGTACTCATTGAAGGAAACCTCGTCACCATTTTCATCTAGTGCAAAAAGTGTTCCTTCAGAGTTTAGTGCAAACGTTCTAAAGTTAGCTCCAACCAAAACATTTGCAAATTTTATAGCTTCTCCAAAGTTGTAACTACCCTCATAATGGTATAATGCAGATTTATCTAGGAATTTAGCTCCTCCCTCAGATATTGCTTTACTTCTAAATTCATCCATACTGGCTTTGAATTCTTCACTATCAGCACTAGGTTGAGCAAACTCAGCAACTTGTCTTGCAGCATCATGAAGAGCATTATAGTTTGTAGCATTAATCGTAATTCCTGTAGGGTTGGCACCCGTTATATTACCACCTGTTAGAAAATCTATATATCCTCCAAAGTAAGCCGGTAAGTAATGTCGTTGATTAATAAGCGAAGCTACCGTATTAGCAGCGTATGAGTTTCCGGAGTTTTCTTGCGTTGTATAAGCACGCAATGAAAAATTTGACCCACGTAGTTCTAGTTTACCAGTCCATATGCTTAAATCATCTAAAATAAATCGGTCATTAGCGGTATATACTGTATTTCCTAAACCGGCATTGAACTGAGCAATCGCTTCAATTTTATCGCTTAGTCTATAATGAAGAGCTGTACCTATCTTGATATTTTCAGCTGTATTATCAACGAATTCATTCTCTCTATATCCAGTAGGTGTAAAAGCACCATTTATGCCATTTGGTAACAAACTTCTTATGGCTATAAGTTGACCGGCTAATGCAGGATCAGTGGCTGGACTATTTATTTGAAGATCAGCTATAGTACCTATATCAATCATAAAGTCACCATAGGTATTAACCCCGTCATAAACTCTATTAACGTCCCTCATTCTTTCAGAATTATTTGGTATACCCTCTACGGTGGCACCACTTTGGTCTCTATAATCAACCCCGACAAAATCTTGAGCATTAAGCCATGATGCACTTACTTTAAATGCAATTTTATTATTGATAGCTTGAGCGTATCTAAAACCAGTATCTTGATATAAAGATGCTTCATGGTCTATACCATCCTGATGAGTTGTTCCAACTTTGGTACGTATATCTAATCCTTGGTAATCAAATGGGCTTTTAGAATTAAGTAACAGAATGCCATTCATTGCATTAGGGCCATATAGTGCTGATGCTGCACCTGGAATAAGTTCAACACTCTCTACATCTAATTCTGAAGCACCTAATATATTACCTATTGGGAAATTTAAACCAGGTGCTTGCCCATCAACGCCGTCAAGTAACTGCACAAATCTAGTATTCCCATTTGAACCAAACCCTCTGGCATTTACAGAATTGAAAGTGATACTTTGTGTACTAAAATCAACACCGTTGACATTACGAATAGCATCATAAAAGGAAGTTGCAGCAGTATTTTTGATATCTAGAATATCGAGCTTCTCAATGGATACTGGCGATTTCAGAATCGATTCCTCTACTCTAGATGCAGATACAACTACATCCATTCCAAATATTGTTTGCTCTTCTAGCACAACTCGAATGTTACTTACATCATTATCCTCTATCAGTAACTCTTGCATTTGGAAACCCACAATAGAAAACTGCAGGGTTATTGGAGGATTTATTTGAACGGTAAGACTAAATTCACCATTCGCATTTGTTGGGGTCCCTACAACGGTTCCTTTAACGACTACGTTAACCCCTGGCAATGGGTCACCGTCTACGTCTAATACCTGCCCAGATACGGTGGTATTGATTTCGAGATTAGTAGTATTGGCGTGAAGAATTGCCGTACTGTATGCCAAAAAGACAACCGTTAACAGCATCATCTGCCGAAGCATTTTACTCATAATGATTCCTAATTAATTATGATTGGTAGTTATATCTTCTTATTTATGTGCTTGTGTAAGTATGAGAAGCAATCTATAGATATTATTTATGTTTTAATTTACACATAAATGCAAGCGCTTCCAAGTAAGCATCATATCTCAGTAATAATAATAAATAGTTAACAAATACACTCATTTTTTATGCTGTTTATACGTTGCATCATTCGAATGAGTTTTCCGTATAATCCTACATGCCATTACATTGCACTTTATGTACCAGTCACTAATCTATATACAATTGAATATTACTAATGTCATTCAATTTATAATCCACTATGCGTAATATATTCATTCTAAGTTTTATTCTTTACCTAAACATAAGCGCTTGCTACAGACCAGAACTCATTGAAAGTGACAATATGAAAAATACCAGAACAGTATATCCCAGTATTTCTTATTTAGCGTTAGGAGACTCTTACACCATAGGTGAGGCAATCGATTCTACCCGCCGTTGGCCCGTACAATTGACTGATTCCCTTCGCAAAGTCTACAATCTTCGGGTAGATGAACCCCAGATCGTAGCCACTACAGGTTGGACTACCAACGAATTACAGCACGGAATAGAACAAGCTGATTTAAAGGATAAATATGAACTGATATCTTTACTTATTGGGGTAAATAACCAATATCGTGGGTATGCATTGGAACAGTTCGAAAAAGAATATGAAGCACTAATTAAATGGGCGATTCAACATTCTGTATATGGAGCTTCAGGAATATTTGCCATATCCATACCCAACTATGGGGTCACTCCATTTGGACAAGCTCGTGGAGAGGATACAATTAGGGCCGACCTGTTAACCTATGACGCAAAAGCTAAAGAAATCTGCCAACGTTTTGGTATTCCATTTTTTGATATAACCCCTATATCTGAAATTGCTAAAGAAAATCCCACTCTCATCGCTGACGATAAATTGCATCCGAGTGGCATTCAGTATACAGAATGGGTTCGGTCATTCGCTAGTCAGGTAGCAGATCTCATTTCGGATTGGCCAGGAAATGACTAAAATCTATAAGGCTATTGCGATGTGATGGTGGGACCAGACTTTATCAGATCAAGTCTTTGTTGAATCAAAACAAATTAGATCAATCTAATTCAGTGGGTTTACTGTTGGTGAGTACATCAACCAGATATCCCCAAATATGTTGGGCTACCTTTCTGTGACCTTTCTCATTTGGATGTATTTGATCCGGTAAATTTAGTTCAGACACTCCCCCCACCCCCTCCAATATAAAAGGTATGAAAAGTACATCGTTCTCTTGAGCTAACTCTACATACATTTCTCGAAACTCGAGGGTGTAATCAGCACCTAAATTTGGCGGTACTTCCATCCCCGCAAGTACTATTAATGACTGGGGATACTTAGCTTTTACCTTGTCGACGATTCCTTGAAGATTGGCCTTTGTTTGCTGTAGATTTAAACCCCGAAGTCCGTCATTACCCCCTAATTCTAACACAAAAATATCTACTCCTTGCTGTAAAACCCAGTCTACTCTGCGAAGCCCGCCAGCGGAGGTTTCACCACTCAGACCTGCATTTACAACGGTATAATTCAACCCTAACGAATCGATTTGCTGCTGTATTAACGCAGGGAAAGCTCTATCCGGATTAAGTCCGTATCCTGCGGTTATACTGTCACCAAAAAATAAGATCTTTTCTGGACTCTGTTGTGCTTGGATCCCTTGATAGTTCAGAAGGACAAACAACAACCCAATCATCGAAATAACCCGTTTGTAAAAGGTATCGAAGAAGAAAGAAATCATAAGAACTGTGTTTAACAAATTGTGGTTATAATCGTACAATTAGTCCAACAGCTATCAAGTTTGTTGGTTACACTCAAGTGATGCTACCCTTTTGAATATGTTGGAATAATGATGAATGAAAAAACTTGAATACGAGCCTTATTTATAGCTGCTATACTTGATTAACCATGTTTTCAAATTAGAAATTAAATCAGATCAAACTTTCATAAAATAACCAGATTTATCTTTAATTCATTCTCCTATGCGCGAAGCAATTGCATTATCACAATCCCAAACGCACTCAAGTCAACCACCTATTTTACAGTTAGAACAAATTAACCGAAGTTTTAATAGTGGTAACAGTCAACTACATGTACTCAAGGAAATTGAGTTTGACATAACTAAGGGAACAAGCTGTGCTATTGTTGGACCTTCCGGAAGCGGAAAAACTACTTTATTGGGACTTTGTGCGGGTCTGGATACCCCTGATTCAGGTAGGGTATTACTGGATGGAAGTATCTTGAGCGGTATGAATGAAGATCAGCGGGCAGATATCCGAAATAAAAAAGTAGGTTTTATTTTCCAAAACTTTCAGCTTTTGCCTACCCTAACAGCCCTTGAGAATGTAATGGTCCCCTTAGAATTACGTGGTGGTAGTAATAATGAAATTGAGCACAGAGCGATTGAGTTACTAAGCAGTGTTGGCTTAAAGGATCGCCTAACTCACTATCCCTCTCAATTATCGGGTGGCGAGCAGCAGCGTGTTGCCATTGCTCGTGCTTTCATTAACGAACCAAGTGTGCTATTTGCAGATGAACCAACTGGAAATCTAGATGCTGAAACAGGTGACCAAGTCGAGGAGTTACTCTTTAACCTAAATAAAGAAAAACAAACCACTTTAGTTATTGTTACTCATGACATGCTTCTTGCCCAGAAGTGCGAACAACAAATACGTTTGCATCGTGGAGAGATAGCCGAGCAGCGCTTTGGTAAGACGCTGACGCAAACCGGTAGCATCCCTTCAATACCTGTTTAGTCATGAATAAACCCACTTCCAATACATTTTGGTTAATAAGAATGGCTTGGCGCGAATCTAGAACCCACCGAGTTAAACTTGCCCTGTTTCTGTCAGCTATTGTGATAGGCGTAGCCGCTCAGGTATCCATAAGCTCCTTACGAGATAATCTAACTAAAAGTATTGACAATCAATCCAAAGAGTTGTTAGGCGCCGACTTAGAAGTGCGACATACTGCTCCTTTTGACACGGTTTTGAATGAGTTTTTAGAACGCCGATTCGATGAGAGTGCTGACATGGTTCGTTTTGCATCTATGGTTTCAGCTGACTCTGGATTTACTCGGCTCTCTCAAATATTTGCTTCTTCCTTTACCTACCCATTTTATGGAAGCATTAAAACCCAGCCAATGAAAGCATTTGAGGAGTTCCAACGTGGTGAGGGTGCTATCATCGATCAAAGTGTATTAGAACAATTTAATTTGAGCTTAGGTGACACCTTAACAATTGGCCTAAGTTCCTACCCTATACTTGGAGGTATGCTATCTATACCGGGGCAGGCTCAAGCAGGTTCCTTTTTTGGGCCTAGAATATTTATTCCTATTAAAGGCTTAGAAGAGACTGGTCTTCTACAACGTGGGTCTAGAGTTGAATATCTACGCTATTTCACATACCGTGATGATCAACAACCCGAACAAATCCGTGCAGAATTGGATTCGCTACGAAATCTGAGCACCTTCGGCTTCGATGATGTTGAGGAGCGTCGTTCGGAAGTGAGTTCAGCCATTGAGCAATTGAGCGACTTCTTAAATATGATCGGCTTCATTGCATTATTGCTCGGTGGGCTAGGTATAGGTAGCTCTATGTTTGTATATATCCGAGAAAAAATACCCCAGATTGCCATTCTCAAATGTGTAGGAGTCAAAGGTAAAGATGCAATACTTATTTTCTTATTTCAATCCTTCGTCATGGGGGTCATTGGAGCCTTATTAGGGGCTTTTTTAGGGGTGGGAATCCAACAAATACTACCCTTTTTAATTACTGATTTTTTACCGGTTGAGTTACAATTGTTTCTCTCTTGGCCATCGGTTTTAGTAGGCGTTGCTGTTGGAGTGTTGGTTACCCTTCTTTTTGCAGGTTTACCTCTAGTTGATTTAACACAAATCTCCCCCCTCCAAACACTGCGCCAAAGCAGCATTGCTGCATCTAAAAGTCTTAGTCAAAAGCGTCTTGCAATAATGGGACTCATACTTTTAGGAGTTTGGGGATATGGTTTTTGGATGCTAGGTACCATTGAGGCAGCTTCATGGTTTAGTTTGGGAGTCGTAGTACTCTCGGGTGTATTGGTACTCATATCCATGGGCTTGATGAAACTAACTCGTGCACTTATACGCCCACGTTGGCCTTATGCTATCCGGCAAGGTTTATCCAACCTGTACCGTCCTCAAAATCAAACAACGACTCTTCTTCTGAGTTTTGGTTTAGGAATCACACTTATAAGTTCACTTTACTTAACCCAGGACTTATTGTTAAGTGCGCTTAACTTTTCTACATCTGACGATATTCCAAATGTTGCATTTTATGACATTCAAGCAGACCAGAATGATGGAGTAAATGAGATAATTCGCGAATTAGACCATGAGACGCTTCAAAATGTCCCCATTGTAACCATGCGTTTAGAAGCATTGGGGAATGAATCCGTAACCCAGGTTTTAGCCGACACCTCACGAACCGCACGGAGGTGGGCTATTCAGAGAGAATATCGCTCAACCTATAGAGATTCTCTCATTGATACCGAAACCCTGAGTCAAGGCGAATTTATTGGGGAACACGAACTAAATTTGAATAATCTTGCCAATGATTATGTCCCAATAACCGTCAGTTCTGATCTCATGGATGATCTGTCGGTTAGTCTAGGAGATACCCTCCGGTGGAATGTGCAAGGAATTGTCATTTCGAGTACCATTGTAGGTATTCGTGAAGTTAACTGGGAGGAACCTCAACCCAACTTCTTTGTGGTATTTCCAAATGGTGTACTAAACTATGCCCCTCAGTTTTTTGCCACAACTGTGCGTACATCATCCAGAGATGAGGCGCTTATCTTGCAGCAAGAAATTGTAAATCGATACCCGAATATCTCTGCTCTTGATATTGGTTTACTTATCGAATCATTTAGAGATTTCCTGAATCAAATCACCTTTGTGATACAGTTTATTGGACTTTTTAGCATTCTCACTGGACTTATTGTATTGGCTGGTGCCGCCACAAGCTCACGATTTCAGAGGCTAAAAGAGGCACAACTATTGCGGGTATTGGGTGCTCAAAAACAAATTATTAAACGGATATTATTCATCGAATTTTTTGCAGTCGGTGGTCTCTCTTCCCTCCTTGGAGTGGGGCTTTCACTTGGGGTAAGCTATTTGGTTGGATATTTTGTATTCGATTTAGTACTTCAACCTAGTTGGATCATATTATCCCTGGAGGTTCTTATTATCACTGGCTTAGTTACCTTGGTGGGTGCTACGAATTCAAGTATTTCAGTTGATCGAGATAGAGCATAACCACTCTTTTTTAATAGTCTTAAAGCCTAGTTGGTCTTGACTTACTTGAACTACCACATTTGTGTAGCTTGAACATATAGGCTTTAACTGGAAGACAAAAAAAAGGCTTCAGTCACGAAGCCTTTTTACACTAACTACGGAGATTAATTTAGGATAATGAGGTCATATTTTAATTTTTATCCCAATCAATACATTTATTAAATGATTACTTTCTGAAATGCTTTCTTGAATAGTTGTAGTAGAAACCATGTCTTGGTACTCATATATAATAGAACGATCATTCCACTGTATATATTGTGTGGTTATATCTAGAAAGAAATCCCTACTTAATGGAATTCCAATACCACCAGAATATAGCTTACGAGTTTCATCAATTTGGACTGATTTAGACGGCAATATAGAAGTACCAGCTCTTAGTTCTGCACCATTTTTAAAACGATATTGTGCACCGATTCGGGTGTTCATTACCGATTGATATCTTTGATTAATACTTTGCTCTATAAGAGCTTCTTGATCTCTTAAAAAAGCCACTTCATCGAAATCTAAATTCTGATCATAGGTAAGGTCGATATCTGTTTTATTATAGGATATAAAATCAACTCCTATACTAATATCAAAGCCTTTTAGTTGATTGACTGCCATTCCTAATGAATACTTAGATGGTCGTGTTATAGCATAAGTAAATTCACCTTTAAAACTATCCAAAAATGGACCTAAAGAATTGTCAAATGTTGTGGTTATCGTAGAATTGTATTCCTCGGTAATCTCCATGATAGATGGTAATGACCAAGATGCCCCCAAGTTGAGATACTGCCCTAGTTGGTAAACTGCTCCGATTCTAGCTTCAAAACCTAGAACATCGGAACGTAATTCGTCGGAAAGCTGAATGCTGTAAATATCCGTCCCATTTTCTCCATTTTCATCTTGCTCTATGAAATCACCATCATAGACATTATCTAAATCTTCTTCCAAAATATTTCGGCTCATATTATGAAAGACCTCATTGATTCCTAATGAAATTCCTATGTGAAGATTTTTCTTGAATTCAGTACCCATAAAGAAAGTAAATTCTCGTGATCGCCCGTCTTGTGTTAATTCGCTTTGCTGATAAGTACCAGGGAACCCATCATCAAATCCTATTCTAAATATAGACTCGAGTTGTGTTTGTGCTTCATCAGCATAATCAATGGCATAGGTCTCAAAAGCTATGCTACGGTAATCACTTGATTCGCCTTTAAATATATCGGTAATTGTACTTTGGTTGTTGAAAGCATTAGATCCGAGTGATCGATTATAAATACTGTTTGTATGAATACCTCCACCAAGGACCAAACTACCAACTCTCGTTGGTAGTTTATAAACCACTCCTATGTTATTTATATAATCAACTTTAGAATCCAATAACAGCTCGTTACCTCTAAAACTTTGATTAAATTCAGAGTGATTACTCATATACCCAACGTTCACATAGCTACCCTTAATTAATGACATCGCAGCAGGATTGTCTATAAAACTAGCATATCCATTTTCCATGGCCACCGAAGGTAATATAGCTGAGTTTGCGCTACCTAAATATTGCTGGGAGCTAAATAATTGGCTCAAACTACTATAACTCATTGGATCATAACCATCCTGAGCCATTGTAGATGAAGCGGTAATTAGAAGCGTAATAGTGCTAAATATAATATGTAGCTTCTTTTGGCTTTGTCGATATTGTTTTTTCATTACGACCCCCCTCTTGATGAACGACTAGATGTTGAACGTCCAGTAGATTTAGGTGAACTTGATTTAGAGCGTGTCATACTTTGTACCGCGCTTGAGCTTCGGCTAGAACTTCCACTAGACCGGCCTACGCTTGAAGACGAACCGGTAGATCGACCCGTTGAACGACTTCCTGAACTACGAACGGTTCCTTTAGAACTACTTCCACTGCTACCCGAGGAACGAACGGTCCGCCCTGTTGAACGCCCTGTTGTTCCACTACTTCCACCACTATTGTATATACTACTAGACCGGGTTGATGAGGATGGTTTACTTTCCCAGCCTGATCGAGTATTTTGAGAAGCAGAACGAGTGCGAACTGCTTTTGAAGATGCATTTTCTCCAGTTCCCCTGGTTAAAGTCGAATTAGTTGAACTACTTAGACCATATCGTCTTGCTCCACGAAGCATATCTGAATTAGAACGGTTGTTTGCCTCTCCAATGAATATGGTCGTCCCACCGTAAGGAGAATATCCCCAATATGCAATATTTCCGTAATACCCATATCTATAGGAGTTAAATCCGTAAAAGCCACTCCAGCTGTTGTAAAATGGATCATATGGACTATACCATGACCAACCACCATATCCACTCCATGCCCAATAAGAACTCGGACTCCAAGCGCTATAGTATCCATAGTGCACTCCCCACCATCCTACATGTAATCGCCACCAACGCTTTGCGTACCAGTCAACCCAAAAATCATCATCAAACCAACCATCACGATACCCCCGGTTATAACCGCGATCAAAACCATTTTCATATCCAAGTTCGTAGGCATAGTCATGACCATTTTCATGAGAGTGAGAGTCATAATTAGATGAATTGATGGCATGTATATAATGCTCGTCATACCATTGCTCGACTTCGTAATCTTTGTAATAAATGCTTTGATCCGTGAGATTTGTGCTGCTTGTTTTGTCTAACGAAATGGTAGAAGGTTCATTTTGGGGTCGACGCTCCTCGCTGTAGTTAGGGTTGGAGGTTTGCTTGGTAGATGACCAGTTGTATCCAGAGGATGTTCGTTCTTCATCGTCCCAAGAATAATATCCATTTTCGCTAACCTGAGTAGGACGATCCAAATCATATGATAGCTGCATTTGCGTGTAGCATCCAGTGCTAAGCCATGCAAATCCTATTGTAAGTATCATGATTGTAAACGAATAGGCTTTCATATGACCTCCAGTTTTGTGTTAACTTCTTTACTTAATATGAATAATTTAGTTACTAGGTACTATCACATATTGATGTTAGTACTTCCCTTTACAACTCGCCTCTAAGCGACTTTGCAATTACTTCTGCTTTAGAATTAACGTGTAATTTTTTGTAGATGTTGCGTATGTGAGCTCTAACGGTATCAATAGATATGTCTAGTCTATCGGCAATCAACTTATAACTAAGTCCATCGACCAAGCCATTGACAATGTCTTGTTCCCTGTTTGTAAGATTACTCTCTTGTTGCTTTTGTCCTCTATCATTAAAGTGTGTGATTACCTTACGGGCAATCTGGGGGGACATGGGCGCCCCTCCCTGCATTAATAACTCAATGGCATCTTTGATTTCAGGTAAAGATGTGTGCTTCAATAAATAGCCTGATGCTCCTGCTTTTAGGGAGTCAAATATTTTGTGAGAATCATGATAGACCGTCAACATTATTATTTCGATATCAGGATATTTTTGCTGGATAATTTTCATGCCTTCTATCCCACTCATACCAGGTAATTGTATATCCATCAATAGTACATTGGGATGTGGATAGGTCGTTAAATAGTCCAACATTTCCTCTACACTTTCCGTAGCTACTGGGCAGGACATATCTTCTTGCATGTCTAGATACCTCTGTATGAGTTGCCGAATCTTTTTGTTGTCTTCTATAATACCAACTTGTGCCATATACCTGAATTAGGGGTTTACCAATGCTAATTGCTTAAAGGAATCTGTATAGAGACAGAAAAACCTTTTACATTTTCTATAGTAAGTATTCCATTCATTCTTTGCGCTCGCATTTCCATGTTACGTAAACCATGGCCTGTTTTTTTAGTTTGACTGACGTCACTACCATTATCGAAAACTTTCACATGTAGTGTACTTTCTACCAGTGCGAGCCCAATCGACACCCGGTCACCATTGGAATACTTTACCACGTTATTTAACGCTTCCTTTATGATGAGATAGGTATTTTCTCTTATTTCTACGGGTATTTTCTTCTCCATTGGGAGCGAATCAAAAGCATATTCTATATCAAACTGTGCCATATCGAGAATAGCTAAAGCATAATCTTGAATCCGATCGGTAAGATCACCAAGTGAATCGTTCCGAGCATCAATGGACCAAACTATATCATCCAGACTTCCTACAATTTTTCGACACTGACGACCGATTTGAGTGAGGGATTCCTTTAATTCTAGCTGGATGGTACCTGCTAATAAAAAATCGGATTGTAGTGCAATCTCAGTTAAACTAGCGCCTACATCATCATGTAAATCACTCGCTATCCGAACGCGCATACGCTCCATATCGACAAGCTTTGTTACTTTGGCTGTTCTGCGATTTAAGTACAATACCCACCCAATTAGAATAAAAACACCGGTCCAAAACCACACATTTTCATAGTATGGTGGGTTTACCTTGAATCGTATTTGTGCTAGATCTTCACTTATTAGTCCATTTGAATTTATAGCTTGAACTTGAAAAGTATAATTTCCAGATGGGAGGCTAGGATATCGGATTGAGTTATTTTTTGTTTGCTGCCACTGCTCTTCTAAACCAGTTAGCTTATATCGGTAGTACAACTGATCAGGGGCTGTAAAATTGAGTCCTATAAAGGCTACTTCGAAAAAGTTCTGATTGTAGTCAGTCTTTAATTTTTCCGTACTGTAAGGATCTACGTTGACACCGGAGAGGAGCACTTCCTCTATGTGAATTCTAGGTGATACTTCATTGCCCCTATATTTTTTTGGATCAAATTTGGATAAACCTTCTACCGTACCTAACCAATATTGACCTTTGGAATCCTCATAAAATGCGCCCAAATTCATCTCGTTACTGATTAAGCCTTCTTCCTTTGTGATGGTTTTGAAGGTCTTATCACCTAAATTATATTGAATTAGGCCACCATTGGTTCCTATCCATAAGATTTTGGGGTTTGTTGGGTCTTCATAAAGAAAGTAGCACACTCTACTTGGTAAGCCATTATTTTCCGTTATTGCCACTAACTCTTGTCCACTGATCTTGGCTAAGCCTCCGAATGTATGTGCCCAAATATTACCCTGACTGTCCTCAATAACCCCCATAACAGATACATTGGGTAAGCCTTCTGCTAATCCCCATGTATGAAAGGTTCCATCTGGGCTCATTTCAACAACTCCAGAGTACGTTGCCACCCATATTGTACCATCACTATCTTCTATACTTTTTAACACAGTGTTTGATGGCCAAGAAGCTGTTTGGGTACTGTACTGAGTTATTGTCCAAGTTTCTGGAGTATAGAGGTCTTTATACTCTACTTTTATGAGGCCATGATCGTAAGTGCTTACCCACATGACGGATGAATTGCTCCATCGAATATGTCTAATTTTTCGAAAGGGAAAGTAGCGTTCATTGATGGACTCAACACGTCCATCCTTGACATAACTTAAGGCATCCCTCATTCCTATCCATATTCTTCCAGCTGGATCTTGACTAAGATGGTACACACGTTGATCTGCTAGACCTCTTAATTGTGGCCATTTCGTTGGGCTTACTTCAGTTGGACTTGTGCTTCGGGTATTGAAATCGGCATATTCTTTTGGTAGTATCTGGATTCCCCCACCGTAACTTCCTATCCATAGATCTCCATTTTCTTGCTCAATGAAACTAGTAATTAAGTTATTACTAAGGGTATTAGACAGATCGTAGTTAACTACATATTCTCCCAGAAAAACGTTGACGCCTCCGCCATAGGTGCCAATCCATAGTATTCCTTCCTTGTCAAAGAATAGATTGTTTATTAGGGTATTCGACAAGCCTTCTTCGGTTTCATATTTTATTAGGGCATCCTCTCTTTGATGTAACAATCCATCCTCCGTTCCCATCCAAAGGGTACCATCCTGGTCGAGTGCTAAAGTTTGGATTCTGGCCACTATGCCTGAATTGGTACCTCTCTGAAGATCGATTTGCCCGTCTTTATAACGATAAAGCCCATCACGTGATCCTATCCAAACAACGTTATTAGCGGTGTCTAGTACGGCATCCCGGTAACGAGTTTCCTGGCTTATTGGGGTGATATTAAATGTGGTAGAATCAGAATAATTAAAGGCTTTTAATTCGAAGATACCTGATCGTGACACGAGTAAGTTGGATGAGTCTAATTCCACTATTTTTCGAACTGGACCGTTGAATGTTAAAGTGGATGGATTAAGATGTAACGACGATCTAGGATATTTGGGTGAATATAAATAGATTCCTTGCTCTTCGGTCCCCAACCACAATTGGTTTTGTGAATCCTCAAATAAACTAATTATTGAGTTAGCAGGTACTTCTGAAACATGATATATGCTATCTTTTATTGGAGAATACCAGTGCAGACCTTGTGATGTCCCTATCCAAATTTTATTGTCAGCACCCTTGTAGAGAGTATTTATTTGGGTGCTTTTTAAGCCGTTTTCTTGTAAGTAAATCGTGAAATCATGCCCATCGAATCGGTTAAGCCCAAAACCCGTTCCAATCCAGATATAGCCTTTTTCGTCTTGAATTATTGTATTTACTACTGACTCACTTAAGCCTTGACCAATGGAATAATTCCGAAATGCGTACTCCTGAGCAGAGCTTGACCCTACATAACTTAGCAGAAGTACCATTACCCATTTGCTAAGAAAATAAATAGGTGGATAAATCCTCTTCATTAGAACCTAGGTTTGTTTTTTGGACTGTGTAAAAACGGTTTCTTTATTGTTGTGCATATGGTAATATACTAAGCTTAGTGTAATATTTATGCCATTTATGGCTACCATCTATTCAAATTAATACAGCTAATGTGAGCACTTCAGGTTTTTCTATTACGCTTCGTAGCTACGACGAGGAGATCAGAGATTTTTTAGATTCTGTTCTTTTAGGTAGCCCTGGTGGTATTCAATATCGAGTCCATAGGGAAACGAGTATGAATCAACGACATGAAAATATTCATTTTTTGTGTTTATCTAGAAATGAAGAGCTTTTAGGGGTGGTTGGACTTGTGAATAGGGTTGATATAACTGGAAAAGCATGGCTATTTATAAGGTATCTGCAAATTAAGAGAAGTCTAGTTCCTGCCAAAATAAATAGAACTGCAGTATTTGATCGGAATGCATTAACCCGTAAAAAAAGTCGAACCCAGCACATTTCGTTAATCGAAGAGAAACTTCTTGAGCATTTAGAAGAATTTTCACAGCGATTAGCTACCAAGAACACTCTTCCTGCATACGCTTTTGTGGAAGATAAAAATCATCGGTCTATGAAGCTTTGCAACCGTTTTGACTTTAACAAGGCTCAGGAGATTCAAACATTGTTTTTCCACCGCTTCAACCCTACTTCTCATTCCCAGATCCGCCTATTGACACCTGATGAGTTACAAGGGATGGATCATGAATTATGCCAGTTTTACGATTCTTATACCGCCTATCATACCGAAGGCCTTATCCAACAAGGGTATTTTTTGGGTTACTGGATGAATGGAGAATGGGTGGCTATAACACGAATCATGAGACACTTTTGGGATATAGAACGCTTGCCGGAACATTTTTCGTTTTTGCACAAATGGAAACTTGACCGCTGGCCTTATGTTCGGAAGGTGATTCCTGGACAGGCATTTCATTTTTTAACAGCTGACTATTTTTGGTTTAAGCAAGGGTGTGAACAGTATCTTGAGAAGGTTATGGAGCATGCCTTAGCCAAAGAGGAAGTTAATACTGTGATGCTTTGGCTATCAAAAGAAAGTCCTCATAGTCAGGTACTAAAAAAATCTATTTCTTGGGGCTTTTTAAAAAAACTGGGGAATTCAGGTAGCGTTTCTTTGGTGATGAGAGAATTCGGGGGTAATAGAGAAGAGACTCAAGAAATTGAAGTTCTGAAGACCAAAATAGGCCCTACTTTTATAAACGCTCACGACATGACATAGTCTTGTTTATCAGATAGAGTATATACACTTGGGTTTACTCGTAGATTAGTCCTGAGCTTTGACCTAAGCTGTTTTCTAAGTGTTGTCGTAACTATTTACTAATCAACACTCAAATGCCTATTCGAACAAATTATTAGCCCAAATATACGCGCAAGGCTGCACTTCTATTGTGGTGACGTAATTTACGTAGAGCTTTTTCTTTGATTTGACGAACTCGTTCTCTAGTTAAATCAAATCGCTCGCCAATTTCCTCAAGGGTTAGGGAATGTTCACGGCCAATACCAAAGTAGAGACGGATTACTTCTGCTTCTCGTTTGGTTAGTTTAGAAAGTGCTCGCTCGATTTCAACTTTAAGGGACTCGCCCATAAGTTCGAAGTCCGGATTGGGTATTTCTTCGTTTTCAAGTACATCGAGCAGCCGATTATCTTCTCCTTGAGCAAATGGAGCATCCATTGAAAGATGACGACCGGATATCTTCAAGGTGTCTGCCACTTCACCTACGGTCATTTCTAGACTTTCCGCTAGTTCGTGAGCTGATGGTAAACGCTCATATTCTTGTTCCAACTTAGAAAGTTCTTTCCCTATTTTATTGAGGGCACCGACTCGGTTTAAAGGCAATCGAACGATACGACTTTGCTCAGCTAAAGCTTGTAGAATAGACTGACGAATCCACCAAACGGCATATGAAATAAACTTGAATCCACGAGTTTCATCAAATCTTTTAGCCGCTTTAATCAGACCCAGGTTTCCTTCATTGATTAAATCACCAAGTGACAAACCTTGATTCTGGTATTGCTTAGCAACGGAAACCACAAATCGTAAGTTGGCTTTGGTTAAATCTTCGAGTGCTCTTTGGCTGCCTTTTTGAATTTCTTTTGCTAGACGAACTTCGTCATCCGGAGTAATTAGTTTTTCTTTACCAATTTCATGTAAATAGCGATCGAGTGATTCAGATTCACGGGTAGAAATACCAGAGCTTTTTGCCACAATAATATAGTTTAATTCGAATTGTTCAGAAAAATTGTAGGAGTATAAATAATGTTTCGGATGCGCCTACAAGGTGCGAAGATGTTGCGAATAGCAATACAATACTAACTCTACAATCTAGGCAACTTTTAACATACGGAAAAAATTCACTATATTGTAGCCTTTAATACAGTTATTGTCATGCTATTTTTACAGTAAACTTTCTGACCCAAAGTTTTTTTCATAGCCGAAAAAGTCCATTATACTGACCGCTACTTGGCTAAACCCATCTCGAACCCCTAGGGCTCTAGCAGATGTACGTTTCCCGTAAAGCAGTATCGGTACATACTCCCTTGTATGATCGGTACTTTGGACACATGGATCATTCCCGTGATCTCCTGTTATGATCAAGAGATCTTCGCCAGTCAGCTCATCCATTATTGCGGGAAGAGCCGAATCAATTTCCATAAGTGCCTTTGCATACCCCACTGGATCTAGCCTGTGACCATATAACTGATCAGTGTCTATGAGGTTAATGAATAGAAAGTCTTCTTCATTGGCTCTTAAACGCTTGATGATTAGCTCGATGCCTTCGGCATTTCCTTTTGTCGGATACAAAAAATCGAATCCTTCACCATTAAATAAATCTGCTACTTTACCTATGGATGCGGTCTTATGTCCTCTATTTTTTAATTCGGTCACTAAATGACTTTTAGGTGGAGCTACTGACCAGTCGTGTCTTTTATGCGAAATTCGTTCGAATATTGGTGCTTCACCTTTGAATGGCCTTGCAATCACCCTACCTACCTCTTGTTCGCCGACTAATAAGTTATTCCTAGCCCAATCACACCATTCATACAGGGTTTCGATTGGAACAATGTCTTCGTGGGTAGCAATCTGAAATACACTATCAGCAGAAGTGTACACTATAGGGAATCCTGTTTTTATATGCTCTGCACCAAAATCTGCAATGACGTTGGTCCCAGAATACTGGGAATTACACAATACGCCGGCTTTACCAATTTCATCACAAAAAGACTGGATCAATTCCAATGGAAAGCCCTTTGGATAGGTAGGAAAAGGGGTGTCGAGTACAATTCCTGCCAGCTCCCAGTGCCCTGTTGTGGAATCTTTGCCACTAGATTTTTCGCGTAGCTTGCCATAGCTAGCAATGGGAGATGATGTTGGTGGTATACTAGCAAGAGTAGCGATATTGCCTAGACCCATTTTTTCAAAGTTAGGGAGTCTAAGCATGGTCTCTTCGCTAACATGCCCCATTGTGTGAGCCAATTGGTCTCCATATTCTATGGCATCTTCCTGAGCCCCAATGCCCCAACCATCCACAATCAATAAAATAACCCGTTTCATTAATACACCTGGAGGTGTTCTTTCTCAGCTTTCACTACTTCTGAAAGCTGTTGTTTGGCTAAACTTAGCACTTCGTAAGCGTTTGGATATTCGGCATTTAATTTTACCGCAGCAAATTTAAAGGAAACCGTTATGTTCATTCCTGAACTCAATTTTAACCCATGAGCAACTTTGGAGCGAGTCTGCTCTACCCATTCTTCCAATGCTGATTCTTTGTTGCTTTGAAGTATGAAACTATAGACATAATCGGACTGAAAACCGATATAACCTTTCTGCTGAAATCGGTAAGGGTTCAAAAATCGTACGATATCTCGTTGCATTCTTTGAAGTTCTTCCATTCTAAAGCGAGTTCGAAATGAGGAAAGATCCTCCAACGTTACGAGCCCCATCCAGGCATGTCGTTCTGGCTCGGTGCGTAAACGGTACAATTCATGCTCCACAGATTTTTCCCAAAGTTCTGTGACCACAGCTTGATATTTTTCAGTGAAAATATCTTCATCCATGATGGATTTGCGCGTGTTGCTTTGTAATTGTAGCGCTGCAACTCGAGCCAAGTTGGCCAACTTATGTTTAGTAGATTCCTTGAAGCTAAGCGGGTCCTTGTCATAGGCAATAAAGGCTCCCTGACGACGATTATGGACTAATAATGGCAACACATAGCTTGCACCTTCGGTTCTGGATTCATAGGCAGATACCAACTTAGGATTTGAGTTAAAGTGCATATTAAATACAGGGATTCCTCTCTCCAAAGCATCTCGTACACTGCTTTTATCATCCACCCCAAGCCCCACATAAGGTGCATTTTTTGCAAATTTAGCATTGAGTGCAAGAGTAAAGTGGTCCATGGCAGCACATAGAAAACTTACCCCACCATTTGGTAATAAGAATTGCATTTCATCCAAACAAGTGGTGATCACTTCCACTTTGTTCAAGCGTGAATGGACATTAGCTAGGGATTCCTCGTATTCTTCCCATTCCTTTTGCTGCTCGTGCAAATCTACGACTTCAAGGTAGGTATCCAGCACATTTACCATCGCATTATTGTAGGAATAGATAGCATCGAGTAAGGACTCTTCGTCCAAGTCTTGATCAGATTCAAGCACCGTAAGCCCAACCGTCTCCCCTTTGTTTATGAAAGGGATTATCAGCATACTTTTTGCGTGTACCACACTGAAATAATGCCCCAATTTTGCTTTTGAAATATCCTCTCCAATGCGCAGCTTAATGAGCTCATCAAGCTCCTTATATTCGTCGAGGAAATGATGGTGAAAGTTCACTCGATCTTTGAACATAACATTACTTAAGCGAGTACTGTGGGTCTCCCAAACAAACTGTTGTCTAGATTGGTTAACCCAGCACATATAAGCTAACTGAGAACCAGTTGAAGCGCGTAATAAATGCACTAAATCAGCAATTATTTGCTTGAATTCACGTAATGCTTTTTCTTGACGGTCTAAACTCATATAGGGGTAATTTTGCTTAAGATAGTGTGTAAAACACTCACATTCACTTCTTTATTTTGCTATTGATTTTGCACCTGTGCAAATAACTCCTCCGCTCGTAGTATCATGCGTTCAAAAGAAGCCAATCCTTTTTGCCAGAATTGAGGGTCTTGTATATCCAGCCCCATACGAGCAATAAGTTCATGCGGCCACTCAGACCCCCCTGCTTGTAACAAGGACAAATAACGATCCGCAAAGCCTTCCGGCTTACGCTGATATTCTTCATATAATGCCAGCACCAGTAACTCACCAAAAGCGTAGGCATATACATAGCCTGGAGTGTGCAAGAAATGTGGAATATAACACCACCAATGGCGGTATTCCAGAGTCAATTCAACCGATGTTCCATAGAGTTTTTCTTGCTCGGTATTCCAAAGTTCAGAAAACTGCTCTGTAGTGAGTTCTCCATCTTCTCGCCGCGCCGTATGCATGGCTTCTTCAAATCGATTCATGGAAATTTGCCGGAATACGGTCGCGATGGTGTCATCAATTTTACCCATTAACAAGGCCAGTTCCTCCATTGGATCGTCTAGCTGCTTTAATAGGCGTTGGAATACCAACATTTCACCAAATACCGAGGCCGTTTCTGCGGTCGTTAGGGGAGTACTGGCTTGAAGGGCTCCTTGTTTTCTGGATAGGTATTGGTGTACACCATGACCCAATTCGTGGGCTAAGGTTTGTACATCACGCAGCCTGCCATCATAGTTCATAAATACATATGGATGGACAGATGGAACGGTTCCTGCCGAATAGGCGCCCCCTCTTTTGCCTGGTTTTATAGCGGCATCAATCCATTTTTCGTCAAAGAAACGCACAGCGATATCCGACATCTTTGGGCTAAATTCACCATAAGCATCCAAAACCATTGAACGTGCTTGCTCCCATGAAACTGTAATCTCTGTCTTTTTCAAAGGAGCATATCGGTCGTAATCTTTAAAATCATCTATCCCTAATAGCTTCGATTTTAGGATATAATACCGCTGTGCCCATTGGTAATGACCCGTCACCGCCTGGACAAGGGCATCCACTGTTTCTTTGTCGGTTTCATTAGATAAATTACGCGCATGAATCCATGATGGGTAGCCACGCAATTCATCGTTGGTTGCTTTATCTGCTAACAATGTGTTGAATATGAAGGTCAAATTTCGAGAAAGTTTGTTAAAACCATTCGATAATGAGGCATGAGCCTCTCTACGAACCTCTCTATTGGGATCATGTAAAAGGCTCAAGACTTCTTGCTCTGATTTTTCTTCCCCATTATAGTGAAAGGTTGCTGAGCCCAAGGTCTCGTCAAAATAGCGCACCCATGCGCTCTGTCCTGTTACGCTTTTAGCTGAAAGTATTTGCTCTTGCTCTTCGCTAAGTGAATAGGACTTGTAAGACCGCAATGACTCTAAATAGTGCGTATACTTCGCTAAAACTGGTTCATTGATCAGCTGTTGGGCGTGTTCCTCATCGAGGGCTAACCATTCTACCCGGAAAAACACCATATATTGATTTAGTTTGGAACCTAACTCGTTGGTGGACTGAACGGTTTTTCCATAGGCAGCATCTTGTGTATTAGTACTCCATAATAAATAGGCAAAGGATCCGATTCTACCAGCCATATCTTGGATAGCCTCGTATTCTTTGAGTAAAGCTAGAAATTCTGGGGCATCCAAATCCGCAATACGCCCTCGGTATTGTGTTGCAAAAGATTGAGCTCTTTCTAGAACTTTTACCTGGTCATTAGCAAATGCTGGATCATCAATACCCGCATATAAATCACCCAGATTCCAATGTATTTCTTCAGCTCCAGTTGTCTTTTTCTCCGTTGATTTCATGTTTATTAATGGTTGGTTTGTAAGGTTTAGAATACATGATAACCGCATGGGTCGATCAATTTGAATGGCATGGAATATACATTTTGATTAAGCCAGTTTAAAGTGTGAATAAGGCGTACATTAAACGAATGTTTGAGTGCTTTTTTACTTTCTTCTGCTTAATTTAAATTGATAATAAAAAGTTTCTTATCAGCCTGACGTATGTCTTTACAATTGTTCAACCCACTTAGTTAATCTAATCTTGAAATCATTAGAAGCCGCATTCGGCCCAAATTCAGCACTAGTAGAAGAGTTATACGAACAGTACCAAAAATCTCCTTATTCAGTACCCACTCACTGGAAACGCTATTTTGATGAATTAAATGACGTAGAAAGTACTGGCGCGAGTAACTCAAATAGTAGGGAAACCCATCAGGATTCGGTGGCGAATAATGTTCCCCCTTCCACAGCCACTAAGCCTGTAGCCTCTGATGCAGCTTCAAAAGCTAAAAACCCAGCACCTGCAGGTGAGCTACAAAAAATCAAAGGCGTTGCTACAAAAATTGTAGAAAATATGGACGCCAGTTTAGAAGTACCTACTGCTACTTCCTTGAGAGTGCTTCCTGTGAAGATGATGATAGAAGACCGGACCATCATCAATCGGCACTTGGTAAAAAGGAATGAGCCGAAAGCTTCGTTTACCCATTTCATATGCTGGGCGGTTATTCAAGCAGTCAAAAAATTTCCGAATATCAATCATACCTATCATAAAGATGGTAAGGTCCATTATCGAGTAGTTCCTGAGCAGATTAACCTAGGGGTTGCAGTTGATTTACCGAATAAAGATGGAAGCCGAAATTTGGTTGTACCTAACATCAAAGGCGTGGATAAAATGAACTTTAAGGAGTTCTTGTACACGTTTGCTGAACTCGTTAACAAAGCACGAAATGGTAAACTTCAAATAGAGGATTACCAAGGAACTACTATATCGGTCACAAATCCTGGCACACTTGGAACCGTATCATCTGTTCCTCGACTCATGCCTGGTCAAGGTGCAATCATTGCAACTGGAGCGATTGACTACCCAGCCGAGTTTCAGAATATGTCCAAAGACGTGCTCAATCAACTTGGTATATCTAAGGTTATGTCCATGACCTGTACCTATGATCATCGAATTATACAAGGGGCCGAATCTGGTGCTTTTTTGAATGAAGTAAATCATTTACTGAGTGGACAAGCCGATTTTTACGATACTATTTTTTCTGATCTAGAAATACCTTACGACCCTATTCCATACGGAGAAGATTTTTATTCGGGTCCATTCAATGGTGGTGGTAACACACTGGAAGAGGATCGCCGGACCATAGGTGTTTGGAGACTTATAAATATGTATCGCATGCGTGGCCACGTACTGGCTAACTTGGATCCATTAGAAAAAGAACCAGGATATAATCCTGAGCTTGATCTAGCCTATTATGGTTTATCGGTTTGGGATTTAGATAGAGAATTTTATTGTGGTGGGCTTGGTGGTAAACATCAAGCCACTTTGCGCGTCATTATTAAGCTTCTTCGAGATACCTATTGTGAGCAGATCGGTGCTGATTACATGCATTTACTCGATTTAGAAGAGCGAAAATGGTTACGTGAACGCATGGAGTCTTCACTTAATGAAGCTGTACTAACAAAGGATGATAAAAAGCAGATTCTATCAAAACTTAACCAGGCGATGGCCTTTGAAGAGTTTCTGCATAAAAAATACATTGGTCACAAACGTTTCTCATTAGAAGGTAATGACACCTTGATCCCCATGATGCATTTCTTATTGGAGAAAGCTGGAGATTATGATGTAGAAAAGGTATTCATGGGTATGGCCCATCGCGGTCGTTTGAATATCTTGGTTAATATCATGAACAAACCCTATCACCGGGTGTTCGCCGAGTTTGAAGGCAACGTAGATCCAGATACCATTCAAGGTTCTGGCGATGTTAAGTACCACCTAGGCGCCAAAGGTACCCATGTTACTGCGTCTGAAAAGCAAATCGAGATCGAACTAATGCCTAATCCATCCCATTTAGAGGCAGTAAATCCAGTTGTCGAAGGAGCTTCTCGCGCAGTGCAAGATCATCATGAAGCTGAAGATGCCCAGAGGAAGATAATACCTGTACTTATGCATGGTGATGCAGCATTCGCTGGACAAGGTGTAGTGGCTGAAACGCTAAATATGTCCCTATTAGAAGGCTATAAAACCGGTGGAACGGTACATATCATCATCAACAACCAAATAGGTTTTACCACCCTACCTAGTGATGGTAGAAGTACCGAATATGCTACAGATTTAGCTAAATCTGTACTTGCCCCTATTTTTCATGTAAATGGTGACCATCCTGAAGCGGGTGTTCATGCGATTCAAATGGCACTTGAGTATCGTCAAAAATTTGGCAAGGATGTAATTATTGATTTGATAGGATACCGTAAACATGGTCACAATGAAGGAGACGAGCCCGCCTTTACCCAGCCTGGCATGTACAAAGAAATCAAAGACCATAAAACGGTTAGAGATTTATATACCGAGTGGTTGGTAAAACACCAAGAACTCACCACGGAGGAAACCCAACAAATTTTTGATGAGTTCGATGAGTTATTAATGGCTGCTTTTGATGATGCTAAGAAAATCCCTCATTTGCAGGTGACCAACGAACTTATTGATAGAAAGGAAAGTGTTCAAAAAAATCGAAACCAATTTCCAGATACTACCTTCTCTAGGGAAAAATTGGAGGAAATTGCAGTTAGATTGAACACTGTTCCAAAAGATTTTGACGCTAATCCAAAACTTTTGCGGCAACTTGCTAAACGAGCAGAAATCGTGCAACAGAACAAGAAAAAATTAGACTGGGGTTTTTCTGAAGCTCTAGCTTTTGGTTCTTTGTTATCAGCTGGAAAGACGGTCCGTATAACAGGACAAGATGTGGAAAGAGGAACTTTTTCCCATCGTCATGCCGTACTACATGGGACTACTACTAACCAAACTTTTACTCCGCTCAATCATTTAGCAGAGGGACAGGGTAGATTTCATGTGCATAATTCTCTGCTGAGTGAATATGCGGCATTAGGATTTGAATTTGGATACTCAGCGGTAAAAAAGGATGCATTGGTAATTTGGGAAGCACAATTTGGTGACTTTGCCAATGGTGCTCAAATTATTATTGATCAATTTATTTCTACTAGTGAAGTAAAATGGGGGCAAACATCTTCGTTATTAATGAATTTGCCTCATGGCTATGAGGGTCAAGGCCCTGAGCATTCCTCAGCAAGATTAGAACGCTTTTTACAACTATGTGCTGAGGATAATATGCAGGTATTTAATGTTACTACTCCTGCTCAGTACTATCATATGCTACGAAAGCATTGCTTACAAGAGCACAAAAAACCTGGGATTCTCATGAGTCCAAAAAGTCTTTTACGACATCCTAGAGCTGTCTCAAATGTTGATGAATTAGCAAATGGTTATTTCCATCCGATCCTTGAGGATAAACTTATACAAGAGCCCTCATCCATTGAGCGGGTAGTAATTTGTTCGGGCAAGGTATACTATGATTTGCTGCAAAAAGCCGAAGAATTAGCGTTAGACAAGGTTGCATTGGTGAGAGTGGAGCAGCTTTATCCATTCCCAGATCATGATATTCAAGAATACCTAAAAAGCTTAAAAGCGGCGAAAGATATTGTATGGTGCCAAGAAGAACCTAAGAATATGGGTGCTTGGTCCTTTGTATCGGATCGTATTCAGCAAATTTTAGCTAACGATCAAAAACTTCAGTATGCAGGGCGACAAGCTTCTGCATCACCGGCTGCTGGACAGAAAAAAATCCATGATGCCGAGCAACTTCAACTTGTGATGCAGGCTTTAGAATCGGTTGAATAGTCTCAATAGTTACTAAGGTTGTACAACCGTTTGAGTTCGTGTAAACGCTCTGATTCCCTGCAATCCGAGTTCTTTACCCCAACCTGAGTCGTTATATCCTCCAAAAGGAAGACGAGGGTCCGATTTAACCATGTCATTGATTGCTATGTTTCCTGCCTGCAATAAGGTAGGATAATCTGCTATTCTAGACGCGGATTCGGTAAAAATCGCCGCCCCTAAGCCGTAGGTGGTGGTATTCGCTAAGGCAATAGCTTGATGATCATCTTTGGCTCGAATAATGGCGGCTACTGGACCAAATAATTCTTGATCAAAGGCTGGCATACCTGGGCTAACGTTTGATAAAACGGTCACTGGGTAGTAGGCACCCTTAGCTTCAGGAATTTGCCCACCTAATTCACAATGAGCTCCTAAATCAATGGAATCATCTACCTGTTTGGCGAGTTGATCTCTGAGATCTATTCGCGCCATTGGTCCCACAAAAGACCCCTCAGTAGAGCTGCTTGAAGGATTTGTGAGACTATATTGCCGCGCAAAAGTCAAAAATTGGGACATAAATTTATCGAAAATTGCGTCTAACACTATAATTCGCTTAGCTGCTATACAGGACTGACCGGTATTTAACCATCTGGATTGCGCACACTTTTCAGCCGCATTTTTGACCACAGCATCGTCAAATACTAGATAAGGATCACTTCCACCCAATTCCAACACACTCGGTTTGAGATATTCAGCTGCTTGTTTAGCTACTATCCGACCTACCTCTGTACTCCCGGTGAATGTGATCATATTCACAGCAGGATGAGCTATTAAGGCCTTCACTCTATTGTTTTCTACTTTAGTATGCACAAATAATCCCTCTGGGAATCCCGCATCCAAAAATAGCTGTTCAATGATCTCTGCACAACCTTGGGTACTCGGGGCATGTTTTAACATAACACCATTACCCGCCATTAAAGCTGGTACGGCACATCGAAAAACCTGCCAAAAAGGGAAATTCCAAGGCATTATAGCCAAAACATTCCCGATTGGCTCAAATTGGACATAAGAACGCTGATATTCAGTACTTATGGAATCCATAGTTAGGTAGGTCTCCGCTGAATTAGCGAACCAGCGGCAAAGCCATGCACATTTAGAAATTTCTCTAGCGCCTTGCCTCCATGGTTTTCCCATTTCATTAGCCATAGTCTCAGCAGCATCCTGCTCAATTTGTTCCAAATCCGAAGCTAGTTTAAGCATGCACACTTTTCTTTGTGAAAAATTTATCGCTTGCCATTCTTTTTGGGCTATACCCAGTTTAAGCAATCTCTCTTCTATTTCCTGCCCGCTATGCTGCGGATACTCCTTTATACATTCTAAAGTTGCTGGATTAATACTCTTTAGAGTAGGTAGATTGGTGATAGGCATCGTATCGATGGTTTAATTAGTGAGTCATTTCAAGCGAGTCTATAATTGCTTCTTTGATTATCTCTAATGTTTCAACTAACAGGTTCATAGGTATCGTTAACGGGGGCGCAAGCCGAATGAGGGTATTTGAATGAAGAGTCCAACCCAACAAAATTCCCTTGTTAAAACAGTATTCTACTACCATTTGTGTCAATTCACGGTCACGTAACTCGAGACCTAACATGGCTCCCATACCCCTCAATTCTACAATTCCGGGACCTTTCAAAATAGCTCTAGCATGTTTTTCAATTATCCTAGCCTTAGAAATATAATTTCCTTGATTTAATACCCTCAGATTAGCTAAAGCCGCGGCTGCACTAACTGGATGACCACCAAAGGTTGTGACATGATTGAGTGGAGGATCGTACATAAAGCTTTTGAAACGTTCTCGAGAGGACACAAAAGCACCCATGGGCATTCCACCTGACATGGCCTTTGCAAGACATAAAATATCAGGAACTACTTGGTAATGCTCAAAAGCAAAAAAGTAGCCTGTACGTGCAAAACCTGATTGAATTTCGTCAAAAATCAATACTGCTCCAACATCGGTGCAGCGGTTTCTCAACGCCTTTAGCCACTTTTGATTAGCAGGTATCACTCCACCTTCTCCTTGAATAGGCTCAACAATAACTGCCGCGGTTTCTGTGTCAATCTTGGTTAGGTCATCCAGATTATTAAAATGCAAAAAAGACACATCTGGAAGTAGGGGTAAATAAGGATCTCTATAGACATTACGCCCCGTTACACTTAAGGAACCATGCGTGTCGCCATGATAGGAATTATGAAAAGCCATTAATTTTGTACGATCAGTAGATTTTTTTGCAAGTTTAAGTGCACCTTCATTTGCTTCGGTTCCGCTGTTCACTAAATACACCTGCTCCAATGGCTCGGGCAATAACTCGACCAATTCTTTGGCAAAATTCCATTGCACATCTTGAACAAACTCACCATATACCATGACATGTAGGTGCTTATCAACCTGTTCTTTAATAGCCGATACCACTGCTGGGTGACGGTGGCCTAAACTACTTACAGCGATACCAGAAATAAAATCCACATAGCTTTGCCCTTGCTTCGTATGTATAAATACACCTTCTGCTTTCTCAATCTCTAGGCCTATTGGAGCATCACTCGTCTGAGCTAAAAAGTGTTTAAATTGCTCTAATGAATATGACATATATGTATTGAGATGGTTTGAAATTGAAAATTAGTATAATTCAAAACTAGTGAGTTTTTAAACATATATATGTTAATTATTCAGATGATACAGCGATTACGCTATAAATCACTTTGCTAGTTAAAATATCAACCAGAAACGAGTTGAGAAAAAAAGTGCTAATCATATTCTAGGAAACGTAGGTTCTGAGAATTGGGTTAAACAAATAATTAAAAATTATTAGTATCTTTAATATAATTATAATTGTAGAATATCGAGTCAAAGAAGCATGTGTTCAGTCGATCTGAGCTGTGATTGCATTCTATTGAATGTACTACTGTAAATAGAGGGTACATCTCGTTTATCCAAATTATCTTAAATCACTATTCCTCAAAGAAATAATATTATTCATGAAAAAATCTTATTTCCCGGCACTATTCATATTCCTTGGCACTTTAACACTACTTTCGATTTTATTTTTACCCAATATTTGGGACAAAAGCGCAGTCGAAAATGACACGCTTTCAAATGACTCTACTTTTAATCTACCTAAAATCAATAAAGCTGTAGATTACCGAGCTACGACTAATGAAGGCAGGCAAGAATATTTTTTCAATCTACTTAAAGATCCAATTAGCCAAGAAATTCCCAGAGGAATAAGAACAAAGGAACTAAACTTTGGCCAAGAGCTTGCAAATGAGTTAGCTACAAAAGCCAAAGCGATAAATAATATGGCCTGGTCAGAGATAGGGCCTTACGATGTTGGCGGTAGAACTCGCGGTTTAGCTATTGATCAGCGTAATTCCAATATTTTACTAGCGGGTGGAGTATCTGGTGGAATTTGGAAAAGTACCGATGGTGGGAAAACATGGATGCTAAAATCAAATCCTGGTGAGAATTTGGGAGTAACGGATATTGTACAGCATCCCAATTCCCTAAATACATGGTATTATACTACTGGAGAATATAGCAGCTCGACCGATGCACGAGGGGCTGGCGGTGGAACTTATTATGGTTCAGGTATTTATAAATCTACCGATAATGGAGAAAGCTGGAGTGTGATTGCATCAACAGAAGACACCGACAACACATTCAACTCCCCCTTTGACTTTATCAGTGCCATTGAAATTAATCCCACCACTGGGAGCATTTTTTTCACAAGCAATGCTTTTGGTATTTTTCGAACAACAGATGATTTTAATACGTATTCACTAGTTATAGGTGGAGTAAATGAACATCGATATGCAGATATTGAAATCACGTCTACTGGTAAATTGTATGCAGTTGTTTCTACAGGATTTAGTAGTAGTCAAGGCAATTCAACACCCGGAGTTTATGTATCTACTGATGATGGAACCAATTGGCAGGATATTACCCCTGACGACTTTCCATCGACTCACTATCGTTCTAAGATTGGAGTAGCTCCATCATTTGAAGATCTTTTTTACTTACTTACCGATACTGGTGGAGGAGCAAATGGACTTAGCTTTTATTTGTTTGTAACCAGTAATTTAAATTTTGTAAGTGCTATAAATAGAAGTGATAATATTCCAAATTTTGGCGGAATGGTTGGTGATTTAAATCCTCAAGGCGGGTATAATTTGGTGTGTGTTGTTTCTCCAGAAACTCATAATACTGTATTCATTGGAGGTACTAATTTATTCCGATCGAAAAATGGCTTTGGCAGTCCAGTTAATTCCAGTAATGATCCCAACATTTGGATTGGTGGTTATGCCTATGCAAACGATGTAAGTGGATACAATAACCATCATCCTGACCAACATAATCTCATTTTTGATCCAAATAATCCTAAGAGAGCTTTTAGTGCCCAAGATGGCGGTATAAGTGTGACTAATGACATTACCAGTACACCTGTATCTTGGAGTTTACGTGAAGATGGTTATAATGTTACTCAATTCTATACTGTGAGCATACATCCAGACTCTGCAAATACAAATATTATTGGAGGGACACAAGATAACGGCTCTCCCTTCTTTAAATTTAATACTAACGGTAGTCACCCAGCATCTAATGATGTGTCTTCTGGGGATGGTTCATTTGCTTACATGGGTAAAAACTATTTTCTGACTTCTTCACAACGTGGAAGAGTTATTAGGTACAATTATAGTGTAACCGGAGACCCTACGAATTGGTCCTATGTTGCTCCATCAGAAGCAAATGGTCAGTTATTCATTCATCCTTTTGCCGTTGATCCATCCAATGAAAATTATGTAGCCTATCCTTCTGGAAATTATATTTTCTTAAATAAAGAAATGAGTACTTTATCGCGTAATACGGGATCAGAAAATATGAATGGTTGGACGCGTTTACGTCATGTATCTGTTGGATCCGGACAAAATATAACTGCCTTAAGTTTTAGTACAAAATATCCATCATCTCGATTGTATCTTGGTGGGAGCTCTGATTCAGAAAAGCCAAAAATCCTACGAATGGACAATATGGAAGATGACAGCACCTTTACCGTTACTACTATAAGTGGTGCAGATGAAGGTTCTTATATACACGACATTCATGTTAACCCAGAAAATGGTGATGAAGTTTTGGTTGTGTTATCGAACTATAAAGTAGAAAGCTTATTTCATAGCGCTAATGGTGGGACTACTTGGACCGCTATTGGGGGCAACTTGGAGGGTGAAAATGGGCCTTCCTTCCGTGCGGCTACCATTGCACCCACTAATGCAGGTGGGTCCTATTACTATGCAGGTACTAGTATTGGTCTATACATGACTGATGAGCTAAATGGCGCTGAAACCGAGTGGATCCCAACAGGACTTCAAACGATGGGTGCTCCAATAATAGCCGATCTAGACTACCGAGAATCCGATGATTTACTTGTTGCGGCAACACATGGACGTGGAATTTTTGTTGGCCAAGTACCTCCTTTAAAAGTCTCAAATGATGAAGACCTTGCTCCTCTAGTATTTGATAAAAAAATTCAACTTTTAGGTAACTATCCTAACCCTTTTAATCCGAGTACTCAAATTGCTTTTGAGCTGTCGGTACCCGCTAGAGTGCAGCTAGAGGTTTACGATATTCAAGGCCGTAAAATAGCTGAATTACTTTCTGGTAATGTACTCCCTGCGGGTCGACACGAACAATTGTTTGATGCTGGTCGCCTATCAAGCAGCACCTATTTTTACCGTTTGCAAGCCTTTAGTCTAGGAGGTAAAATGCTTGTTAATACAACACGTACAATGAGTTTGGTGAAATAGTCTGTTTTGTAAAATCCATACTCTGCAAATATGAAAAACTAGGAGAACCAAGCGTGTACATACCAGGCCGCGACAAGGATGTATAAAAGAAAGCTAAAAGATGAGAGGTATTTAATTTTCATAACTTGCTTATACTCTTTTTCAGAGCCAATGAGTCCATTGAGAATACTGTTAGTTATTGTAAAACCCATTATGGAGACAATAAAAAAGAAAAGAGCGAGTCTAGAATTGATGGGCCATATACAACCACTCACAAGTAGTGTCCCAAAAACATACATAATGAAATAAAAGGTACGCACACCTTTTACCCCAATCTGTAAGGCAAGTGTAAGATCCCCTCGCTTACTGTCTTCCTCTAGCTGGAATAACTGTGATATAGGGTATAGGCTCACAAGTATGCTTGCAACCCCGAATGCTGCTAAGGCCGAATGCAACGATAATAAAATTCCACTACCTGCGAAGTAGCCCATAAAAAATCCATTGGTTCCAGTACTCAAAAAAATCACTATTAAACTGAGATATGGGTGCCCTTTCCACCGAAGTACAGGACTAGAATAGGCCCAAAAAAGAAAAAAACTTAGCGAATAAACTCCAAAACTAGCCATTGGTAAAATAGTTAAACGGATATCATGTATGAGAATTGGAGCTGGTAAAACCATCATGAAAAACGAAGCCCAACGCATCCAGGGTCGCATAGGTGGCGGATTTTTTAATCCCCCAATAGGACCCTTATCTTTATCCCAATATGAATTAAATGCTGTAGCACCTCCATATAACCCTAAATGCCAGAGAAAAAAATATTTTGAGAAAAGCCCCAAATCTGGTGCTGATACAAATATAATCGACAAACCATAAGCACCTGACAGAATTAGAGTTTGGTAAGGCCATCTCAAATGCGCAATAAAATGTATTACTTGCCTGAACAAAGTATTGAACTAGAGATTTGAACTACTATAAGGGGTAAATAAAATATTGTACTGATATTCATATTGCGATAATTAGCAAGTATAATCTTAATTGATTCTTCCATTTTCTTATCTTTATACATGCAAAAAAACTACATACAATGTACCAAAGCCATAGAGCTATTGGAAATTGAAAATATACTTTCTTTTGAGAAGTGGATTCGAAGAAAAAAGGCTCATGAACAGCGCACAGACGCCATTCTATCAGAATATTTAGAGAATAGATCTCAACATCAAAAGCAGCCAGTGCTCGATTTCCTTTTTGAATATTATCATTTCCGACCTAGTAAACTACGAAATTGGTCACCCGGAGTAGGGCTTTTTTTAGCATTGGATTCAAAATTGAATTCCATTGCGAACTCCACTACACACACTAGTGATGAAGATGGTGGATTACCTAGTTATCTACCGGCCCTAAGTGAACTTTATTTGACCCAGGATTTGGCCTACTTAGACCCCAAACTCTTCCCCGAGAAACGACTCTCTTCACTTGCATGGTTGATCAAATTGCTCCACAACATACAAGATAAAAGATCCCAATTTGGCTGCTTTGGACTACATGAATGGGCGATGGTGTACCGATCTCATAAGCCTAGACACCATCAGATCCCTTTAAGATTTAGCCACGAACAGATTGCGGAAATTGTAGATAGTCATCATTTATTGTGTACCCACTTTGATGCTTTCCGTTTTTTTACGCCCCAAGCACAGCCACTAAATCGGCATTCACTCAGTCGAGAGGTGTTTGCTGAATCCGAACAACCTGGCTGCATTCATACTAATATGGACGTCTATAAATGGGCCTATAAGTTTTATCCTTGGGTATCCAGTGAACTTATTTTAGATGCCTTTGAACTAGCCTATCAAGCCCGGCATATCGATATGAAGGCGAGTCCCTACGACTTAAGTTATATGGGGCTCAATCCTATTAAAATCGAGACAGAAGCAGGGAAAAAAGAATATCGTTTAGCCCAAGAGTCTTTGTCGATAGAAGCCAAAAGTATACGTGCACGCCTTATCCTTGAACTCGAACTACTCTGGGATACCCTCTCTCCTGGCTAATGCAGCTAAAAGGCTACACACACACACAAATGCAATCAAATAATTTGCTTGCGAAGCCTAGCCACCGGCTCATTTAACTGTTCTCTATATTTACTCACCGTCCTTCTTGCGACTACATACCCTTCTTGTTTAAGGGCATCTGCAAGAGCTTGGTCACTTAGTGGATTTTTCTTGTCTTCGAGATCAATGATTTTTTGGAGAAGGTTTTTTATTTCTCTGTTTGACACCTCTTCACCTGACTGAGTCAATAAGCCTTCATTGAAGAAATATTTTAATTCATAAACCCCAAAATGGGTTTGCACATATTTCCCGTTGACTACCCTAGAAATCGTAGAAATATCCATACCTATACGCTCTGCAATATTTTTCAAAATCATCGGTCGTAAGGCCTCACCATATTTGAAAAAATCTTCCTGCAAAGCTACGATGGTTTTCATGGTGTTCATTAACGTTCGTTGCCGTTGTCGAATGGATTCAATAAACCATTGCGCAGAATCTAACTTAGTTTTTAGAAACTGCTGCGTTTGAGAGTCTGGACCTTCTGTTTTAGCTTTAATATTTGACCACATATCCTCATAATCGGGTGAAATTCGCAACTGTGGTGAATTTCGCTGATTTAATTTAATGACAAACTCACCTGTTTTAGATGCCTGATGGTCATTGGATTCCCAGTATACCTCAAAATCTGGGTCGATATACTGGTTATTGTGTTCATCCTCATTTTGGACAGCACCTGGTTTAGGATCCATACGCCATATGGCATTAGAGGCTTCTTTTAAATCTTCCTCTGTCACTTCGAAACGAGTCATTATCTTTTCGAAATGCTTTTTTTTAAAAAGATTCCAGCCTTCTGCAATAATGCGCAGAGCCAACTTTTTACCTGGCATGTTCGCTTCAGAGTAACTTAACTGAACTTGTAAACAGTCTTGTAAGTCCGTAGAGGCAATGCCCAATGGATCTAAACGTTGGATTTTTTGACGAACCACTTCCACATCCTCCTCGTCAACATATACCCCGTGATTGAAAGCAATATTATCTGCAATGGCGATGGCTTCTCTTCTGAAATATCCATCCTCATCCAATGATCCTAGAATTTGATCGGCAATTAATTGCTCATCCTCCGCTAGATTCAGTAGACTCACCTGCTGCTCTAAATCTTCTAGTAAGGTAGAATGATAAGGATCCGGAATATCACCAAACTCTTCATGAAATGCATTCGTATAGGTATAGCTCTCCCCGTCATATTCGGTGTTATCCTGATAGGTATCCCAATCCACCGTATGTTCTTCTAAACTTTCTAACCCTTTTTCCGACGCTTGAGTGGTCGCATCTGAAAAATCCAAATCTGTGCTATCCAAGGAAGAAGAATCCATATGTTCCTGTTCGGACCGATCCCATTCTTCTTCACTTTGAACTTGTTCTAAAATTGGGTTTGTTTCAAGCTCTTCTTTTATTCGCTGCTCAAAGCCTTGCGTGGTTAGCTGCAAGAGTTTTATATACTGTAATTGCTGTGGAGAGAGCTTTTGCTGCATTCCCTGCTGTAATCGTTGCCCTAAATTTTGTTGATTTCTTAGCATGTAACCTGTGATAAATTTAAACCCATCTTGACTTCCCTTTTTACCGCCTTAATTTTTAGGCGCCGCATTGTTAATCTCTTTTTTGATATCCTCAAAGCCTGTTTTTTCAAATAATTCCCCATTGCTTAATTCATTTCGTGGATTCTTCGAATACTCCCTTTTCATGGCTCGAATATATTCACAAGCAGCAACAAATTCTTCATACCAAGCTTCTCCATACCTACGTATCAATGGTTTTTTTAAGAAATCTGCAAGATAGATTCCTTCTTTTTCCGCCCGATCACACGCAGCCGAACAAAGCGATGCAATATACTCATAATTAATCCATTCTATGCCACTAAGCTTTTTTATACGCAAGGGATAAAGGTGACAACTAATGGGCTTCTCCCAATCAAATTCACCCTTATAAAAGGCATTTTGAATGGCACAGGTAGCAACTCCCTTATCAGTATACTGAACAAACACACATTCTCCTGTGGACACACAGGATAACTCAAGCTTTTGATCACCTGATTCCTGAACTAAGCCTTTAGCTGAGACCGTATCCCGCGCCTCAACACTCAACCCATCCTTGAGTTGTGAGTATGCCTTATTGAGCACGGCTACTTCTTTTTTGGACACAGGTGCACCAGAATCCCCAACCACACAACAAGCTCCTTTACAACGTGAAATATCACATGCAAAACGGGCATGGGCTATATCCTCAGATAACAAAGTATGTTGGACCATAAACATAATGTAATATACGAACTCGTTTTACTATCCTTTTTATTATTTTGTATAAGTAAAATATTTACCATTGCCAATAAGATTTGCCACTAAAAACAAGCCTATGTCTTTGAATTCTTCCAGTTTAGCTTCCATCGAGCATCAACTTGATCCAACAACAATAATAAACATTAAAAAATGGCTTGATGGTTCCTATGATTCAGCGACTAAAGAAGAAATAAGGCTGTTGATTAATAAAAAAAAAATCGAAGTGCTTACCGATAGTTTTTACAAAGACTTAGAGTTTGGTACCGGGGGACTCCGAGGTATTATGGGTATTGGCAGTAATCGAGTGAATAAATACACCTTTGGAACTGCTACTCAAGGGCTCAGTAATTTTCTCAATAAAACCTATCCAAATGAACAGATTAAAGTAGCCATTGCCTATGATTGCCGGAAAAATTCGGATACTCTTGCACAAATAGTTGCCGATGTCTTCTCTGCAAATGGCATTAAGGTCTACTTTTTTGAGTCCTTACGACCCACTCCAGAACTTTCTTATGCCGTTCGACGCTTAGGTTGCCAAAGTGGAGTGGTACTTACAGCCTCGCATAATCCCAAAGAATACAACGGATTTAAAGCTTATGGGGCAGATGGGGGACAATTGGTGGCCCCATATGACCGTGAAGTGTTGGATGAAGTTCGTTCAATCAACTCGATCGATGAGGTACGGTTCACGGCAAATTCTGAGCTCATTCAACCTATTGGAGAAGATATAGATACCCCCTATATAGATGAATTGGTCCAGTTATCACTTTCTAAAGAGGCCATAAAGCACCAACATAACCTGAGTATTGTTTTCTCACCTATTCATGGCACGGCGGGAGTCTTGGTACCCCCTGCTTTAGATGCATTTGGTTTCACTAATGTGCAACTGGTCGAGGAGCAAATGATAGTGGATGGTAACTTTCCAACCGTTGTTTATCCAAACCCTGAGGAAAAAGAAGCCCTTTCTATGGCTATAGAAACGGCTAAAAAGAATAATGCGGAGTTGGTTATGGCAACGGATCCAGATGCTGACCGAATTGGCATAGCCATTAAGAATACCGAGGGAGAATGGGTTCTTCTTAATGGGAATATGACGGGAAGTTTACTTATTGGATATATGCTTGATGCCTGGAAAAATAACAAAGGCTTTGCCGGAAATGAATATATCGTAAAGACTATAGTGACCTCTCAACTTATGGATGCAATCGCGGCCCATTACGGCGTAAAATGCTACAATACCCTAACTGGTTTCAAGTTTATTGGCTCGCTAATAACATCGCTAGAAGGCAAAGAACAGTTTATTGTAGGTGGGGAGGAAAGTTATGGCTATTTAGTTGGAGATCACGTTCGCGATAAGGATGCGGTGGTTTCGGCTGTTATGATTGCTGAAATGGTGGCTTATTATAAGGATCAGGGATCTAGCTTGTTTGAGGCTCTCATAAACTTGTATGTGGAGCATGGTTTTTATAGGGAACGGTTGGTTTCTGTGACTAAAAAAGGAAAGGCAGGTGCCGAAGAAATTCAAGCTATGATGACTGGATACCGGACTACGCCTCCCTCTCATCTTGGTGGTTCTAGAGTGGTACAAGTGAAAGACTACGCAAGTGGTGAGGCTAAAAATTTAGTTGATGAATCAGTGAAACGCATGGATTTCCCTAGCTCAAATGTGTTGCAATTTATTACCGAGGATGGCTCAGTTGTATCCGCACGTCCTTCAGGCACCGAACCTAAGATTAAGTTTTATTGCTCGGTGAATACCCAACTGGTGAGTGCGTCAGAATTTCGGCGAGTTGAGGGGGTACTGGAGCAGAGGGTTGATGCAATCCTTGCCGATTTAGGTGTTTAAGTATTTATGACCGTTCATCCTCTTGGTAGATAGAGGGTCTCTCGGGTAGAAGACCGGACGGGGGTAGCCGTTCTATAAAAGCCTCTACCGTAGTGAATAGGTCTGCAGCTCCATCAACCAAAAGAGAAATATTCCACGCTCTTCTTGGATTGCCCAGACTATGGGGTTATACTACCACTGCTTGGCCTTGATTTAACCCGGAGTTAGCGGTATACATACTCCCTTTCATCAACCCGGATTCCATCACAATAATGCCATGGCTCAGACCCAATATTATGCGATTTCGTTGAGGAAAATGACGAGAGCTAGGAGGAGTTCCAGGAGGATATTCTGAGAGTAATAAACCACCCTTAGAACCGATAATTTTGGCCATATTTTTGTGTTCGTTGGGATATATTCGATCTAGACCGGAACCCATGACTGCAACACTAGGTAACTGATGCCGTAGACATTCGGAATGAGCTAAACCATCGATGCCACGGGCCAACCCACTCACAATCATAAATCCTTTTTATGCTAATTCTCGGGTAATTCTCCGGGTATGAAGCTGAGCATATTCGGATGGTCGCCGGATTCCTACAAATCCGATCATAGGCTTAAGCAAAAGGCCCGTATCTCCTTTAGCCCAAAGAATCATGGGTTGATCAGTAATTTGCCCAAGATGGGTTTGTAGTAATGAAGATTGATAAGGTATAATCGCAAAACCCATTTCCCGAGTTCGTCGTAGGGTTTGATGTACCCAGATCCAATTAGTAAAGCTATGAATGGCTTGGTATTCTGTCTCTCGTATGGCTGTTTACCAATAAGGAGCCTGCTCGGGATCAGATACTTTGGCCCAATAGGCATCTGAGGCACTCCAAATGTCACAAGGAGATTCGAGCTATGATAGTAACCACCCCACTTTTCTGCTACCCAAACCTTTAATGGATTGCAAAGCGAGGAGTGTAGCCAAATCACCTTTTTTAACTAAGCTCTGTGAGCTTTTTGAATGTGTATGTACAAATGGTACAAAACTAGCTGCTTTCTGTTTGTTCTTGCTCTCTTGCATGTTGTATTCCCTTCCAAAGTTCTTCTCTTAACTGATCGAGGCCATACCCAGTGGCCGATGATATAGGAATAACGGGAATATCTTTAGGCAAACGCAAATCTTTTTTTAACCTAAAGTCTTGTTTTATGTCCATTTTGGACAAGGCAATTATTTTTGGTTTATCCAAAAGATCCTTGCGGTATGCTCGTAATTCATTGAGTATTGCTTCGTATTCATAACAAACATCTGATTCTACACTCAATATGAATAAGAGCACATTATTTCGTTCAATATGGCGTAGAAACTGCGCTCCTAATCCTTTTCCCTTGTGAGCTTCTTCTATAATTCCAGGTATATCCGCCATTACAAAACTACGGTAATCCGAAAAACTTACCACGCCTAAATTCGGCTCTAGTGTGGTAAAGGGATAATCCGCAATTTTTGGTCTGGCCTCCGATAATACCGATAATAAAGTGCTTTTACCTGCATTTGGGAAGCCTACCAAGCCCACATCGGCGATGAGTTTCAACTCCAACTCAACGGTTCGCTCTTCTCCCTCTTTACCTTCTTGGGCATAAGTAGGGCTTTGTCGTGTAGAACTTTTGAAGTGCCAATTTCCCAAACCTCCTCTTCCACCTTTCGCGATAATTAACTCTTGGCCTTCCTCGGTGATTTCACCCACTCGTTCTCTGGAATCTGCATCAAATGCAACGGTTCCTAAAGGTACTTCCAAACGAGTATGTGAGCCTGAAGACCCTGTTTTTCGACTTCCTAATCCATTATCCCCTTTGCTAGACTTGATAAACTTTTTATATCGTAAATCCAGTAATGTATTTAATTGATGCCTTCCCACTAACACTACATCTCCCCCCTTTCCTCCATCACCCCCGTCAGGACCCCCTTTTGGAACATATTTCTCTCGCCTAAAGTGAGCACAACCATCTCCTCCTTTTCCAGCAGTGACATAAATTTTGGCGTAATCTGCGAATCTCATAATTATTCGGTGTTAGTGAGGACTTAACCTATATTTATATGTCTTAGTGGGTAGGCCTGCGTACGAAGCTAGTTGGAACTAGGAAGCGCTAAAACCAAGCAGCTGGAACAGTTCGGTTAGCTTGTTTTTCATCTCTTTACGAGATACTATAAAATCTAAGAATCCATGATCTAATAAGTATTCGGAAGTCTGAAATCCATCGGGCAGGTCACGACCAATAGTTTGGCGAATCACGCGTGGACCAGCAAAGCCAATTAAAGCCCCAGGTTCAGCTATATTAAAGTCTCCTAGCATAGCATAGCTAGCAGTAACTCCTCCTGTCGTAGGATTGGTCATGTACGAAACATAAGGGATATTTGCTTCAGATAACTGTGCTAATTTAGCCGATGTTTTAGCCATTTGCATTAAACTTAGAACGCTCTCCATCATTCTGGCGCCCCCTGTTTGGGATATTATAATTAGGGGTATTTTTTTCTCTCGCGCATAGTCGATGGCTACACCTAGACGCTCACCTACTACAGACCCCATACTTCCACCTATAAAACTAAAATCCATGCACCCCACCACAATGGAGATACCATTCATTGTTCCCGTACCAATTCGAATTGCGTCAGTGAGTCCCGTTTTTTCCTGAGTTTGTTTGAGACGGTCTTTGTATTTCTTTCTATCAGTGAAATCTAGTGGATCCGTTGGCAGAATGTCGGCTCCTAATTCGGTGTACCTTCCCTCAAGTAGTAGATCGAAATACTCTTTTGAGCCTATTTTAAAATGATAATCACTCACAGGATCCACATACAAGTGATGCTCGAGTTCTCTTTTATGAATCATCTCACCGGTAGTTGGAACTTTTATCCAAACCCCTTCCGGCATTTCTTTAGGGGTGGCCGTTTGAATATTGTTGTCTTTGCGTTTAAACCAAGCCATAATGTTCTGTACAATTTAATTAAGTAAAAATAGTGAATATTGGGGTCAATAGTGAATTAAAAGCATTCAGCCAATACCATCGTAAGCAATACTGCTGCTGGTCAGTCCTTTAGCGTGGTTATAAAAGTATTATTGACCTGGTTATTCCCTAAGTAATAGGGTTCGAGCTTATCAATCATAATAGACCTTAGACCTGTTTCTGAGGGCAAATGAAGCAGCGTAAGTAGATTTCTTGCATGAAAAAACTGCTTTCGTTTTTCCATTTCTTCTTGAACGGGCTTAGACTCTCCCACAGTAAAATTAGCCAATCCTGACCCAACTATGAACGATGGTTCATTGGAGTTTAATGCAGATTGTATCGTTGAATTCGCCACTCTTTTTGGATCAGCCAAGGCCATTAGCCCCGATTGCTCCAACAAGAAGGGTTGGTAGTAACTAAACCCCCCACGAGCATCAATGACTGCATGAATGACCGATTCAACCGCCTGAATTCCAGCATAGTTTGACCGAATGCAAGCCAGGTCTAGTATGTCCCAAGAAGGCCACTCTTCTTTTACTTTAAAGATTGAGCAGGTAATACTGGCTAAGGTAGAAGCGGCCAAAACGTCCACTTTCCGATTGAAAAGCACACCCCTGAGTGCGCTTCCTGCAATTCTAAGACCTGTATAAGACCCAGGACCATTACTGATAATCACTTTCTGCAGCATACTAAGCCCCTGTTCAATCGATCCTGAAGCCTCTTCCAAAAGTTCACCAATGAACAGCACTAATTTCTTTGAATGCTCAGCACGTCCTTCGGTCCACCGATCAATGATATGTCCAGATTCCGTTTGCAGGCTGACGGAACATACCGATGAACTACTTTCAATAGCTAAAATCATAGGAGCGTGTGTTACTTTCCTGATAATGGCTGAACAAAGGTCTCCGATTCTATCACAAACTGCCAATTGCCTCTATATTGAGACCATCTTCCAATAAACTCTATCGGTATGCTATCTGCTTCATCTGTTTGGTCCGCCACAGCTTTATCCGCTACCGTTTGATGGATAAGCTGCTTTGCAAAATCACCAAAATTAAAGGCTGGAGCATACACATCGATTTTAGTTCCCATTACCAAGACTTTGCCATCTGTGCCTAACTGGCCTTCGAGTTTAAAATACTGATCGTAGTAGCGCATATCACGGTATGCCTCACCACTTTCAAAAGCTTGAGAATCCATCAGCTGTTCGGGGAATATATACTCTACAGCAATAGCTTGCCACAAATGATCGTCGTTCGAACCGAAAGGACCTTCAAAAGGCCCTTGAGCTTTTGTGATAAGCATGGATAAAGGTAAATGATCTGAATACCCACTTCCTGTAGCAAACGATGACCACCGCTTAGGCATGCCGGAGACAGAATATGTATTAAAGCCAAAATCATCGACATTGAAACTTTGATTTACATAAGAAAGGCCTTGATTGTTGTACATTCCGTTGGATACAATGAGCTGCATAAGAGTACCCCAATACCCGCGATAGGTATCCGATCCACGCTGATCAATAGGCCACTCATACCACAAATTATACCATAGGGGTTGCATTTTCTTAGCAGCATCGACCACTAAAGCTTCATCTCCTTGTACCTGCAGGATATCCTGCAAAGCAGTTTCGGCAAATCCGTATCTTGTTTTTTGATTGTAGTCAGCATTAAAATCACCTGCGAGGACCAAATCGGCCATAGGATTTTCTTCAAAAAGTTGTGCAATCCGAGCCTTTAAGACCTTTGCGTTTCCAACACGTACCCTTTCCATTTCTTCGCTACCAGCCCCTGATTTCCAATGATTCACAAAAACTCCTAGCTCATCTCCGTCCAAGTCTATCCACACCTCTAAAATTGGCCGCGCACGTTCGGTAGGGTGTATACGGGTTTTTTCGCGTAAAATGGGATATTTAGAGTACACCACATTCTTCTGGACACTTTCAGGCTTGCCTGAAGCGCCGAGACTGGGCTCCCCTACCTCCAACTCATAAGGCCCTAACAGGGCATCCTGCATTCCTTTAAGCAGTAACCACTCAGAAGGTAGTTGCGCGACTTGTTCGTCAAACTCTTCGTTTAACATACGCTGGAGGGTGGTATACGCATACTGCCCTAAAAAATCAGCCGGGTCCGCAAATCCATTGTCCCTTGGTGTGTGATCACTTTCCAACTCTACTAAGGTTACGATATCGGGCCCCGCACCGTCTTCATATTCCTTAAGCACCTCTATAATATGGCTAATTTTGGTATATACATCCACTGGTGAGTATTGCGAATTCCCTTGCCGATCGGTTGGCAGATAATCAGAATAAACGGCCACGCCATCTGCATCAAACAGATTTTCAACATTATACGTCACCAAGCTATAACTGGTTGATGCACTTTGAGCCCGTGGATTTGTACTACTATTTTGGACGGTGAGTACAAGGAGCAGGACAAATAGTAATGTAGTTTTTTTTGATGTAGAGATTTTTAGGTTCACGAGTACTCAGCTTATTTTAACGTGTTTAGTTGTAACTGGCCTTTGTTCACAATAGCCACAGCACGGCCAATCATATTCCTGTTTAAGTAAGGAGAATTTTGGGATTTTGAGTGCACATTTTTATCATCAAAAACCCACTGCTCATCGGCATTAAAGATGGTCAAATTGGCTAACGAACCCGGTACAATTTGGGGGACTTCCAAGCGTAAAATTTTCCGAGGTTGATCGCATAACTTATCAATCAAGGATGTCAAGCTAAGATGGCCTGGAGCGAAAAGTTGCTCGTTGGTAATCGCCCAGGCTGTTTCTAGCCCGATTATACCATTAGGAGCATAGTTAAATTCCACTTCTTTTTCATCTATGGCATGTGGGGCATGATCGGTACAAATCACATCGATAGTACCATCCTTTAATCCCTTTATCATGGCATCTACGTCGTGCTGCGTACGCAATGGTGGATGCATTTTTACATTAGTACTAAAGTTGGTTTTCTCGACCTCTTCATCGGTCAAATGGAAATGATGAGGGCATACCTCCGTAGTTACTGGAATCCCTTTGGCTTTGGCTTTTCGGACCAAATCAACCCCTTCTGCCGTACTGATGTGAGCTACATGAACGTGGCCTCCGGTATATTCAGCAAGTAATATATCACGAGCTATCATGACTTCTTCCGCTATGCCTGGGGTGCCATCTACTCCTAATCTCGTAGAAACAGCCCCCTCATTCATGTGTCCAGGTCTGGATAAGCTTAAATCTTCTTCATGATTAATAATTGGAGCATCGAGCATAGAGGAATACTCTAAGGCTATTCGCATAACCTGTGCATCGTACACAGGATCTCCATCATCACTAAAAGCAACTGCTCCACCCTTTTTCATATCTGCCATTTCAGCTATACTCTCCCCCTTTCTATGTTTGGTTACACATCCAATGGGATGTACATCTACCGGGGTTTCCTTAGCTTTGGATATGATGTATTCGACCACATCTCGCGTGTGTATGGGCGGGTTGGTATTGGGCATACAAGCGACTGCCGTAAATCCACCAAAAGCAGCAGCGGCACATCCTTGAACGATAGTTTCTTTATGCTCGTATCCTGGTTCACGTAAATGAACATGCATATCCATCCAACCAGGACTCATATAGGCCCCTTGAAAATTATGAACTTGCTCGCCATCTTGAGCACTTAATTTAGGTCCAATTTCAGCTATTAATCCATCCGTTATTCGAATATTCTGAGTTTGGTCATTTAAGGTAGTGGATGTTACAATTCGTAGATTTTTTAGCAGCATGTTCGTACCTAAGCAGGCTTAATGTAAATGGGTAAGGGTAAATGAGTACTTAGTTAGCGTAAATATACATAGAACAAAGCAAAGGATGTAGAAACATCTAAGAATTGCTATCTTAAGACATGGATTTATTTGAAACACCACAGAAAAATATCCCAAAGGTTAGCGAACTAACCCAACGCATTAAAGTACTCTTAGAACAACATTTCACTAACATTAGCGTACTTGGTGAATTAAGCAATGTAAAGAAGAGCTCAAACGGACATATTTACTGTACATTAAAAGATTCCGAAGCCCAGTTACCTTGTGTTATGTGGAGAACCCAAGCTCAGCGGTATGCCTCCTTATTTGAAGATGGAAAAGAAGTCATTCTACGAGGGTCTATACAAGTCTACAAACCTCAAGGGAAATATCAATTAATCATTGAAGAGGTAGAAGCGGTTGGCGTGGGTAAACTGCAAATGGAATTTGAGAGGATAAAGAAAAAATTAGCTGAAGAAGGACTGTTTGATGTGAGCCACAAAAAACCACTCCCCCGTTTCCCAACCAAGATTGGTGTGGTAAGCTCGCGTACCACCGCCGCTTTTCAAGACATTATATCCACCTTATCTACCCGATGGCCATTGGCCGAAATATCGCTCTATCATGCTAGTGTTCAAGGCAAGAGAGCCGCGGGAGAAATTTGTAAGGCATTAGAGTTTTTAGGAAAATCCAATGATATCCAAGTCATTATTGTGAGTCGAGGTGGTGGTTCACTCGAAGATCTGTGGCCATTTAATGATGAGTCCGTCGCTCGCGCTATTTATACCTGTCCTATCCCGGTTATTAGTGGTGTTGGCCACGAGATCGATTTCAGTATTTCAGATTTCGTAGCCGATCAGCGTGCAGCTACCCCCACTCAAGCTGCTGTACTAGTGACGCCTAATCGGGACGATGTATTAGCCGACTTGGACGAATACGCCAAAAGACTGCATCGTCGTTTAGAGCAACGTTGGACCCAGGCCAAACAAAGGGTGGACTACTTAGCCAAATCGTATGCTTTACAAAAGGTGCAGGAACGTTTGCATATTTCCACCATGAAGGTTCGAAACAATCGCCAGTCTATAGAGCATTATTTGAGCCAACAGGTACAGCAAAATAGGACGAAATTCACAAACCTTAAGCACCGTTTGGAGCGTTTAAATCCGAATGAGGCCTTGGAAAAAGGATATACTCGAGTTTGGCAAGATGGTCAATGGATCCGTCATTTAGAGGTCTTGAAGCCAGAATCCGTTGTTGAAATTGAATTTAGACAGGGTCGAAAACGTTTCAATCCAGAAACCCGCTGAGTTAGATCAGCAAAATCACAATCGCTCAGTTTTACGATCGCTTGAATTTAGGTGTGAGCTCGTCTAGCTTTTTTCACCGTTTAATTGTTTTGGATAACTACCAAATATTTTGACTTCTTCTGCTTCTTTTCGTAATTCATCTATTGCTACAGCCGTATGACTATCGAACACATTAGCTTCAATATCAACATAGAATGAATATCGGAAAGGTTCGTTCATTCGTGGACGAGATTCTAACTTGCACACATTAATCCCATGCCGATGAAATACACTAAGACATTCAACCAAGGATCCCTCTTGATGGGATGTGACCATCATGAGGGAGGTTTTAGAAGGGAATTGTGAATCGAGTTCTATGGCCTTACGAGATACTACTACAAATCGAGTATAATTCTCTTGTTGATTAGCAATATCATGTGCTATTATATGAAGTCCGTACAAATCAGCGGCTTGAGCTCCAGCTATGGCAGCTTGGGATAAATCTCCATCCTCGAGTACACGTTTAGCTGAAATAGCCGTATCTAAATAGGATTCGACGGTACATCTGGGAAGGCGTGATAAAAAATGTGTGCATTGTTCTATGGCTTTAGGGTGTGACAAAATACGTCTAACCTTATTCACTTCTACCTGTTCAACTGTCAGCAAACAGTGTACAATTTTAATGATCTCTTCTCCTACAATATGCAGATTCGATGCTCCCAGAATATCATAAATATCATTTATAGAACCCGCTGTGGTATTTTCAATGGGTAACATAGCATAATCTACCCGTTCATCTTTTAAAGCTTGAGCCGCTTCTTGAAAGGTATCGTACCCGTAGTAATCTATTTGTTTATGCCGCTCCTCAAAGTGTCGCATAGCCGCTAGATGGCTATATGCCCCATCGGTACCTTGATAGCTCACTCTAATGTGCCCCTGACCATTTTTATTTTGAAGATCGACTAAGGAATGCGTTTGATATCGCACCGAATTGGTAATAATTTCTCTAAACAAATGCTCCGCATAATATCGATCTAAGCCTTCTTCATTGGCAAAATCACGAATTTTACTAAGCAGTTTTTCTTCTCTTTCTAGATCTCTAATTCCGCTATTATTAGCGAGTTTAAGCGCTGCTACTTCTTTAACTACTTGTTGACGTTGGGCTAATGCTTTGATAATACGCTTATCTATATCATCCAGTCTGTCCCGTATGGAATGAAGTTTTTCTTTCATCGAATAATTAGCTGCGAATATATTATGGGTGATTATATGGTGTAATTAGCAGCTTTGAGTAGGTTTATAATTAAATCATCGCTGCGGTTGCAGAATATAGCATAAATTTTCCCCTTTCAGAATCCGTATTCCAAAGCTATGATAGGCTATCGAAAAAATGAGCTTTTTTTCTTTCTTCTTCACATAAAGTTCATAATGAGGCTGTATTTTGATAATTCTATAATACAAAATATACTGTTAGACTATAATTCACCATCAAACACTCAGTACACCGATAAATTTTCGGGCTAGGTGAGTTGGTGATGTACACTATTTTTCACATTCATTATTAAATCATTCATCTAATTATTACATCATCATGACATTACTACCTAGTGTATTATTCGCTTTCTCTAGTTTATTTACCTCTGTACTTACTCCTAGTTTATCCTCTATGAGTGAGACGGAAAATTCAAGTAACAAAGTTGAAATCGTTATCGAAAGTAACGATCAAATGCGCTTTAACCTTTCTGAAATCACTGTTATGCAGGGTCAAACTGTTGTGTTAACTTTAAAGCATGTGGGTAAATTACCCAAAGCTGCAATGGGTCATAACTGGGTTTTACTCCAGCCAGATACTGATTTAGCCTCTTTTGCTATGAATGCCATGAAAGCTAGGGACAACGAATATGTACCAGCTGAAGCCCCTGAGGTTGTGGTCAACACCATATTATTAGGTGGCGGTGAAGAAACAACTATTGAATTCGAAGCACCGGCATCAGGTACCTACTCCTTTATTTGCAGTTTTCCAGGTCATTATGCCCTAATGCAAGGAACGTTTATTGTAGAATAAGGCATTAATTACATTGCTAACATTTAAGAGAGCTTAGTACCCCTAGGCTCTTTTTTTATTTGCGTTGTCAGATATTAATACGCCAAAGTAATAAAACTATGAGTACTACTTTTAAAACACCGGTCAAAAGTCGCCGAGGCCTCTCCTTTTTTGTAGGATTTATTGGCGCTTACTTAGTACCCATTGGACTCAATAACCTCTTAGTAGCTATTGGCCTAAGAGAAATACTCAGTGCAACGAATACCGAGTACATAGCGTATGGTGTGTCAGGTCTAGTCTTAGGATATGCCTGTATGTCTATAACCCCAGTTCATCGGGTGCGCATACTTTCCTACTTAATTGGAAGTATACTAGTGATGGATGCCATCGCATTTTTTTCGGGTCGTTTACCCTTGGCTTTTTTAATTGACCGAATGGTTTTCTTAGGCTCATTTAGTTTTTCTGGTATCATAAGCCTATTTCTAAATAAAGAATCGACTATTGAAACAGAAGTAAACGCAGGTGGCTAATTAAGCTATCCTGAAGCGTAGCTCTTCAATTCGCGAGAGTAACTCTTGCCGATCAATTTGCGTGTAAACATCTGGCAATAATTTCTTAGAGGTACATTCTAATACAGCCAATAAGGTTTGTAATTCTACCTCCTCAGGATAGGTTGGTGGAATAAAGTTTTGAATGACCTGTTCAAGCATGGCTAGGTCTACCGACTCTTTACCAACTGCAACTGCTTCAAATTTAGCCCTTGTCAATACCGCTTCCATGTCGGCACCCGACAAATGGTACGAATCTGATATAAGTAGCCCCGGTACCACCTCTTCTTCTAAATTAATCTTAGTTTTTTTCGCCATTGCCCTAAAAAGCTCATCTTTTTCCTCGCTATTCTGAGGTGGAAATAAAGCAAGGTGTTCTTCTGCTCTACCCTGTCGTTTCAAATCAATAGGCATTAAATCCGGACGAGCTGTCATTAAAAACCAAATAATTCGGCCCCGATGCTCAGTGTTACTCATAAAACTGGCAATTTGAGAGAATATCCTACTAGATACACCACTATCACCTGAGGCTGAACGATCTCCTAAGTAAGCATCCGCTTCATCAATCATTACCGTTACGGGTGCCATAGCCTCAAGCAGGTGTAGTATTTTTTCTAGGTTCCCTTCTGTAACACCCTGCCATTGACTTCGAAAGTTTTTTAATTTTACCATTGGAATACCTACGTCCTTAGCGAAGCACTGAACTAAAAAAGTCTTACCAGTACCAACAGGCCCACAAACCAAATACCCCATGGGAAGTACTTCTGGATTACCTTCTTTCAATGCTTTCGCAGTTAATAGTAAGTGCTCCTTTACTAGACGATGTCCTGCTACATCTTTCAATGAAAAGGAAGATTCAACAAATTCCAACAAACCATAGGCTTCGGCCTCGATAAGTTCTTTTTTTGTTTGAGTAATCGTATCAAGATTTAATGGCTCTTTATTTTCTTTTGCATTGAAATAAAGCGATTGCAGCTGAAGTATTGTCAATCCAGCTGTTTGTTGGGCCAGAACATGAATATGCAGCTCAAAAACCTTTGCGTACTCATCTTCTGGTATTTCTGATTCCAAATACCTGCGCCTTGCAGATGCGTCCGGATGTGGTATGGAAATTTCAGAAGTATAGGGATGCTGAATTAATGTGTGATTTAGATCATTTAGGTTCTCTGTAAGAATTATATGAGTAAAATCACCTCCTAAAAGAACAGGGTCTTGAGCCCAACGAGTTATGTATACTAAGGCATTCCTATCCTCTACACCCGTAGATCCCGCATCATTCATAGGAACAATTGTTTCTGCATGCTCAGTAATAAGCGCTATACTTTTATTTTGACCCAATCGTAACCTAAAATAAGACTCAAGTATGGAAAAAATTCGAACTGGATCTTTGGGTAACGACGTAGCATAGTTCGTGCCTAAAAGTGAATCTCGTGCTTGTAATGCTCGCTCAAAATCTTCTCGGGATGCTTTATCTCTAAAATAAACGCCAGAAGCGCGGTTATAAAAAAGAACGATATCTCGTGCACCAAAAAACTCATCGGCTAAGAATTCATGCAACCTCAAAAATTGAGGCGCCGATTCTTCAGAACCAATACTGACCAAGTCATGCACATTACCATGAATGAGGAAGGTATTTAACGTTCTACTTAAATACTTTTTCGCACATTCTTGTGACCAAATTGGATAGTGTGTAATCATGGGCTGTATATGGTTATTAATAGAAACAGAGCTAACATCATCACGACCTAAAATCAATCGCGATCAAAAACAACCATTTTTACGGTTTCAATTCGACTTTGTGTCGCTTTACTGATAATAAATCGAAATTCCTCAATAACACATTCTTCGTTTACTCTAGGAATTCGACCTAAATGATTGATAATAAATCCTGCTAGAGTGTCATATTCATTGGGTTCTTCAGGAACATTTATTTCCTCAAATTTTTGATTGAGTTCTTCTATCTCCACATTCCCACTAATGATGTACGTATGGTCAGCAATGCGTTTCATAATCTCATCTTCCACGTCATGTTCGTCCTGAATATCACCCACTAGTTCTTCTAATACATCCTCTATAGTTACCATACCAGCCGTTCCACCGTATTCATCCAGTACTATAGCTACCGATAAATTTGCCTGTCTAAATTCTGCCAATAGATCTTTTGACTTCTTGGTATAAGGTACCAATTTAATTGGTCGCAGAATTTCTTGTATGGTTTTTGGGTTATTAAATAAATCATAGGCATACACAACCCCTATTACATCATCAATTGATTCTTTGTAAACGGGTAACTTTGAATGCCCCGAACTAATGAATAGCTGGCTGACCTCCTCTATTGATGTCCCTTTTTCTACCGCTTCGATTTCGATTCTAGGCACCATACTTTCTTTTACTCGTTTATTTGACAACTCGAGCACATTTTGCAATATCTCCGAGTCATCCTGATCCAAGTCCCCATTACCTCCACTATCTCGAAGCTCCTGAACAATCCGCTCAACATCTTGTCGACGATAAATAGAGGAAGTATCCTCTGATTCATTGGAAATTAACGAGATGATTTGCCGTGAAGCTCCATCGGCAATAATGATCAGTGGTCGCAACACAAAGTGTAAGACTCGAAGTGGTAGTGCGATAAAATGGATGAGTGAATCTGCTTGTGCTCTAAAAATAGCTTTAGGCAAGATTTCACCAAAAATCATGATAAATACAGAGGCCAGTATGGTCTGCAAACTCAACACCATGAGTTCGCTTGGAACTTCCCCTACATAATCGATATATATCTGAGTAATTGGGTCTGCAAAGAATATAGCCATCAAAGTAGCATAAACTACATTGACAATGTTATTACCCACCAATGTAGTGGTTAGAAAACTTTCCGGCCTACTTTTGAAAAAGTCTATGGCCTTCGCCACCAAATTTGTTCGGCGCGATGCTACTTCTAGCTTAAGCTTGTTAGCGGAAACAAATGCGATTTCAGAACCCGAAAAAAAACCGCTTAATACCAAAGTTCCGAGAATTAGAAGCCACTCATTCATTTTGTGGCCTCCTTAGATGTGTAGTTTATATGTAATCTACTCGATGGAGGTTCGTCGTTCATTAATTAATTATTGGTTCTCATTTATTTTGAAACCCAGGATCTCTTTTTTCTAGGAAGGCATTAACTCCTTCTTCGAAATCATGTGTTTCGAAAAGCGCACCGAAAAGATTCGCTTCTTTCTCAAAAAATTGTGTTGAATACGTATTATGTTGTGATTTCATAGCAAAAATAACACTTTTTATAGCTAAAGGTGCCATCGAACACAATGGGTTAATCCATTTTTTTGCCTGATCCAACATATTCTCGTTTTCTTGCTCTAATATAGCATTAAATATCCCTACATCTACCCCTTGCTTTGCTGTAACTGTTTTGGCTGTAGTCATCCACTCCATTGCTTTGGCATATCCGATTAGACGTGGTAGCCTAACGGTTCCTCCAAAGCCAGGGATTAATCCCAACTTGACCTCTGGAAACCCAATGATGACGTTTGGAGCCGCTAGCCTAAAGTCACATGCAATGGCCAATTCCGCACCACCACCTAGGGCGTATCCTTCTACGAGCGCTACGGTCGGTACAGGAAGCTGTTCTATCTGTCCAAAGATACGTTGACCTGTGGTCGATATAGCCTGCGCCTCAACTTTGGTTTTCCCTTTAAATTCTCTGATATCCGCACCTGCTACAAAGGCCTTGGACCCTGCTCCTTGTAAGATAATACAGCGTATTTGGTTAGTTGACTGCTCTAATTTCAGGTGGATTTGAGTGGACCATTCATCCAGTTCCTCAAGCACCTCAGCATTTAGCGCATTCAATACTTCTGGCCGGTTTATAGTTAGCACAGCCACTTGCCCCTCTACCTCCCAAATAAGGTGCTCAAATGATTTTCGCATGGTTATTGCCTCATTGGCTTCTTGGATGAGCTATTTGAACTGGTTGATTCTATTGATTCAGCTGTTCTGAGATTTTCATTCAAAGAAGCTTGATTTGAATCAGCGGTGCTAAAGGAAGCTTCATTAAATACCCCAGATTCATTTGAGCTTGCTTTTTTTGCCTCAATTTGCATGAGTAACTCATCCAGTTGTGCTTCAGAGTAATATTCCTGTGCTTGACTTTCATGTGTATCTAAATCCATCGTATCCAGTAATTCAGCTGTTTCATCCACATCAGTCAATAAATTATCCAACTGAAATCCAATTTCCTCCGGCTTATTCATAGTCATTGATTGCTCGTATATGTATCGAATGGCATCTTCTATAGTTTCTAGGTGGGTCTCACACATAGCATATTTGTCTTGAGCCACAGTAAATTTTTGCAACCGCTTCTGCAAAATAGTCACTCGCCTAGTTTTCGAATCTTTAAGTTTTCCAGATTCAAGCGTTTTAATGTGATTGATTAATTGAACCAATTCTGTCTCGACTTGCTTCTCTACTTGAACATTCAAATAGATATTATATCGTCTGATAAGATCTAAAAGGTTTAGATGATTGGTTAATAAACTATCTAATTTTTCAGAAATAGCTCTAAGCAAACCCTGTGAACTATAGGGTAGTTTGTCAAAATTTTCAGTTATGAGCTTAGTGAGGTGTTTCGATACCATAAACCGCTTTTGAGAGGCTTGATCCAACGATTGGAAAATAGCTTTGTCGTTATTGGTATGGTAACGCTCTTGCATTTTTTTGAGTTCAATACGTTTTCGAACCTCCGGTAATTTAGTGGCAATTCCCAGATACATGAGCTCAGCCCCCATGAGCCCTGATAAAAGGGCTATTCCTAGGTCTGGCACATAGGATGTTAAGGCCAATGAACCAACCCCTCCTATAATAAGTGCTGCAACATTGATAGGGTGCTTAAATACTTCTCGAGCATAATTCATAGAGCGTTCAGTATTCATTGTTTCTCTACTACCTACCTATAGTTTTACTTGTTTTACTAGCTCTCGCTCTTTTGTTTATTTCGTCGTTGATTAAACCCATTTCGTTTTTGATTATTTCTAAGTTCTCTTTCGCCTTTATTTGTTGGGTTTTACTAGCCTCTTTAGCCATACTAGCTTTTTCAAGCCCCGAATCAATATCAGTTTTATCAACATTTCCAGTGTGCTCATGCGATTTGGAAAATTCGGTTTGTCCCAACGAATCAAACTCGTTGAATGTCAACCCTAAACGTGACAAAGATGCTTCTACCCCGTGTAAGGCACGTTGTACCGTTGCACTTCGAAACGCAGCTTTATGCTCTTTCTTCAGCGCTTTGACTTCTGCATAATGCTGTTTCCAAACGTTTTTAAGTGCTTCAAACTCAGTATATTTCGTTTCCTTTGACAAATAGACTAGTTTTTTGAACCAATTGATTTCTTCATGGACGTATTTTCCTGACTTGGGTTGCTACTTTCTTCCTCCGAAGACTCTATATCTACACTCCCCTCACGGGTTAATGCATCTTGTTCAGCTTCGTTGTCAGCTAATTGCTGCTGTGGTACTGCACTTTCAGGATTCATTTCCAGTTTAAGCTGTTCTACTAACTCATGAGCTCGTAATTTTTCTGCATTAGCTTCAATTTCCATGGTTTGGGTATCTAAGCTATCCAATGCAATTTCCATTCTGGCTTCATTTCTAGCAGATTCTTCGTTGAGGCGATTAATCATTTCGTCATGCGTCTGATCTATTCCAACCACCTCAAATTGCTCTAGGGTATCGGCAATTTTCGCCTGCCATTCGGAACGCTCACTTGCTCTCAGAGCTTCTTTGGCTTCCTGTATTTTACGGTCTTTTTCCCTCATGAACACCTCTTTCACCTTTAGTGCCTTTTCATAGGCATTCTCTGCAAATTCAAGTTGATTTTTGGTTGAAATCAAACCCTCTTTAGCTTTTTCTAATTGCAACGCATACCCTTCTGCTATATCGTCCCGATTTGCTTGAATGGCCGATTTAATTTTTCTAGTGAGATCCTGAACTCTTGCCTCCCCTCTACTAGCCTCCTTTTTTAGCATAATTAAATTTGCTTTGACCGTAGCAATATTCTCATTCATTTGAGGGATTTGATCATTAAGTTCTCGGATATTTTGTTCCAAAATCAATTTTGGATTTTCCATAGAGCTCACTACGCCCCCAAACAAAGATTTAATGGCACGAATAAAACGTTGAAACATAACTTATTGGATTATTTGATTGATTAATTTGACTGATTTCCTATTACTACAATGTATTTAAAAAAACGGATAAACTCTCTTAAGAATACGCTTTTGGGCCGTTTTTATCTACTATGTGAGAAACTAATGGCTGCGGTTTTGGCTGAGTAAGTCCCCATTCTATGGAAGAAAACGCCCAGCGTTCAAGTTCATCTACATCAAGGTCTTTATTCGTATGAAGGGTCATCAAAGTTTCACCCTTTTGAACATAATCTCCAAGTTTTTTTTCGAGTATAATGCCTGCTAATGGGTCCACATCATGTTCCTTTTGCTGCCTACCTGCACCCAATCTCACACTTAAGGTACCTAGTTGATAGGCATCTAAACGGGTGATATATCCTTGAGTGCTATTCAATATTGGATAACAATGTTTGGCTGTACCCCTTGAATCTGGCCTGTCTATATAGCTCAAATCACCACCCTGTGCTTCTACTATATCCTTGAATTTTTGAAAGGCTTTTCCAGATGACATGGCCTTTTTTGCTTCAACAATCCCCGCCTCAATCGTTGGTACGGTACCCGCTAGGTAAAGCATAGCCCCTGATAGAAGTGTACTTTGATTCTGGGTATCTGAAGGTCCATTTCCCTGTAGAACATCAATAGATTCTAGTACTTCTAACCAATTTCCAATAGCTAACCCAGTGGGAGTCTCCATATTTGAGATAAAAGCAATGGTAGGCTTATTGAAGCTCTCCCCTATATCAACCAGTGTTTGCGCGAGTTCAATAGCGTGAGCTTGGGTTTTCATAAATGCCCCTGAGCCATATTTCACATCCAATACCAACGCATCAATTCCCTCTGCTAATTTTTTACTCATGATACTACCGGCAATCAATGGGATAGATTCGACGGTGGCTGTAACATCACGTAGAGCATACATCTTCTTATCGGCAGGAGCCATTTCATCGTTTTGACCCGCAAGTACTAGGCCATGCTTTTCTACCAATTCGACATACCTTTTCAGTGTGACATCCACCCTAAAACCAGGTATGGATTCGAGTTTATCCAAGGTGCCACCAGTATGCCCTAAGCCTCTTCCTGATACCATCGGAACAGGAACTCCTAAGCTAGCTACAATTGGAGCAAGAATAAGGGATAATTTATCCCCTACACCCCCCGTAGAATGCTTATCCACTTTTATGCCAGGTATATGAGTCAAATCCAATATACTCCCCGAACTCAACATAGCATGAGTAAGTGAAGAGGATTCTTGATCATTGAGACCATTTAAAAAAGCTGCCATCAAAAAAGCACTCATCTGATAATCTGGTACATACCCCTTAGCATATTCATGAACTAAAAATTTTATCTCTATGTCTGACAATATATTATTATCTCTTTTTTTTCTTATCAATTCCGCTATTTGGTAATCCATATAGGCCTATCATTTGGTTTTACTACATTAAAAGTAGCTAAGCTAATGCATTAATTCTAATTTATTGCACAAGGTTCTTTCCCTAGTCTGTTGCTGCAATGAAAATAATGCAAGACTGGTTATATCATCATAGAAGATGTACCTTCGTTTGATATGAAATGAATATTTACTGAATTAAGCTGGTAATTATACCCTAAACTAAGTGCACAACTATGGCCAAAGCTAAGTTCATGACTAAGTCCATGACTAAGTTCATTAGAACCCTTGTTCGAAATCTGGATTCTAACTAAGGTGTAATAGCTGTTAATTACGGTGTATCAACTAAAACCAAACCTAAACTGATAAAAAATTCTAGCCATTACGTGAGAATATTGGCCGATCAACATATTAATTATTTAGATCAACTTATACCTAGCTATGCTGAAATAGTTCACTATGACAGCTCTGAAGGTATACCAATACTAGAAGGATTTGACGCTTGGATACTCAGGACAGTGACTAAGGTGAACCCAAAGACCGTACCTAACCTCCCTGAAAAACTCAAATTTATTGGGTCAGCTTCTGCAGGAACTGATCACATTGACATGGAATACCTGAGCGATAATGGCATCCAATTTGATCATTCTCCAGGCTGTAATGCTAATGCAGTAGCGGAGTACGTACTTACATCGATGTTGACATGGTGCTCATCGACCCGGGAGGAGTTAACCAACCACAAAGTTGGGATTATTGGCATGGGGCACACGGGAGGAGCTCTAGCAAAAAAATTACAAGCAATTGGGGTATCTTATGCTGGTTATGATCCGCCAAAAGCCTTGCGGGAAGAATCATTTAGGAGTTGCCATTTGGATACGCTAAAGGATTGCAACATTCTGAGTTTTCACCTGCCTTATATCGGTCAAGGCAGGTATTCCACCCATCATTTTATGCCTGACATTTTGTCGCTTAGCCCAAAACACAAGCTTATCATCAATGCAGCTAGAGGCGGCATTATAAAAGAAGATTATCTATTAGGACACAATGAATTAATTGAATTATCTAATAAAAAAATTAGATTTATTTTGGACGTTTGGGAAACCGAATCAGTACCTAATAAAGCGCTAGTGAACCAAGCTTTTATCGCCACCCCACACATTGCTGGATACTCTAAACAAGCTAAGATTCAGGCCTCTAAAGAGGTTTTAAGGCGACTTTTGAGTTATTTTGATACAGAATGGACAAATAGCAAATGGCAACACAAACGGGAGGATATTACGAAAACAAAGCTTGGAGAAGCAAGTACGCATGGATTTAATAAAAATATAAACACATTAAGCATTAATGTTTTACACGGTTTACATAATTATGATTATGAGATGAGAAAGTTGATTAACCTACCCGGGCAAGGCGCTGACTTAAACCAGTTCAACAGAAGTATAGCTCGGGGGTTTCAAGCATTAAGAAATACCATAGAACTTCGAAATGAATTCGCGCAAACTACTTTTCCAAAAGGTCTCCCCGATAATTTACGACCTGTATTTGCACCGGATTAACCAGCTAATCTAACTCCGAAGATCTGTATTATAAAGAAAACAAAGAGGACGCTGTTAAGTCGGTTTGCTTCTCTACTTCTTCTTGGCTTAACTCAAAAAGTTCTCCTAGTTTTTTTTGGATAAAGGCTAGGTGAGCAGGCTCATTTCGCTTACCACGCAACGGAGTGGGTGAGAGATAAGGTGAATCTGTTTCTAATATGAGTTTATCGAAAGGTAGCTGCCGAACAACTTCGGCAACCCCTGCATTTTTAAAGGTTACCACCCCTCCTATTCCAAGGTGAAATCCAAGATCTATGGCTCGCATTCCCTCCTCATATGTACCATTAAAACAATGCCAAACTCCTTTGACAGAACCATTTTGATGCTTAGCTATGGTTTGCAATAAATCGTGAGTGCTGTTCCTATTATGTAACACAATTGGCTTATTGACACTTTTAGCAAGTTCGAAATGTACATCAAGACTAAGCATCTGTTCTTTTTTATACTCCTTTGACCAATAATAGTCTAAGCCTGTTTCCCCAATCCCTATATAATGAGATAAGGAGGCATATTCTTGTAGCCAGTTCTCTAATTTTTGAGTCCACCTATGCTCACCCCAAATCATTATTTGCTCATATACATCACAGGGATGTAAACCAATCATTGGGTGCAATTTAATACCCTCACTCCTACTGTTAACTTGTGCGATTGCTTCCATTTGAGCGACAGATTCAGGATTGATAGCGGGCATTAAAACGTGCCTAATACCCAAATCTACAGCCCGATTAATCATCGCTGTTTCATCTTCAGAATAGTCTGGTAAAAATATATGGGCATGGGTATCAATCATAGAGTATATTGTTAAGGTAAACTATGGCTTATATGGTAGAAATAGCTTATTTTTACAATAATTTACAAAAAGTCGAACTTGTAAAAATCACTAATATTACTGCTTTTACGAGGGTATTGCAGTATTTTACAAACTACATCTAAATACCGAAATAAACGGTAATAATCGCGTCAATATAACCAATTAGTCCAATGTCAGTATCTCTTTCCGATTTTGATCTAACCAGCCATGAACGCATCCCCACTCTGTTATTCAATACAGCCATTGAAGGATCGTTGTATGTAGCTAATTCCATAGCTGAACTGATTGAATCAAGAAATAAGGAGTCTAAGCCTACCGTATTAGGACTTGCTACTGGATCTACCCCAACCCAAGTATATGACGAGCTAGTACGAAAGCATAAGAAGGAAGGACTAAGTTTCGAGCGAGTGATCACCTTTAACCTAGACGAATATTTCCCTATGGCTCCCGATGCATATCAGAGTTATGTCCATTTTATGCATGAATATCTCTTTAATCACATCAACGTTAAGCCAGAGAATATTCATATTCCCGATGGAACCCTAAAAAAGGATGAGGTTGCGGCATTCTGTGTAGAATATGAGGCAAAGATTGCGCAAGTAGGCGGTTTAGATGTTCAAATCCTAGGCATAGGTCGAACAGGTCATATCGGCTTTAATGAACCGGGTTCTACCATAGACTCAAAAACCCGACTTATTACACTCGATCGATTAACCATGTTAGATGCTGCTAGTGGATTCTTTGGGATTGAAAATGTACCTAGAAGAGCCATTACCATGGGAGTTGGAACGATTTTGCAAGCAAAAAAAATCTATATAATGGCTTGGGGTGAAGGTAAAGCTAATATAGTTCGAGAAACTATCGAAGGAGCTATTAATACATCTATTCCAGCTACTTTTCTTCAGGAGCATAACCAAACTGAAGTCATATTAGACACAGCAGCCGCTGCGGAATTGACCCGAATTAAAACCCCTTGGTTGGCGGGCCCCATTAAATGGAATAATTTTCTCATCAAAAAGGCGGTCATCTGGTTAAGTCTTAAATTAGCCAAGCCTATTTTAAAGCTGACAGAAGAAGATTATCGTGAATTTGGAATGAACGATATTTTAGTTGAAATAGGTACGGCTTATAACGTGAATATTAGGGTATTTAATCAGATTCAGCACACCATCACTGGTTGGCCTGGTGGTAAACCCAATGCCGATGATACCTATCGACCAGAACGTAAAACCCCATTTCCAAAAAAGGCGTTGATTTTTAGTCCTCACCCCGATGACGATGTAATTTCAATGGGGGGTACTTTTATACGGTTGGTCGATCAAGGACATAAGGTCCATATAGCATATCAGACCTCTGGGAATATCGCTGTGCTTGACGATGACGCCGTACGATTCGCTGACTTTGTTTCCGACTATCATCATGTATTCAAGTTAGATGATTCACTGGTTGATTCTATTTTTAGTGGAATACGGAACTTTCTAGCAGAAAAAAATCAAGCGGAACCCGATTCGAAGGAAATTAAAATTATCAAAGACCTAATTCGACGTGGTGAAGCAAAAGCGGCTTGTAGATATGTAGGTATTCCTGATGAAAACATTCATTTTCTCGACCTACCCTTCTACGAAACGGGTAAAATTCGCAAAAAACCTGTTGGCCCGAATGATGTTGCCATAGTTAAGAAGCTAATTGAAGAAATTAAACCTCACCAAATTTATGCAGCAGGAGATTTGTCTGATCCTCATGGGACTCATAGAGCCTGTTTAGAGGCCATTTTTCAAGCTTTACGCGAATTGAAAGATCAAGAATGGACGAAAGATTACTATGTATGGCTTTATCGAGGCGCATGGCAAGAATGGGATATAGAGGATATAGAAATGGCCGTACCATTAAGCCCTGAAGAAACCGATAAAAAACGCAGAGCCATTTTTAAACATCAATCCCAGAAAGATCGTCCGCTATTTCCAGGAACTGATAAAAGGGAATTTTGGCAACGAGCGGATGACCGTACCCGTTCTACTGCCAAAACCTATGATCAACTTGGATTAGCTGAATACGAAGCAATGGAAGCATTTGTTCGTTGGAAGGAGCTGGATACCGAATAGATTAACGTAGTACATTAAAACAAAAAATACGTTTTTACCTTTTCTTGTATTTGTACGGGTTAATGTCATTAAATGTGGCTAAGATGGTCTTATTAAATTTATGCAAAAAAAACAATCTTTTATTATTTGAAAATCGAATTTTTACAGCATAATTACTAGATATGTACATTGTGCAGTGTGTCGTCTGAGTCTGACCTTGCCATTATTCACTAATTTTTGATTATATTATACTATTGATATTCAATATTAAACATATCGTTTTCGGTCAGGACATAAGATTTTCATTCAATTATCTTTATGCCCTTATTATTTTTTTTATCATTTCCAGTGGTAGTGTCTTAGCATGTCATCACCTGGAACAAACAAGTAATATTCAGCAGACTCATATTAGTGTAAGTAAATTCACAGCTGAATCTTACTCTCAGGTATTTGACTCTAATTCAAAACACTATTCGTTAGATAAAAAAGTACCCTCTTCAAATTCGGGTCATCAGAAGGATGCTGAAAATAATCTAACGCAGAAAACTAGTCATAGAGCATTTAGCAACCTTCATTCACATAAGAAGGCTAATTCTGAACAAACTTCATCTGATCTTGATTGTTGTATTGATAATAATGCGGAGTGTTCAACTACCCGTTTTTGTGAGTGTTCCTATAATGCCGGAAAGGAAGTAACATCACTTCTTATTTCCCCAACAAAAGGTGTTTCAGGACCAATTTTCACTATCACTGCAGCTTTTTCGCATAAATTAAATAATGTCCGTCCAGTTACTTGGGCAACCCCTATCCCACACCCTTCCTACTTTAGTTTATTCGAAAGTTGGCTATTATAGATTATTACAAGTTCCAAAGAGCGATAGAATCATCTCTCTATCGTTCTGAACCCTAGCGTTTAGCAGAATTCTACCCATCCTGCAAAACGTATTTAATGTTCAACTTCTAATACATCACATATGTTCAATCGATATTATCGGTTTGCATTAGAACAACCTCTATTATCCTTAGGAATCTTTTTATTACTGCTATTTTGGGGCATATCGGTGGCACCTTTCAACTGGAATCTGTCGTTTGAATCTGACAGCATACCTGTAGATGCTATACCCGATTTGGGTGAAAATCAACAGATTGTGTACACCGAGTGGCAAGGACAATCACCCGAGGATATTGAAGACCAGATAACCTACCCCCTTAGCAATTATTTCTTAACACTGCCAGGTGTTAAGGACGTTAGGGGTTTATCTATAACTGGTCGTTCTACTCTCTATATAATCTTTGACGAGGATGTAGACTTTTACTGGAGTAGAAGCCGAATAATTGAAAAAATAAACTCATTGCCATCAGGCTTTTTACCCGAAAACGCAAAACCCGCCCTTGGACCAGACGCAACCAGCCTGGGCCAAATATTTTGGTACTATTTAGAAGGATTAGATGACTCAGGAGAAGAAGTGGGTGGCTGGGATCTGGATGAACGTCGAACACTCCAAGATTACTACATAAAACCAAGCCTATCCTCTGTTCCGGGGGTTTCTGAGGTTGCTTCCATTGGAGGATTTGTTGCAGAATTTCAGGTTGATGTTCATCCCACCCTTTTGGAACAATATCAACTAAGTACAAAAGATGTTTTAAATGCACTCAACAAAGCCCAGGCAGAAGGTGGATTACGAACGCTTGAATACAATCAAGTTGAATATTTACTTCGTGGGAATGGCAGCATCATGGATTTAAACGATTTAGAGTGGATCCCCGTAAGAGTAGTTGAAGAAACGCCTCTATACTTAAAAGATATTGCCAATATAACTTATGGACCAGCCGAAAGACGTGGTGTTTTAGATGTTTCAGGAAAAGAAAGTGTAGGCGGGGTAGTTGTTGCTCAATATGGAGCTAATCCTAAAAAAGTAATAGAAGCCATAAAACAAAAAATCGACGAATTATCACCCTCTTTACCCAAAAGAGTTTTAGTTACGGGTGAAGCATCTCAATTGAAAATTATTCCTTTTTATGACCGTTTAGATCTAATTGAGGATACAATTCTAACTCTTGAATCTGCTTTATGGCTTCAAATTTTGATCACTATCGCCATAGTATTACTCATTTTACGCCGCCTACGTATTGCTTTACTTATTTCATTAATGCTGCCGGTATCCGTTTTATTAACCTTTATTGCTATGAAGTTAGGAGGGATTGATGCAAATATCGTGGCTTTGTCAGGAATTGCTATTGCCATAGGAACGGTAGTTGATATGGGAGTTATCCTAACCGATACCATTATCCAGCGAATTGACCAAGAAGATAATGATGCACAAGAAAGCCCTGAGCATTCGAGCGGTTTACACTTTTTAGAGAAACGTCTCCAGCTTGTAATTTCAGCTACAAAAGAAGTTGCTGGCGCCATTATAACGGCTATAACAACTACCATAGTAAGCTTTCTTCCTGTATTCTTGATGATTAATGCAGAAGGTAAGTTATTTCAGCCATTGGCATATACCAAAACTTTCGTACTAGCTGCTTCTATTTTGGTTGCATTATTTCTTTTGCCTGTTTTAGCCTATCTCTTATTTGGACAACTAGAATCACAATTTAACGCCCAAAAAAACAACATCAATAGTTTTTTTTACAGATATATCGTTAATCCAATACAACAAATCACTACCGATCGCAGGCTAACTAAACTCATAAATGAGCTTAATTACAAGCACTTTCATGATACCTCCTTAATACTCATAATCCTCCTAGTACTTGGATATTTAACTCGTTCATGGCTACCGCTTGGACCTGAAGTATCTGTACTACTTCAATGGATATTTATAAGTGGGTTATTACTAGTACTAATAGGTAGTGTTCTTAAGATCATCACCTATTATCCCACTTGGTTAGCTTGGTCGTTTTCTAACAAAAAAACCTTTATGTGTCTTCCTATCGGACTTCTACTTTTTGGCCTTTTTATTTGGTTGGGTTTTGCTAAAATAAGTGTTATTCCTACCTCCCTAGCCCAGGCAATTGGGATTGATATAAGTAAAACAGATTGGTGGTCAACACTTGACCAGGAGTATCCTGGTTTAGCTACTGAGTTTATGCCAAGTTTAGACGAAGGGGTATTTTTGTTTATGCCAACCACTACACCTAGTGCAGGAGTCGAACAAAACGTAGCATTACTTCAATTTTTAGATCGAGCAGTTGCAGACATCCCAGAGGTCGAAAAAGTTGTAGGGAAATTAGGGCGAGTCGAATCAGCTCTCGACCCCGCACCAATTAGTATGTTCGAAAACATCATCACCTACAAATCAGAATATAGCTATGATATTTCAGGGAATAGAACTCGCCAATGGCGCGAACATATAAAATCACCAGATGATATTTGGAATGAAATTGTCAGGCAGACCCAACATCCAGCACTTACCTCAGCGCCAATGCTACAACCTATTGAAACAAGACTTTTAATGCTCCAAACGGGCTTACGAGCTCCGGTTGGAATACGAATTCAAGGTGAAGATATAGCTGAGATTCAAGAAGTTGGCAGACAGCTCGAGAAAGTATTGACAAACCTTAGTTATGTGAATTCTGCCACAGTATTTGCCGAGCGTAATGCCAGTAAACCATATATCGATATTGAATGGAATCGTGAAAAATTAGCCCGTTATGAGATGAGTGTTTCCGAAGCGCAATCATGGGCTCAAATTGCCCTGGCTGGTAAAGAAACGGGGACTGTAATTTTGGGAAGAGAACGATTTAATATTCGTTTAAGATTCGCTAAAGATGTACGCCAAAGTCCAGAGAGTATCAAAAATCTTCGCTTAGACACCCCTCAGGGTGCAAGAGTACCATTACACGAGTTAGCGAAGGTTGAATTCCGGTTGGGACCACAGGCTATAAAAAGTGAACAATCGTTTAAAGTTTCCTACGTGTCATTTGATGTGATCAAGGGAGTTGAGTATGTTGACGCCATTTCTAAAATTGATGATGAAATAAATCAACAGATTGCACTAGGGACCATTACAATGCCTGATGGCATTCAATTAAGTTTTAAAGGTAACTTCGAAAACCAACTTCGAGCTGAAAAACGACTCAAAGTACTCGTCCCTCTAACGCTCGTCTTCATCTTTCTTATTCTATACATCCAATTTAAGTCAGCTGCTATAAGCTTGATGATTTTTAGTGGAGTATTCGTAGCTTGGGCGGGTGGCTTTATTTTATTGGGATTCTTCGCTAGTGATTTTTTCAGTAGTGTTTCCTTTTTTGGATTTAATAGCCTGCAGGAACTTTTTGGTATTGAGGCCGTTGCATTAAGTATTGCCGTTTGGGTTGGCTTTTTAGCATTATTTGGAATTGCTACTGATGGTGGGGTTGTTATGGCCACCTATTTACAACAACGATTTAAAGAGTTCCACCAAGAAAACAAAAATGATTGGGAGCAAATAGCTAATAAGCCTGAGCTAGTAGCAACTCATATCCAAAATCTTAGAAATGTAGGGGTTGAAGCAGCTAATAAACGAATTAGACCAACCATGTTGACCACCGCAACCACTATTTTTGCTTTACTACCTTTATTTAGTTCAATGGGCAAAGGATCGGAAATTATGGTTCCAATGGCTATTCCTACATTAGGGGGTATGTTTGTCCAAATAATCACGCTTTTTGTAGTACCGCTCTTATTTATTTGGAGAGAAGAACGAAGGGTTACTAGTTTATTTAAGGACTATGCTCCCGCACAAAAAACTTCACAAAGGAAAACCCCGCCCCCTGCCCTATTCATAGTGTGTATGCTTGGCTTAGTTGGAGTTGGAATTACACCTGAATCTAGCCTCCAAGCGCAGAATACCTTGAATACGTATAAACGAGAAGCTCTTAGTAGTCATCCTAATTTGTTGTCAAAATGGAATGAAATTGCCTCATCAGAATTTCAAGCTCGTTCTATTGGGATCATGGATCCTACTGTCTCTATCGGAGTGTTTGCTGCTCCTATAGAAACAGCTTTGGGTGCCCAGACGGCCCGAATATCAATCAACCAGAGTATACCTCTTCCTAATTCACTGAAGCTCCAACGATTGACTTTTGAAGCACTGATTGAGGCGAGGGAATTCGGGTATCTTGAGGAGGTTGAACGTCATTTTCTCGAAATGGATAAAGAATGGGCTTCTATCTATACGGAAACAATGAGAATTAAGTTTTTAGACCTACAATTAGATGTCTTAAATGAGTTAACTCAACTACTCACCACCTTCAATAGTGAAGGCTATTCAACCAACAGAAAGATTTTAGAGATTGAACTTCAAGAGAAAACACTCGATCAGCAGCGAGAAGAGGCTTTTTTGGTTAGATCTCAACATGTATGGAATTTTAATAGGCTCCGAAATGCGCCAATTACTGATTCGCTGATCTATCCAGACAGACTGGAAACTACTGTTGATTTGGGTGATGTAGTTGATGGCTTTGAATCCCAAGCCGAATGGACCTATTCAACGAACCATAATGGGACTTCAATGGACGATGTTTCCAGTGCAATTCATCAGCTAAATAGCCCCGGGATACAGAGATTACAAGCTATAGTAGAATCAAAAAAAATGGAATTATACTTAACTGAATTGAGTCGCTACCCAAGCCTTGGAGTCGGGCTAGACTACATAAGTATTGCAGAAAAGCCTGACCAAGTTGGCATTCAGAATAATGGTAAAGATGCTGTTCTTGCAAAAGTTTCATTTAGTCTTCCAATAGCCCAAAAAAGAAAAAGAGCAGCTATTCAATCGAAAGCATCTGAATTATCCGTTAGCGATTACCGCTTACATGCGCACCTAATTGAAGTAAAGACGGCACTTGAACAATGGAATACTAGCCTCGAGATTAATGAAATACAACAAACCAAAATAGCTGATCAAATAGCAATTATCGACGAATTACTTTCTTTGGAGCAACAAGCTATTGAGGCAGAACAAGGAGACTTAAGTAGATATTTTGAGTATTTGAATAGAAAACTACGCCTCAAAACAGAATTACTCCAACATCAGGAGAATGAATTTTTAACCAAAATGATGGGTAAAAGTGTATTGAGTCCGCTATCAATAGAATTTATTAAATAACATAATCTCAACTTTACACTAATGAAGAAACAAAAATACCTAAACTATATACTCTTTTTTGTCTTGCTTATTTTTCAAGCTTGTGGTGAAGCTGACGCACCCTTGCCAAATAATACAAAGGAAAATTACGATGCTAAACTCCATGATCATTCAGAATTAACTGAGACCTATTATTGCAGTATGCACCCAGAGGTTCGGCAGACAGAACCTGGAAATTGCCCTATTTGTGGAATGGATTTAATTCTAGATCAAAATACTGCCACTGATAGTGCACAAACAGCTCTAGGACATACTAATTCGTTATACCTAAGCCGTTCTGTGAATGAAAATCTAGGCCTACAAACAGTTCAAGTTGAATCAGGTTTAGTCAATCTCGAGATACAATTGACTGGAAAAATAGAACTAGATCCAACAAAATCGGTACGAATGTCGACCTATATTGCAGGAAGGATTGATCAACTTCTTGTCAATTTTGAAGGGGCATATGTTGAAAAGGGGCAGGTTGTAGCTACACTATACTCTCCACAAATGATTACCGCCCAGCAGGAATTTCTCACACTTATTGAAAATAATCCCTCAAGGGTCAATTTGATTGAGTCTGCACAAACTAAACTAGAACGTTTAGGTTTTAGTGAAGAGGATATTTCTAAGATAAAAAAAACAAAAAGGCCTACGATAAACATAGAACTCAGGGCACCAGCTAGTGGCTATGTGCACGGCCTTAACGTCCTACCAGAGCAATATATAAATCAGGGTGATGCGTTATTTTCAATCAATGATCATCGTAAGGTATGGCTTGTGTTAGATGCCTACGAACATCAGCTGCCCTACCTCCAGACCGGACAAGAAATTCAATGGAAATTATTTCATAAAATACGTGCCAATAGTAACGGAGCACCTATGAGAGGTTTGATCGAATATATCGATCCTCAACTTGATCCAGAGCTATTCACTGCTAAAGTGAGAATTACATTGGAAAATAAAGATATGAAACTACGCCCCAACCAATTGTTATCGGGTAATTTAATAGTACCATATAACTCGTCCGAGGAAATGTATATTCCAAAATCTGCTGTTTTATGGACGGGTGAACGTAGCTTTGTGTATTTAGTAGTAGAAAGAGATGCTGGATCTTTTTATGAGTTGCGACCTATTTATTTAGGCCCTGAAATAGGGGAAATAGTGGTGGTTCATTCTGGTTTAAATAAAGGAGATTTGATAGTGAGTGCGGGCACCTTTGTTATCGACGCTGCTTCCCAATTAAAAGGCTTAGACAACATGGCTCAACAAAGCCATTCCGATGCATCATCGGAAATCAATATCCCTGCAGAAATGGGGATGTCAACTCATACCAGCACGAACCGTAGTACCTCCTACATTAAGATACCGCAGAGTGCTGAAATAGATTCTTCCTTAGCCCTTTATCTCGAAATTAAAGACGGACTCATTGAAGGTGACTTTAATACTATTACAGGGAAAATGAACAATCTATCAACTATGATAAAAAGCTGGGTACCAGAATTAACAGAAGGCAGTTCAACTTTAGAGCTTCTATCCCAAACAGCTCAAACTCTTGCTGGTTCGACCGATGTTACAACTTCTCGGACTTCTTTTGTTGCATTTTCACATCTTTACATTGATTTTATGAAAGGGCTTGATCGTGATGATGTACTATTTGTCCAATTTTGTCCAATGGCAAATGAAGGTAAAGGTGCTTATTGGTTAAGCCTAGAACAAGAAATTAAAAATCCTTACTATGGAGTGATGATGCTTCGTTGTGGAGAGACCATTGAACGAATATAAATTTTTACTTAGCCATAATTGGAGATTCTCCCTATGAAACAGTTCAAACGCTACAGCCAAGTCGCCCTTTTAAATATATTTCTAATGAGCTTTTTGGGGTGTTCTAATATTTCTATAGAACAAGTATCTATTGACAACCCCAGTTCCCTAAACAGTACCTTTCCGCGTCTATTTACAGATAATACTGGTACCGTTCACATGAGTTGGATCCACAAGATAGGTGAGGTAGCCGAGCTACGTATAGCTACCTTAACACCGCCGAGTAATGCAGATTATACCAACGGCCTTGAGTGGTCCACTTATACTTCAGTAGCAAAATCGGATGATTGGTTTGTCAACTGGGCCGATTTTCCTTCCATAATTGGACTAAACGGCGCTCCTATGGCTGCTCACTGGTTAGATAAAGTGCCTGGATCACCCTATTCCTATCACGTAACCATTCAACCCATACATGATAAATTTACGACCCAAATAACTGATCAGGCCAACGGAGTAAATGGTCAGGTAGAATTTGAATATGCAGCTTTTGTACCCCATACCGATAATACGAACACAGAACATGGATTTGTAAGTATGCAACCTATGGATAGCTCTACATTTTATGCGATCTGGTTAGACGGCCGAAATACTGGTGGTATGGATCATGACGAACATTCAATGGATTCCGATCTTTTAGATTCAAAATTAGCCACTGCTATGACTCTTAGAGGCGCATTACTAAGCAGGGATGGTGAAATTATTGAATCGCATCTAATCGACAATGCCGTTTGTGACTGTTGCAATACATCCTTAGTAAAAACAGACCGTGGCTTAATAGCCGCCTACCGAAATAGGAGCAGTGACGAAATACGAGATCTCTACGTTTCTAGATATGAAAATGGTGTTTGGGATACTCCTAATACGGTGCATAATGACGGTTGGCAAATCGCAGCCTGCCCAGTCAATGGCCCCCAACTTGCTTTCCATTCCGGGGCTACAGCTGCTTTATGGTTTACTGCATCAGATAATATTCCTCGTGTTAAACTGGCATTCTCCGATGATTACGGAAAAAACTTCAATGATGCTATTATATTATCGGAAAACCAACCTTTAGGCCGTGTGGACATTGTGATGCATAATGAACAGTCGGCTTGGGTTAGCTACGTTGAAAGGTACGAAGATGGAGCTAAATTGCACATTAAGCAGGTAATGCTAAACGGATCTATCGCACAAGCCATAATTTTAGATGATATGGAAGCTTCCAGAAGCAGTGGATTCCCTCAACTTACCTCCTTTGGCGATGGGTTGCTCGTAGCTTGGACCGAAATAGGCGAACGAGCGTCGACTATACGAACTTCCCACATCAAAGGTCTTTAGAAGAACCCTCACTCTGTAAACCCTCACTGGTTGATGCAGCTGGAAGCATCTTTTTAGGTTCCTCAAGTTGAGCAATATTTTGTAGTTTACGTTCTAATACATTAGTGCGTGTACTTCGTAAGGTTTGTAGCGATTTATGGGCTTTAACAAAATCACTATCAACTTTTTCAAGATGTGAGGCAAACTTACCAAATTCCGTCTTAACCGATTCTAAAATTTTCCACACCTCACTACTTCGTTTTTGAACTTGAAGCGTACGGAAGCCCATGTGCAAACTATTGAGTAAAGCCGAAAGAGTCGTTGGCCCAGTTATAGTAATTCTATACTTACGCTGTAGGGATTCAAATAGACCTGGATGTCGTAATACTTCCGCATATAAGCTTTCAATGGGCAAAAATAAAATCGCAAAATCAGTCGTGAAAGGCGGATTTACATATTTCTCAGAAATATCCTTAGCAAATCCTTCTATTGTCTTAAGCAATATTTTCTGAGCCCGCTCTATTTCTTTAGGATTCCCATTCTCATACGAATTAAGAAGCACCTCATAACTCTGAATAGGAAATTTTGAGTCTATGGGCATCCAAACGGGTTCATCTGAATTCTTCCCAGGTAATTTAACCGCAAACTCTACATGCCCCTGCCTATCTTTTTTGGTTGCCACATTCTTAGCATACTGATCAGGTGTAAGCAGCTGTTCAAGTATATTTTCCAACTGGTACTCCCCTAAAACACCTCTGGTTTTTACATTATCTAAGACTTTCTTTAAATCCCCTACTCCAGTGGCAAGTTGCTGCATCTCACCTAGACCTTTATGAACTAATTCTAGGCGCTCAGATACCAACTTGAACGATTCACCTAAACGTTTTTGCAGGGTTTCCTCTAATTTTTCATCCACTGTTTTTCGCATTTCCTCAAGTCGCTTCGAATTGTCCTCACGTATTTCTTTGAGCTGATCTTCCACAGTCTTTTTTACCTCTTTAATTCTTTTTTCTGCATCTTCGTTGAGTTTTTCTTGCTTAACAATCACTTCAGCAAGTTTGTCTCGGAGTAAATTACTTTGGTCACTTACCGTTTGTTTTTGAGTCGCCTCAAACTTATCTAGTTTTGCCTCTAGCTCGGAACGTTGAACTTGTGCGGCTTGGGCATTCTCGGTTCGTATCCTAGAAAATTCATCCCTCAATGTTTTTTCATACGATTGTAATTTCTCCAGCATGGGTTTATGAAACAGGTCAGAATCCAAGGCAGAATTCTCCTTATACAATCTCCAAATGAATAAGAAGCTGAGCAGTTGTAGAAGTAATAGTGGTATAAGTAGATAGATACTTGAATCCATAGAAAGTGGTTAGATGGTTGACTTAATCAGAGTTACTAATTAACGTAGTCCGATTATTGTACTTAGATTGATGTTGTTAGATAATGTACACAGAGACTATGCCAATTTCTGTCACTCTTGTGATAAGTATTTTATTTTGTACTTTCATCTAATCATATTTATATCAAGTAAATTTATATGAATTGCCTAAAAATATTACCGAAATGTTCAATCCAGACACCAATTTAAAAAAAGAACTTTGGTTTCTAGCACGCTTATTTGTGCTGAGTTTTGTTGGAACCACCATTTTATTCTGGGTAGCTGAGCAGGGTAAAAATGAAATTGATAACTTTACGGATGTAATTTGGTGGTGGGTTGTCACATCTACCACCGTTGGCTATGGTGATATTACTCCTAGTACCGATTTGGGGCGAGTCGCCGGTGTTATCGCCATTGTTATAGGGATTTTCGGATACACTCATACCATTTCACTCATTCTTGAGTGGGTCAAAAAACGATTCTCCCAAGAAGAAAATGGCTTATTACCCTACAAAGGAAAAAATCACATTGTCATTTGTGAGTACACCGCCTATGCAGATGAATTAATCCATGCCTTTAGGGAATATGAAAAAACTAAAGATATAGATCGAGTAGTAATTGGTTCCCTTATAGAAACTCGACCTTACCCGGATTGTCACTTTATAAGAGGAGTACCCGTAAGCCCTGATGTACAAATAAAAGCTAACATTAAAGCAGCCTCTGCCATTTTTGTTTTTGAAAATATCCGTTTTACCGATCCCGATGTAAAAACATTACATGTGGTTAGCCGTATCATGCGAAAAAATTCACATGCACCTATCTATGTTGAATTAATCAATCCTGAACATCTTTTAATAAAACATTTACCTAGAACCATCATACCTATGAAAAGTCAAGATATACTTCATGCAATACTAGTAAATGAAGGTTTTGATATTCAGAGGTATTGGAAAGAAAAATAACGTACTTTGCTTGTCCTGTAAGCTGATTTAGTATTATTTTATAAGACTAAAGCAGATAATACCTACATGTCTACCCCTTTGCTTACGTAGATATAACACTCACTAACCAATAAATAACGTTCTATTATGGCAAAAAATCATTCGTTTTATATAGCTGCAATTACCCTAGTCGCCACTCTGGGTGGTTTACTCTTTGGATTTGATAGTGGGGTCATAAATGGAACGGTCGATGGGCTTCAGGAAAGTTTTAATTCTAGCAGCGCAGGTACGGGCTTTAACGTAGCCTCAATGCTGTTAGGTTGTGCCATTGGCGCCTTTTTTGCTGGAAGAATGGCCGATCGGTTTGGACGGCGATCCATATTAATCGTTGCCGCCGCATTTTTCATTATCTCAGCCTTTGGTAGTGGTATTGCACAAGGCTCGTCTGAATTTGTTATTTATCGAATTATTGGTGGACTGGCAGTGGGTGCGGCTTCAGTACTCTCACCGGCATACATTAGTGAAATTGCTCCGGCTCATCTCAGGGGTAGATTATCTTCTATCCAACAAGTAGCCATTATTATAGGTCTATTTTTAGCATTCGTGAGTAACTATTTTCTTGCCGAAATTGCAGGCTCCACCCAAGCTGAGTTCTGGTTGGGGTATTCCACTTGGAGGTGGATGTTTTGGGTTGAGTTGGTACCCGCTTTTCTATTTTTCTTTTTACTCTTTTTCATCCCCGAAAGTCCACGGTATTTTGTACTTGTTGGCAAGATAGATGAGGCTAAAGCCGTACTACAAAAACTATTCTCCGATGAAGAAATCGAGGCGAAACTTGCAAAAATCCAAGAATCTTTACAAGATCAAAAAGCACCTTCTCTATCCGATTTAATTCTCCAAAGTACTAAAAAAGTTCATCCAATAGTATGGGTAGCCTTGGGCTTAGCAACCTTCCAACAACTCGTAGGAATCAATGTAGTCTTTTATTATGGTGCTGTTCTTTGGCAATCGGTTGGGTTTTCTGAAGGTGATGCCCTAATGATTAATGTTATATCTGGGGCAGTAAGTATTGGTGCTGTTGCAATATCTATTGCATTAGTAGACAAAATTGGGCGTAAACCTCTACTGTTTTGGGGATCTGTTGGGATGGTAATAACCCTTACAATTATGAGTGTTGCATTTTCAAATGCATTCACCAATGCTGAAGGCCAAATAAGCTTGCCTGATCCATACGGGACCGTAGCATTAATAGCCGCTAACTTATACGTAGCTTTATTCAATGGCTCTTGGGGCCCTGTTATGTGGGTAATGTTGGGTGAAATGTTCCCTAATCAAATGCGAGGTTCCGGACTTTCTATTGCTGGACTTGCTCAATGGCTTGCAAACTTTGGTATTACCATAAGTTTCCCAATTCTTCTTACTGGAATAGGACTAACTGGCGCGTATGGCATCTATGCTTTCTTTGCTGTTGTATCGGTAGTATTTATTGCTAAAATGGTTCAAGAAACCAAAGGGTTAGAATTGGAGGACATGGACGCACTCTGGAATAAATAATAATCCATTCCTTACATAGACAACCGCAGCAATTGAGAATTACTAATGAACTAGTTCGAAAATTTCTTCGATAGCTACCCCAAAAAGTTTACTTAAACGGAATGCTGTTTCTAGGCTTGGATTGAATTTTCCAGTTTCAATGGCATTGATCGCCTGCCTAGAGACCCCAACTGCCTGCGCTATGCCAGGCCATACGAATAAAGAATGGTCCGTAATGACCATAATCTTTAGGCCACCAATCTTTTGAATCCTTCATTACATCAAAAATATCCTGTTTTACCTTCTCATAGGGTAGGGACTCAAAAAGCTTCGGCATAGTCAAATCCATCAGCCATAGGATTTGAGAGGTTTGAATGTTGTCGTAATATGTGTAAACTTAGCCGATTGGGCTACCAATCTCTGTTAGATGGGCCTTTACCCACGGCTTTATGCATCGCGGGACCGGTTGATGCAATTCCAACCGAGTAAAGGCCAGTTACCGGGCATTTCGCCTCTACATTAACCTTATAACTAACATCTCCTGAGGATGAAGTAGATTGCTCTTTATTCATAAAAGCTGCTTTAAATTTTCTTTGTAATTCCTTGTTTATATAGTCATTTAATAATGTCTTAAAATACAAAATGATTCACTTCCGTATATTCAAAGTCTTAAAACATCTTCAACTATCATCAACAAGCCATTAGCCATTGGCGACCTAGATTTAAACAGCCTAGGGTCCTTGATTACATCGACCAACAAGAACTTTAAACCTTTTTCAATAAATATCGTGCTCCCAAAATTGACTAGCTACATTCTAACCTGCAGTTCAAGAATTGACGATTTACCAACGGATCGCAAAAACCTTCTGCTTCCACTTTCAAAAGAGATTGCAGCAGAAATAGCCGCGAAAAAAACACCTCAATTGAATTTTATTTGTACGCATAATTCTCGCCGTAGCCACCTAGTCCATATATGGGCAACCGTAATAGCAAATCATCTAAAGCTGCCCTTATTAGAGTGTTACTCTGGCGGAACACAAGCCACTGCAATGCACCCTAATACCATTACAGCTCTAACTCGAGCGGGATTTCAAGTCAATATCGAGTCCAATAGTGCCGAATACAATCCGGTTTATTTAGTCCGGTATTCAACCGAACACCCACCCGAGCGATGCTTTTCAAAGGTGTATAATCAGACACCAAATCCTAAGGATAACTATATAGCTATTATGACCTGCTCTGAAGCGGATGATGCATGCCCTGTTGTAGTAGGCGCTAGTAAACGACATACCATTACCTATGAAGATCCTAAGATATCGGACGGAACCCCCCTTGAATCTACTACCTATGACCAGCGAAGTGAACAGATAGCCACTGAAATGCTGTACTTAATGTGCGAAGTAAAAGAGCAAGTAGTATAGCAAGACTTCTACATTATAGAGCAAAATCAGCTATTCCTACTGCTACGGTAGCTCCTACTACTGCTCTAATTCTTTTAGCATCTGTTCAATGGCCGCTTCTAATTGTTCATCGCGTCCGGAACTCATTACAGCTGGTTCATTTTGAACGAATAGATCCGGCATGGTTTGGTTATTTTCTAACCATTCACCTGCTTTGTTTTTTGCACTCACCGGTACTACACCCCAAACGCTTCCGTTGGGCAGCCCTTCCCAGCCAGCAAAACTACAGGTACCTGGCACAGGAGTACCAACCATAGTTCCTAAGTTCAAATCCGAAAAGGCGCTCGCATAGCAGTGACCATCACTATACATATCTTCATTAAATAAACCGATAATGGGCTTGGTCCAACGCGAAGTCGGCTCCCCTCCCACGACCATTTGCTCGGTGGCATAGGTCAAAAACCGAGTACCCGTAAAGAACATTTGCAAGTCGGCTACTAAGTCGCCACCTCCATTGTTTCTAGCATCTACAACGATGGCCTCTTTATCATAATGCTTTCCAAGCATACGATCTATGACATCTCGAAATTGACGATCTCCCATACCCGAAATATGAACGTAACCTAGGCGTCCATTACTACGATCAAGTACTTCTTGTTCATTAATCTCCACAAATCGGTTGTATAAAAGGCCATTAAACGCTCCCTGAGTGATGGGCAGTACAGTAAATTCTCGCTCATTTTTACCCGAATCATTAGTTACGGTTAATAAAACCATTTTTCCAGCCTTGTGATTCAAGTACAAAGCCCAGTCTTTATCGGCCGTTACCGGTTCTCCGTCAATTTTTTGGATAATATCTCCTACTTCAATCTCTAAGCTAGCCTTATCCAATGGCCCTCCTTGCACAAGCTCACTTATCTTGATGCCATCACCCTGATGCGTATAGTCCATAAAAATACCTAAGGATGCAGTTTCATCTCCCCCAGAAACTCCTCGGTAACGCCCGCCTGCATGCGATACATTTAGCTCCCCAACGAGTTCACTTATTAATTCAGCAAACTCATAATCATGGCCTAGGTCATCTACTTTCGTACGGTACTCCTGAACCATCATGGGCCAATCAACACCGTGAAAAGTAGGTTCATAAAATATTTTAGAGGTTCTGAGGGCGATGTGATCAAACATTGCCAAGCGTTCCTGATGGGCATCTATAGAGGTTTCAGAGGCAATAGATACCGTTGTTTTTGTGCCTTTTTCTGGATCCAACTTTGTTATGCGACCACCGCTAAGCAAAAATAATTGTTCCTGCTCTGTGTCCCACATTAGCTCACCAGAAGATCCATCCAGCGATATAGCTACTTTAGTTTCTCTGCTTCTTAATTTGGTACTCCACAAATCGTAGCCTCCGTCGAAGCGGGTTAAATAATATAAGGTGCTGCCATCCTTACTCAGTACGGCATCGCTCATTCGAGAGGAGTGAATGGTTAATTTAGCAACTCTGTCAACGAGATTATCCCAGTCAAATTGCAGCTCCTCTACCTCTTTGTCTTTGCGCTGTTGAATAACTTGCGCCTCGCCTTTAACCACATTTTTAGCCTTGCTATTTCTCCTTTCTAAGATTTTCTTCGCCTCTTTTTCAACGCTACTCTCCTCATCAATTTCTTGCTCAGACTGTGCTTCTTCAATGGCCTTCTTGAGCTTATATTGCTCCTCACTTAAATTAAATTCATCCCACCCTTTTTGGGTAAAAAACATAGAATAGACATCATATTCTGTACTGCCACTAGTAGCATAACTTTTAAGACCGTTTCGGTTGCTCATCCAGATCATCTGCTTACCATTTTGTACCCACTTCGGCATACGATCGTAGTACCCACTATTTACTAACGCTTTAGGATCTTGCTTAGCAGAAGCGTCTAACAGATAGACATCCGCATTATTAAGAAGTTGGTCAAACTCCACTAACAACCATTTACTATCTGGGCTCCAAGAAAAATATTTATCCCCATCGCGCATATGAAAAAGTTGAGTTTCGTCCAATAACACTACCTCATCCCCACTGTCTATATTCCGCACTTTAATGGTTCTTCGATCTTCCACAAAAGCAATTTGTGATCCATCGGGAGAAAACTGAGGCAGATAATTATCTTTTTCGTTGCTAATTAATGCCTCTTCCTGCAACAAAGTAGCCGCGTAAAAAAATGGTTCCTCCGCACGCACCACCTTAGTCTGAAAAATACTCCATTTTCCGTTTCGTTCAGACGCATAGACCACCGATTTCCCATCCGGACTAAATTCAACAAACCGTTCATTTTCTGAAGTTGAGGTCAATCTCTTGGTCAATGAACCATCCAATGAGGTCACAAATACCTCCCCGCGAGCAATGAATGCCATTTCCTTGCCATTAGGACTAATTGCCATTTCCGATACCCCACCATTGATCATAATTCGCTCTTGCCCACTGGTCACCTGCTGGGTTCGTATAGTGACTGGCACCATAGAGGGCTGTTGACCCAATTGCATGGTAAAAAGCTCACCGTGATACCCAAACACCAATATCTCATCTCCATTGGCAGTGGTGGCTGCACTTAAAAAGCGGACTGGATGTGTTTCAAAGTAGGTAAGTTGTTCTACCTGCCTACTCGCAAGATTCTGTTTATGAACATTAAACGTTCCAGAACGCTCACTCAAAAAATAAAATGCTGTGCCATCCCCATTCCAAACTGGGTTCCTATCTTCACCAATAAAGTCCGTTAATTTTGTATGACTGGATTCAGATCGGTTATATTGCCAAATATCGTGAGTAACGGCCGATTGGTGATGTTTTCTCCATGCATCTTCTCTGCCTGGCATATCTTCATATAAAAAACCCCTATTATCCCGTTCACTCAGCGCCTTCACGGGTAAACTGAAAACCTGTGAAATACCTCCCCCTTGAACCGGTACCGAATATAATTCAGTGTGGCTAGAGGTGGGATATTCCCTATTAACCAAATTATCCAAGCGATGAGCGTCAAAATAAATCATTTGGCCATCCGCTGAAAAACTAAGAGGTATTTCATTATTCGAATGATAACTCAACCGAGTTGCCTCCCCTCCTTTGGCATCCATCACATACACATCAAAATTACCATGACGCTCAGAGGCAAAAGCGATACTTTGACCGTCTGGACTCCATACAGGTTGTGCATCCATTTCAAGTTGAAAGGTAAGGCGTTCAGCCTGACCACCTTCGAGTAACACGGTATATATATCTCCTTGGTAGACAAATGCAATGGTTCTACCATCTGGTGAAACACTAGGGTAACGCATCCATTCTGGGGAAACTTGTGCAAGGAGACTTAAAGAGGTGATACTAAAGAGTAAAGAGAATAATGTAGTTTTCATGATTCCGTAAAAGTTGATGAAAATTGACTATCAGAAGCCTGAGGTTATGCATAGAACATAATCAAATACAAGACACATAACGAGCTCAAAATTATAAGCCTTGAAAATGTAGTCTCGGTCTAATCGTGATAGGAGAATAGCATGATTTTTATTAGCTTTTTTATTCAAAGTACTTTTTCGTAAAATCACTTTGTTTTTGATCAAAATAATCCTTTCACTTAATTGAACTAAGGATTTCATGACACCTAATTCCTCCGAAAAGAACAGTGCCATTCGCATTTCTTGGGGTAGCAGACAAGAAATTTTAGTGGTTACTGGCATAGCCATACTGACTGGATTTCTCTTAAAAATACCCTCTATTTTTGGCCTAGACGAAGACGATTATTTTGCTCGGAACATTAGTTTCATAGGTATTCCAGCCTTACTAGGTTATTCCCTTTACACATCCAAACGATCCCTAGAGCAATATTGGCCTATTTTAGTTATTGCGATAGGCTTGGTTTGCTACCTAAATCTTATTCCAATTGACCTAGAAAATCCAGTCTTCGTACCTGTTTACCTACATGCCCCTGTAGTACTATGGTTTCTTTTCGGGAAGGCTTATCTAGATAGTGAATGGAAGTCCCCTGAAAATCGGATAGATTTCATTCGTTTTAATGGGGAGGTCGCTATTATGGGCGGACTTCTTCTAATAAGTGGTTTATTATTTTCAGGATTAACTATTACTCTTTTTGAACTCATTGATATGAGAATTGAAAATGTATACTTCGATTTTGGCATTTGGGGCATTGGTGTTATACCAGTTCTAAGCCTCTACTTAGTCCATAACAACAAGCACTTGGTTCAGAATATATCCCCGGTAATTGCTAAGCTTTTTACCCTTCCTGCCTTTGTCTTACTACTGATTTTTTCCATCATGCTTTCTCAAAGTCAAAAAATTATATTTGATGATCGCGAATTCTTGTTGGTCTTTAACCTCATTTTATTAATGGTAATGGCGCTTATCCTATTTTCCTTTAAAAACGATCAAAACAGTACATTTCAACATTATTTACTATTTGGTCTTACTACGCTAACCATTATTGATAATATCGTTGCCCTATTTGCTATTGGCTATCGTTTGTTCGAATTCGGTTTAAGTCCTAACCGTCTAGCTTTGTTTGGGCTAAACTTGTTAATGCTTGGTCACATATGCATTATTGGCTATCGCATTTTCCAAGTTATTCGGGGTAGAGAAACAATATGCTCTGTTTTTTCGGTTATTGGAGGCTATTTACCCATCTATCTGCTGTGGGTTATTTTTGTTATTGTAGGCTTTCCTTTGATATTCTAGACGATACAACTGCTTTAATTTGGACGGTCAAACGCTGATAAAGGGCCTAAAGTGGATTTGCAAAACATAAAAAAACTACGAACAGAATAAATATTCGCAGAGATGGAATATTTGGCTCCCCGGGTTGGATTCGAACCAACGACCGATCGGTTAACAGCCGATTGCTCTGCCACTGAGCTACCGAGGAAGATGACACACAAATAAAAATGTGAAGAGCAAATATAGACATTATATTTTACTCCAGTCAACACTAAAATGCAATTTTTTTGATCAGAAGTACAAGCTGCATCAACCAGAAAATATTTTAGCCAATGCTCTAGCTTCTAAAAATTCCAGACGGATAATGTACCCTTACTAGACACAAAGCATGGGCGGGAGCCGTGTATATCTGATGATCTTTGCGATCGTGAATCCAAGATACGGAATTCGATGTGACCATATTCTGATCCTGCATATGCCACATAGTCCCGACTAACCTACGAACCATGTTACGCAAAAAGCGATTTGCAGTGACTTTATAGAAGAGCTCATCTCCTTCAATAATCCATCGTGATTCTTCGATCTTACACAAGGTGGTATAATTCTCAGGATTTGTTTTCGAGAGGTAATCAAAGTCATGTTCCCCTAGTATCTGATCCGCTAATTCGTTAAGTACCTCTAAATTCCAATGCCCCCCTGCATTCCAAGATTGATGGGCTCGCAATGGACTAGGCTCAGTCACAATATGATAGGAATAACTTCGAGATAAGGCATCGAATCGAGCATGCGCATCGCCTTTTACCTCACGAATAGTCGAAATATAGATAGTAGGCCCAAGTAATCGATTCAAACGATGACAAAGCAGGGATTGATCTTCCTCTGGATTATTGGCCGTTGTTTTCCGAAATCTATGCCAATCATCGGGACTAATATCGATGTGTGCTACTTGAGCCTTAGCATGAACTCCTGAATCCGTTCTACCCTGCCCTATGATATCCATCGGCTGCTGGAAAAGCAGCCCAAGCGCTTCTTCTATTGCTCCCTCCACTGTTGGGGCATCTGGCTGAACTTGCCAACCCGAAAAAGAGGCTCCATCAAACTCAATTGACAAAAAATATCTGGACATTCTAAAAGTTAAGCCTAAAATTCACCGTGTAATAGAACACCTGTTGCTGTTTTGTGTACTCTATGGGAAGTCTGTCCACATTGGATGGCCTGCTAATATGCGCCGCCTTAGCTTGCTCAGATAATCCAATATTGCCCATGCCTGTAACATTTGGACCTAGAATACTGGAAAAACAGGCACCTGATCCTATCTGTTCTAATCCCAAATGTGCTTGAAAACCCATCTTATTTGCATCTCTAACCAAGCTAAAAGCATGAATACCACTTATAACACGATTAACTACCATTAAAGTTACCAAAGCTGGAAGCTGATTGTTATTCTTATCAACCCGTTCGCGCATATCGTTAAATTGACTTCGACTTGAGCTAGATTCCCAATTCCATTCATTTTCTGGAATTTCCTCCAAACGTTTGTTCCAATTGCGTGATCTCAACTGATAATCATTGTATAAAGCCAAGTTGTCATGATTTGATACAGCCAAATACACCTCCCTATCCCGACTCGCTAAATCTATACCAGCGTTACTCAGGGCAAAGGTTACCAATTCATCCTCTAAGAAGGATCCCCGATATCGAATACCCATATACGAAAGTATGAGTGAAACGTCGAGCGCCATATGCCACTGCCCTCGAGTCCATTGCATAGAATTGGCATAATATTCGCCCCAACCTGGTAATAGAAACGAACGCCTTAGTGCTGCTGCTGGATTTTTCTGCTGGTTACTATCATTATCATACCACGAAATGAGTTCCGGATTACTCCAGGAATTTTTCGATGCCTCATTTGAGCTCAATGAGAAATTATTTCTCGTATCCATCCCAAAATTTTTAGTCTGGGCAGATGCTAATGGCGATAGACCAAACAAGAGAACGAGCACTATTACTGCGCCCTCTGAACCCGTTCTTTGCTTGATTAGAAATTTCATTTATACCGCCATTTTTCGTTCTCTTTCCCAATGTCGCAAAATAGAAATACTAAAACCAATCATAAGTAGAAAGGTTCCAGCCCAGACAACAGATATTAATGGCTTTTTCTCTGCCACAATAAGTATCCATTCATCTTCTAATCCTTCTGGGAGCCCTATAATACTGAGCTCGATACTATCACTCTCTGGGTCTAATTTTGTAAACCGAACGGACAGATTATAGGCTTCTATTTCTACTGGAAAGGACGCTGTAAAACTTTGTCCATCCTCATTGTATACTGTAAACAGAGGCTCCAAACTATACTTTGTATTACTAGGAAGGTGAACAAAATCGAGCTGTGCGCGGACACCTACTCCTTTACCGGTTGGCACATTAGTTGAATCAACCATAATGAAATCATTAAATTGAAATGAGAACGGCCCTAGCTCTTTGCTCTGCCCTCTAGTAAAACTAATTACTTGAGCTTCTTCATCAGCGGAAGTAGATTCACCTTGGCCCGCCATACTTCCACCTAAGGATGCCGTAGTGGAGTCTTGACTCAGACCAACTGGTTGAATTTGATTTGCCTCAGCATTGCGGTTATTGACATTTTCAATGTATGAACTCCCAGCTACGTACAAATAAATATCATTTAGCCACCCAGTACGAACATCAGGATCAACCGACCACTGAATATTATCCTGCGTGGAAGTAGTTAGCATAGGATATACTTCTGGATTCATACCAAAGCTTCGGCCACTTTTTAAATCGGTAAAACTGAGCGCATAGGTTTGTTGGCCAGGCCTATTTTGATTATCAATGGTATAGCCACTATACAGTACCTCATAACGGTTGCTAAGTACTTTGGGCTCGTTGAGCTTAAGTTCTAACATCTCGACCGTCTGCGAAACTGTGAATCCATGTTCATCGGTTACTTCACCACTTAGTACACGTTCATTATAGTTGCTAGTCCGCTCATCGAGTAGTGGGCTATTATAGGCCGATGAAAATAAAATACCTACTAACAGTAGTCCGAAGCCCACATGAGTGGTTACTCCGCCAATGAGTTTGGATTGTTTTTTTGCCAATCGGAACAACACCCATAGATTCCCAATGATTGCAAAGAAACCTGCAAACAAGTAAATCATGTAATAAAAATTTCGCACTTCATACATCATGATGGAGATAATAGTTGCAAACGAAGTGACTAAAAGAGGTTGGATCAATGCAGATGAAAGGGATTCTGCATCGTGTTTTTGCCAAAACAACATTTGACCAATAACCGTCATCAATGCCATGATGATAGCGATGGGCATGCTCCAATCATTGTAAAAACTTATTTCAGGCGGGGTAGGATTTTCATTAAAGAGCAGTCCAATTATGGGAGAACTAGTACCCAGAATGATCACCGCACCAAGAATGAACAGCGCTATCGACCCAGAAACCGTCATGAATTCTCTAGTCAATATACCATGCTCTTTATTGGGGCTTGGTAGTTCTTTGTACCGATAAAAGAACATACCTAATCCAACAATGGTTACGACCAACATAAATACCAGGAGTTGATTGTATAAACCTAAATCCACAAAACTGTGAACCGAAGAATCTGCCAATATCCCAGAACGTGTTAAAAAAGTTTCATATACAATTGCAATGTAGGCCAGTATTGCGAACAAGAGCGATGATTTTTGCGCTATAGAGCTTTTTCGCTGGATAATCATCGTATGAATACCTGCAGTACCAAATAACCACGGTACTAATGAGGCATTTTCAACAGGATCCCAAGCCCAATATCCACCAAAGCTAAGTGTGATGTAGGCCCAATACCCACCCAAGAATATTGCGGTGAGCAAAGATAAATTCGCTCCTAATGTCCATGGTAAGGCTGGCCCTACCCACTCATTATATTTTCTTTTCCATAAAGCGGCCATCGCAAAACAGTAGGGAATGGTCATCATCGCAAAACCAATAAATAAAACGGGTGGATGGATCATCATCCAAGGACTCTTTAGTAGATCATTTAATCCAGAACCATCTGCCGGCACAAAATTTGGATTCGCCTGAATAAAAGGTGCATTGGGCATTTCTTCGGCAATGGTACGGAACGGAGAAGCACCCAAGCTCAGAAAATCTGAATGCCAACCAGCAATCATTGATAGCAAAAAAACCTGGGTCAACGTCAAAAAAAACATGACGGGAGCTCGGTATGGCTCCCTAGTCCACTTAATCAACATAAATCCACTAATACAGGAAAAAAGTATCCATAACATGAAACTTCCTTCTTGCCCCCCATAAAATGCTGACCACAAGTACTTTGGAGCTAAATCAAGACTTGTGTAGTTAAATACATAGTAGTATTGAAACTGATGTTCGAATATCAACTTCACTAGTATAGCAGATGCCAGTAAAAGGAAAAGACCCTTTAAGCTAAAAAATAAATGACCCCATCGAATCATTTTTTCTTTGTCCTCACGGGAGGCAATTCCATAAAAGGCCAAACTAATGATCGAGCTAATAAACGAGGCGCTTATTAACCATTTTCCAATAATTCCTTCCATGATTAAAGTCCTTGAACCCCAGCTGCTACGGGTTGGGTTCCATAACTATCTACATCGGTAGCATTATATTTAGAAGGGCATTTCATAAGCATCTCGTCCGCATAGAAAACGTCATTCCTAAGCTCACCAATTACTACTAGACGATCTGCTTGCTCAAAGTTATTGGGTTTGGGCCGGCTGTATACAACTTTTTTTACTTTTCCAGACTCATCCTTCATGTGGAAACTGAACTGCATCGTTTCTCTTGAAAACCCATACTCCATTTCGGGTTCCCAAGTACCTGGTACATGAGCAGTTTTTAATTTAGCTGCTTTGTCAAAGTCTGTATAGGTGCTGATACTCTCCCCAAAATTGTACAGGAGCAATGAAGTGAAGACAATGATTGCAATGCTTCCAAAAATTAATTTAGGCTTCATTTGATGAATGATTTAATTGGTTTTCTAGCAAGGATATTTTTTTATCTACACGAGTAAGATACACGATCAGTACCGTCCAAATAATTAAGGTAACCCCTAATACAACAAAAATGAGATTATTTGAACTCATAAAGCTTGCAAAGAATCCCTCCCCCTGATTAGCTGCCGAAATCCATTTATCTGAATATGCCTCGCTTAACGTATCCATGGGGGCAACGTCTGTAGAGTCTTGAAACATACTCGTTACTAAAAATAATAGCTGAGTTAAGTACATAGTTTATATTGGATTTTTAAGTGGTTGTTCTGAAATATATCTGACTCGATATACTCGGTAAGTTATGTCGTATACCCAATACGATAACGCGATGAAACCTATCATGGCTGGGTATAAAATAAACCTAAGTTCGTCAGCAGTAATTTCAGAAAAGGCTGGATTCCCATCAGCTCCTGGATGCAGGCTAGTCAATTGACGTGGAACTACGTACAGCAAAAATGGAATAGTACTTACTGCAAAGATATTATAAACTGCAGATATTCGCGCCCTTTTCTTGGGTTCGTCAAATGCAGATCTCAACATGAAGTAGGCAACATAAATCATCAAGGCTAGTGCAGCCAAATTCATTTTAGGCTCAGCAAAATTCCACCATGTTCCCCAAGTGAACCGAGCCCATAATGAACCAGTCAAAAGTCCACAAACCCCAAAAACAATTCCTGTTTTAGCCGCTGCCTCTGCTTTAATATCTGCTAACCAATCTGCTTTTCGCAGGTAAGTTAAACTATGAAACACGCTTATGACAAACATGGCATACATAGCCATCCACATAGGCACATGGAAAAATAAGTTACGGGCGGTCTGCTCTAAGATGGGTATAAATGGGATATTTATCAGGAACCCACCCGCAATAACCAGACTCATCCAAATAATAATTAGACATTTCCAGAATTTCACAGAAGCATCTTTGAGTTTAAATTAGATACAAATATACTAAATCAGACCTTATTCTGCTCTTAAATTGGACATATTTTAGAGTTCTTGTCGAATAATCATCAATTAGAATTTAAATAGAATTGAAAACTGCAATTCGTATTCTCGCTCCCATTCTTTAAGAGCTGTCTCACTCATTATTATTGAATTAGATCAGTCCTTTTTGTACCCAATTACGCTCCCAATTGGCTACTGTTGCCAGCCACAACAATCCTGATACCATCAAGCCTACCGCATATGAGCTAATCAAGGTTTGAAGCGCTACAATTTGCCACTCCAGCAGCACCGATGCCACAATGACCGATAGCGAATTACCAAGGGTAAACAGCAACCACTCGGTACTAAACACTCGGCCTCGAAAGTTATCTTCTGATCTTTTTTGCAGGAGTACCGTAGAAGTGACCCAATTTGCTCCTGATGCGGCATGAGCCAACAAAACAAAGACAAACATCATCCACCAGACATGGGTCAATCCTACCACCAAGTACAACGCACCTGACAATGCAATACTAGCCCCCATAACCACTACCCATTGCCGTTCATCGGTGAAATATTGCCGAGCTATAACAGGACCAATACCAGTCCCAATTCCCCGGGCTGCGTACAACAATCCCAGACCAATGCTCCCCATTTGCAAAATGCTATCACTCACCAATACCAACATGTACACCAAGCCACCTAAAAATATGGTAGAAGTTCCTTTAGCTACCGCTGGTCGCAGAATTTGATGGTTGTCGAGTAGATAACGAACGCCTAATACAATGTCAGCACCAATATTTTGACGAATATCTTCCCAGAATGATAACTTTTTTTGTCCTTCCTCATAGTTAGGGCGCCGCTCCTCTTGTGGAATGACCGCCCGATAAATAAACCATGCCGAAACTAAATAGGTGAAGGCATCTAGAATGAAGACACCCTCCACACCAATCCATTCAGTAGCAAAACCACCTATCGCCATTCCTGTGGTGAAAATTATACTCCATGTAGCCGTCGATATAATATTGGCATCAACTAAACGCTCAGGTGGGACCACATTAGGAATAGAGGCTGTTTTAGCGGGTTCAAAAATAGCTGAAAGCATCATCTGAAACCCCGTCAGCGCATAGGCTAACCATAGAAGGCTTTCCTGTTGAACGAGTAGCATGAGGAGTAAACTTAAGGCCCGACCTCCATCACATATAATCATGAGTATGCGGCGATTAAAGCGATCCGTCAGATAACCAGCAATGGGTGAGAAAAATGCTAAACTCAGCATCTTAACTATGATCACTAAGCCTAACAAGAACTCCGAATCGGAGTATCTTTGCACCAAAGCATACAACGCCAAAAGACCAAACCAATCCCCAAAATTAGATATTGCCTGCGCAATCCATAATCTACGGTAGAAAGGGTACTCTTTTATGAGCTCGGCAAAGGGAGTAAACGCCTGCCTAAAAGAGTTTTTGGGCGTTCTAGCATCCACCATAATTTATTCTACCCCGGTTGATCCAAAGCCGCCATGGCCTCGCTGAGTTTGGTCTACCTCACTAGTCTGAACAATCTCTGCCTGATGTATTCTTTGCACCACCATCTGAGCCATTCGGTCTCCATTTTTGACCGTAAATGCTTGCTGTCCGTGATTTATAACAATGAGATGAATTTCTCCTCGGAAATCGGAATCAATAGTTCCTGGACTATTTACCATGGTTATTCCATGCTTAATTGCTAGACCACTTCGAGGCCGAATCTGAACTTCGTAACCCTTCGGAATGGCCATTATTAAGCCGGTAGGCACTAAGGCACGCTCTCCTGGCTCTAACGTGATTTCCTTCATTAAGGCTACCCGAACATCCATACCAGCAGCTCCCTGAGTCTGGTACGAGGGTAACGGAAGGTCCTTCGCATGGGGCAATTGAATACACTTAATTATCGGTTTTTCCATCATATTTGTTTCCGTCTGTAGTTTGTCCATCGCGTTTGGTTCTATCAGTGGTTTTAGGTCCTTCAAATTTATCACTCCATTCCCTGCCGAATAGTTTGGCCTGAATTTCCTTTTCGATATTCAATCAGTTTTACAACAGCACTGCCTAAGAACATTTTAACCCTCGCTTCTAATGGAATCCTTAGATCATCCTGTGCAAAAAAAGCTGCAAAGCGACCACTAAATCCAAATGGCCCAACTATATCGACAGTACGCCCATTGGTTTTATAGGTTACTATCGGTTCCTCAAATGCCTCATACGCTCGCATTTCGGTGGCTGAGCTGTGATCAAAATCAAGATATCCGAGCTTTTTGCTTACATATACTGGCAGTTCCGTATTCGCCCCACCACCGGCAAACAAACGCGAATAAACAAACACAATGTGTCCAGCCGTAGCTGGCTCCACCAAGGAAAGCTCTCCTGTGGTTTCATCTTCCTCTTTATAGAACACCTGCTCAGTCTCTCTATCAAAACGGTACACAATTTCATCCAATTCCTCTTCGTCCACATTATCCTTCCAAAAAAGACTACTCACTGGCAAGCCTTCTTCATTGACATAAAAAAGGGTATGAAACTCATCCCGTTCATAGCCAATCAAAGGGAGCCGGTCGTTCGATATCATCCGTGTTAGTAAGTGATGATGCACCCGCCCATTATACACCGTATCAGATAAAATACTCACCTCTACCCATCCTAGGGTAAAAAATCCATAGCTTACCTCATACCTAAACCACTCTCCAGCACTCAAAATATCTGGCACAGTGGGTTGTACCTTGGCTAATATTCCCTCAAGCTCGGGTTTATACGTTTCTAGTTCCTGTGTTTCGAGATCAGATTTATGAATTTGCTGCTCAAAATAAGACACGGAAGCTACTGCTTGCGTCATACACAACAAAGACAAAACCGCCATCACAGACAAACGAAATACAGCCTGCCTCATATCCATCAACCCGAAAAAAGATGCTTTTTTAGTCCAGTAATTCATGTTGTTTTGCAAATTGTTCAAATGCTACCTCATCAAAACCCACCAAAACTGACTCCTCTAGTACTAATATTGGGCGTTTGAGCATACTTTGGTGCTCATGAACCAGCTCGAGTAATTCCTCATTGCTTAGATTTTTATCTTTGATTTCTAACTTTCTATAGGTAGTACCGCGGGTATTTACGAGCACATCGACGCCAACCTTATGGGCCAAATCAGAGACTTCATCTTTAGATAAAGGTTCTTTTTTAACATGGACAAATTCATAGGTAATACCTTTTTCCTCTAGCCAAGAACGTGTATCTTTAATTTTATTGCAGTTGGGAATGCCGATAATATATAGCATGATGAATGTGATTAAATTAATTGCTTCTTACGTAAAATACGGGTCGAATTCGTCTAAAACCCACACCTAATATTAACAAACCAATGAAAAGCATTAACCGTTTATTAATTCCTATTTTTTTTCAAATGCTTGGGCTGATGCTTATTAGCTGCCAACAGGACAGTGCTCAGCAACAGTTTGAGGCAGAAGCCTATGGTCCAGCCGAGGGCTACACTGAAACGGATTTACAACAAAATGTACTCTCTCAGGATAAACAAGATTGGAGAGTATCACCCTATTACGAAGGGTTAATCCGAGTACTTCCCCTTTTTCCGAATCCAATAAACTACGGCGGGACGGCCTACTTAGAAATGACTCTTAATGGCGCTCCCGTTCAGTCCTATGTAGAATTGGGATATTTAAATTTTAATAACCGATGGATTCCCCTTCAACAAGAAACCGTAGGTTCGGAGTTTGAGTTGGTTACCTTTGTGATTGATTCACGGAATTTTGGATCTAGTGCAGAATTAGCTCGTGGTCTGCATCGACTACTTCTATACGACGGAAACCAGCGACTGATTACCTATGGCGACATTTTTATTCGATAACCTTTTTTCAATATAGAATGAGAAAATTATATACCTCTGAAATCGAGGTACTTTCTCGACTTATTTTCCCCGAACCCTACGATGTGCTGTTGGAAGAAACAGGACTCCCACCAGGTGCGCTCAGAGATGATTTAATTACACTCATCAACTTTCGTTTAATCGAAGTTTGGCAAAGTGGGTCAGTGGAAATTAATCGCGCAACTTCTTATGATTCAGACCATATTGAAGGGTATACCTTCAGGGCTACGGCGACGGGTCTAAAACATATTCGCAAATAAATTCCCACGTGAAACAGCAAATCAGCTACAATAATGAGCATATAAACCTTGAAATCGGCCCTTCTGAAGGGATGGCTCAAGTAAATGGGGAATATTGTGAATACGAGTTTACCGAAAATAACGGGCGCTTTTATTTCCGCGTTGGAACACGGCAATGGATTCTTGCTAATGTAAAAGTAGAGGGAACCCAAATTCGATTTGACATCGATGGACAACCCGTAGAACTTCAGGTAAAAAACGAACAAGCTTTATTACTTGAAACACTTGGGATGAAGGCAGAGCTAGAGCAATCTGTTGGGAATATTAAGGCTCCTATGCCAGGTAAAGTACTATCCATAGATGTTCGACAGGGAGATCAGGTCCAAAAGGGTGACACCTTATTAGTGCTCGAAGCCATGAAAATGGAAAATGAAATTAAAGCACCCATTCAAGGGCGGATAAAAACTATTCAAGTCGAATTGGGGCAGACCATAGAAAAACAAACCTTATTAGTGGAGTTAGAATAATTTGGACAAATTTATTGTAAAGGGGCCTACCCCATTGAATGGAGACATTGCCATTAGTGGTTCTAAAAATGCTGTATTACCTCTTATAGCTGCGGCTTTACTAGCTGATGAACCCGTCATCTTAGAAAATGTTCCTCGGCTACAGGACATTTATACTTTCAACAATGTATTACGTGTGGTTGGTGCACAGGTACAGTTTCAGGATGCCGAGAACCGAGTTATCATCGACCCTTCTAATGTTAATTATCTAGAGGCACCTTATGATTTGGTTAGAAAAATGAGAGCCTCATTTTACATGCTCGGAACTCTGGTTGGCAAACATGGCTATGCCAAAGTATCCATGCCTGGTGGTTGTGCTTGGGGTCCACGTCCGGTGGACTTGCACTTGAAAGGCTTGGAGGCGATGGGTATTTCAATTAACTTGGACAAAGGGTATGTAATTGCCAAAGCTGGAACAAGCGTTCCCGGTGGTCGGTATAGACTAGAACCAAGTAGTGTTGGAGCAACCATTAACTTACTTCTTGCTGCGGTTCTTCGAGCCGAGTCTTTTACCATTGAAAATGCGGCAAAGGAACCGGACGTAGTTCAATTATGTAAGGTATTAAACTCAATGGGGGCTAACATTAGTGGCGTAGGCAGCGATACCTTGACCATTAAGCAAGTACGGACACTCTCTGGAGGCACTTTCCGAAATGACCCTGATAGAATTGAAGTGGGAACCTTTATGATTGCTGCGGCTATGCTCCCAGGGTCTTCGCTTCGTTTGATTGGCTGCAATGCCGAACACTTAGGTGATTTCCCTAATTTGCTTCGCCAAACAGGAACCAAGGTCGATGTGGAGGGTGAAGTTATTTCGGTTCAAGCGCCTGAAATCCTTAAACCCATGAGTATAACCACCGATATTTACCCAGGCTTTCCTACTGACCTCCAAGCACAATGGGCGACTATGCTTACACAGGCTCATGGAGATTCTACGGTCACCGATACGGTCTACTTTGATCGTTTTAGTTATGTGCCAGAACTCAGTCGCCTTGGAGCCCAGATGAAGTTGACGAAGAATACCGTACTTATACAAGGACCCAAGGTGTTGGAAGGTGCCTCTGTGATGAGTACTGATTTACGCGCAAGTGTTAGTTTAGTATTGGCAGCTATGACGGCTAAAAATACTTCTGAGATTTTACGTGTATACCATCTAGACCGAGGGTACGAAAGTTTAGAGGATAAACTAAATGCAGTTGGGGCCAAACTAAGTAGAGCCCAAGAATAAATTTACTTTAGTGCCACATTGACTGTATATTATGCATGAAGCAATTCAAGTTGTGAACATGCATTTCTATTTTAACAGAAACATCGCACTTCACATCGTTAACACGAATATTTCACTATAAATGGTACGGTTCAGTTCTTACAACACGAGTACTTTGGTACTTATGATGCTGTTGATTCACGCACAGAAAAGCGTTATAAACCTACTTTATTTACTTATCGCTGCTCTCAAAGCAGCAACCTCAATACTAAGCTCACCCAATTTCGAGCATAGTCCAAACCAAACAAATTTAACAAGGGCATCTGCCCAACCAACGACTTGTAAATCTAGAAAGATGAATTCAGCAGACCAAATAGCGACTGATAAAGATGATCTATGGCGAAGAATTCAACCTTTGGTTAACCAAGCTCGCTGGTGTTTAACACTGAATTTCGATGAAAAATCAAATTATAATACACTCTTCCGGCAATCAAAACCGGATTGCGCTCCTAGAGAATGGAGAATTAGCGCAGCTCTTTATAGAATCAGAGGAAAATCAACGTACCGTAGGCAATATATATGTAGCACGTGTCCATAAGGTAATGAGTGGCATTCGTGCCGCCTTTATAGACATGGGTACACCGAAAGATGCTTTCTTGCATTTTTCAGATGCCGGAGATCATTTAGACGAGTACATAAGCATGCTGAATGGCCCTAAAGCCATTCCTAAACACATGAACAGTACCCTTTCCAAAAAAGAGGAAATGACGAATTCAGAACGTCAAGTACTCGCAGGCAAGATACTTAAAACAGGTCAAAAATTACTTGTTCAGATCGTTAAAGAGCCGATCGGATCTAAGGGGCCAAGGGTATCCACCGATATAACTATTGCCGGTCGTTTTCTTGTTCTCATACCTATGGGTGATTATATCGCTGTTTCAAAGCGCATTAGCAACTACAAGGAACGTCGGCGCTTAAAAGGGATTTTAAATGGGATGGTCCCCGATGGATTTGGGGTTATTGTCCGAACAGTAGCCCAAGACCAGGAACAGGAGGCTATTGAAGAAGATTTACGTACCGTACTAAATAAATGGGAAACATTAGCCGAGCGTCTTGAAGATGCAGAACCACCTAGTTTACTGTACAACGATTTAGACATGACCGAGAGTCTAATTCGAGATTTATTTGCCAAAAATTATGACCGGGTTCTCGTAGACGACCCAAAAATGTTCAAGCAGATAAAAAGTTATGTGCAGCAAATTGCTCCCCAGATGATGCCTAATGTTGAATTATTTAAGGGTAAGGAGCATATCTTTGACCATGTGTTTATTAGTGAGGATGTGAATTCCATTTTTAACCCACGCGTTCGAATGAAAATGGGGGGCTACCTAATTTTTGAGCAAACCGAAGCCATGTATGTGGTTGATGTGAATTCAGGTCCCTATGCTGCTAAGCAAAAGCAGGAAGACAATTCGTTAAAGACCAATTTAGAGGCTGCCCGAGAAATTGCCAAACAACTCCGATTGCGGGATATCGGCGGAATCATTGTCGTTGATTTCATTGATTTAAAAGACGAAAAAAATCGAAAGAAAATTTATGATGAATTAAAAAAGGAATTCAGAAAAGACCCCGCTAAGACAAATATTATTGGGATGAGTGATTTTGGTCTTGTACAAATTACTAGACAACGTATTAGGCCATCGGTAATTAACTCCGTATCGAATGCTTGCCCAATGTGTGGTGGATCGGGTAATGTTATTACACAAGATACCATACTTACGGATATCGAAAGTTGGATTAGCAAATTCAAGCATTCCACAAGTTACCGGGCTATAGATCTGTATGTAAACCCCTACCTAAAAAGCTATCTAACTAAGGGTGTTTTTAGTACTCGTTGGAAATGGATGACGAAGTATCATGTTCGTGTTACTTTAGTAGGGAATGATAAAATATCGTTAAACGAATTTCACGTTACCCTAGCAGGCTCAGAAATTGACATTACCGATGCTGTGCTCCAAGGAGCTTCCCTAGACGAATTGCTTGAAAAGCATGAATTAGAAGATCTAAAAGTCAATAAACCCGACCCAGATCAATTGGAATACACTAAAAAAGACCGATCGGGTAACGGCAGTAGTAACCGTAAAAGTGGCACCAAAAATCCTAGAGGGAATGGTCGATCTAGTTCGTCAAAAAATAAAACTAAATCTAACGACCGTACTACACCAAATAATCGGTCAAATGGTAAAGATTCTGATGAATCTAGGAATGGCAATTCAAAGGTTACCGTTATTCTTAAAAAAGATCAATCTGAGGAAGTATAATAGTATGACCTTTGAATCAATGTGTATCTAAACTTTTTTGGAATGGTACACTCGAACCAGATATTCATGAAATTTTATAGTTTTATACATCTTTGATGTTCCCCAATTTTACTTGCGATAAATAACCTCAAAAAGCTCCTAAGAACGATTTTTTATTAAATATTTATTATGTCAACATTTCAACTTCACGCTACTACCGTAGTAGGAATTATTCACAATGGAAAAGCGGCTATTGGTAGTGATGGGCAGGCCACCTTGGATAAAACCGTTATGAAATCAACGGTGAAAAAAGTACGCAAAATAGGTCAGGGGACTATTTTAGCTGGTTTTGCAGGCTCTACTGCTGACGCCTTTACCCTATTCGAACGCTACGAGGAAAAGCTAAGTGCATACAACGAGAATATGCAACGAGCAGCCGTTGAACTAGCCAAAGACTGGCGTAAAGATAAATATCTACAGAAACTTGAGGCACTCTTAGTTGTCATGGACAATGATCATGCCCTCATCATTTCCGGTCAAGGAGACGTCATTGAACCTGATGACAATATTGTGTGCATTGGAAGTGGAGGCAGTTATGCCCTATCTGCGGCACGAGCAATGGTTAAACATGCTCCTGATCTTAGCGCTCAAGATATGGTCGAAGAGTCACTTCGAATAGCAGCCGACATCGATATATACACCAATCATAACCGTACCATTTTAGAGCTTTAGCAATGAAAAAGGCCATGCACTTAACACCTCAACAAATTGTAGCCGAGTTGGATGAGTACATCATCGGGCAAAAAGAGGCAAAAAGATCCGTTGCCATAGCCCTTCGAAATAGATGGCGTAGAATGAACGCAGATCCTGAGATTCGCGAAGAAATTGTTCCTAATAACATACTTATGATTGGTCCAACTGGAGTTGGAAAAACGGAAATTGCACGGCGTTTAGCTAAGCTTGCCATGGCACCATTTATAAAAGTAGAAGCCTCTAAATTCACTGAAGTAGGCTACGTTGGCCGCGACGTAGAATCCATGGTTCGAGATTTAACTGAATTCGGAATTACGATGGTTAAAACCGAGATGCAAGAACGCGTAAAAGGAAAAGCAGCTGAACAAGCGCAAGAACAAATTCTAGATATACTTATCCCACCTCTAAATTCCAAAGGCCTTGGCTTTGGCAACGCTACTAAACGCGCTAATACCGAGGTAGAAGCAAGTTCGTTAACTCAACAAGGCACCCCTGCTAGCTCCGATGAAGAATTAAATCAACGAACCCGAGAACGGTTTCGTGAAAAATTGAACAATGGGGAGTTAGACGATCGAAGTATCGAAGTAGAGGTTAAAAAATCTACTTCGCCTACTATGCAGGTATTTGGCCCTGGCGGCATGGAAGAAATGGGCATAAATTTACAGGAAATGCTTGGAAATCTAAGTGGAAAGGGCAAAACCACTAAACGAAAAATGACCGTAGCCGAAGCCCGTGACATTCTAGTCGATGAAGAAGCCGAAAAGCTAATCAATCATGATGATGCCATTCAAGAAGCGTTGGAACGAGTTCAAAAACAGGGCATTATATTCATAGACGAAATTGACAAAATTGCCGTATCCAGTGCAGGTAGCAAAGGTGGCCCAGATGTAAGCAGGCAAGGGGTGCAACGAGATTTACTTCCAATTGTTGAGGGTAGTACGGTGAATACCAAGTATGGCTTGGTAAAAACAGATCACATTTTATTCATTGGGTCGGGCGCTTTTCATGTAGCCAAACCATCTGACCTAATTCCTGAACTTCAAGGTCGATTTCCAATTCGTGTTGAATTAAACTCGCTGAGTGAGGGAGATTTTTACAATATATTAAGTCAGCCAAAAAATGCCTTGACTAAGCAATATGAGGCTATGCTTGCATCAGAAGGGGTTCATATATCGTTCACCGATGAGGCAGTAAAAGAGTTAGCCCGGATTGCAGCAGAAGTCAATGAGCAAGTTGAAAATATCGGAGCCAGACGACTTCACACAATTATGTCGTCACTTTTTGATGAATTATTATTTGCCGTTCCAGATGATATTAAAGAAGGAAACATTACTATCGATAAAGACTATGTGAACCAACAACTCGAAAGCTTGGTTAAAGACAAAGACTTAAGTCAGTATATACTTTAAAAGAAGTTCTTTTTTTTGTATTTAAATACAGTTTATTATCATTGTTCTTATTCACTTGGAAGTACTTATTTATTCAAAAAATATTCATCCATAGAACTGTTGATCAGTGTAACCCAATATGATCTTAAAACGAATTATTGTGCCTAATATATTCATCACCCTCCTTCTTGTTTTCTTAAGCCTCAATGGCATTGATCCCGTTATTCAACACAAGGATGATCACACTAAAAACCTTAGAAAATATGTAGAGGCTCAACAACGGATACTCCAAAACTATTTTGGCGAGCCAGACTTGAATGAAATGATGAGCAGTAGTATTCGGTACATGGTGAGTGAGCTCAATGATTCATCTTTAACTATTACAGGTACGCCTATTGACACTGCACAGGTGTTCACATCTATAAATTCACTTCGTAGTTCGTACGAAACTTTTGAGCAGGCTTACCTCTACATTGCAAATAAAGTGGATTCAGTGGATATGTACAAACTCACAGAAGAAGCCTTGCGAGGCATGTTTGCTACATTAGATCCGCACTCGGTATACATTGAGCCAGAAATTAGCGCGGTAGATCAAGAAAATTTTGCAGGCAAATTCCAAGGAATAGGAGTTCAATTTAACATTATCCAGGATACCATTACCGTCGTATCTGCCATAGCTGGGGGGCCAAGTGACCAGCTTGGTATCATTTCAGGTGATCGCATTATTGAAATTGAAGATAGCTCAGCCGTTGGCTTTGACAATGACATGGTTCAGAAAGCTTTACGTGGAGAAAAAGGAACCAAAGTGAAGGTGGGCATTATACGCCCAGGCGTTGAAGGAATTCAGTATTTTACCATTACTCGAGACGACATACCCATTTACACTGTAGATGCATCCTATTTACTGGATGATGTGACTGGCTATATCAAAATCAACCGGTTTGCTGCTACTACGCATGATGAATTCATGCAAGCCATGGAAGACCTGAAAGGTGAGGGTATGCAGCGACTTGTGTTAGATTTACGTGGTAATCCTGGTGGATACCTTGGCCAGGCTATTGCCATTGCTGAAGAATTTTTTCCTACACAAATACCTCTACTCTCAACAGTTAGCAGACATTCACGCTTTAATCAGTCCTATTCTTCCAGAAAAAATGGGGTATTCGTAAACAACCCAGTCATTGTTTTGGTAGATGAAGGCTCCGCCTCTGCAAGTGAGATAGTTTCCGGTGCCATTCAAGATCATGATCGGGGGTTGGTAGTAGGCCGTAGATCCTTTGGTAAGGGTTTAGTCCAACAACAATACCAATTGGTAGATACCAGCATGGTAAGAGTTACTATTTCAAGGTACTTAACTCCTTCAGGCCGACTTATTCAGAAGCCATTTACCGAAGGTGGTGGAGAAGAATATGCCTATGAAATTTATCGTAGGGATGATAGTGCGAAAAACGATGCCATAGAGTTTGTTGATCATATTCCGGATTCACTAAAGTACCGAACTACTGCAGGTAGAACTGTATATGGTGGAGGGGGAATTGTACCCGATTATATCATAGAGGCAGATACCACACGATCAGCCTATATGATTAATTTTGCCCTTAGAAAACGTGCTTCATTTGAATTTGTTCGTAACTATCTCGACACTAAAGGCGAAGAATTCCGCAGTGAATGGGTGAATAATTTTGAAGCTTATCGAACCGATTTTAGCTGGTCAGAAGAGGAATTAACAGCCTTCAAAGGTCTACTCGAAGAGAAGGGTATGGTTGAAAAAAAGAACTTGAGCGAGCCTGAATTCAAAAATGACTCCCTCTTTATCTATCCCGGTTATTTCGACGAGGTTGCATGGATGGCTGAGGGACGTATGAAAGCTGAGTTAGCTAGGCAGGTCTGGGGATTACCCTACTTCTACCCTATTATTAATGATGTATTTGATTCCACCTTGGATGAAGCTAAAACCTTATGGGATGCAGTTGACCGCTTAGGAAAGTTAGCAGCTGGAACTCTGCCTCTAGATAAAGCGTCTAAGATGTAATCAATGATTGCTGTATTGACTGCTGAAAGGGCACTTCTATATTTTTTTTATGGACAATCCTTGAGTGCTACTCAAGTTGCCCATTATTTAGTTCAAAATAAAAGCAGGGTAATATTGACCATACTCTTTACATTTAAAATTAACATTTACGCTCATGGCAACAACTCATTTAACCAAGCAAAGCTTTTTAGACAAAGTTTTTGATTATAAAAACAATTCAGAATGGACGTTTAAAGGTGATAAACCGTGTATCATCGATTTCTATGCCGATTGGTGTGGTCCTTGTAAAATGGTTGCGCCAATAATGGAAGAATTATCCAACGAATATGCGGATGAGGTCGATATATACAAAATTGACACCGAAGCTGAGCAAGAATTAGCCGCTGTATTCGGTATAAGAAGTATTCCTTCCATCCTTTTTGTACCTACTGATGATCAACCTCAAATGGCTATGGGAGCATTACCTAAGCACACGTTCAAAGAAGTGATTAGGGATAAGTTTGGAGTTGCAGAATCAACCAACTAATCGAGTTACACATTGACACCATGGCCGGTTATGCGCGAGGGTATCGAATGGATTCTACCATCTCCTGAACTTCTTCAGGGGGATCTGGAAAAATGATCCCGACAGCCAGTGATACAACTAGGTTAATAAGCATTCCAAAAGTTCCAATGCCTTCAGGTGAAATACCAAACCACCAATACTCTGGTGTGTTGTATTCAGGATAAAGGAGCTTAAAGAATCCAATATAAGCAAAAGTGAACAGGAGCCCTACAATCATACCAGCAATAGCTCCCTCCCTGTTCATTTTTTTATAGAAAATCCCAAGAATTATAGCAGGAAAAAATGAGGCTGCAGCTAGTCCAAAGGCTATGGCAACAACCTCTGCTACAAAGCCTGGTGGATTAATCCCAAAATACCCTGCCACTAACACTGCAAAACCAGCCGCAATCCGGGCATAGAGTAGTTCTTTTTTGTCGGATATGTCAGGGTTAAATTGTTTTTTAATTAAGTCATGAGAGACGGAAGTAGAAATGACCAACAGTAATCCAGCCGCAGTCGAGAGAGCAGCAGCCAAGCCACCTGCGGCAACAAGTGCCGCCACCCAATTAGGTAAGCCAGCAATTTCTGGATTGGCCAATACCATGATATCTCTATCAACATAAAGCTCATTTTCTGTTGAGGTTAAAGGATTAAGAAGGGTGACTTCCCCATACTCTCCCCTAACTATTTCGCCATTAGTGCGATTTATTTCTGGACTACCCACTATGGCTTGACCCGGAGCATAAGTAATTCGACCGTCTCCATTTTTATCTACCCAATTGAGAAGAGCCGTTTCTTCCCATGTTATGAACCATTCCGGTATCTGATCATAGGGTTGCTGGTTGACTGTTGTAATAAGATTGGTTCTCGAAAAAACTGCTATAGCAGGTGCAGTGGTATACAAGATGGCAATAAAAATTAGCGCATACCCCACTGAAATCCTTGCATCTTTAACCTTCGGGACTGTAAAAAAGCGTACAATAACATGTGGAAGCCCTGCGGTGCCTACCATTAATGCCACGGTTATGAAAAATATATCCTGCATACTTTTTGTTCCGGATGTATATGCAGCAAAACCCAATTCAGTGTGTAATTGGTCAAGTTTATCCAATAAATACATATCCGACCCATCCACTAATTTTGAACCAAAACCTAATTGAGGTATAGGATTACCGGTAAGCTGAGCCGATATAAAAAAAGCGGGCACCATGAAAGCAAATATCAATACACAGTACTGAGCTACCTGAGTATAGGTTATTCCTTTCATCCCACCTAATACAGCATATAGAAATACAATGGCCATTCCGATAATAACTCCCCAAAAAATATCTACTTCTAGAAATTTTGAAAACACTAATCCTACTCCACGCATCTGTCCAGCTACGTAGGTGAAGGAAACTATTAAGGCACAAATAACCGCCACAGTACGTGCTATTTGTGAATAGTACCGGTCTCCAATAAAGTCGGGGACCGTAAACTTACCAAATTTTCTTAGGTAGGGTGCTAAGGTTAAGGCTAAAAGCACATACCCTCCGGTCCAACCCATTAAATATACAGCGCCATCATACCCCATGAATGATATAAGGCCAGCCATCGATAAAAAACTAGCCGCTGACATCCAGTCTGCAGCAGTTGCCATCCCATTGATTAATGGATTTACCGTTCCTTTTGCTACATAAAATTCCGAGGTACTCGAGGCTTTAGACCATATTGCTATTCCAATGTATAGACTAAAAGTAATCCCAACAAAAATGTACGTCCACATCTGAACACTCATGGGCCCTTCTCCACTTCCTGAACCCCAAAACGGATATCCAGTTTATTCATGAGATAGACATACACGAAAATGAGGATCACAAAGACGTATATTGATCCTTGTTGGGCAAACCAAAATCCTAATTTGAAGCCCCCAATTTGAATGTTATTTAACGTGGGTGCCAAAAGTATGCCAAATCCATAAGACACAACGAACCATATTGAAATTAGAATAAGGACATATCGAATATTGATTGCCCAGTATTCCTTTAAATTGTGATTATTCATACAACCATTTAGTTACTAAACCCATTTTTTCGAAGTATGCACTATTTCCAGAAACATATCAACCCGAAATTTTTAACCCCAGAGGATAGGATATGCATAATTTTTAGCTAGTTAAAAGATTAACTATGTTGTTTTTTTTGGTTCCGAAACTGATGGAGAATCCAACTTCCTCGAGACCAAACTCATGAAAAAATCGTGCTCGCTTCTTTTTGATACGAAGTACTCGCTTACTGAAGTTACATGGTGTCATTAATCACATAGCAAGTTGAAAGCCACTTAGGACTACACCAATATTAAACTTTCCGGTACTGGATTAATATTGTGCATAAAAAAACCCCAACTAGCATTCAGCTAGTCAGGGTTTATCCTGTTTCTCCATGAAAGAAACCTTTCTAGTGAATCATCCAGTGTTTAGCTACACCCAGAAGTTGATCCACATGTAATACATTTCAAACACGTTCCGTTACGAACCATTGTCATGCTACCACACTCTACACAAGCATCTCCTGTGTAGCCTAATTGCTTAGCCTTCTCGTAGTCACTTTCGTATCCTGATTTTGAAGCAGAAGCACTACTTGTTAAAGTGGCTTCAGGAGCGGGACTGCTAACTGTAGCCATTGCAGCTACAGGCTCGGTTACAGGTGCTGGTGCCTGTGAGATAGTTTGAACTGGTGCTTTTAGTTGGTTAGTATCGTAGCTCGAATCTGATCCTATGGCTTTCAAGTTTCGCATATGAATATCATCAACAGGTACATGAGCCAGATCTTCGCGTCCCAGATAGGTTACAGCCAACTCCCGGAAAATATAATCAATAACTGAGGTAGACATTTTCACGTGAGGATTCCCATTAACCATACCGCTTGGTTCAAACTTTGTGAATACGAAGGCATCTACAAATTCTTCGAGAGGCACACCGTGTTGGAGCCCCAAAGAAATAGAGATAGCAAAACAGTTTAATAGGCTGCGGAAGGCAGCTCCTTCGCGATGCATATCAATAAAAATTTCACCTAGTTGTCCATTTTCGTACTCACCAGTGCGAAGGTAGACACTCTGCCCACCTATTTTTACTTTTTGGGTGTAGCCCTCACGACGGAATGGGAGTCGTTGCCTACGAGCCACATACTTGTGTATAATTCGCTCAGCTACCTCAACCACTTTACTTTGTGCTTCAGCAGTAGCCATATCAACAGTATCTTGTACCTCATCCTCAATTTCTTCAAGTACATCAGCCATACTATTAAGCGGCTGGCTCAATTTAGAACCATCCCGGTAGAGTGCATTTGCCTTTAACATCATTTCCCATGACATCATATAAGCTTTTTTCATATCCTCAACAGTTGCCTCATTCGGCAAGTTAATGGTCTTGGATATTGCTCCGGACAAGAACGGCTGTGCAGCAGCCATCATACGGATGTGACCCTCGGCCGAAATATACCGGGTTCCAGTTCTTCCACATTTATTTGCACAGTCGAAGACGGCCAAGTGCTCATCTTTTAAGTGAGGAGCCCCTTCTACCGTCATTGTTCCGCAAACATAATCATTTGCGTCCTGAATTTGCTCTCGGCTAAATCCCAGGTGACGTAACATATCAAAGGTGAAATCATTGAGATACTCATCGGTCAGTCCTAAAACATCTTTACAGAAATCTTCACCTAAAGTGAAGTGATTGAACGCAAATTTGATATCAAAACTGCTCGGCAAGGCCGCCTCAATCGCGCTTATCTGCTCTACTCCAAAGCCTTTTTCAGCAAGGCTTTCCGGGTTGATGTGAGGGCAACCTTCTAAAGTGGCGTATCCTTTGGCAAAATTGATGATTTCTTTGGATTCTTTATCAGTGTATCCAAGCGTTTTTAATGCATGAGGTACACTCTGATTAATGATTTTGAAGTACCCGCCCCCTGCTAATTTTTTGAATTTTACCAGGGCAAAATCAGGCTCAACACCAGTGGTATCACAATCCATGACCAAACCGATGGTTCCCGTCGGTGCTAGTACCGTTACTTGGGCATTACGATACCCATGCTTCTCCCCTTTTTGAACGGCTGCATCGGCTGTTTCACGAGCGGCAGTTAACAGGTAATCCGGGCAAAATGCCTCATCAATACCCGACGGTGTTACAGTAAGTCCTTCATAGGCCTCGGCAGATTCATTGTAAGCTGCGCGGCGATGATTTTTCATCACGCGTAACATATGTTCTTTGTTACGCTCATAACCTTTGAAAGTTCCTAACTCACCGGCTAATTCCGCTGAAGTTTCATAGGCCTTCATATGCATAATAGCTGTAATGGCACCTGCCGTAGCAACACCTTCTGGGCTATCATAAGGAATACCCTGTACCATTAAGGCAGCACCGATATTCGCATAGCCTAACCCGAGAGTTCTGAACACATATGAAAGCTCAGCAATCTCTTTAGAAGGGAACTGGGCCATGAGTACTGAGATTTCAAGTACAGTAGTCCAAAAACGTGATGCAGATCGTATGGATTCCACGTCAAAGGTTGTGCAGCTTTCGTCGGTGAAAAATTTCATGAGGTTGAGCGAAGCCAGATTACACGCGGTATTGTCTAAAAACATGTATTCCGAACAAGGATTACTGGCTCGAATTTCCCCATCTTCTGGGCAAGTGTGCCACTCATTTATCGTATCATGATATTGAGTACCCGGATCAGCACACGACCAAGCTGCGTAAGCAATCTGATCCCAAAGTTCTGTTGCCTTCAGCGTTTTACAAGGCTCAGGTGCCCGTCCTTCCTTTTCGGCGCGTTCTTTTTCAATTCGCCAGTGAAGATGCCAATCTTTGTCATCCACTACTGCTTTCATGAACGAATTTGGTACACGTACAGAGTTATTTGAATTTTGTCCTGATACGGTGTTGTATGCTTCGGAATTCCAGTCAGTATCGTAGGTATCAAACTCTAAATCTGTGAATCCTTGGGCTGCAAGTTGAATTACACGTTCGATATAATTTAAAGGAACCTGCTCTTTTTTAGCTTCTCTAATTGCCTGAGCTAGGGCCTTATTCTTGAGTGGATTTCGGCTCATTTCACCGTTAAATATATGCCCCTCTATTTCCACCGGTGTATGACACAGTCCAATAATTTTTTTCAGGTGCTTTTGGGATGTTTTAGATCCGGCTACCAACGCGGCTACTTTTTGTTCTTCAACTACTTTCCAGTTGATGTAACTTTCAATATCGGGATGGTCTAAATCTAGAGTAACCATTTTAGCGGCACGTCTGGTGGTTCCACCAGACTTGATAGCGCCGGCAGCACGGTCACCAATTTTCAAGAAACTCATTAGTCCTGAAGAACGCCCACCACCACTCAGTGGCTCATCTTCACCACGTATGGAAGAGAAGTTACTTCCGGTACCAGACCCATACTTAAATAGCCGCGCTTCACGAATCCAAAGATCCATGATGCCACCTTCATTTACCAAATCATCATTCACACTTTGAATGAAACATGCATGGGGTTGTGGGTGAGTATAGGAATCTTTAGAGCGGGTAAGTTTTCCGGTATTTGCATCTACATAGTAATGTCCTTGCGCAGGTCCGTTTATACCATATGCCCAGTGAAGTCCAGTATTAAACCATTGTGGACTATTAGGAGCAGCCATTTGTGTAGCCAACATGTAGGCAAGCTCGTCGTAAAAAACTTTTGCATCTGCTTCACTATCAAAATAATCATACTTCCATCCCCAATAAGTCCAGCATCCTGCGAGGCGATTGAACACCTGACGACTGTCTACCTCATGAGTAAATCGCTCCTCTTCCGGTATGTCTTTCATCGCTAGGGTATCTGCTACCGATCGTTGCAACCACGTAGGTACTCCTTTTTCAGCTACTTTCTTAAGAACTACGGGAACACCCGCTTTGCGAAAGTATTTTTGAGCTATTATATCGGTTGCTACCTGCGACCAAGTGGATGGTACTTGTACATTTTCCATATGGAAAACTTTAGAACCATCTGGATTCTTGATTTCAGACGTTCGACTATCAAATTTTAGGGCATCAAATGGAGTTTCCCAAGTGTCTTTGGTATAGAAGCGATTAAATTTCATGTGGCTACGTCGTTTGCGTTAATTTCTCGTTAGTGTCGTTACAGGTTGGGCCTGCATGGATGATATTTTGACTCCTTTTACTAATTCGTCAGCTTAAGAAGTGAGAACTAATATATATGCTCGAATGAATGCTAACAAATTAAATCTGAATTTCTTTTCCACAATTATCCACACTTATCCACATTGTGAAGATAGTATATTAGGGCATCAGTGCGGATTCAATTTAAAGCCTTAAAAATAAGTTATAAGCTATATTATACAATTCTAAAGCATATTTAAATATAGGCTTTAAAATTCCTTAAAAGCCATTTATTACGATTATTTAAAAATACTATCGAAGCAAAAAAGTTATCCACATAATAAATAAACTATTTTATTATATAACATTTAAAAAAATAAAAAATAGAATTTTTTTATATAATTTTAAGAATATATTTGATTCATTTAAGTATCAAAAATAATTGCCATTTATTTAATTAGTAACATTTTCATTACACGCTGGTAGCCATTAAATAATACGTGTGCATAGTACACACCCGAAGGTAAACCTTGAGCGTTAAAAGTCTGTGTATATCGTCCTTTTTGTTTTAAACCTTTCTCTAATATGGCTACTTTTTGGCCTAAAGAGTTAAAAATTACTAATTCAACAAATCCACTTTTCGGTATGGAATACTGTATCTGGGTTGTTGGGTTAAATGGATTAGGATAATTAGGGTATAACTCAACCATACTTGGGGCCCAATCATCCAATTGATCAATCAGTGTGCTTTCTGCTTCATAGATCGCTAAAAAACTTCCAGGTATGATTCCCACACTAAATTCATCCAAATCCTGAAGGGTTTCGGTATCAATCACCCGGACGGAGCCCGCACTCACATAGTCTTTGGCATCGGCTAAATAAATATCACCCCCTACACTCTCATAATAAAATGAATAATATGAACCAGAAATAATGGATTCAGGGGCTAGTACTGCCTGGGTTAGATCGACCCGTTTGATTCCATCACTTTGTAGGTATAGGTGTTCATTATTGGGATCATATCCTAGATGGATACCCGCTTGATTGAGCTCAAGCTCTTTTGTAACACTCCATTGTTGATCCTGAGCATTCCTTTCAATGCGAAAAAGACCTCCTGGTCGCTGGGTGCCTTCTACTAGATTCCATTGCTCGTCATAATCTCCAGCATAGCCGGTGCATACTACCCATAAATCACCATTTGAATCGATGGACATTTGACCTGGGCCAGAGGCCACAACTAAGGTATCCACTACAGCCTGTTGAACTGGGTCAATTATCATGATGGTTGAATCTTGCCCAAACCCATAATTTCCTACAAAAACAGCTTCTTGATGATAGACCATAAATTCAGGGCCGTCCCCCACCGATATTTTGGTAGAAAGTACCTGTTGAGTAGCTGGATTTACCAAATGAACCAAATCTCCGTATAGATCACTTATATAGGCTAACTCAGGGCTTAATAGAAGTAATTGCCTTGGACTAGCTCCATCAGTAAGTGAAATAAGACCTTGCTGAGTAAAGGATTCCGAATCCATAATCACAATTTGTGCTGAGTTGTTCATGACGGCATAGACCTGACCCTCATTATAATGTACACTTTGAAGCACATCCCCTAACCCTATGCCGTTTGCACTCAAAAACACCCCATCTTGTAGATTCTTTGTAACCAGATTGTACCGACTAATCGTGGCATTTGATGAACCAAAACCACCTTCATTACCAATGAGCATGTATTTTAGACTAGCGCCGGACTCAACAGTTGATGGTGTGTTCATTTGCGCATTGACGACCTGTGAGATCGAAAGGGCGCAAGTAAATAGGAATAAAACAAAGAAGTGCCACTTGGTTATGACTGAATATGTTATTGACTTTTTCCTGACTGTCTGATTCGGTTCGATTCGGCTTGATTCTGTTTGATTCAGATTGGTCTGATTCGGTTCAATTTGGCTTGATAGTAAATTCATTAGTCTAAGGTTTATTTATTTTAAGTTTATTACAAAAGTGATAGTTAGTGCACTACTCGTTCGAGATGGGGTCTGCTCCCGTGGTCCACACGATTTAATTGAATGCTTAGCATGAAATGCCGCCCCGGCATGGGGTAGTTAAGCACCTGCTCATAGGTTTCTGAAAAAATATTATTTAGTTCCACTCTACATCGAAGTTGCCATAGAGGCTGTTTTGGAATATTTCTACTGGTTTGTGTAGAACGTAACGAGACGTCCTCTGAACCAGAGGATCGTGAACCCGACCAAGGAATATCTATACCAAAGGACGCGTTCCATGTTGAATACGAAGAAAGAGGGTCAAATGGGCTAGAATGGTCAGCACTGCTGTAACGCTCGGCTACATAGGAGTTAGATAGCATAAACTGCACGGACTCATACCTGAGATGAGCATAATGTTTAAACTGAAACTGGGGGGTGTAACGGAGTTGTTTGTTTAGTGCTGGATCATCTTCATAGCGTTCCTTCTCCATACGCGCAATCACCTGGTACACCCCACTTTTTACCAAACCGCTAAACCGAGCATGCTGAAATGCTAAGGCTATGTCTGATTCTAGCCCTTGAGCTGTGATTGCCTCTATATTTCCAGGCCTTGAGAGGCCTTGCTCATCCGGCAGCCAACGTATGCCGTTATTCACCTTATTCCAATAATGGCTCATTTGAACATCGGTTCTGATCATTCCACCATTCCAACGTAGCGGGGTTTGAGCCCAATGCAGCCCTGCTTCGAGGGAATAAACCTGCTCACTTGTTAAATCTGGATTTCCTAAGTTTGGCCAATATAAATCATTGAAGGTAGGTATGACTGAGCTTTTAGCTGAAAGAAACCGAATTCCAAGAGCAGAGCTTAGCTTTGAGTTCCAACCCAACTCTCCCGACCAATCCCACCCAAAATCATTATAAAAGGCTTGATGTACATCGGCCCGAAGAATACTTTTCACACCAAGCTCTTGCTGCAGTGAGTGCCTATGAGATAGTGACCATCGAGAGCGAGTTCCGTTGTAATCAGTGCTTTGCACACCCGTAGTTGACCACTCTACTGTACTTTGCCAAAAAGCACCTTCACCTATTCTAGATTGGTGTTCCAACCTAAGAATACTACTCCAAATGTCACTCTCACTATCAATGTCTTTGTCAGGATCTTGGAAATCGAGTGCCTGCCATTGACTAAAATGTTGTATTCTCCACTGATTCTTACTCCCCCAACGCAGGCCTTGCATCCAGCGTATGAAATCATCTTCTTGACTCGCCCTAGCCGTTGGCGATAGCTTGCTTCCTGGTATATTGTTGTTCTGGGTAAAAGCCCAAACGGTAGTTTGATATTCACTTTTGGATATAAAAGTTCGGAAAGATGGGATTGTTTTAGCTGAAGCCTTATCCCGAGAAGATTCTAGAGTAGCAGCACCGGATTCCTTTTTAAAATTGAACATGACCGAGTTGGATTGGCTTTCGTTATTCGCACGGCTAAACCACTTGGGCACGACTGTTCGCTGATCTGGATCAAATAATCTTTTTTTATAGCTAAAATTATTTTCGGCTGTTTTGCCGTACAGCCGTAGATCCCAAGACCTCCCATGTTTTGAAGATGTTGCATGTATAGTAGACTGCTTTGCCCCATAACTACCAATCGATAGCTGAATTGCTATTTTATCCGCATTAATTGATTGTTGGAGAATGTGCATCGACCCCGCACCACTCTGTCCAAATCGAGCTTGGCCTAAGCCAGGAGTGAACAAAACCGCATCAAATAAATTACTGGGAATTAAGGATAAATCGACTACACCTAACATTGGATGATTTAACCCGAAACCATTCCAAACTACCTGAGTTCTAGAAGCTGGCAACCCTCTTTGTGAAAGTAATGCCAAGCTTCCGGGTCCGTTAGTTTGCACATAAGCGGAGCTAAATTCTTGTGCAATACTACCCAAATGCGATGCTAATCTAAGTTCTAAAATTTCTTTTGATAATCGCCCATACTGAGTACTAAGTAGAAAATAGTCTTGATATGGGTTCTCGGCTATAATTTCGATTTCGGCAAGGCCAATGGTGGGTAGAATTGCCGTGGTATCATTAGTTTCTATCTGCAACTCATGCACAGTTGCATGTCCGCTGGGATTGAACGTACTGTGAATAAGAAGGCATGCAAACCAAATGTAATAGTAGTATCCTCCCTTAGCCTTGTAAACTGATTGAACATCTGCAAAGCTTTGACTCAGATCTTCAGTAAGACGATTGGTTATAGGATCAGTGCCACCTGTATTAGAACTAGTAAATCGACCATGTAACAAATCAGTGATGCGTCTAATATTAAGACGTTTTACTGCAATTAGATCAATCCAACAAAACAAACGTAAAAAGCTACCCATCATATGATGTTCACAACCAGATGCACAGTATTCGTGTGACGTCTATTTGTGTGTTAATAAAAGTGTGTTATAAAAAAAAGAGTTTATGATAGCTCACGGAAATTCTAGCTCCCGAAAATTTCCTGAGAAATAGATGCTGAATGCGTTGATGGCAGGTCTCCTGACTTTTCCACCTCGAGGCCTTCCCGTTAGCTAACTAACAGTGGCAAGATTTGCTCGTAGGTTTAATATGAACTATTCATTAGCATAATGAATACATTCAAATGGAATTACAGTTGCGGGTACAGCTCCGGATTTACACCGGATTCCCTTTTCATCTCATTTTAAGAGAACCAACACTATTTCAAAGAGTGTTGACAATATAATCGCTCAACGAATTAATCCAAAATGTTTATCATAAATAAATATTAAAGTTTATA